>Ga0209675_1000407_pt1 | contig 35394 bp, 31 predicted proteins | sample AraplaCol_mLB_r2_2_FD_184280 | JGI IMG/M metagenome (GOLD analysis project Ga0209675, IMG submission 184280) | Arabidopsis root microbial communities from North Carolina, USA - plate scrape MF_Col_mLB_r2 (SPAdes) (version 3) | ecosystem: Host-associated > Plants > Roots > Endosphere | place...
TCCTCGCGGTCATCGGCCCTTCCGCGGCAGTCGGCGCTTCCGTGCCTCCAGCCGTTGACGGCAGCCAGGCCGACAGGGATGCCGCCGCCGCTCGGATCGCAGCGCAAGCGATCGACGCGGGTCACCCCGCCGAAGCGGCGGGCATCCTCGAAACGCTCGTCGCACCGCGTCACCATATGCTTTCAATCCTCCCCGCGTGGCATCGGGATCTGGCACGCGCTTACGTCGCACTCGGCTCGCCCGATGGTGCCGAGGGGCAGTATCGGCTCGCATTGACAGGGGCTTCTGATGACGAAGCTAGGACGCTCGGCGAAGAGCTTGAAGCGCTTTTTGCGAAAACAGGGGTTGCCGTTGCCGTGCCGGATACGCTGGGGCCCAACGGCGCGAAATATTTCGATCTTCACTGGGTCGATCGCGGCCACGGTTCGATCGATTTTGCCACCGCCTTTGCATTGCCGCAGGATGATGCCGACCGCGTGGCGTTCACAACGGCCGTCTACCGCGCCGATTGCGTCGCCCTAAAAACGCAGCTGCTCGGGGGCGCGGCCTTCTCGCTCTCGGGCCAGAAATTAAGGTCCTTTGGCGAGGGCGAGGCGGCGAGGCCGGCCAATGATCTTGCCGACCATAGTCTTAGAATGGTCTGCAGGCGCGATCCGGAACTCAAGGTGAACCAGCTGGCCTCAGTCGACGGCCGCACGCTGACCGCGCGCTACCGTGCGCAGCGCGTGAAGCGGACGGTGCCGCCGGCGCACTCAACGCAGGCGCGCGGCGCGTACGACGCTGCGTGCCGCGCTCATGTCGAAATGTTCGTCGGGCAACTTGCCGCCGAGGGACAGGTGGCCGGGCCGAGCTGGCAGGTTCGTGACTGGTGGGACTTCCGTACGGAGGAACTCGCTGGCGACCGTCTCGTCGGAGCAAAGGCGGCAGTCGCGGCACTGGCAAACGCTGATCCGGGTTCCGCACGCGCGTTCCAGCAGGCCTGCGTCCAGGAAGCCCTGGCGAGGGGAGCTGTGCCCGGGCCCTAGCCAGCTGTTGTGTGGGGGCTTGCAGCCTTCGCTATTCCGGCGATCCGTTAGCGATCCTGAGCGTCATGGGATCAAAACAGAGGACGGAGCGGTACTGCTCCGCGAGCGCGCCAGCCGAGCGATCACTTCCGGTCGATAAAACCTAGGATCGCATTCCTTTGAACCCGTGATCGCCGCTCGTGGGTTATCCTCAATTTGATCTCGACGTCCGGCAGCACCATCCGGAGACCGCATTGCTATTTCCCGGTTGCTCTGCGGTAGAGGTAGCTGTCGGGCGTCTGCGTCGGGTAGCCGGCTGCCTTCCAACCTCCGAGACCTTCGCGCAGCCAATATATCTTCTTTGCCCCGGCTTGCGAGAGGCGCAGCACGGCATTGTAGGAGAGGAAGCATTTGACGCTATGGCAGTAGACAAGGATTGGCCGATCGTCGGCGATCTTGACCATTTCCCTGCTGACCGTCTGATACTGGTCCTCGAAGGTGCCGCTATATCCGACGAACGGAAATTTGATCGCACCGGGCAGGCCAACGTCATCAGTGATCGAGCCGATGATGAATATATCGTCGCCGTAAGCGGCCATCAGACAGGCAGCCTGGCGCGCCGACACGCGGGTACCGCCCGGCACAGTTCCTGGCGTGAGCGTCGATAGGGCCTTGCTCAGCCCTCCCGCATAATCGGCGACCTCGCCGGGCGCGTCTCCCGCTTCTTCCTTGAGACACGCGCGTTCCTGCGCGTCGAGGGACGGCGCCGGGCGATCGAGTTCGAAAGCATGGCGCGCGCCGAGTTCGCGAAACCGGTGATACATATCTATGAGCTTCTTGCCGAGCGCGACGCGCTGGTGCGGTGCTGCATATTCTTCAGGCTGGCGCATCCAGGTGTCGGACTTGTCCCACACCTCGTCGAGCAAGGTACGGCCGTTACCGCTGTCACGAAAGTTGATGTCGGCGCCTTCTTCCACCATCAACGTGACGAGTTCGGGAGCCCAGCTGTCGGCGGCGCGCCAAAATACAGTGCCCTGCCAGGCAAGGCTGGAGCCGTCGCAGTAGGGCAGGGGACGCGAGCCCTTGACCGGTTCCGCTTGTTTGAAGATCGCGGCGACCTTTCGTTTGCGGAGGTCGGGCGCCTCCGAACTGCTCGTCCCGGCCGCAGTGTAGAGGGTGTCGAGCAATATATCGCCCTTGCTCTTGCCGCCTTCTGCCGCAAGTCCTCGTTGCGCCGCCTGGCAAAGGCGCATCTTGGCGAGACGACCGGCTGCACTGTCCGATGCGGGCTGTGCCTCTGCCGTTGCCGCAGTCGCGGCGCCGACCAGCGCGGCGCTTGCGGCGAGTATCTTGAGTAGCCGCGTCACAGTCCGCACTCGCCGTCGCGGCATTCGCGCGGAAAGACCGCGCATTTTTTCGCCCGGTCGCGCGCGATCATCGCGATGAGCCTGTCCTGCATATCCTTGATATCGCGAGCGAGCTCGGGATAGACGGCCGCGAGCTTCACTCTCGGCGCCTTGGCGTCGCTTGCCGGAGCGAGCGGCGAAATCGCAGCTTCGAAACCGCCCGCGCCGTCCCACGCGGCGACCGCCTTCTCGAGATCGGGAAGGTCGATATGCGTTGGAATGCCGCGCGTAACGACCGGCTTTCCGGTCCGGAATTCATAGCCGCCGAGCTTGACCGTCGCGACGCGGAAGGGTGGGCCGAGCGGGTAGTCCTTCGCTTCGAGCTGGGGCAGGACGAGCGTCGCAGTCCACACGATCGGGTCGTCATATTTCTTGAGCCCGTGGAACTGCAGAAACGCCTCGCGCGGAAACTCGGGGCGGTAGGTCGTCGGGTTGGTGCCGATCGTCAGATTGTCGAAACGCGTGCCTGCCGCCGGCACGGGAATACGCGCGAAGACCGCATAGCCGTCGTCGCCGCTGTAACCGTCAGCGAAACCACCCGCGCTGCGCGTCCGCGTGCGCCACATGCATGATGGCAGCTCCATGTCCTTATTGAATTCGCTTCCCATCCCCTTTGCAAAATCGCGAGCGACCTGCTCGTCGCCCGGTGCGAAGGTCGGCTTCTTGAACTCGCTATTGTTGACGAAGCCGGACTCGACGCTCTGTGCGCCGACGCCGCCTGATCCCGCGATTAAGACTCCTGCAACAAGTGCTCCGCTCAATGTCGCGCGCATCCCGATCGACATGTCCACCCCCCATGTGCCCAGAGCCATTCCAATGCAGGATGTTCATTGTTCGATCAAGAGGTTGGCAAAATGGGTCGTGCCGCATTATTACGGCTTCGGGAGTTCGCCCAGCGGATTCTGTTTTCGGGGGTTGAAATTGTGCGGAAGAGGGCCGGCTCTAGCAATCAAATGTCCGGCCGCGGCTTCAACGTAGCCGATTCGAAAGTTGCCGGTCAGCGTAGAGCTACGAACCCCGTCACACGAGGGCCGCGCGACGAAGTTGCTTCCCGGGTCGCGGGGAGCCACACGGAGATAGCCTGCAGGTCGTCAAGAAATCAAGAACCCCGCCGCACTGTGGGGGTACGGCGGGGCCGGGTTGCCCTCGGATTGCTGAGGGCCGGTGAAATTTATTGGACGGTCGTGAATGAGAGGCTACGGCAAAAGGGCCGCGCTGGTGGAGCGCGGCCCTCCTGTTCTCTTGGTATGGGTACGCAAGAGAAAGCCCCATCAGCTCTCGCAAGGGTCGCAACAGAGAGCGTCCGTGTTGCCAGAGTAAGCCGTTCCCAGCGAAAGCAATGAGCCCTTAGGGATCGGAACCCCGCCAGCAGATGCCAGCGGGGTCAATGTGGTGCCTGCGCCCATCAGGTAAAAGGAGGGTCGGGACGCCGTCCCGTAACGTCCAACGGAGCGTGGGGTTGCGGGCATGAGGGCAGGTGGCAGTGTTGGTTCAAATCAGATAACCAAGTGAGCGACGTCAGCCAACGACCGTTCCTGCATCGGACCAAATGGCAGCGAATGACCGCGCGGATTGGTAAGCGGACGTCCGAACCCATCGCTTCCCGACATGTGGAGGCATTTTGCCACAAAGGTCCGCTTTCTGAGTTTCTTACCTGAAACCGGCCTGTCAGCAAACGGCCATCATCTGATTTCCAGCCGCAGAGCGGCGTACGCGGTCTCTGTTATGCGGTTCGTCTCGGCAAATGATCGATCCGCGTGGCGGCCGATACTGGAATTCGGGCGAATTCGGTTAAGTGATGAATGTCATTCCCGGTAATTTCGTCGACGCGGCGGCGGCCCATGAGCGCCATGCCGCGTTCGATTTCGCTCTGAAACAGCGCAAGAACGCGTTCGACGCCAGCTTGCCCTCCCGCCGCGAGGCCGTAGAGGTACGGCCTCCCGATCGAACAGCCGTCGGCGCCGAGCGCCAGGGCTTTCAGTACGTGCGTTCCGCGCCGGACGCCGCCGTCGATGATCAGCTGTGCACGATTTTGGACGCGGTCGCGTATCGCCGGGAGATAGTCGATCGGAGCACCCGTTCCATCGAGCTGCCGCCCGCCGTGGTTTGACACCATGATCGCGTCGGCGCCGCAATCGACGGCGGCTTCGCAGTCGGCAGGTAACATCGCACCTTTGACGACAAGTTTCCCTCGCCAGCGGGCGCGCAACCACTCCAGGTCCCGCCAACTGGCCGAGCGGTCGAACTGGCTGTTTACATAATCTATGACGCTGGTGCCTGAGGTGTCCAGATTGCCAACATGCTGAACGATGTTCGCGAGTTCAAACGACCGGTTGCGAAGAGCGCCCAATGCCCACCGTGGATGGGCTGCGAAGCTGAGCAAGCTGTCCAGGGTAAAGCGAGGCGGCATGACCATTCCCGACCGCAAGTCGCGTTCGCGGTTGCCGGCAACATTCGTGTCGGTGGTGAGCGCTATGGCCGTATAACCATGCGCTTCGGCGCGCGCGAGCAAAGCTTCGGTCAAGCCACGATCGCGGAAAAGATATAACTGGAAATATCGGCTCACGCCGGTTGTCGTGATTTCTTCCAACGAGGTCGTCGCCATGGTCGAGAGCCCATATGGGACGCCTGCTTCGGCAGCTGCGCGGGCGACCGACATTTCGCCCGACGCGTGAAACAGCTGGGACATTCCAGTCGGTGAAAGCATGAGGGGCATTGTCGCCGGCATGCCAAGCAGGTTGCTTGTCGTGTCAGTAGAAGAAACGTCTACGAGTGTACTTTGCGCCAGTGCCCAGTCGTTGAAAGCGACGCCATTGCGGGCCATCGTGATCTCATCGTCAGCGCCGCCTTCAAGATAATGCCAGATGGGTCCCGGAAGAGCTCCTTCGGCAAGTCGGCGCATGTCCTCGATGTTGTAAACGCGTTCGAGGCGCCTCGAACCGCTCATTCGTCCACGTCCACTGTGCGCGCACTGCGCTCGTCATTTGGGCTTCCCGCCATGGATATCCCCCAATTGCAAAAGGCGCTTCACGCTGAAGCCTCTTCATTTTCCCTAATTGAAAAATGGAAAGTCAGCAATGGGTGGAAAGACATTTTAGGGATCTTTAGATGGTGGATGATCTAGCGGCGCCTGTTCCTATTGCTGGTGCCGATCGCGCTCTTTGTGATCCGCCGTTGCGGGTAAATTGCTTTGCGAGCAATTCCCTCTTAAGAAAGCAGGAAACTTTGTCGGCTGTCAGCCTGTCTTGCGTATTAGCGATCTATCGCCCTCGGCGATCTCCGCCTCAACCACCCGCAGTGAATTAAAGTCACGGCTGGCGGAGGCGGCCGGCTCGACGCGAGGGCACAATATTCCAAGGATTCGGCAACGCCCGTCTCCGACCTTGATGTGCGCGTGCTTCATTTCGGCATCGAAATATATCGAAGAGCCGGCCGTCAGGCGAACAGGAGCATAAATCTCGGTGTGGAACTCAACTTCGCCTTCCAGCACGTAATTGAACTCTTCCCCGCTATGGCTGGTGAACGGCCCGTAGTCGGCAATATCGTCGAGCAAAATCTCAGCGATGAGCGGCTGAAATCGCTTGTTGAGGAGATCGGAGGCCAGAAACCACTCAAGATATCCGCCCGCATCGATCAGCGTCCCTTCGTCCGGATGGGTGACACTGCGTCGCATGCCGAAAGAAAGAGGGGAGGGCGGAGCGACGGCAATTCCTTCTCCTCCAAGAAATTCTGCGAGGTCGGCATCGAGCGCCCGGCAAATGCTGTCCAGCCGCTCGAAGCTCGTAGAAAGCTTTCCATTCTCGATTTTGGACATGGTGGATAAGGCCACCCCGATCCGGTCGGCCAGCTGAGCAAGCGAGAGGCCGGCTGCTACGCGTTTCTCGCGGATGGCTGTACCCACTTTCAGCCGGCTGCTAGCCAAGGCACTTTTCTGTCCTGTCTTATCTCGCATTTCTTGACCTTATACTATTCTCGATCTTCGGCCGAAATGCCGGTTGGCTCCACCTTAACGGCTGCAAGCTTCCTTGTCATGAGGTTGCCGCAGGAGCGGCTGTCGCGCCGCTCCTACGAAAATGGGTCTAGAATTTCCCTGAAAGGCTCACGCCGAATGTTCGCGGCTGGAGTACCGTTACGCGCGCCGCGCCGCCGAGCGATGACGTTGCCATGTAGGCCGAGACGGCGCCGCGGATGTCAAACAGGTTGCGGACGAACAATTGCACCTTGGCCGGACCCACTGTCGCGCCAGCCCGCAGATCGATCGTGACATAGTCGCCCAGATCATATTGCGGAAGGTTCGGGTTTCCATCGAACCCAGCGTTGCGATCCGACACAAATCTTAATGTAGCGCCGAAGGTCGGGCTGAGCCCCTCGCCGGTGCCCAGATAGTCCGCATTGATCGCCGCGGTGAATTTGGGGACCGTCGGCAAACGATCACCCTTCTGCCCGCCAAGGTCCGGCGAGTCGGCCGCGAGGCGGGCGTCCTGGTAGGCGAAGGCCCCGGTCACGTTCACGCTCCGCGCCGGGCGAGCTGTCAGCGTCAATTCGGCGCCATCGATCTTCGCCCCGCCCGTATTCACATAGCTGTTCAGGCCGTTCCGAAGGCCCGATATCAACATGTCGTCCCAGTCGATATGATATCCCGCGAAATCGAGGGCGAATGTCCGATCCTCTGTTTCGCCGCGGAATCCTGCCTCGTAGCTCGTAAGGCTATCGGATTTGAACGTAGGCGGCCCCAAGGGGGCGCCGGTTATCGGATCAAATGTCACGATGTTGGGACCGCCCGGGCGATACCCCGTCGCAAAGCGGACGTAGGCCGTCGCGTGCGAGCTAAAGCGATAACGAGCGTTAGCGAGGTAGGTCGTCACGCTCTCGTTCGATCGCAGCGTCGGTGCCGAGGGTGCGAGAATTCCGGTCGCATTTTGAGTATAACTTTGTCGATTATGAGCGTAGCGCAGACCCCCGGTCACGTCGAGCTTGTCGGAAAGATGCACAGTGACATTCCCGAAGGCCGCGTATTCCTTGTAAGTGCTTGGAAGTAAGGCGGTGAGCAGGTCGACGGGGAACAGGGATCCATCGGCGTTGTACCCAATCAGGCTGCTCGGTGCGACGCTCTTTTCATCGGTATAAAAGCCGCCGACAATCCATTCAATCGTGCCGCTCTGCGACGATGCGAGCCGAACCTCCTGCGTGAACTTATCGGTCGAGATACCTCCATCGACGGCCGTTGAGGCGACAGGCAGGCCGAACGCGCCGAGTAATGGAACATAGAGTGCCGACGCATCGATCCGGAAGCGCACATCATTGGTCTGATAGCTTGTGATCGATGTGAGTGTCGCGGCCCCGAAATCGTAATTGAGCGTGCCGCTCACGATGCGGAAACGCTGATCGAACGGCTCGCGAAGAATCCTTTGCTGCTCAAGGTCCCCCGTGATCAACTGGCCGTCGCGTGTGTAATCGACCTGGGCATTCCCCTCGCGGTGAATATCTTGCGCGAACCCGCTTAGGCGAACAGAAAGCCGATCGGTCGGCTGCAGCAGGATGTCGAGTCGGCCACCATAGATGTTCGCGCGCCCGACATTGTCTTCGCCGCGCCCGACGTCGTCGATAAATCCGCCGTCGCGCGAATAATAGCCGCCCGCGCGCATGGCGACTTTATCGGTGACGAGCGGCGCGCTGACCGCCGCCGCCACATTGTAGCTCGTGCCACCCTGTTCAGTGACCGAAACGCCTGCTTGGGCGCTGCCCTCAAATCCGCTCAGACTGGGTGCAGTTGTCACATATTTGAGCAGGCCGCCCATTGAACTCGACCCGTAGAGCGTTCCTTGGGGACCCCGAAGCACTTCAATCCGTTCGAGGTCGAAGAGCCCGGCATCGAGCGCCACGCCGGCGTTGATCGAGAAGACAGTGCTGCCACCATAGGGCACATCATCGACGTAAACGCCCACTGTGGACGCGACGTCGGCGCCCGAAGTGACGCCTCGCAGCGTGATCTGGTTGCGTCCCGCGCCGCCGTTGGAGCTGACCGTCATTGCGGGGACGGTGTTGGCGTAGTCGCGCAGCTGGGTCGCATTGAGCCGCTCGAGATCGTCCGAAGTTACTGCGGTGATCGACTGAGGCACATCGATAAGCCGCTCGGACCGGCGGGTCGCCGTCACGACGATTTCTGACGACCCCGAATTTTCAGCTGCCGACTGACCGTCTGACTGCGCCCAGGCGGGCAACGGTGCCGCGATAAGCAACGTGGCGGAACCAGCATATAATGCAGCTCGAATGTTCATATAACCTCCCCAAGATCGGCCGGTTCCGGCGGCGGACGCCCTCACCATGCCTGGCCCGATTTTCCATTTTCCGCAGAAACTTTCCAAATCAGCAAGCATGGAAATGTATTTTCCTTGTCTTGTCAACTGAGAATCCAGCGGCAGGTCATTTTTACCAGTTAAGACGGAAAATATGATTTGACGCGAGTGTTTCTTGATTTCATCTATGGAAAGATAGGTGGGCGGGACAATGATCGAGCCCGCATCGGGAGAAAGCCATGTCAACCTTGTTTCGTTTGGATCATGCGGCCGCGAGCGAGGTGGGCCTGTCAGCGGCGGTGCTCGCCGAATTCAATGCCTATCTGGATGGATCGGTCGCGCGCGCTGAGGCGCCAGGCTATGTCGTCATGCTTCTTCGAGGCGACCGGCTCGTCCATACCCACGTGACCGGCTTCGCGGATTGGGAAAGTCGCGCACCGCTTCAGCCGGACTCGATTTTTACACTCTACTCGATGAGCAAGCCTTTCGCGGCAGTCGCCATGATGCTTCTTCACGAAGAGGGTAGGTGGCAGCTCGACGATCCTGTCTCGAAATATCTTCCGGAATTTGCCGATATCGCAGCCCTCCCGGGGAGCAAGGCGAGCCGGGTCCCTACGATAAGGGAAACATTTACGCACACCGCGGGCTTTATCCTCGGCGCGACGCCGGAGGAGCGGATGGCGACGGTGGAACTGATCTCGTGGCACAAGGCACGCTCCTTGACCGAGCTGATCGGCCGGTATGCGAGGATGCCGCTCGGCTATGAGCCGGGGTCGGCTTACGAATATGGCGTGGCGACCGACCTGCAGGCGGAAATCGTCGAGCGGCTGACCGGCGAGCGCCTCGATCTGTTCCTCAAGCGGCGCGTCTTCGATCCACTGGGCATGGTGGATACCGGCTTCCATCTCAGCTATGAACAGGGTCGGCGGCTCGCACGCGGTCATCGTCTCGATCCGGAAAGCGGGCAGCTTCGTCCCGCCAGACCTGACGAGCAGATCGAATCGATTTTTCCGATGGGCGGCACGTCGTTCAAATCCACGGCCCATGATTTTGCGCTGTTCTGCCGGATGTTGCTGAACCGGGGGACGCTGGGGGAAGTCCGAATCCTCGCAGCCGAGAGCGTCGACCTGATGCTCGCCAATCACCTGAGCGACGCGTTCATGGAAACCGTCTACCCAATTCTTCATTATCGCATCGGTCAAGGGAACGGCCATGCTCTGAACGGAATGGTCTGCGTCGATCCCGAGCGGGCGGGCCGCCCGGTCGGCAAGGGGACATATGAGTGGGGCGGTGCGTTCGGTGCCTGGTTCTGGATCGATCCCGAGCACGACATCGCCTGCATCGGGATGACCAATCGCGGCCGGCTCGGCGAAGAGCGCCCGCCGGAAGTTATCGCCCAGGAGGCTGTCTATCGAGCGCTGAACGTCGGTGGCGCTTACGGTATGTGACCGGCCATCTGCCCGCGCTGTGGCTGCGCACGTCAGGACTATCAGGAGACCGCGATGCAACAGGTAGGCCAAGTGACGAAAATGCGTGACGCTGATCCGGTGTTATCGCCAGCTAGGCCATGGGAGCGTTACAGTCCGCGCGAGCGCACCTTGCTGCTCGTCGTCCTTTTTCTGGTCGGCACCTCAAATTTCGTCGATCGCAACATCATCGGCGTGCTTCTCGAGCCGATAAAGGCCGAATTCGGAGCGTCGGACACGATGCTTGGGCTGCTGTCGGGTCTTTCGTTTGCCGTCTTCTACGCCACACTGGGCTTGCCCGTTGCGCGGTGGGCCGATCGGGGCGACAGGCGCTTCATCATCACCTTGTCGCTGACCGTCTGGAGCGTGATGACCGCGCTCTGCGGTATGGCACAGAGTTTCTGGCAGCTTGCCCTCGCGCGCGTCGGGGTGGGGGCCGGCGAGGCGGGAGCCATTCCCCCCGCGCAAAGCCTCATTGCCGATTATTTTCCGCCCGACCGCCGCGCTCGGGCGATCGGAATCTTCATGCTTTCCTCGATGGCGGGATATATTCTCGGCATGGCCGGGGGCGGCTGGATCGCGCAAAATTACGGGTGGCGCACCGCGTTTCTGGCCGTGGGTTTGCCCGGCCTCGCGCTTGCAATATTGGCCCGATGGATCCTGAAGGAACCGAGGCATCTGCCGCAGTTCCGGGTCGACCCTACCGCACAGGAGAGCATAAGCAATACATGTAGGGCTCTCTTCGCCAAGGCGGCCTACCGCAATATCGTCTGGGCGATGATCATCTATTATCTGATGGCCTATGGCGCGCTGATTTTCACGGTGCCCTTTGTGATCCGTGTGCACAATCTCACGGTCGCGGAGGCGGGCGCCATTTTCGGAGGGGTTTCCGCGGTGGGGGCCGTGCTCGGCAGCGTCTTCGGTGGCAGTCTAGCCGACCGGCTCGCAAAGCGGGATATGGCAGTATTTGCCTGGCTGCCCGGCTGGGGATTGATCGCCGCACTGCCGCTCTATGAGGCGGCTCTCCTCGCACCAAGCGTAACCGCAATGGCTGTCATCCTTTTGGTTGCCAGCACATTGCTGGCGGGTGTGGTGCCGCCGATCTTCGCCGCGCTGCTCAGCGTCTGCGGCTCCTCACGCCGCGCGATGGCAGTCGCGATCGTGTTTTTCTTCGCCAATCTGGTCGGACTGGGCGCCGGGCCCGTCGTCGCAGGGGCGCTGAGCGATTATTTCGCGCTCGCATACGGACCGGCCGACGGACTGCGCTATGCGATGATGATCATGATGTGCGCATTTCTGCCAAGCGGCATTTTCATGCTGCGAGCCGCGCGCACGATGCGTGCTGACGTTGAAGATTGAACAGAAATTCAAGAGGTGAGTGATGCAAACCCTTTTCCGTAATGCCCTGATCTTCGACGGAGTGTCGCGCGATCTTCGCGAAGGTCATGTGCTGGTCGAAGATGGAGTCATAGCCGAGGTGAGCGAGCAGCCGATAAAGGTCGATGCGGACCGGGTCGTCGAAGCCGATGGCCTAACCCTGATGCCGGGGCTGATCGATCTTCATGTTCACATCTGGGCCGCGGACATGAATGTCGCAAGGCTCTCGCAGATGCCGACCGAATATTACTCGCTCTATGCGGCGCAATTTCTGCAATCGACGCTCGATCGCGGCTTCACGACCTTGCGCGACGCCGGCGGAACCGACGCCGGGTTCGCGATGGCGATCGAAAAGGGATTTATCAAGAGCCCGCGCTTCTATCATAGCGGGCGCTATATATCGCAGACCGGCGGCCATGGGGATTTTCGCGAGGGTCATGAGCAGCATTTTTCCGACTGCATGTGCTGTCCACCTCGGCATGAGCGCTTTACCGCGATCGCCGATGGCGCGGATGCCGTTCGCAAAGCGGTTCGCGAGGAATTCCGGCGCGGCGCGCGGGCGATCAAGATCATGGCTTCAGGCGGCGTCGCAAGCCCGACCGATCCGCTAGACAAGCTGCAGTTCACCGATGCGGAAATCCTTGCCGCGGTGGACGAAGCGGCGATGCGCGGATCCTATATTTTCGCGCATTGTCATCCCGATATCGCGATCCGCCGTTGCTCGGAGCTCGGCGTCCGGTGCATCGAGCATGTCTCGATGGTCTCGCCGGAGACTGCGGCGATCATGGCAAGGAACGGAACCTATGGCGTTCCGACGCTGGCGGTGGTGCACGCCTTCTACGAGGACGGCGCGAAGTTCGGACTGCCGGCGGCAAGTATCGGCAAGATGCAGAACCTGCTGGAAGCCATGACCGAAGGCTTGGTCCACATGAAGAACGCTGGCGTGAAAATTGGGTTCGGCACCGATCTGCTTGCCGAACATAATGATCGCCAGGGGATCGAATTCGCCCTGCGCGCCAATGTTCTTGATCCATACGACATTCTTATTTCTGCAACGTCGGTGGCCGCCGAGATCATCATGGAAGAGGGGCGGTTGGGGGTGGTCGCTCCAGGCGCCTATGCCGACATCCTCTTGGTCGACGGGAATCCGATGCGCGACGTCACGATTCTGGGACAGGATGGACGAAATTTTCCCGTCATCATGAAAGCGGGCGAGTTTCACAAGATGGCGCTGTGAAGTTCACTATGCCAGCCAATCGGGAAAGATTGCATATGGATGACGCCGAACGATCAAATGCGCTTTCGTTGGTCGGAGTGCAGAAGGTCTGGGACGAACTCGCGCGCTCGCCCTTCGTGCAGCGAGACCTGGGCGTCCCGATCGATCGCCTGCCCGACATCGGCGAGGAGGCGGTCAGCGCGCGCAGCACTCGTGCGGCAGAAGCGATCGCATTGCTCGATCGCGTCAATACTTCGAGCCTGTCTCGCGACATGCAGACGAACCACGAAGTCGCCAGAGCGCTCGCCAACAGAATGAGCCGGGAAGGGGAGCGATACTGGCTGGCGTTCGACCCGCTCGGTGTCGGTTTCTTCGCGCTCTTCGCGCCGACTGCCTATGGCGGCGGATTCCTCCTGGGGAATGTTGCCGGCATGCTGGCAAAGCAGAGGTTCGACGCGTCGGGCGATCTCGATCGGTATCTCGGCCTGGTCGAGGACTACGCCCGGATCATCGACCAGATGCGTGAGCGTACGATCGGTCAGGCCCGGCGCGGTATCCGGATGCCACGCGTCCAGCTCGTTCAATCAATCGAGCTCATTTCGCGGTTTCGCGCGGGTATCAAAAGCTTGGTTCCTCCCGAGTCTCGACTGGCTGCAGCCGGCGGTTCCCTTGCGTTCGACAAGATCGCAGATCGCGTCGCCCGGTCGGTCGACCCCGCTCTGGGGCGCCTCGCCGCCACCCTCGAAGACAGCGACTACCGCGCCTCCGCTCCCGAGGCTGTGGGTATCGGACAATATCAGAGCGGGGCAGCGCTGTATCGTGAGCTGGTTAGCGAACATACGACGATGGAGGTGTCGCCCGAGGAGGTGCATGCCGAAGGCTTGCGCCGTATGGACATTGTGCGGGACGAGATGGCGGCGCTACTCAAGCAAGTCGGATATTCGGGTTCGCCGCAAGATTATCGGGTGGATATCGAGCGAAATCCGTCATGGCGGGCCGACACGCCGGCCGAGATCGAAGCGGTCTTTCGGCGCTATATCGCGCGGATCGAGCCCCATATCGAGCGCCTGTTTCGGTTTCGTCCGCAAGCGCCGCACGACGTCGCCGCGCTCCCCGAAGCTCTCGCAGCTTCCATGACATTCGGCTACTATGATGCGCCGGGTCCCGAGCAGCCCGCCGGCCGGTATCTGTTCAATGCGGGCAATCTCGCTGGTGGACCGCTCGCGAATATAGCATCGCTAAATTACCATGAGCTGGTTCCCGGGCATCATTTTCACATTGCGTCGCAGCGTGAGAATGAGGCGCTCCACCCAATCCGTGCGAATGCGCTGTTCAATGCCTTCAACGAGGGCTGGGCCGAATATGCCGCGACCCTGGCAGGCGAGATCGGCATGTACGAGGCGCCCGAGGAGCGTTTCGGTCGCTTGATGATGGACGCGTTCCTGAACTGTCGACTGGTGGTCGATACCGGCATGAACGCGCTCGGCTGGAGCCTCGATCGGGCCCGCGCTTATATGCGCGACAATGCATTCATGCCCGAGACCGAGATCGGATCCGAAAGCGTCCGCTACTCCTGTGACATCCCCGCGCAGTCGCTCGCCTACAAACTTGGCGAACAATTTCTGATGGATCAGCGCGAGGCCATGCGAACGGCGCTTGGCGAACGTTTCGACATTCGGGATTTCCACGACGCGGTACTGAAACCGGGCGCTTTGCCACTGCCACTGACCGCGAAGAATGTCGCTACTGCCATTGGCGAGGTTCTGGCCAGAAGCTGAGCATTCCAAGATGCCTGACGCGACGGGGTGAGGGCACAACCTTCGCTCGCGACTTTCCACCTGTCCATTATCGAAAGATGGATCGAGGATAGATCTGAAAATTGGGAGTTATGTTCCGATTTTTCGGCTTGATTCTCAAAGAATCATCTTGACAGCAAAGAGTTTTCTCTTTTTCATAGATGGAAAGTAGTCTTCTATCTTGAGCGGTCGGGAGAGTGATATGCCTGGTTTCAAATTTACGCCCGCGCTCGCCAATGAAGCAGGGTTTTCAGCTGATGTCTTGGCGGAGCTGGACAGCTACTTCGATGCGATGGTCGCGAATGGCGACATTCCGGGGCAGGTCATGCTGCTTGCGCGTGGCGACAAGCTCGTGCGTGCGCATATCACCGGCTTTGCCGATTGCGAAACCAGGCGGCCCATGTCACCGGACGCCGTTTTCCCGCTCTATTCGATGAGTAAGCCTCTCACGGCTGTCGCCATGTTGTTGCTCCATGAGGAGGGCAAATGGGATCTGGACGATCGTCTTGCCAAATATCTTCCCGAGTTCGAGGGCGTGGAGGCATTGGGCGACAGCGGAGCGACCCGGGGTCCTACGCTGCGCGAAACCTTCACGCACACCGCCGGCTTCAGCATCGGCAAAACGCCTGAGCAAATGGCCGCAAACGCAGCCAAGCTCGATTTCGCGAGCCGGCGGTCGCTCAGCGATCTGGTCGAAAAGATCGCGACGATGCCGCTGGGTTATGAGCCAGGGTCGGCGTGGGAATATAGCGTTGCAACAGATCTGCAGGCCGAGATCGTCGAACGCCTGTCCGGAGAGCGTGTCGATCTGTTTCTGAAGCGACGTCTCTTCGATCCGCTCGGGATGAATGACACGAGTTTCGTCCTCGATGACAGGCAATCGCAACGGCTGGTATCGGGTCATGTCTACGACCCCGAAGCGGGAAGGCTGAGGCACGCAGCGTCGGCGGAGCGTTTCGAGTCCATTTTTCCGATGGGCGGAACATCGTACAAGACCACCGCGCTCGATTTCGCCCGGTTCGCCCGTATGCTGCTCAACCGCGGCTCGCTCGGCGACATTCAGGTGCTGAAGCCTGAGAGCGTCGATCTGATGCTGCAGAACCACCTCTCCGATGCATTTTGCGAGAACCGGTATCCGGTGCTGCATTATACGATCGGCCAGGGCAATGGGCATGGGCTCAACGGAATGGTCTGCGTCGATCCCGAGCGTGCCGGACGGCCCGTCGGGCGCGGAACTTACGAATGGGGCGGGGCCTTCGGCACATGGTTCTGGATCGACCCCGAGAACGACATTCTCTGCGTCGGAATGGGCAATTGTGCACGCAGCCCGACGAATATGCGGCCACCCGAAATCGTGGCGCAGGAGCTCGTTTATCGCGCAGCGCTGACGACCTGATCGGTGCCGGACGTGGCTGCAAGATCCGAATCGTCAGAAGCCAAAAGTGCCTGCGAGACTCAGCGTTCAGGTGCCAGGCGCACTGTGGTCATTGGCTGTGGAGTTATCGGACTGACCACCGGGCTGGAGCTATTGCGTCGGGGCGAACAGGTCCTGCTTGTCGATGGAGCCGAGCAGGAAGGGGTGGGGACCAGCTTTGCCAACGGCGGGCTTTTAACACCGTCCATGCCGGATCCCTGGAACGCGCCGGGCATTCATCGTCATCTTCTGGAATATCTGGTCAGCTCGTCTTCGGCGCTGAAATTGCGGCTGAAAGCCCTGCCATCGCTCGCGCTATGGGGACCGAAATTTCTGCTGAATTCGCGTCAGGCTCCCTATCAGGCTGCGACACGAGCGAACTTCAGCCTTGCAGATTATTCGCTTTCGGTAATGCGCGACTTGCGCAGCGAATATGACCTGGCGTTCGACGCGCTGGACCATGGCACGCTGAAGATATTCCGATCAGAGGAGGCATGGGCGGCTGCGCTGTCGGTCAGCCAGTCCCTCAAGCCGCTCGGACTTGTGGCGGATCCCGTCGAAACCGGCGCGCTGCCACGGATCGAGCCTTGTCTCACGCCGATTGCGGGCAAACTCGCCGGAGGGATATTCTATCCTTCCGACGGGTCCGGAGACGCGCATATCTTTTGCCGGGTGATCGCTCGCACGATCAGGAATCTCGGGGGAGCCTTCCGGTTCGGTACGCAGGTGCGAACCATCGAGGTCGTGGACGGTCAGGTCCGGGGCATATGGCTTGGCAAGGAATTGGTTGAGGCCGACGGAGTGGTCATTGCAACGGGGGTGGCCAGTCCGACCCTCACTGCGCGTTTCGGGACCAAGCTCGCGATTAAACCCGTCAAAGGCTATTCGGTGACCTATGATGTCGGCGCGGCGAAATGCAGGCCCCGCGTCCCGGTTATCGATGACGCTTTTCACGCAGCAATAACCCCGCTCGGGTCGCGATTGCGCGCGGCGGGAACTGCAGAATTCGCAGGCCATGATCTGCGCCTTGATCGCAAGCGGCTCGACAATCTGTCATTGCTTTTTTCCGAGGTTTATCCCGAACTGGCGAGCGCGGCCACGCTTGCGACCGCAAAACCTTGGGCGGGATTGCGACCGGTCGCTGCGGACGGCTTGCCTTACATTGGCGCCGCCCCAGTCAAAGGCCTGTGGATCAACAGTGGTCACGGCCATCTGGGTTGGACCCTGGCAGCGGGGGGCGCGCGGATGCTGGTCGATTTGATGGCGGGTGTGAAACCGGCGATTGACGCGGCGCCTTTCGCACCGTCGAGATAAGAGAGACCTTTCTGCTTCTCCGAATGATGAGGGAAATTAAATGACGATCGCCCGTTTTGGTACTGGACCTCGCATGAGCCAGGCCGTCGTCCATAAGGATGTCGTCTATCTGGCTGGGCAGGTCGGGGCGCCGGGGGCGTCCGTCGCGAAGCAGACGCAGTCGATACTCGACCAAATCGATACGCTGTTGCATCAAGCCGGCAGCAGCAGGCGACATTTGCTTTCGGTGACGATCTGGCTGTCTGATATGGACGACTTTGCGGAAATGAACGCGGTTTGGGATGCCTGGGTCGCCGACATCGATCCTCCCGCGCGCGCGACAGGCGAAAGCCGGTTGGCGACTCCCGACTACAAGGTCGAGATCATCGTGGTCGCGGCCAGAGCCTGAGGCCGGAAAGGGTGCAGATGACGAGCGACCTTTCACCCCTGCGGATTTTCGTAGCAGGCCTTATGCATGAAACGAACGGCTTTTCGCCGATCCCGACCAGCATCGACAGCTTCGAGGCCGATTTGGCCTATATTCCGCCCAGCGACCGGATGCGCGATCTAGCGCTGAACTTTGCCGGTTATGGTGATGCCGTACGTGCCATTCGGGACGCCGGAAACGAAGCAATCGAAGGGCCGTGCTTCTGGGCTCAACCATCCGGGCCGATCTCGGCGAGCGTCTATGCAAAGTTGAAGCAAATCGTGCTGGAATCGGTGACTGACGCGGGCCCGATCGACGCGGTGCTATTGGTGCTTCATGGCGCGATGATCGCCGAAGGCGTTTTGGACTGCGAGGCCGATTTGCTGACGGCAGTTCGCAGAGCGGCCGGGCCGAACATACCAATTGGGGGCCTCCTCGACTTGCATGGCAATGTGAGCGCAGCCATGCTTGAAAGCGGCGCGCTTCTTGTCGGAGTGAAGGAATATCCGCATATCGATTACCCCGAGCGCGCGCGTGAACTTCACGACATGCTCGTGGAACTGGCGGGCGGCGCTCGCTTGACGATGACCCTTCGGACGATCCCCTGGTTGAGCCTACAGGGCACGGTCGAACAACCGATGCGCGGGTTCGTGGACCGCATGATCGAGGCCGAAGGCGCGGACGATATCCGGTCGGTCACGCTGATGCACGGATTTCCATGGGCTGATTGGGCGCATGCCGGTGCGTCGGTGCTTGTGGTATCACAGGAGACAGGAGCGGCGGCCGCATCCGCGCTCGCGGAAGACTTGGCCGGTGCCTTCACGTTCATCGCCGACGGCGCGCCTGCCGAGCGCTTGTGTATAGCTGACGCGATCGACACGGCGCTTTCCGCGCTGGGTGAGGGGCCTGTTGTCATCGCAGACAGCTCAGACAATCCCGGTGGCGGGGCGGCATGCGACAGCACGTTCCTGCTCCGCGAACTGATTGATCGCGGGTGCCAAGATGCGGCGGTGGGAATGATCTGGGATCCCCAGGCGGCTCAAACCGCTGCGGATGCAGGGGTAGGTTCGAAACTTTGCCTGCGTATCGGCGGTAAGGTTGGGCCGATGTCCGGCGATCCTGTCGATCTGGAATGCGAAGTGTTGGCAGTTCGAGCCGATGTAAAGCAGCGGATGTTCTCCGCGGAACCGAATGTGCCGATCGGGTTGTCGGCGGCCTTGCGGGCAGGGGGCGTCGAGATTGTGGTAAATTCGATCCGTCAGCAGGTATTCGACCCTGACTGCTTTCTCCAGCTGGGGATTGAACTTGCCTCCAAGAAACTTGTGGTCGTCAAGTCGAGCCAGCATTTTCGTGCGCTCTTCGATCCGATCGTGCGAAGTACGATTTATTGCGACGCGCCGGGCTCGCTAAGCTTGGACTTTGCGAAATTGCCGTATCGGAACGTCGGGCTTGTGCGTTCACGCGCCGGTTTCATAAGCGATGAGCCGGTCACAACAGTACAGCGGCTGATTGCAGCGCCGCATTGAGGCCGACCGCCCGGACCCGGCGTCGCTTTCGCCGATCCTGGTCAGATGACGACTGTTTTGTTGCCGTTCAGAAAAATGCGATGCTCGGCGTGCCAACGGACGGCGCGGCTGAGGACCGAAGCCTCGATCTCGCGGTCGATCGCCACCATCTCTTCCGCGGGTGTCGCGTGGCTTGCGCGGCGGACGCCTTGTCCGATGATCGGTCCCTCATCGAGATCGGGCGTGACGAAATGCGCCGTCGCACCGATGATCTTTGCTCAACTGAATGGCGTCTGCCCGCCAGGCGAGTAGAGAATTGCGAAGGTAATGAAGTGCATCGCTTCGCGCATGGATTTGAATTCCGCGCGGATGGTCCAGGTATCGATGCGTTTGATCCAGGGAAGATATCCCAGCATTTCCGCGGCGCCGTGGCTCGTCATTTCCAGCAGGAGTTCGAAAGGTCCGTCAAGCTTGAATGGCGCGGAGGATGGGGCTGCAAAAGCTTGTCTCGCGGCGGCCTTGAGCCCTTCGCAAACTTGACGAGGCGGCAAGGATTCTTGCGACAATTGGCCAAAGGAATGCTTCGTCGCGAACAATGCCGCGTCCGGTGCATAGCGCTTGGCGTCCTCGATCGTATACTGATCGCCCGAGACGAGAAGGACGGGCTTGCCGAATTCGCCTGCCAGCGCGGCGTTGAAATATCCCTCGGAGGCGATCTCTCCGTTGAGGCGAATGGAACGGAAGGCCGCGCTGGAGAAACTGTGATTGAAGATAGCGTCGGCGGTCCCCGCCGCAGCATGATAACCGATGAACCCGCAGGCATCAGTCGCTGGATCGTCGATCATCTGCATCTGTAGAAATGGGCGCGGCCACGACCGGACCAGACGAATGTTGTCGAGCAGCAGGTCGGGATCGATATTCTGGGCGTTGCTGTGCGAATCCGTCGCGATGACTTCATCATAGCCCGCCTCGAATGCGGCTTCGGCAACGGCATTGAGCTCGTTCGTCATCCATTTGCGCGCCGCATGCCACTCCCAGCCCTGCGGCGTGAGAGCGGCGCGCGATGCGACGCCCGCAATGCCCTCCATGTCGACCGACAACAAGATCCTTCGCATCATGCTTCTCCTGATGGGCGCGCGTAGCTGGCTCGCCCGGGCAAACTAGTCTGCCGCGCGGGGGCGAACCTCTGCGATCGTCCGCGCGAGCGGCTTGGGCGCCAGCCCAAAGCAAAGCAGGCTGATGGCAATGCCGAGCATCCCGGCCGACGAAAGCGAAATGAGAACGCCGCGGTCGCCGGTCACCAGCCCTGACAGGGCGCCGACGAACAGCGGCGAAGCGGCGTGTCCTATCGCCAGCACGATGCCGACGAAGGATAATATTCTGGAGCGAAGCGCGTCAGGCGACAGGTCCTGGACGATGCCGGGCATAAGCGCCGCGACGCCGATCAGCATCGTGAGCTGGCAAGCCGCGGTGACGAACATCGCCCATGAAGACGGCACAAACGGGAGAAGCAGGCTCGGAACGATCGCGAGCAGCAGAAAGGCCTTGGCTATGCGCAGCGGGCGCTGGACGGGATCGCCGCCCATAAATTTGAGCGTGACCCCGGGCAAGGTGACGCCCACGACAGAGGCGACCGCCATGGCGGTGCCCATCTGGACGCCCGCTGTCTCGGGCGGCAGTCCGAAAGCCCGGAAGGCCGCAAGCGGCAACCAGCCATAAGCCGCGGAAAGCGGCAAGCAGTAGCCAAAAATCCCCCCGAAGATGCAGGCGAAAGTCGTTCGGTGCGCCCGAATAAACGGCAGCATCGTTACGCCAGCGCTTGCCTCGGCGGTTCCCGTCGCCTCCTTGGCTCCCGCGGTCGACTGACCGACGGGGAGCGTTGCCACGAGCAGAATGAAGATTGGGGCCGGCAGGGCGACGATCAGGATCGCCGCGCGCCAGGCTTCGAGGGAGGCCAGAGGGGCGGGAAGGGCGCTCGCATTTGCCGTCAGCCATCCGATCGCGCCGCCGCCAAGCATGACGCCGACCGCGCCGCCCAAAATTGTTGCCGCAAAATAGATGAAGTTTGCCGTACTGCGATGCCGCGTGCGAAAGATATCGGGGATCATGGCAAAGATGATCGGCATCAGCCCCGCTTCGCCGACTGCGATGCCGATGGTGGCGATGAAAAGGCCCATGAAGCTTGTCTGATAGGCGCACGCCGCAGTCGCCAGCGACCAGATGATGATCCCGGCGACGAGGATGAGCCGCCGGCCGTACCGATCGGCGAGCCAGCCCATCGGATAGCTCGCAGCTGACGCGAAGATCGCCATGCCGAGGCCTTGCAGCGCTCCGAGCTGAAGATCGCTGAGTTGCAAAGATTGCTGAAGCGATGGGAAGACCAGATTCAAAATCTGCCGGTCGACGAAGGCGAAGATCGTCGTCAGAATCAGAATGGCGAGAGCGTACCATGCGCTGACCGGGGTCGGTGCGGCAGCGTCCTCTTCGGGCAGATCGGCGCCTGACATGGTCGGTCGCATGGCTAGGCCTCCATCATGGCTGAAACGCGAAACCGACGGCGCGGCCGATCGCCGGCCAGGCCGAGAGCCCGTGATCCTGCTCCGCAAAAAGAGCGTAGTCGCCGACTTGCAAGGTCCGATGGTCGAGCGCGCTGAGCCGCTCCACCATCGCGCGGCCGTTCTCGACCATATTGGCGTAACGGAAGAGCGCGCGGGTCTGCTCGACGTCTGTGCCGGGCGGCATCTGGCCTGGTTCGTTCTCGTTCGCACCCATGGTTATAAGCAGACGGCGTGCTTCATCAAAGGATGGCGAAGACTGCGCAAAATTGCGTTCGTAATCGAGCAGTGCGCGGTCCGCCCACCAGATCGACGGGCTCGCGGCGATATAGCTCTTGAACAGTTTTGGCCGGGTAAAGAGCGAGTAGAGAATTGCGAGGCCGCCAAGCGAATGGCCGAAGAAGGCCGACGACGCTTTGTCGACCGGAGCGATGCGCGCCACCATCGGCAGGATGTCGCGCTCGATCGTATCGAGGAAAGCGTCGAGACCGCCGCTTGCGGACGGGTCGGCGGGAATATTGGGGAAGCTGTGGCACGGCGGCACCGGCAAGGTCAGGTCGTAGCGGCGTTCGCGGCTGATTGCCGCGACCATCCCCGGAAGCCGGGCTTCTGCGGCCGAAAGGGGGCCACGCTCCGCAAGTGAGGCTGCGGCGAATTCGGGCGTCTCGGGATAACCCAGGCCGACGACCAGCACGTCGGGTGCGTTGAAGTTCCACCGCACCGCCTCGCAGGCGCTGGCGAAATAGCGGTTGCCGTCAAGAAGGAAGAGCGGGCGGTAGCCGCCAACCGGTGGCGGAATGAGCGGCAAACCGAGGAAGAGCGCGTAGGACCGGCCATTGATCGATGATTCGATCGTGATGATCCGGCTGTTCGGGACCGCGAAGTCTGCGTGCAGTTCGTCCGGCGACATGTGCATCAGACCAGCTCCGGCTCGCGCACGAAATTGACGATCGCGTCGGTAAAGTCGGCCGGCGCGTCGGCCGCCATCAAATGGCTGCTGTCCTCGAATATCCGGAGGACCGAGTTGCCGATCAACGCGTGAAGCTCTTCCGAAAATTCGGGCGCGCAGATGAAGTCGTGGCGACCGGCCAGGATAAGCGTTGGCGCGGTGATATTGCGAAGCTCGCCGCGCAGATCGAAGCTTTGCATGAAGCCGCCCGGGCCGAACGCTCGCCGGGAAATTTCGTGGCTGTAGATCGCACGGCCGCTGCTGCCGACCGGTGAGGCAGGATCGAACCCGCGGCTGTAGAGCGGGCCCATGACGCGGAAATAGGCTTCGACCTTGGCATCCGTGTCGAGGGTCGCCGACGTAAGCCTATCGAACATCTGCACCTGCTCTTCCGAACCCCGCGCCGCGACGATCGCCCGGGCGCGGTCGATGAGCCCCTTGTGCGCCGCAGTCGCGAACAGCACGAGCCGGGACACGGAATCCGGATAACGTGCGGCGTGCGCCATGGCGACCATACCACCGTAGCTGCCGCCGATACTGATGATCGGACCGAGCCCCAAATGCCGACGCAGCGCCTCCATGTCCTCGACTGTCTCGTCGAGCGTGCAGCGATCGATCGGCTCGCGATCGGATCGACCATGCCCACGCTGGTCGAAGAAGACGAGCTGCATATGATCCCTGAGCGCCGCGCTGCCCCCCCGCGCGCCGACATGGTCGATGCCAGGCCCGCCGTGGACGAGAAACGCCGCAGGCCTCTCGATCATCCTGTCGCCGCTGCGAACGAGACCCGCCCCATCGATGTCAAAGTAGATGCGGGTTCCGCGGATATCAGCAAACATATCGTCTCTTTTCCATATCGATCTATCGATCGCCGGCAGCCGATTAGCGGAAATCCACATCGACGCTCAGGCCGATCGTCCGCGGTTGCAGAACAGTCGCACCATTGGGCGTGAGCCACGAGGTAAAGTCGTATTTGTTGGTCAGGTTACGGACGAACAGATTGATGTCGACCGGTCCGGTGCTGACGCCTGCCGTGAGATTGAGGGTGCTGTAGTTTCCGAGCCGGCGATTGCGCGGCGACTGCGGGAAATATTGATCGCGCGCACCGGTGTATCGCCAGGCAAGGCCGAGCCGGGCCCGCGTGTCATCGCCAAGGTCAAAATCATAATCCGCGGTGAGGGAGCCGGCCCATTTCGGAGTGAGCGGCAGGCGATCGCCTGCACGTCCGGCAACCTGGGGGGCATCGTCCTTGAGTTCGGTGTCGGTGTAAGCGAAAGATCCCCCCAATGTCAGACCGGTCGCGGGCCGCACATTCAACGTGCCTTGGAGCCCCTTGCTGATCGCCTTGCCGCCATTGGCGATATAGGAGAGATTGGTGGGTGTCGCGCCCTGCAACTGGATATCGCGCCAATCGATGTAATAGGCCGACAGGTTGAGCATCACCTTGCGGTCGAAAAGATCGGATTTGAGGCCGATTTCATAATTTGTCAGCGTGTCGGGTTCGTAGCTTTGCAGGATGCCCGGCACGATAAAGTTGGGACCGCCAGGACGATAGCCCGACGAAATCCGTCCATAGAACATCGCATCCTTGGTCACATGATAGCTGGTCGACAAGGTGTAGGTCACCGAGCTGTCGGACGAGCGACGCGCCGGGAGATCGAGCGGCGCTCCCACGAGAAGCCCGTTCGCCGTCTGGCTCACACGCTGACTGTTGCGGCTATACCGGATGCCGCCGCCGATATCCCAGGCGTCGGTGATATTGTAGGTCGTGTTCGCAAACAGCGCCCACTCGCGATACCGGCTCGGAATGGCGCCATCGAGCAGCGGGCTGAGACCCGCCGGCTGCGTGTCGCTGTTTGGCAGGAAGGCAAGGCCCAACTGTTTGAACTGAGTCCGCTCCCGCGTGAAGAAGCCGCCTACAAGCCAATGCAGCCGGTCGGTCTGCGGCGACGCGAGACGCACTTCTTCGGTGAACTTCTTCACCTTGATGTCGTTGGCAAAGGTCGCATCGACGCCGAAAATGGGGCGGAAGGTCAGCGATGAGTCAGTGCGGAAGCGCGACCGCAGATCGCTGAGCGATGTGATCGACGTCAGTGTCGCAAAGCCGAAATCATAATAGGCGGTGATCGACCCGAGCCTGGTTTCGCTTTCGAAGCCTTCGGGCCGGTTCTTCGATGCGGTATATTTGCCAAACAGCGGCGTGCCAGCCGCGTTCACATTGATCAGCGCGAGTCCGTCGAACTTCGAGCGATTGTAGAGCCCTGACGCTTTCAGCGTGAAATTATCCGTGGGCTTCCAGTAAATGACGCCCCGGACGGCGTCCTGCGTCCCCTGGTTGACGTCGCGCTTCCCGATCGCAACGTTATCTACATATCCAGGAACGTCCTGATGCGTGCCGCTGATCGAGATCGCAAGCTGGTCGGGGACGACGACAAGATTGGCGGCGCCGCGAACGGTCCAGCCGAGGCTGTGGCCATGATCGACCGTGACTAGCTCTGCACCTGCCTGGTAGCGGCTCTCGGTAAGGCTCGGTGTGCGCGTAACATATTTGACCAGCCCGCCCATGCTGCTCGCGCCGTAGAGCGTGCCTTGCGGGCCCTCGAGCACCTCGACGCGCTCAAGATCATAGGGAAACAGGTCCAGGCCCGCAGAGTTTCCCGCTGCAAAGGCGCCGCTCGACCCGATCGGCACATCGTCGATGTAGGTCGCGACGGTCGAACTCGCTTGAGTCCCCGTCGTTATGCCGCGCAGAGTGAGGCCATAGGCGCCGGGAACGCCGTAAAGCGAGTCGACCTGAAGCGCCGGCACCGCGACGGCAATGTCCTGGATACGGGTCGCGCCCGCTTCAGCGAGCGCCTCCCCGGATACGGCGGTCACGGCAAGGGGCACATCTTGCGCGCGCTGCTCGGACTTTTGCGCCGTCACGACGATCTCGCCCGCGCTCTCTGCTTCGCTCGCTGGGGTCTGCGCCCATGCTGGCGTGGCGGCGGTGGCGGCCGTGAGCATAAAAAATGCAGCGCGTTTCATCCTCGGCATGACATTACCCCTCCATGCGCCCGGTGGGCGACTCAATTCCTAAATAAATCGTGCGCTCGTTTTATTTGATTGGCAAGCGGAATCGTGTATGGCTCGATTTTGCAAGTGAAAACGGGGAGTTTTATGCCGAAGCGGAGCGAAGCCTATATGTCGGGGCAGCGGGATCTCGTTGCCCGCGCGGCTTATGAAGTCATGCTCGAAAAAGGCCTTCACGACGCCTCGCTGCGGGACATTTGCACACGTGCAGGGGTTTCGATCGGGGCGTTTTACAATCTGTTTCCGACGAAGGCCGACGCGATCGTGGCGTCGAGATTGCTGAACCTGGCGGTTCAGCCGAAGCTTCCGGCAGTCAAATCCTGGGACGACTATGTCGCCTACCTCGTAGGGCAATATTGCAATCGCGATCCCAAGAGCCTGCAACGCCAACGCCTCGCCTTGCAGTTCGCGGCGGAAATTCTTCAGCTCAAAAGTAACCCGGCGGGTCTCAGCGAAATCTACGATGCCCAGCGCAAGCAACTGACGGTGTACCTAGCCGGCCTGCACGCGAACGGGGAGATAAGCCTGCCGTTCGGTCTGGAACAAACCGTCGAAATTCATGCGTTGCTCGCGCTTGGGGCGAGTTATCGCCTTGCGAACGACCTCGATCTCGGCGTCGATGACGCAGCGGCCCTTCTGGCCGCCGGTCTGGCCGGCACGGCGGGGCTGACCGCCGGACGAGCGCAACCGTGACCATTGTAGATCGACAGTGGGCACGCGTCCCGCTTCCTGCAGAATTCCTTTCGCGAATTTCTGCCCGCTTCGGTGATCGTTTTACGCAAAGCCGCCCTATCCTGGAGCAGCATGGGTCAAACGAATCGCACTTTGAGCAATCGCTTCCCGACGGGGTGATCTTCGCCCGCTCGACCGAAGATGTGGTTGCGCTCGTCAATCTCTGTGCCGATTTTGGTATCCCGATCACGCCTTATGGTGCTGGCACCTCGATGGAGGGCAACGCGATGCCGATACACGGCGGCGTTTCGCTCGACATGAGCCAGATGGACAAGGTGATCGCAGTTAATGCCGAGGATTTCGACTGCGTCGTCCAGCCGGGCGTGCGCCGCGAGGAACTCAACGTGCATTTGCGCGATCAGGGGCTGTTCTTCCCGATCGACCCCGGCGCCAATGCGACGATCGGTGGAATGGCATCGACCCGCGCGTCGGGCACCAACGCGGTGCGCTATGGCACGATGAAGGATGCGGTGCTCAGCCTGCAAATCGTGACGCCGCAGGGCAAGGTGATCCGCACCGCGCGCCGCGCGCGCAAGTCGGCGGCGGGTTATGATCTGACGCGGCTCTATGTCGGGTCCGAAGGCACGCTCGGCATCATCACCGAAGTGACGCTGCGTTTGCATCCCGTGCCCGACACCATCTCCGCGGCGGTGTGCAGCTTCGACACGCTGGGCGGCGCGGTCGACACCGTCGTCCAGTCGATCCAGTGCGCCGTGCCGCTCGCGCGCGTCGAGATCCTCGACAAGAAACAGATGGTCGCGGTCAACCGTTGGTCGAAGCTCGACTATCCCGAGGCGCCGACGCTCTTCTTCGAATTCCACGGCAGCGCCGCCAACGTCGCCGAACAGGTCGAGACGGTGAAAACGCTCGCCGAGGCAAATGGCGGCAGCGCGTTCAGCTGGTCGAACCTGCCCGAGGAGCGCACCAAGCTGTGGCGCGCGCGGCACGAGGCCTATTATGCCGCGGTCAACATGCGCGCGGGCGCGATCGGCTGGGCGACCGACGTCTGCGTGCCGATCAGCCGCCTCGCCGAATGTATCGCCGAAACGCATGTCGATCTCGACGCATCGAGCGTCCCCGCGACGATCCTGGGTCATGTCGGCGACGGCAATTTTCATCTGATCTTCTCGATCGATCCCGACGCACCCGACGAAATGGGCGAGGTCGAGGCGATCAACGCGCGGCTCGTCGAGCGCGCGCTCGCGATGGACGGGACGTGCACGGGCGAACATGGGATCGGCATCGGCAAGCAGGAATGGCTCGTCGCAGAACTGGGCGACGCGGTCGAGCAGATGCGGATGATCAAACGCGCGCTCGATCCGCAGAATCTGCTCAACCCCGGCAAGATTTTCGAGATTTCTTAGTCACGATATTTGGGTGCTGACGAAAGTCTGCTTTCTTAGTGTGAATGCCAAAAGCTGCCTGACCGCCACCGGCCACGCCAAGTCACTGGTCCGGTCTTTCGCCCGCCATGACGGATAGACCGGACCTTACTCGCAGAGTCCTACAGGACATCGGCGTGGACGAGAGCTTACCCGATGACAAACCTGTCGCGATGCTGCTCGATGAATTGGTCGAGCGTGGTCAGCGGCACGCCCCAGCTACGAACGGCATCAAGATCTACCTTATAGCCCTCGACGTTGTTCCAAGTCTCGTGCTGGTAGCCGAGCTCGCCAAAGGGTTGCGCAAGCATCTCGTCTTTCGACAGCGTGACAGCCGACACGGGCTTCCCCGTGGCCGCGCTGATCTTGGCTGCGACCTCGGGCAAAGTGAAGTTTCCCGAGGCAAGGTCAATCTCATGGCCGTGGAACCTGTCGGGATCGGCGAACGCGGCCGCCGCGAAGGCGCCGATGTCGTCCGCGGCGATCCAGTCTATGCCTGTATCCGCTGCGACCGCAGTCTCGAACTGCCCGCGTTCGCGAAGCGAGGGCCACATAGTCTCCACCATCGGCGGCACCAGATTCTGCATGATCATGGCCGGCTTCAGGATCACCCAGTGGGGGAAGCCCTGCGACTTAACCATGTCGATTACGGCCGCCTTATTGTTCCAGTAGAGCGGCTCCCAGCGCCCTTCGTCCCAACCCACGAAGTTCGCCTGATCGCCCGCTCGGGCGACGGAAGTGTGGACAACCGTGTCAACACCCGCGCGGCCTGCGGCCTCGATCAACGCTTTGCCGGTTACGATTTCAGTGTCCGGATCTCCGGGATGCGAGCCCATCTGCATCGAGAACAGGCCTTCGACCCCGGCCATTGCCGCGTCGAGGCTGGCGGCGTCATGGAAGTCGCCCTTTACCACCTCCACGCCCCGCGCCGCGAGCGCCTGCGCTGCAGCGGAAGACGTATCGCGGGTCATGGCGCGCACCGGGCGACCAGCTTCAAGCAGCGCGTCGACGACAGCGCCGCCCTGCTTGCCGGTAGCACCGGTCACGAGGATAGGGCCGGTGTTGGGAGTAGACATGAAAAGCCTTTCATAAAGTGCGCGCGCATTTTGCGCCTAGGATGTGCTAGCCCACATGGAGATGGCAAATACGAAACGCAATAGTTTCGATACGATTGCGTTTCGATTTAATGGAATTATATCTTTCCTATGAATGATCAGCCCAACCAGCATCAGCGGCGCTTGCCGCAAGCGGACCGCGGTCGCGCGCAGGACACGACACGCGACGATCTGATCATCGGCGCGGCGCTCGAACTACTTGGCGAGAAGGGATATCATTCGCTGACGATGACCGACGTCGCGAAGCGTGCCGGCGTGTCGAAGGCGACGCTTTACCGGCGCTGGACGGCCAAGGCCGATCTGGTGGCTGACGCTGTTGCCACCCTCGATCCCATGGATCCCCCTAAGTATCCTGGCACGTCTCTACGGGACGACCTTCTTGCGCTGCTAGAACGAGCCGGCAGCTGCGACGACCGACCGCAGATCGTGACCGCGACGATGGAAATGGCACGATCCCACCCCGACCTTTATCGAACGCTGAGCGAACGATATGGGACGTTTGTGCGTCTGGAACTGGATAAGCTCGCCCGGCAATCGACCAATGCGGGGGGTGTCGTTCTGAGAGAGATTGAGCTCGACGTCCTGAGTGAAACGGTAACCGCACTTCTCGCGCATTATGCGGGGCCAGCCGGCGGGCCGGTGCCCCGGAAGCTGTTGATCCGGATGGTAGACCAAGTGCTGATGGTCTTGATGACGGGGGCACGTGCTTCCAAGTAAGGATGCGGCAGCTTTCGCCTGATCCATGTTCAAAGCTGTTTGTCCGCTAGCGGCCAAAGTTAGCGATGGCATCTGCTGGTGGGATCGCGAGCGGCCTCACCGTTCAGAATGGGGTGGAAAGCGGAACAGCCAGTTTTGGCCAAGGCGCCGGCTTGCGAAGCAACGCATCTCCCGCGGTGGGCTCTGCGCAGTTCAATCAACGGCGAAGACGATCTGTGCCAGCCTTGATCGGCCACCGCGAGAAACTCCCGACTATTGTAAGGTTTGCGTGATCCGTGGCATTGAACCATTCCGGGTATGCGGCGCAAAGCTAGAAAGAGAGTCCCTATGCAGTTGGCTAAGCGGGGATGGGCGTTTGCTCGAATATTGTTCGGCTTGTTCTTTATATACGCCCCTTTGATGGTGATTATCCAGTTCAATGGGCAGAATCCGCCCGAGACGGTGGCGGCGGCAAGCGACTTCGCGTTGGCCCTGGACAGGACCGGGTTCATGAACCCACTTATCATCGCGACAATGCTGGCGGGTGGCGTCGCGTTGTTGTTCCAACGCAGCGCGCCGATGGGCTTGATCCTGCTTGGTCCGTCAATTGTTGTTATTGCAGGTTTTCATTGGTTCCTGACCGGCAAGTTCGTGTGGGGTAGCGTCTGGCCTATATGGTTCTCTCTACTGGTCTGGCACAATCGGCGTATCTTTGCCCGGCTTTGGAATCCAGATCAGCGGCAGCCCTAGCCACCCAACGCGGAAAAGAATGTCCGCCGGAGCGATGCCGGTCCTTACATCAAGATCGGCAGCGAATGGCCGAAACGGGGTGGGGAGCGGTCGTTGCAGTAGTACGCTGATTTCCCCTTCCGCTTGCGGGAGGGGCAGCGAGGCTTGCCAGCTTGCTGGCTAGCCGCAGCGGGGAGGGCTATTGCACCGTCACAGGCCCTCCCCCGACCCCTCCCGCAAGCGGGAGGGGAGAAGATAGATCAGCAATCGGTCGTTAGCTGCCCTCTGGTGATCCCCGGCGAAAGCCGGGGCCCAGTTGCACCGTCGGAAGATGGGCCCCGGCTTTCGCCGGGGATCACAAGGTCCAACTTCGGTCGATTCCGGTCGCGGCAAAGCTGCGCGCCGCTAACGTCCGCTTCTCTCAATTTTGGCCTTAAGGCTGCCCGTCCGCGGTCGGCCAACTTACGCCTCGATGCGCTCGATCAAACGGGAACTCGGCACTCATCGATTATGCCGTTCATGGCCTCCGCCGCGCGCAGGCGCAGATCTTCGGAAAGTTGAGCGGAGAGGACGAGATATGGCTGTTCTCCTAGGCCGAGGAACAGAAGCCGTCCTTCCTTGTCGATTTCCGCCGACTTGAAACGTCCCATCGAGATCATACCGCCTTCGCGGCCTTCTCCAGACCAGTAGAGCATGCATGGGCCTCGCCAGTAGCGGACGCGAAAAGAGCGACTGGAGGTCGCATGTCCGGTATCGACAAAGGCGGTAAATGCTCCCTGTTCGCCAAGCGCTGTGATCGTGTCTCGCGCCTCCCAGCCTCGCTCGCCGCCCCGAGCCGGATCGGCATTGCAGGCCGCAATCGACAGGAGCAGGATGACACTATGTCTCGATGCCGGCAGCATACAGCTCTCCGCATAGGTCTGGATGAATGACAGATTGGCCAAGCGTCGGACAGCGGACTGGCAGCGTGATATAGCGGATGCGGTCATTCTTGGCACCTGTGCGGATTGAGACGCTACTTTCTTCCAAAACCGATTATGCGGCGGCAGATATGGTTTCCATTGCTGTGAGCGACGCGGCGCATGTCGCTTTACCAAGTTTTCTGGTTCAGAGTCATCTTTCCACAACTTGCCACATTCAAAAGGTGCTTCCATGGACAGGGCGAAGATTCCGCAGCTTTAAATGCACGCCTCGAAGGACAAAAATCTGCTCTGCTCGCTCAATGCGGAGAATAAGGTGCAGAGGGTTTATTTATGCTCGTCGACGCAGCCAGTTCTGAAAACTGGAATTCTCCTGTTGAGCAGAAAAACACTCCCTTGCCTTTGGTCAGGGGCACGAATTTTGTGGCGTATTTATAGTCTCTTATCTCGACTGACGCATCGCCATTTTCGTGGAGGGTGATGCTGAAGGGGATGGTCTCAGCTGTCGGAGTCGTTCCTATGACTTCGCTCCCGTGGCCGTCTCCGCGGTTGATATTGATGACGACCTCGAACTCCGCCGCATCGGAGGAAGGCGCCGCCAATTGAAATCCGAGGTTCGCAATTCCGTCGGTGTCGGCAATGCGGCTGCGCAGACGCAGGAACTGCCGCGAAAAATGATGCGCATGCCAGTCCGAGCAACAAGCCGTTCGAAAGATCGCTTTGAGGCCAAGTTTTCAAGCTGAAGTCTTCGTCAACCTCCATGGGGCGACTCCTCACTATCGGTGGTCATACAGCTGTCGGCCCAGCACCATGGATGCGCGAGGGGCTCGGCTTGGGCGTCTTCGAACAACTCCAACAAGGCGCGGGCTTCCGCGAACTCGATGTCGTGGCCGACCGGCGCGCCGTGCCGTTGCTCATAGCCGCGGATCCACGGCTCGATGCCATTTAAGGCGCGGACAAGATTGTTCAGAAGCCGGTACGGGGAAGCAAAATCGCCGCTGGCCTGGGCGTCGACCAATCGCCGGCGCGCCTCGCCAAGTTGCGCATGAAAATAGCCCAGGCGATCGAGCACGTCGCTGGAAAGAAATCCAAGGTCCCGCGCGGAAACGGGATAAATCATTGGCGGCGACAGCCGCCAGCGCGCGAAAAAATCCTCGTCAAGCCGATCAGCTCGATTGTGGCGCCGGGCGAATTCGACGGCAAAACTTGCGGCCTGGAAACGCAGCGCTATGGCTTCGCAGTAGAGGGTCCGCTCGATCGCGCGCACCTGCCGCCGGTGAACCCACAAAGCTATGCCCGCCACTTCTAGCAGCAGGACCGCACAAAGCAGAAGGGCATGACCGAGTGTCATCATCATCGCGCGGTGGCTAGAAGTCGCAGCACCGACGCCAAGCGCGTAGGCTGATGCTGACGCAGGCATCTTCTGCTTGCTCCGATGCGGTCGAGACGGGGCAGCTTGATCATCCAAATCCCGCCAATCGTGCAGCGATCTCGACCTGGCTCCTTACCCCCATCTTGGCAAAAATGCTCCGCACCTGACTGCGTACCGTCCCGACGCTGACCTGCCGCTCCCCGGCAATTGCGATTGCCGTATGGCCGAGCGCAAGCTGCGCTGCGATTTCGGCTTCCGCGAGCGATAAGCCAAAACAAAGCTGGGCGGCCGCTGCAAAGCGCGCTTCGTCAGCTGGTGGTTTGTGGATGATGAGCAAGGCCGAGGAACCGCTCGACAGCGGGTGCGACGACGGAATGATTGACGCTTCGGCCAGGCGAACATCCTCGCCGCAGCGCGAGCGGAGGGCGAGGGGCCTCATTGCGCCCGCGCCGCCACTTGCGGCATCCGCGAGCATCTGCTGCAAATCGGCGGTGCAGCTCATCGCAGCGGCTGTGAGCCGCCCTTTTTTTACCGTGAGAAAACGTGCCTCTGCGATCATTGCTTCGGCCGACGGCGTCATCCCGCGCAGTCTCCCTTCCGCACTACAGATGAAAGCGGTGGCCCGGACGGCGGCGAGCCCCGTGATGACGCCAGCAAGCTGCTCCCGTTCGAGCGCCAAAGATGTCCGCACTGCTCGGCGGGCATGCGGTGCGATTGCGGCAAATGCGCGCTTCGCTTCCCGATCGATAGGTTCCGCGCGCGCGCCGCGCATGATTGCTAATCCCACGAGATGGTCGTCTTCCTTGACCAACGTCGTGAGGCAGACATGGGCCATGTCATGACCGGTCACCCAGTCGCCATATTCGGGGTTGAGGCGCATATCGGCGGCGGTGGTGAAATCCGTTTCATCCTTGATTTCGAGTTCGGCAGAGCGCGAGCCCACCCGCACGCGCGAATTGACGGCCGGGTCGCCGCCGCCTGCCGCCAGAAATTCAGGACCGGCCAAGGGATCGGCGCCCGTCATGATGTTGAAAGGGACCAGGCAGTCCGCGCCAAGCCCGATCAGCTCGCCGCTGCGCGAGCCTGTCGCGGTTGCCAGCCGCTCGACGGCTTCCGCCCACGGCAACGCGTCCATGGCTGCGGCCTGAAAGCCGGCGATGGCATCGGCGACCAGTGCTTCTTTCATCTTCCCCCCGGAAAAACGACCTGATGTGGCTATAGGTGCCGACGCGAACCCGCTCATCTACAAAATTGCAGATGCGCCTCGATAACAGGTCTTTCTATTCTGATTTCGCCGTAAGCGGAGAAATAAAGGTGATCAGCTGTCGCCTTGACCGCTTCTTGGGGCGCGAAAGCAATAGTTGCCTATCCATCGATGCCATAGGGGGTAAAGTGAGGAAATTGGTCGTTCTGGCGTCGCTGCTGCTGCCTTTCTGTGCAGCGCATGCGCAGCAGAAGGGGTGGCAAGCCGCCTATGACAAGGCGGACGCGCCGATGGAAAAATGCTTTGCGGACAGGAATCTGCGCGAATGCGACAAGATGGTTCGCGCCTATGCGGCAACGCTCGCCTCGCCCGATCTGGTGGATGCGGGGGATCGGCGGATGGTTCTCAACGATTATCTCAAATGGACGGCAGCTTATGGTCGCATGCTGCGCAAGGACGGCGCGCTTCAGCAATCAAGCGATGTGCTGGCCGGAGCCTATCGCGACTTGCTGGCCGAGTATCAGCGGACAGGCAGGCCGCAGTCGTTGATCGACAATCTCGCGCTGATGAGCGCATTTTCCGAAACGTTGATCGAGGGTCAACTAACGGAGCAAGCCCATCAGATCGCGGGGCAGGTTGGACAGATCGCTGCCGCCTTGCCGCAACTCAGGAACCTGAAGGCAAGCAGCCGAGAAGCCGAGGCGCTCTATTTCAGCCTCCTGTCAGGCAGCGAAGCCTTTGAGAATGAGCAGGCTGTTGGCTATTTCGCATTGGCCAGAAAGCCGGGAACCCATCCCACCGATGCGAGGGTCTATGTCATTCGCGGTACCGACGCGGCGGATCGCGCCATCGCTCACCTGCGTGAAGGAATCGCCAGCGGCTGGTCGGTATTCGGGCATGAGCGGCTGGAGCTGAGGCTCGCCCGATTGCTGGCCCAATCATCCGACATGCGGCTCAGGATCTTGGACGAGAAGGCCGAAGCAACGCAGGGCTATGCCGCCGCGCAGAAGATTGCATGCCCAATGGTGCAGCCGGAGCGTGCCAGCGCCGGGACCGCGCATCGGGCCTTTGCGGCGGAAGATCCGCTGTTACAGGAAATCTGCTTACGGGCCACGCTGGGATACCTTGAAGCGACCGGGCAACTTGCCGAGGTGCAAAGGCAGCTAGCCGAACGTCAGATGACAAGCCAACTGGACCTGCTGAACGTGCCGCTCACCCCCGAGCAGTTACGGTTCATCCAGGATTACAAATCTCCAGGAAAGTGATCTGAAAGCGAGGCTCCGCACCATATGCGACGCGTCTGCTCTTCCCTCACAATCGATCAGAAGCGGACAGTCCGCTATCGTTGAGAGTTTCGGACGCCGCGAGGCGTCAGAAAGTCTTCGGTGCCCGAACCGCGGTGGTCATGAGCTAAGCTATGGGGAAAGCTGTTTTGCGCTGATGGTGGGGAAGCCAGGTGCTGCCCAAA
>Ga0209675_1000414_pt1 | contig 35113 bp, 30 predicted proteins | sample AraplaCol_mLB_r2_2_FD_184280 | JGI IMG/M metagenome (GOLD analysis project Ga0209675, IMG submission 184280) | Arabidopsis root microbial communities from North Carolina, USA - plate scrape MF_Col_mLB_r2 (SPAdes) (version 3) | ecosystem: Host-associated > Plants > Roots > Endosphere | place...
CTTCGCATTGGTGTGGCACGGGACGTAACTGCACTGCGCCACGGACCCGTCGTCTTGCCCCAACGGCCAGATCATCTGAACGGGCTAGACGCGCTTGCCCCGCACGAGCGCCGGGTGCTAAACCTGCTCCTGACCGAAGCCGGCGAGAAGCAGATCGCCGAACGGCTCGGGCTAGCGGTCTCCACTACGCACTCCTACGTTACCGCCATTTACCGCAAATTCGGCGTCCACGGACGCGCGGGGCTGATGAGCCTGTGGCTGCGGCACGTGGTGCGCGACTGAGAACCTAAGTAAAAAGAAAGCCGGCCAGGAGGCCGGCGCAGAGTAATGTCCGAGGATAGCGCGATATCAGGACGCGCGACGGCACGTACCTTGGACGACGCTGCCAACCGAAAGGTTGAGCCACGCCAGCGAATCGGCGCCCGTTTTCAGGAAGACATGGGCGAAGGTGGGCGGCACGGCGGCGGCCGGATCGCCTGGCTCGGCATCCAGGTCGCCATCGGCAGCGATCGCCACGCCGTTCAACGTGACGCCATCCTGGAATTTGTTCAACAGGAGCGGCAACGTGAGCGCCTTACTAGCGATGGTGAGCTTGCCGCCAGCGATGGTCAGCGTCTCCCGCGCCAAGGTACCGTCCAGCACTGCCGTCGCGCCATCGAAGACACGGTTGGCGTACGAGCAGGCCCACGTGCCGTTCAGTTCATCGGCGACCAGCACGCGTGCGCGCTGGATGGTCCACGTGCCGGTCGCGACCACCCCCGACTCTGCGTAGTTCATGTCGAAGCGCATGCCGGCGTTCGGGTTGACGAACAGCCGACCACGGAAGTAGCCGCCGCCGTTCATCACCAGGTCATATGCACCCGGAAAACGCGTCTGGTCAGCTAGCGTCAGGCGGCCCAGTTGCGGGGTAGCGCAGGTCGCAATATCCACGCTGGTGCACAGCTGCACGTTGCCTTCGGCATCGAAGCGCATGCTAGCTGGTGTGCTCACTGGACCCAATTGCGGCTTGCCGGTTCCCTGGTCGTAGATGCCGAAGTTCATCAATACGTTGTAGGTGCCGGCTAAGCTGCTCAACGGCGGCATATCGGTCGTTACGGCGCTCGCAGAGAGGTCACCGGCGAGCATGCTGGTACTGGTGCCAAGCAGGCTTGGCACGCCGGAGATCTCGCCGACAAGGCCATCCATGCCGAGCCGGAAGCTCAGGCCAAGGCCCGCCAGCTTGGCAATCAGGGCGCTCGGCGGCGGATCCGCACTGTCGGCCTCAAAGCCGCTCACCGAGAAGTTCTCGCCCGTGCGCGCGTAGACTCCGATCAGGGTGCCGCGCAGCCCAAAGGCTGAATCGACAAAGCTGAGCTTGAGCTTGCCGGAGGCCGGTGCGTCTATGGTGAGGGCGATGGTGTCGCCAAAGGACAGTGTGCCCGAGTACTTGATTGGCGACGGTGCGGCGGGGGCCGCCGGCGTCTCGGTTTGCACGGGGATCTGACCATCTCCTCCCCCGCAACCAGCCAAGGCAGTCCCAATGACCAGTGCTCCAAATAGATATTTCCACTTCAACATGGCTTAACCCCTTCTTCCCATTTTCCGTTTGTCTTGTCGACGCCAGACGTTGCTGGCGGCGGAAGTAGACGGTATCAAGAATCCGAGGCGCCTCACCATCCTGCTAATTAGAGGGGCGCTAGTTGGCGGTCGCTAGCGGGTACTGGTTATCCGCCTCCATCCCGTGCTCCTCCACCTGGACATTCGGTAGGAAAGTTCGACACCATTTTGAGACGGGTCGTGAGGCGTGGCGCTTGGAGGGTATTAAAACCGCGCAGCCAGTCCGCCGATAGTGCGCTCACCGTAGGCCGCGTCTAAAAGGCATACCTGCCGCTGCTCGCGCCAGTGTATTCTAATGGCGTCGCCAACTCATGGAGGCGGGATGGTCTACCCGATAGAGCCCAGGATCGCTTACGTCGAAGGGGACGTTGCAGTTCAATTCAAGTACCTGATTGCGGGACGTAGCCAAACGTATGTAGTCACGCTGCAAGCGCTTGAGGACCACTTCGGCCTCAATCCAACAGCGGTGGCCTCGCAGCAACGAGATGTGGCCATAGGCGAAGCGTTTCAGAGAGGGTGGGAACGCATTCGCAATGTTGCGGCGCGCAGTAAGCGCGCACTGGATGGCGGCCATCACATCGTCCGTCATACCGACGATTTCTAGGTGTACGAACAGACGATTCGTTTTGCCGCTTGCGGCGGCGATGCTTATCGTTTTTGAAAGGCGCGCAAAATCCCTACCGGTCTTTTAGCACGCTGTCAGTCGCGTCCTTCACGACGCCCGCACTGCGCCGTAGGGCCTCGCGCTCGGTGAAATCGAGCTCCGGATACGCCAGCAACTGCGCGCCACTGCCGTTGACCACCATCGGCAGCGACAAGCACACCTCTGGCACGCCTTCGACTTCCGCATGCACAATGCCCACCGTAAGAATGAGGTCGGTGTTGTGCACGATTGCTTGGCAAATCCGCCCGATCGCACTGGCAATGCCGTAGTGGGTGGCGCCTTTGCCTTCCTTGATGAGCTTGGCCGCCTCGTGAACGGAGCGCAGAATCAGGTCCCGACTGGCAGGCCCAAGCTCCTTGCCGCTCTTTGCTAAGAACGTTTCGAGGGGCATGCCAGAGACCGTTGCGCCGGACCAGCCGATCAGCGCAGATTCGCCGTGTTCGCCCAGAACGTGGGCATGAATTGCAGGTGCCACGATGCCCAGCCGTTCTGAGAGGAGCCACCGTAGCCTGCCGGTGTCGAGAGAAGTACCGGTGCTGATGACGCGCCCTCGTGCGCCGCGCAGGCGGTCAAACACAACCGCGGCCAATACATCACACGGATTGGTCGCGATGAGGTAGATCGCTTCCGGGGCAAGGGAGGCGAGACGATCGACGATTTCCGTCGCGATAGCCGCGTTGGTCTTGGCCAAGTCCAGGCGCGTTCCCCCCGGCTTCACGCCAACGCCGGCGGTGATCACGACAAGGTCCGCCCCGCGCGCGTCCTCATAATCACCTGCATAAAAGCGGTTGTGCCCCCAAAATGCCGCAGCGTGGGCGAGGTCCATCGCTTGCCCTTCAGCCCGGACTCGCGCGACATCGATGATCACGATTTCCGCGCTTGGGATGGCCCCCGATGCAAATAGGGCCGCCGACCCGCCAACTAATCCTGCTCCGACGATGACGATCTTAGGTTGCCGCATGGCGTGCCTCCGTCGTGTCTGGAGAAAAGTTGGGCGAAGGCCGCGTGGCGCTTCGTCGGTGTTTCATATGTTATGGTTTATATGATCTTTTCGATGGAAGCGCCAGTGTGGCATTGGCGCCGCGAACGGCGGAGGGAAACCCGATGGGACTGGGACGCTTGAGCATCGAAGGCCATCAAGCACAGGCGCCGGCTGCATGCGGCAGGGCGTCTGCGGCGCCTGCCGGGTCCTAGAGCGCCACGGCGGCGAGCGGGACGTGAAGACTGCCCTCGGTTTTGAAGACGCTGGTCGTGTATCGTTCGCGAGGTACGGAAAGTACGTGAACGTCTACGGTCAGGGTTCATGCGGACAGTGTCCCCTGCAAGTGCAGAACCTTCCAACTGATGCGATTGCTCGTCCGGCTCGACACTGGTCGTGGCCATGCTCGCCAACCTGAAAGCGCTGGAGAACTTGTGTCGAATCCTGCCTGGCAGCGGCGTACGGGGTCTTATTGACGATGCCGTGACCGTGGCGAAGAGCTCGTCACGGCAGTTTCGGACGGAATATGAGCCTGATTGCGCAAGAGCAACACGCCCTGAGCCCAAACGGGTCTCAGTAGTCCCTTCACCAGAGACCGAGAACTTTCCACCAGACACTGCCAACGACCGCGAAGATCAGCAATTCGACCACGCACATTACAAAACCGACGCGCCACCAGTTTCCCATCGTGACGTAGCCACTGCCGAAGATGATTGGCGACGTACCCGTTGCATAGTGGGTCAGCGTCATCATGATCGCCGACCCGGCCGCCATCAGCAGCATGAATGGCACCACATACGCTGACGGTATCAGATTGACGCCGACCGTCAGGAAGGCAAGCATCATCGCACTGATATGGGCCGTCGTGCTGGCGAACAGGTAGTGCGAGAACACGAAAACCGCCACCAGGATCGCAGCAGTACCGCCCCAACCGATGCCGCTGGCCACGATCGCGTTGCTCATGCCCGTTGAGAACCACCCGATCACGCCTTGCTTGTTCAGCTGCTCCGCCAGCATGATCAGCGCACCAAACCATATCAGCGTGTCCCAAGCGCTCTTTTCGGACAGCACGTCGTCCCAGTCGATGGTGCCCGTAATGATCAGCACGAACAGGCCGACAAAGGCGACCACCGTGGGATCCAGCGTGAGCGCCGGGCCGAACAGCATCGCCGGAATGTTGGCCCACAGCAGCAGCAGGAGGGCGAAGGTGAAGATCATGACCCGCTCCTTGGGCGACAGCGGGCCCATCTTCGCCATTTCGGTGTGCGCATACTCCACCGCATTGGGTGTTGCCTTGAGCTGCGGCGGCGACAATACATAGATCACCAGCGGCATCACCAGCATGCATAGCAGGCCTGGCAGCAACATGCATAGCGCCCAGCTCATCCAGCTCAGATGCAGCGCCTGATTGGTTGCCTTGGCAATGTAGTCCACCACGAGCGGGTTCGGGGCGGTGGCGGTCACGAACATGGCCGAAGAGATCGGGTTGGCGTGATAGTTGACCAACGCCAGGTAGGTGCCGACTTTGCCCTCGGTGCCCTTGGCCGGGTCCGAGTCGAAGGCCGTGGCGATCGACTTCATGATCGGATGCACGATGCCGCCACCACGCGCGGTATTGCTTGGTGTGAACGGCGCCAACACCAGTTCGCAGGTGGCCAGCCCATAGCCGATGCCAATTGTCCGTTTCCCCATCATTGCGATGAACATCAGGCCGATTCTGGTACCCAGGCCTGTCTTCTTCACACCACGGGAGATCAGGATGGCCACCACGATCAGCCAAATCAGAGGGCTGTCGAAGGCGGTCAGCGCATCGGCAATCGCGCCTTTGGACGACGTCGATGTCACCTGCGAGAGCGAAAGCACCACGATAGCCATCATCGCCATCACGCCGATAGGCATGACCTTCAGGATGATCGCCACGATGGTTGTCAGAAAGATGGCAACCAATCCCCACGCCTTGGGCGTGAGCCCCGCCGGCACCGGCCACAGCAGCAGGGTGACCAGCACGACCGTCGTGATCAGGGCGGGGCCAAGCCGAAACGGGACCACGCTGTTGAAGTATTGAAACGCCGCCTTCAGTTTTGTGAGCATCCCTGATCCTTCTCAAGAGTGTCGGCCCGATTCTCTCGGGAGCTCAAGGCAAGCAAAAGTCTTTGCGAGAGAACGATGTCCCAGGCTGAGCGGCAAGCATATGAATTATTGCCGTTTGCAAGGTTTATAGGTTTTTTTTGGAAGAAATGCCAGTGTAGCGTTGCTGTCGTCAGACAGGTCGTACGTATTGCGCAATGTCGACGTGGTCGATTTGCTCTGACCGCATATAGCGTTCCGCATAGCGAAGATAGACGCCCGAAGTCAAAAACAGGTCGAATAGTTCCGAGTCAATGTGATGCTGGTCCCTAGCCGTTGCCATTATGCGAATAGATTCCGAAAGCGTTTTCGCACGCTTGTATGGACGATCCGCCGCGGTAAGCGCTTCAAAGACATCCGCTATGGCCATCATCCTGGCCAGCGGGCTCATCTGTTCTCGATGCAACCGTCGAGGGTAGCCCGTTCCATCCATCTTCTCGTGATGGCCGCCCGCGATTTCCGGCACGTTGCGTAACGCTTTGGGAAATGGCAGTAGCGACAGCATGATCTGTGTCTGAACGATGTGATCCTCGATCTTGAAGCGTTCCTCGGTACTGAGTGTGCCGCGGCTCACGAGCAGGTTGTGCAACTCGCCTCTATCGTAAAGATGTTGTGGGGTATTCAACTTGAAGCCCCAGGGGTTATCGGCAGGAATTCTGTCGTGCGCGGTCCGCTCGATGATGTGTTCGTCCTTGTCGGCCAGCAGTGGCTCCCATACGGGCAGCGCCGGTGCTGGCACCCGAGCCTTGCGCGAAAACTCCTCGTGCGAAACGCCGAGTCGATCGTCGATCGTTCGCAGCCACTTGCGCGACGCAATTCCCAACAAGCGATCCCTATGCGCGGTGTCCATGAATTCTCCGCCCTGGTTACAACTGGCGACAAATGCGAATTCATCGTCTAAGGCCTGGCATTTCGCGTCGCGCAAAGCCCTTGCCGCGCGTTCGTCCTCGCCGGCTGAAACCGCATGCAAAAATTCAATTTCGGTGTCGCGCTTGAGTATTTCAAATCGCATCCGAATTTCATGGATGCGATCGTAAAGCGTCTCGAGCTTCGTCGCCTTGTCAATGATGTACTCAGGCGTTGTCACCTTGCCGCAGTCATGCAGCCAAGCCGCAACATGTAGCGCTTCTTTCTGTGAGTCGGTCATCTGGAACGACTCGTACGGGCCCTCAGTTACTTCGCACGCCGCTGCGGCGAGCATCTTGACTAAATGCGGCACGCGCTCGCAATGCCCTCCCGTATGCGGGCTTTTCGCGTCGATCGCACCTGCAAGCAGTTTAATGAATGCGTCGAACAGCGCGCGCTGCGCCTCTGTCAGCGCACGCACTTCGATGGCTCCTGCGCAAAGCCCCGACAGCGTCGTGACAAAGGCGAGCTGCGCAGCTTCCATCGGACTATCTCTAACGATAAGGATCACACCTTGCAGCTCTTGCAGTCGTGTGACGAGAGGGATCGCAGCGGCGTGGCATACGCCTCCCGATACGAATTTCTCGAGACCAGTGGAGCTCACTGTGTCGACCTGCATGGTGCCTACCTGTGGGAGAAGGGTGAGGGCTGCCGAGCGCACTAGCGGCACGGCTTGCTCCATCGACGTCGACGGTAGGTCTTCCGTTACGTCCCCGCCAGTTCGATCAAATGCCGCTACCGCCTTCAAATTTTGGTCATCGGCCAGATACAGTACGCCGGCGCGGCCGTCGGCCGCATTGAGCGTCTTTCGGAGGAGCAAAGGTAGAAGTTTCTCCAGTCTGGTTTCTGCAGAGACTGCTGTCGCAATTATGAGAAAACGTTGAATAGTCTGTCGCATTACCTCTGTGGCCGCGGCCAGCGCATTGACTTCCTTTATGCGCGACTGCACAACGACAGGCTTATGAAACTCGAATTTGTGGATCGCCTCCAACCCCTCCGCCAACGCATGCAATGGATCCGAAATACGCCGCGCCGCTAACCAAATTAGTGGAATGGAAAGCAATATAATGATGGCCGTCGCTGCCAAACCCACCAATGCCCGCCGCCGCGCGTCCTTGAGCAATTCGGATTGCGGGATTGCCGCGACTAAAAATAACGGATTGCCACCGCTTGGCGTCAGGCGGTCGATCTGGGTGTACCAGTTCCTGCCGTCGACCGACTCCACCGATCCCACGGACGCTTGCGATCGCAGGTTTGCAATTCCCGCGGCAACATGCGTCAGAATGGGGATCTGGAAGTCAGCAGCAGAAGGCAGCACTTCCAGTTTGATGGCATCCGGGGCGGATTCGGATTCCGGCGGCTTTCTATCTATTGCAATGACCCTGCCGCCGGCATCCAGCAGCGCAAGCATCGATCCTGGCGTGCTTTCTTCACGGGCCAGCATCTGTCCCAGCGAGTCGAGCCGAAAGTCTCCTCCCACCACGGCGTGGCCGCTCGGCGTCGGCACGGCAAGCGTCGCGCCCGCGTCTTGGTCGGCGAATAGCATGTAGGGTTCGGTGCGGATCAGTCCGCCGGCGCCTATCGCCCCGAGGTACCATGGTCGTTGTCGTGGGTCGAATTTGTCCGCAAATCCTGCATCGTCGGATTCCCCTACCTTCGCCATGCTCGCATCGAAATAAATCAGTCTGCCTTTCGAGCCAGCCGACCTTGGCGCGACTGCTTCGATGCTGCGCACGACGTAGGCAGCCTGTTTAGGGGCGCGAAACAGTCGGCGTTCGGCGTCGGTCCGCAGCAGCCGCAAGTAAAAAAAGCTGCCGTCGGCGTATCCGAGGTACAGAGATTGCAGGACGGGGGAAGTTTCCAGCGCGTCTCGAATCAAGGCGAGTCTGTGCACCCGCTGTTCCAATGTAGTCGCATCTGCAAGGGAGCTATGGCTGACGAGTTTGACGGCCATCTGGGCTGGGTGCATCAGATCTTCCACCTCGTCGAGAGTGTGGAGGCTGATGCGGTGCATCGCGTCAGCGGTCGCCCTTTCCAGAGTCTGCTTGGTCATGACAAAGTTGATTGCACAGGTCAGTGCCCCAACCGCAAGAACCAGACTACCGAAAAGCATCCATAGATGGGCGTGAAGCGGAAGAACCCGGGGCGTGGGCATTGAAAGGCTCCTTGGTGGAAGTCGCACAACGCTCGTAGCGCGATAGATAATGCATTTCTATCAGGGAGTGAGAATAATCGATACTCAAATGTAGGGATCTCGACTCCAATAACGTTCATCTTGAACGCCCGGCCTCCCGCAGAAATTTGGTTCAAAAGCAGGCAGAGAGAAGTTTACCGTAGGGGAGCAAACACCCGGAGGCACGAATATGCTGCGCGAATCCATCCTCGCAGCGGTAATGCTCGCCGGGGGGAGTCCTCGGCTTTCGCCCAAACCGCAAGCGACCTCGCACAGCGGCGAAACGCTCGAGGGCATCCGCGTTGTTATCTGCGCGAGCGATTCCAGGCGCTCCAGCTCGAGGCCCGCAGCAGCGAAGGCAGAACGCGGAAAAATCAGTCGACCTGCGCCTCCAACGCAGGCAGATCGCGCGCCGACCGTTCGACGCAGCGATACACAGCACGTGCGCCCCGGGTCCCTGCACATAACGCTTGCGCCGCCGCACTTTTTTGGTTCAAGCCGCGATACGCCTGGCGTTCACCAATGTGGGTTTCCTACCAGCCATCGCGTAGGCTATAGTCCTCTCAGCGGCAGGCCGGGTAGCCAATTCCCCAGAGTCACCCAACCATGCCGTCACTGTTGTGCTGTGGCAACGAAAGCAGCGAGAGAGACAAGATTGAGGGCTCGCCCAGCAAGTATCAAGGCCGAGTTCGGCCATTTAATGTCGTTTGCAAAGCGAGCTGCAACTGGCCATTGGCAATGAAACCTGTCCAATGAGTCTGAGGGTCTTCGGTCTTCGGACGGAAAAACGGCTCTCGGGTCGTCCGACTCCGGCGCAACGACAAGGGGGCGGGGCAAAAGCAAAATGATGTCGACTCCACACCACCTCTCTGTTGGCGTTCTTCACACGTTGATTCCGAACTGGCATCGTAGTTTTTTTAATTCAAGCGTTCGTCAAAAAATCTTTAAATATCGTATTGAAAATTTTCGTACCACCCCAGTTGTGGGCGGAGAGAGCGCTGAATAATGTGAGGAGAGTCAATCCTGGCTCCTTAGAGGGGGTGCACAATGACGGGCACTGTGGTTGTTGTGGATGACGACGAGAGCATTCGTAAGGCGTTAGGTAGGCTACTGAACGCCAAAGGATTTTCATCAAGGACATTTTGTTCGGCCGAGGAGTTTCGGCCCGCCCTGGATACCATCACAGGTCCCACCTGCGTGGTCGCCGACCTCATTTTGCCGGGAATCAGCGGTTACGAACTATTAAAGCTGCTCCCGCCGCACATGCCCTTCATCATGCTGACGGGCTACGCTGACGTAAGCCAAACGGTGCAAACGATGCTCGCGGGCGCAATCGACCTGCTTGAAAAACCCGTTGCTGAAGATCGGCTGGTCAGGGCAGTTACTCGCGCCCTGGATCTGGCGGCGCAACGTAATTGCGAACGCGAAGTCAAGTCGGCACTTGATGCAAAGATGCAACGGCTGACAAGTCGTGAGCGAGAGGTGATGGCAATGGTCACGACGGGTCTGCGAAATAAGCAGATTGCCAACTTTCTTGGCATCGTCGAAAAAACTGTGAAGGTCCATCGCGCGCACGTCATGAGCAAGCTGGAAATCGATTCACTCCCGGCACTTGTGCGTTGTGCTGACAAATTGGGAATGAAATACACAGCGCCGGAAATGCGTCGGCGCGCGACTACCAGTAGCGGCGTGGCGGTCATGGCGCTGGCACCGAAAGGCTAGTTGGATCTTGACATTCGTATGCTTGGAGCAGTGGAGAGTCTCCTTGCTTTCCCGATTCGATCCAGGCGAGCTTGCCATGCAGGAACGCCAGGGCGTTGTCCAGGTGAGCGCGTCTGTCTTCTAGCTTGCCGATCTGTGCGCGGAGCACTTCGGCCGTTCGTGTTGCCGACCGCTCTCCTGAGCGGTACTCCTTGCTTAGCGCGGCGATCTCGTCGAGCGAGTATCCCAGTGACTTCTGCAGAAGAATCATCCGGGCGGCCGTGACGTCATCGGCTGAGAAAATCTGGTAGGGATTTCTCCCGCCCACTGTGCCACGTTTGGGTTTCAGGAGGCCTTTGCTCACATAGAAACGGATCGTCTCTGATGAAAGACCCGTTTGTCTTGCAAATTCGGATATCCGCATCTTCAATTCCTTGACTCTGTAGCTAACTACACGCTTATAACAACAGACTCTATCTCGAATCGGAGTCTCGTGGATGCAAATCGCTACCCCCTCTTTATCCAAGGCTCGCCTCGGCCAGGCTGGGCCACTTGTTGGTGTGCAGGGCCTGGGCTGCATGGGCATGAGCGAGTTTTACGGTGACACCAACGCCCTACAGGCGCGTGCCACGCTCGATCGTGCACTGTCCCTTGGTGTAACGCTATTTGATACGGCCGACATGTACGGGTTGGGGGCAAACGAAACCCTCCTCGGTCCATTTCTCCGCGCGAATCGGGAGCATGCTGTTGTTGCCACCAAGTTCGGCTACACAAGGACGGCAGATCGTCCGGACGATTGGACCATCAGTAATCGACCTGACTACATCCGCAGGGCGGTAGATGGCTCTCTCAAGCGAATGGGCGTTGACATCATTGACCTGTACTATATGCATCGGCGTACGTCCGACGTTCCGCTAGATGAATCGATTGGGGCGATGGCAGAGCTGGTCGAGGTGGGCAAAGTGCGGGCGATAGGACTCTGCGAGGTAAGCGCGGAGGAACTGCGGCTTGCACACGCCATCCATCCAATCGCCGCACTGCAGTCCGAGTGGTCTGTCTTTAGTCGACAGATTGAACGAGAGGTCGCTCCCGTCGCGGCAGAGTTAGGCATCGCGGTGGTCCCGTATGCGCCCCTCGGTCGCGGACTTCTAACGGGAAAAGCATTTTCCGAAGGACTCGTCGCGAAGGACGTTCGCAATCAGTTCCCGCGCTTTCAAGCCGAAAATCGGGAGGCAAATAGTCACTTGGTATCGATGCTGGACGGCATGAGTAGCGCTCTCGGCGTTTCTACTGCGCAGCTCGCCCTAGCTTGGCTCTACGCGCGAGCAAGGCAGCTCGGGGTAACCGTGATACCTATTCCCGGCACGCGCCGCCCGGATCGCCTGGAAGCAAATGTGGCAGCCACACGCATTGAACTTAGCGACCAGGAGATGGCTACCATTGAGCCACTGGCGAAGGCCGTCCAGGGAGCCGCCGTCTGATGGCCGACGGGTGCGTGATGGCCACCGGGTACTCCCCGTTGTGGAATATTTCAGGCGTCGTGGAGTGCCTGCAACTCGGCAAGCCCCTCTTCGCGGCTAATCGCTGGCTCGTAACCCAAATCACGGCGAGCTTTGGCGATGTCCACGGTGACAGTGACGGCGGAGGGGGCCAGAGACTGTAGCGTGACAGGTGGGCGCCAGCGCCCACCTGTCACAGCGGCAATTCGTTCGCAAACGGCGGCAATTGCAAAGACCAGCCACCGTGGGACGTTCTTGTCCGGCACGAGTCTACCCTGGCTCTGTAGCAGCGCGCTGATGAAGGATCGAAACTCGATGGAATCGGCGTCCGCAATAAAGTAAATTTCTCCAGAGGTCCCTGCAACCAGTGCCCGTTCGATGCCATGGGCCAGGTTGGCGATGTGCGTCGAGGATGTCGCGTAGCGACCGCCGTCGATCCATGCGAACCTCCCGGAATCGACGGCCTCTAGCAGTTGAGGTAGTGCCGTCGTGTCGTCGCGGCCCCAAACAAAACGTGGACGCACCACGCATACCTCGACTCCCTTGCTGACGGCAGACAATGCAATGCGCTCAGCTTCTGCCTTGGTTGCGGAATAGCCACCCGCAGGTCGATCAGGATAGAGCATGCGTTCGTTCGCATCCACAAGCGGGTGTCCGTCCAACAGAACCGACTCGCTGCTCAGATGGACCGCGCGCCTAATGCCAGCCTTTGCGGCGGCGACAAACACGTTACGCGTGCCATCGACATTCGTGCGACGCTGCACCGCGGATGCCGGACCATGATCGGTATCCGCAGCGGCATGGATCAGCGCCTGGCAACCCTCCATACCGGCTACAAGCTGCTCCGAGTGCAGGTCGCCCCCGAACGGGATGGCGCCCAGAGACTCCACAATGCGGCGGGCTCCATCGGTACGAACGAGCGCGATCACTTCCGCCCCGCGCGCCGTGAAGTGCCTGATCAGGTTGCGGCCAACGTAGCCGCTGCCTCCCGTCAGAAACAATCGAGCAGGCAACGGCGGATCGGCATTCTCGGAAGCTGGAGTTTGCATTGAAGAATTTTTCCTGAAACTTTTGAGGCTGCGAGGAACACAGCCGACCGGTAGCTCGCAGCGCGAACATCGCCGGTCCAGCGATGCTCAACGGTGATGCTTGGCGGCGGTCGTTGGCAGGGCGGCAAGAGGAATCGGATCGACGAGCCCAGCAATGTCGCGAAGCAAGAGGTCACGCTCCTTCTTCGGGAAAGTGTAAAAGTCCAGACTTTCGAGTAGCTTCAGTCCTTCGAGCGCCAAGTACGCCAGCAATGCTTTGCCAGGTTGCGCAGCATCGCGCTGCACCGCGGCGATAACTGCCGCCTGGTTGGACTGAATTGACTTTCGCAATGCCGCATCTTGAGCTAGCGCAGCGCACAGACTCAATGCCACAGCACGCTGCCGGGGAGCGAGGGGCTGGGCTGCGGCGGCGATGCGGCCGCGAATCACGCGTGCGTCGATATCGCCTAACGCCTCAGCCGCCGAATGATTGAATGCGTTATCGCGCGCCAGCGCTCGAGCTACCAGGGCGTCAATCAAGGCCTGTTTCGTCTTGTGATCATAGATAACACTGGCCTTACTCACGCCGGCTTCCACTGCCACGGAATCCAAGGTTAGCTTGGCAGCGCCGTCGCGCGCGACGACTGCTTCGGCTGCGTCTAGCAGCAGATCCTGATCAATAACTCGTGTTCGCCCCATTGTGGATACATTTATTTCCGAACGGTCGGATATTAATTAGCGAAATGCACTACGTCAACTGGTATGCGGGTCGCTCTCTTTCCGATACCGACGAACCACATGGCAGCGGCCAATTGACCTCCTTCAAAGTCGGCCCATGGATGGGCCGGCTTTGAAGGCTTCGGCAAGTTGAAACGCTGGCACGGGGCGACTGAATAGGTAGCCTTGCGCTTCCTGACATCCGAGACGGCACAAGCGTTCGCGTTGCTCCTCGGTTTCGACCCCCTCGGCAATCGTCTCGAGGCCGAAGCTGCGTGCCATGTCGATGAGCGCGCGGACAATGGAAGCATCCCGATCTGACTCGAGCATGCCTTGCACGAAGGAACGGTCGATTTTGATCCGGCTCAGTGGAAAGCGCTTGAGCAGGCTGAGCGACGCATAACCGGTCCCGAAATCATCGAAGGCAATTCCCACACCAAGACTACGCAAGCGCTGGAGCGATTTCAGCACGAGTTCGTCGCCATCGAGCACGATATTCTCGGTCACCTCAAGCTCGAGCACCTCCGGTGGCAGACCATGCCGCTCCAAGGTTGAAAGGACCTGTGAACAAATGTCATTCGCGTGAACCTGTGCACCGAAGAGGTTGACGCCGATGCGGAAATCCTTGGCGCCACCTCTGCGCCATTGCGCCGCTTGGGCACATGCCTCGTCAAGAATCCACGATCCTGCAATCAAGGCCAGTGCCCCCTCTTCCAAGGCGGGCAAGAAAGCCGCTGGAGACAGAAGGCCATGCTGCGGATGCAGCCAGCGGATCAGCGCCTCGGTACCGGTAAGAGAGCCATCGCTTAGGCGAACCTGGGGTTGATAGAAGAGAACGAACTCGCCGTCGCTGACGGCCCGATGTAACTCGATATTGTGGATCCGGCGCGCAACGGCTTCATTCCGTAACGCGCTAGAGAAGACAAACGATCGGCCGTGGCCAATGCTTGCTGCCTTGAACTGGGCAAGCTCCGCATTGCCGATTAGTTCCAGCGCTTCCTGAGCATGAAGTGGGGCAATGGCCACGCCGCAACTGACCGAGAGGCGTACATCATGCCCGTCGATGACGATTGGCTCGGCCATCTGGCCGATCACGGCGTGAGCAACATCCTTGGCCTTTCCGGAGTCGTCACATTCTGGCTGCAGGATAGCGAACTCATCCCCACCGATGCGTGCGACCGTAGCGTTCGGTCCAACGGCTCTCTCCAAGCGGCGAGCCAGTTCGCAAAGGATTCTATCGCCTACCACGTTACCAAGGGTGGCGTTGACGTCCTTGAACCGATTAATGTCCACGATGACTACGGATATCGGCAAGGCACGCGTCAGTGCGTCTTCCACTCGGCGGTAAAAGGACGCTCTGTTGGCAAGTCCGGTGAGCATGTCGACGTTCGTAAGCCGTTTTAACGCCTGTTCCTCACGCTGCAGCGCTGTGAGATCCTGAATATGGGCGTTGAACATCCTGTCTTTTTCAGTACGCACACACGTCACGGATAACCTGAGAGGGAATTCCGTGCCGTCTTTGCGCAAACCGTGAAGTCCCCCGAACATTGGCGGCCTGTCGAACGCATCCGACGCGGCACCCGTCACCAACCGATTCAATCCAGCCCTGTCACGCGTGGGGAACAGGTTGCCAAAGGCCAGGCTTGAGCCCTCGGTCAGCTCATACCCATACAGGGCTGCAGCAGCAGCGTCCCAGGAAACTACATCTCCTCGTTCATCGAAGAGCACAACAGCTGTGGGCGGACTATCGGTCAGCAGGTCCGGGGAACACCCTTGTAGCTCCTCGGCACGAATTTCGATGCGCCGCAACTCCAGCCTATCCGCTGCCATCTTGGCCAGCTCGCGCAAACGCTCGCAGTCGTCCTCTGAGAAGTCGCAGTGCGGCCGCCCGTCCATCACACAGAGCGCACCTAAGGCGTGGCCATCTGGAGACATCAGCGGGACGCCGGCGTAGAAGCGCAGCTTGGTCGGCCCTGTGACTAGCGGATTGTCGAAAAAGCGTTCGTCGACCGTGGCGTCCGGCACCACCATGACTTCGCTACGGGTGATCGCATGTGCACAGAAAGAAACGTCTCGGGTCATGTCGACTTGTGCGCCCTCGAAACCCGTGCTTGCCGCAAAAAATACGTGATCGTTGCCGATCATGTTCACGGCAGCAACAGGCATCTTGAACATACGTGCGGCGATTTTCACCACCGGGTCCAGGCTGGGCAGCGGCCTATCGCTGCCTAGCCCGTATCCTGCCAGGGCTTGTAGCCGCTCCGCCTCGGTTGCCAATACGGGGGGACACTTCATGAAAGCTCTCCGAAGTAATGCTCGCCGCGGGATACTGAAACTCCTCAACCAATTGAGCCAAACCGTGCAGAATTTTTCAGACGCGCTACCCAAATTGCACGTTGGGTTCTAAGTAATAGGTCTCTGCACAGTGTTCGGCTTTGATTCCCTGACTATTGCTGACGCATTCAGCCTGGGCCGTGGCGCTGTAACGCTCTCAAAGTCACGGAGGATAATTCGCAAATCGATATCTTTGGACGTATAACGCATGATCGGATGCTCAGCCGATTCAAAGACATCGTTCCTTTGCTTATCACGCTTTTGCACTTTGGCGCTGCCGTACGAAGACAGTCCGAGTATCGCTTTCACTTGCCCCTCCCGCGCTTATAGTTGTATCGCGCGATACTAAACGTAGGGCGGCTGTAGCAGCATCCCCCAATCGTGGGGCGATTTCGATCGGCACGCCTGCGAGTCCCTACCTTCCTCGCCCCCCCGAAAAGGCTGGGCTGCGGAGACGCACGAGATGACAGTGCATTGGAAGTCAGTTGCGGCCGGCCGTGGATCAGACCCATCCGAAAGGCGACAATGGGCCGAGGCGCATTAACTTCGCGGGCGGATCTGTACTGAGCCATCGGCAAGGAAGGGAAGGAAGGGGCGGCGCGGCATCAAGACTACCACTACCGATAGGGTGTTTCGCGGCTTGAAGGTAGGCGATCTGATGAGTCTGTTGTGCAGCCCGATACCCCACTTTTTGGGGTCTGCGGGTGCTGAAGCTTTCCTTGCTCAATTGCTCCTTTCGGTGACCATGGTTACCATTGGGCTTCGTCGCCTCGATCTTGACTGCGCAGCCCCTGCACAGTGGAGTCTGGTTTTCTCGGAGGGGCCCGATCTGCGGGACAACGATACGGAAATATACTGCGCCAGTTTTAGGTACCGCTAGCACCCGAATGACGTCGCTTGTTGGCGATAGTTGTCAGATCGAGCCCGCCGTTAGCAGCTGCCCCGCGACGGTATTGAGAAGGAGCCTGAACCTCTCCTAACTTGTTTGTTGCCCGCCTATCGTCGTCAAAAAATGTCCCGGCAGAGCCGGGACATTCAGATACTGCAAAGTCAGTCCGAGAAATCGGTGGCTTCGGACGAACCCCGCCACGCGTCGAGATCCGTCGCGACGGCCTTGGCTTTGACTGCCGCCAGTTCGTTGGCGATCTTGCCGGCGAACAGATGCAACGGCGGCGACTCGACACTGGCGGCTTGGATGATCAGCAGTGCCAGCTTGTCCGGGTCTCCGGCTTGGTGGCCATGCAGCGTGCCGAGATGCAGGTCAAGGGATGCCTTGGCCTCCAAGTACTCATCGATCTGCCGCTTGGCCACTGCGAGGGCGCCGCTCGCTAGGAAATCGGTGCGCACCGGCCCGGGATAGACCACCGTGGCGCGAATGCCCAGTTCGGCGACTTCCGCGGCCAGTGACTCCGTCAGGCCCGCCAGCGCGAACTTGCTCGCGACGTAGCTGCCCCAGCCCGCATAGCCGCCTTGATAGCCGACGATCGACGCGATATTGATGATGTGCCCGCTGCGTTGGCCACGCAGATGCGGCAGCGCATGGCGCAGCACGACCATCGGCGCAAAGAAGTTCACTTCGAAGTTCTGGCGCAGCTCCTCGTCGGACAACGCCTCGACGGTGCCCTGTTGAGCGTAGCCAGCGTTGTTCACCACCACGTCGAGGGCGCCAAACGCCTGCATGGCTTTCTCGATGGCCTGCCGGACGCTTTGGTCATCGGTCAGGTCCACTTCCAGCGGAAGGAAGTCGTCGGATGCCTGACCGAACACCTTTGTGAGCGACGCTGCGGTGCGGGACGTTGCGGCCACACGGTGACCTTGCTCAAGCAGATGCTTGACGAGTTTCTGGCCGACGCCTTTAGATGCGCCGGTGATGAACCAGGTACGGGATGATGTTTTCATGGTGAAAATTATCGAGTTGGAAGTTGGAGGTGCAACGTATTCAGGGCAGCGCGACGCTCATGCCGCCGTCGGCCATCACGACAGCACCGACGATGAAACTGGCCTTTTCCGATGCCAGGAAGGCAATCACTTCGGCAATTTCCTTCGGCTTGGCCGCGCGGCGGATCGGCGCCTTCTTGCCGTGCTCGGCCAGGAATGCCTGGCCGTCGACGTGGATGTGGTTGGTGATGTTGGTGATGACATCGCCCGAGCCCACCGCATTCACGCGGATGCCGTGCTCGATCGCTTCGAGCGACAACGCGCGCGTTAGTTGCGCCAGGGCGCCCTTGGACGCTGCGTAGGCGGCGATGGTCGGAAATGCCTGATAGCACGCGTAGGACCCCACGTTGACGATCGCGCCGGATTTTGCCGGCACCATCGCGCGCATGGCTTCGCGCGAGAACAGGAACGCCCCGGTAGCGTTGACGGCCTGGATGCCGTTCCAGTCGTCTAGCGTCATGTCGACGACAGGCTTGTTGATGATGATCGCGGCGTTGTTCACGAGAATGTCGAGCTTGCCGAAGTGCTCGATCGCAGTGGCGACCGCGCGCACGGCGCTCTCTTCGCGCGCCACATCGGCGACCAGTGGCACGATGCCGGGCCGCGCCAGTGCTTCCACATTGGCGCCGCGCCCCACCGCGATCACGTTAGCCCCTTGTGCATGGAGCAGTTCGGTGGTAGCCAGGCCAATGCCGCTGGCCGCGCCGGTCACGATGGCGACCTTGCCTGAGAAGGCGCCGGTTTCTCGATGGCTTGAAGTCATGATGGTTTCCTATTTCGGTTGGCGTGAGGGTTGGCGGACGCTCAGAACGGGCTGGCGGTGGGCCGTACGATGATTTCGCTGACATCGACATCGGCCGGCTGCTCCACGGCGTAGGCGATGGCGCGGGCGATGGCGTCGGGCGTGATGGCAATGCGGCGGAATTCCTGCATCGCCGAGCGTGCGGTGTCGTCGGAGATCGAGTCGGCCAGTTCGGACTCGACCACGCCCGGGCAGATCACGGTCACGCGGATCTTGTCGGTCTCCTGGCGCAGCCCGTCGGAAATCGCGCGCACGGCAAACTTGGTGGCGCAGTAGACGGCGGCGGTCGGCGACACAGACAGCCCGCCGATCGAGGAAATATTGATGACCTGGCCCTGGCCTTGCTGTTCCATCGTCGGCAGGACGGCAGCGATGCCGTGCAGCACGCCACGGATGTTCACGTCGATCATGCGGTTCCACTCGTCGACCTTCAGCGCGTTCAGCGGCGAAAGCGGCATCACGCCTGCATTGTTGATGAGCACGTCAATGCGACCGAAGGTATCGAGCGCAAATTGTGCGAATGCCGCGACATCCTTCGCCGAGGTGACGTCGAGCTCACGGAAGCGGACGATGCCGCCGGCCTCCTGCAGCGATTCCGTCAGTTCGACGAGCCTGTCGGTGCGGCGGGCACCAATCACCAGCCGATGGCCCTGCGCGGCGAGCAGGCGGGCGGCGCCCTCGCCAATGCCGCTGCTGGCGCCGGTGATCAGGATGATTTTCGATTGGGTGGTTGTGGTTGCCATCTTGCTTACTCCTATTGTCGGTTCGTTTTTGGCGGTGCCTGTCCGCTTTTGTTTGGGGAAAGGCGCCGTGCCGGTTGCGGCCTGCAATGAAGCGATAAGGGTTCGTCGGCCGATGAATGAATGGTAGGGAAGAGGGGCCCGAAGGCGAATACACGGACCGATGCCGTTATTGCCTATTCCTATCGATTCGGCTGGCGCAGGCGTAGGAGGGTGATTACAATGGCGTCTGTTGCGACAACAGGAGAGTGCGGTGTCGAATGTCCGCAATCCCGCTGCCACCCGGATGGTCCGCCTGCTGGAGAGGCTGGCGCCCAACGAGGGCTACACCCAGTCGGCCCTCGACAGCGTGCGGCTGATGCGTTCGGACCGCCCGCTTGGGCGCACGCCGGTGCTGTACGAACCGAGCATCGTGATCGTCTGCCAGGGACGCAAGCTCGGATTCCTGGGCAATGATGTCCACGTGTACGACGCGCAGCACTACCTTGTGCTGTCTGTCCCGCTACCGTTTTCGACGGAAACCCAGGCTTCGGCAGAGGAGCCAATGCTTGCGGTGTCCATCCGTCTGGACCTGATCGAGCTGAGCGACCTGATCACGCAGATCGGTGCCGCCGGGAATCATCCCGATGCGCCGCCGACCGGCATCGTGTCCACGCGGCTTGACGGAAATCTTGCAGGCGCCACGATACGACTGCTGGAAGCACTGACAGCGCCGCTCGACGCACAGGTGCTGGGGCCCGGTATCGTGCGGGAGATCTGCTATCGGGTGCTTACCGGCGAGCAGGGCGGGGCCATGCGTGCCGCGCTGGCCCATCACGGCCGGTTCGGACGCGTGGCACGGGCACTCAAGCGAATTCACACTGAATACGCAACGCCGCTCAACGTCGCGCGTCTGGCCGAGGAAGCCGGCATGAGCGTGCCGGCGTTTCATGCCAACTTTCGCACCGTGACGCAGACATCGCCGATCCAGTACATCAAGTCCACCCGCCTGCATCAGGCGCGCTTGATGATGATCCGCGACGGAGTGACCGCGGCCGCCGCAGCGGGACGGGTGGGCTACGAAAGCGCGTCCCAGTTCAGCCGGGAGTTCAAGCGCCTGTTCGGCCGGACGCCAGTCGAGGAAGTGCGTGACATGCACGAATCCTTCACGCTCTCGCCGGCGGTCCGCTTCGGTACCTAGGCCACCGCTAGCCGGTCACATCCAACACGACCTTCCCCCGTAGGTGGCCGCCCATGCTCCGTGCAAGGGCATTGCCGGCCTCTGACAGGGGAAAGACCGTATCGACGTGGGTACGCAGTTCGTCGGATGCATGGAGTCCGGCCAGCGCGGCGAGTTGCGGCCCGTCGGCACGGGTCGCGAAGTGTCTGCCGGTAGCTTGTGCCGCGTTGCCGGCATGTCCGGCATCCGGCCTGCTGACGGTGGAGACCAGCACGCCGCCGCGCTTGAGCACTGACCACGACCTCGCTTGCGTTGTGCCGCCGACAAGGTCGAGCACCAGGTCGACTTGGGAGACTTGTTCCGCAAAATCCTGCGCGCGGTAGTCGATAAACACAGCCGCACCGAGGCTTTGCACGTACTCGCGATTGCCAGACGACGCGGTGCCGATGACATGCGCGCCGGCTAGCTTCGCCAGTTGCACTGCCGCGCTGCCCACGCCGCCCGCCGCGGCATGGATCAGGACCTTTTGACCGGCCTGCAACGCACCGTGCTCGTGCAGCGCCTGCCAAGCCGTTAGCGTCGCGGCGGGCATCGCGGCCGCCTCGGCGAAGCTCAGCCGCGCTGGCTTGAGCGCTAGCCGGCTGGCATCCACCACCACCCGCGTGGCATAGGCGCCTACGATGCCGATGAATCCCATGACCTCGTCCCCGGGGGTCAGCGTGGCCACGTTGCGCCCCACTGCGATGACTGTACCGGCGGCATCCACCCCGGGCGTGAAAGGCAAGGGTAGCGGGATGAACGTCTTCATGGCGCCACTGACGATTTTCCAGTCGATTGGATTCACGCCAGCAGCGGCGACATCGACCAGGACTTCGTTATCGCCCGGAACGGGATCGTCCAGTTCGGCGATGGTCAAGGCGTCCGGGCTGCCATAGGCAGCAACTTGCATGGCTTTCATCAGATGCTCCTCGAAGGGACGCCCACGATCGGGGCGTCAAGGGCCAGCGCGGCCTGTACCGGATCGAAATACTCCCGCAAACGGGCGATTCGTCCGTCACGCGCCGTCAGGAATACGACGTACTCTTGGCGGTAGGTCCGCCCGGTTGCGGAGATCAGCCCTTCGGCCCGCACCCGCGCAATCGCGTGCTGGGGGTCGTTGGTGGCGGTGACCACCGTATCGAAGAAGCGGAAGTCCTTGACCGCACCCGCGAACCAGCTCGCATGCCGCAGCACGGCGTCGCGGCCGTCAAGCTGAAGCGGATGGCCAAGGCTCGGTGCATAGGGCAGGTCCCACACGATGTCGTCAGCGATCAACCCCTGCCATTGCTGGTTGTCGTCAACCAGCCACTGGAGGTGCTGCTGCAAAAGTTCTGTTGCAATGGTCATGATTCGTTGCCCCTTTTGGTGCCAGCGGTTAGGCGATGACGGGCTCGGTCGGCGCACGACGGTTGTCCAGGCTGAATGCGCCAGCGCCGAAGGCGACGACTTGCAACAGGCCGCCAGCCATGGCGAGGTTCTTGAGGAAATGGAACATCTGGTTCTGGTCTGCCAGCGCGTGGTGGAAGATCAGCGCGGTCACCACTGCATAGGCCGCCAACAGCAGCGCAACCAGCCGCGTCTTGTAGCCGAGTACCAGAAGCGCGGCACCTGCCAATTCCAATACCAATGCGCCGATCAGGCCGAGCGCCGGTGCCGGAAGCCCCAGCGATCCGATATAGGCCATCGTTGCCCCGGGGGCCATCAGCTTGCCGAGGCCGCTGATAAGAAAGATGGCTGCGATGAGGATGCGGCCGATGGCCGGGACGATCGAGCGTGCGTTGACGAGGTCGAGGTCGAGGTTGGCGTTGAGGTTTGAGTTCATGGTGTTCATCCTTTTCAAAGAGTGGATGTCCGAAGATTAGGGGCTTGACACCTATCCATGAAGCCTATATTTCTAGATGATATCCATCTATCTGTTAGATATATGCTCGACGCACTCTCGTTGGACCAGCTCCGCACTTTCATCGCCGCTGCTGACGAAGGCAGCTTTTCCGCTGCCGGCCGCAAGCTCAGGCGTGCTCAATCCGTGGTCAGCCATACTCTGGCCAACCTGGAAGGGCAGATCGGTGTCCAGCTCTTCGATCGCGACGGCCGCTACCCGCGGCTGACCGAAGAAGGGACAGCGCTGCTGGCGCAGGCGCGCCTGGTTGTGAGCGGCATGGATGGATTCAAATCGAAAGCGCGAGCCATTGCCGACGGACTGGAGCCCGAACTGTCGGTCGTCGTGGACGTCATGTACCCCATGGCGTCGCTGACCGATACCGTCGGTGCATTCCGGGAGGCATTTCCCCACACTCCGCTTCGACTCTACGTTGAAGCCCTTGGGGCAGTCATGCAACCTGTCCTGGGACAAGTGTGCCGGCTCGGCATCAGCGGCTCGATGCCGGCGGTGCCGGAATTGTTGGAGGGGGAAAAGCTGTTGGATGTACCCATGGTCACGGTCGCGGCGCCGTCACACCCGTTAGCGTCCCTCAAGGGACTCATTCGGCCACGCGATTTGACGGATCATGTGCAGTTGGTACTTACTGATCGCACGACACTGACAGAAGGTAAGACATTCGGTGTCTTCTCGCCGCAGATCTGGCGGCTTGCCGATCTGGGCGCAAAGCACGCGTTCTTGCGTGCCGGCTTCGGCTGGGGCCATATGCCGAAGGCCATGGTCCAGACTGACCTGGATGCTGGCACTCTCGTAACGTTACGCATGGAAGCCTTTCAACCCCACACCCCGCCAATTGCCATGTTCGCGGTATATCGGAAAGACACGCCGCCAGGCCCTGCGGGCCGCTGGTTTCTCCAGCGACTTAAGGGGGCGCGCGGCACGGACGAACGCTGACTGTCTTGATTATTCCTGAGTACCTTCTTCCCATCCCGTTGGCCGGATACAGCCTCGACATGGCAAGATGCGTTGTGGATTCAACTGGTCGGCGCAGATCTAGCCGATCGTGGGGGCGATTAAGCGTTTGCCAACGGCAGTCGGTGGAGTACCACCAGAACGGTCAGTGACGAGGCCTTAGCGAATAATCGCTTGCATCCGTCTACGCGCCGTTTGCGTGGAGGCTTGCATTGGCTGGACGAATTGCCCGACTGGTCGTGTAAAGTGACGCTCTTCATCGCACCTTAAAGTTTTTAAATGCCTCTTCTGTCGTTTGTGGCTGTTGCGCGCACAGGCTTACGATCATGCCGTTGCGCTCAAGGTTTTCATTTCCACCGCAGGATTGGGTGATGGGCGAAGAGACGTTTCGCTTCGGCTGCGGCAAATTTCTTACCAAGAGCTCTGACCTATTACGCTTTTGGACCAAAGTAGAGTTAAAGAATGTCGATTCCTGTTGGGAATGGCAAGGTGCTCGCTTCGGTCCTGGCTATGGCCAAATCATGATTGGCCGCCCCTTGTTGGCGCATCGAGTCGCCTATCTGGATATTGTCGGCCCGATTCCGGGCCGTCGGACAATCCGGTTGGAATGTGGCAATCGGCTTTTTTGCAACCCCGCCCATATGGTGGTGGCACACAACGGGCATGTCCGTTGACTTTGCGGTCAGGCGGCGCCTAGGTGCAGTACCCTGTGTGCCATAAGCGATCCCCTCGCGGCCATGTGGCCGGGCATACCTCCGTAAGGCCGCCCGGCCATAGTTACCTTAGACCTTACCAGCGATGACGCACGCCCAGCTTGGCGCCAATCGCATTGCTGTCGCCGAAGTTTTGCAAGCTGGTGCGTGCCAGCACCTCGCCGTAGACGCTGTAGCGGTCATCGTCCCAGTTCAGCGACGCGCCCACGCCCAGACCGGCCCACAGCGCCTGTTCCTTGCTGACCACGCTGATGTCGGCCACGCGTGCCGACGTACCATGCAGGAAGTCGTAATACAGGTTGGTGATGCCGTACACATGCGAGCGGCTGGTCTTGCCGTTGGCGGCGGTCCACTTGGTTTCGTGATCCAGCGAAACGCCCAGGCGCGAGACAAGGCTGTTGCCGTTGTCACGCGAAACATTGGCGCCGTACTGGTCCGTGAACGCGTCGAAGCGCACCTGCGACCACGCGAGCTGCGCTTGCGGCGTGACAGACCAGTTGCCGCCCAGCGCGAGCTGGTGACCGGCTTCCACGCTGGTGGCGACGCCGCTGCCGCGATTGCCGTTGGCAAGCTTGGCCGAGAGCGTGGACGAGCGGATGTCAGTGTCGTACCACGTCAGCGTGGCGCGGGCATCGACGTACGAACCATTGTTGCCGTACCACGTTGCCGTACCGCCGAAGCCGTAGCCGGTAGCATCGATCGCGCCATTGCCGAACATCGACGAGACATTGGAGTTGGCGATGCCGTAGTGGAAGGTCGGGCCGACGACCAGCGTGCCGGACGCGTTCTCGATGACCGGTGCATCCACGCCGCCTTCGAACTTCCACATGCGGACGTTGTAGCTCGCGCTGGTCGTGCTGGTGGACGGATCGATATGGGTGTTCGAACCCTCCACACGCGCCCAGGCGCCGCGACCGATGATCGGCTTGCCGGCGTCCTGCTCGGCTTGAACGGCAGCGTTGGGCGACCACGAACGGTTGCCGACGCGCTGTTGCAGCGTGCCCAGTTCGTTGAAGCGTTGCAGCACGCTCGAATAGGCTTCATACAGCGGCACGGTCGGTGCCAGCAGGGGAGCGGCTGACGTCGAAGCCGAGCTGTCTGCAACGGTCGTATCGGCCAGCGTCGAACGCAGATACCAGTCGCCATCGGCCGGCGTGGACACGCCGTTCTTGTAGAGGCGATACGCGTAGGCACCGGCCACCACGGCTTGCTGGCCCTGGAACGTGTAGTCGCCCGCCAGCGTGAAGGCGCCATTCGATGCGCCTTGCACGTCGATGACCTTGATGCCATCGCTAGTTGTTGAGCCCGATCCGCCAACGTTGACCGCGCGGATCTGGCTGGTGCCCGAAGTGTCGCCCGTCACCACCAATCGTCCGGTCGCCGAGGTATCGCCACCGAACACGGTATTGACGCGCACCGTACCGCCATTGCCGATGTAGTTACCAGCGATGGTCAGTACGCCCGAGCCGCCGCCCGGCGTGACCGTGCCCGTGTTCGTGACATCGCCAAAGATCGTGCCAGCACCCGACAATGTACCGGCTGCGTTGACCGTCACAGGACTGGTGATCGAGCCATCGACTGCCAGCGTGCCGAGGTTGATCGTGGTCGGACCCGTGTACGTGCTGGCTGCCGTCAGCACCGTGGTGCCCGTGCCGTTCTGTGCCAGACCGCCCGCGCCCGAAACGATGCCGCCATACGTATAGGCATCAGAACGATTAAAGGCGAGGGTGGCGCCGGTGTTGACCACCACGTCGCCAGCAAGGCTGCCGCTGGTGCCACCGTTGCCGATCTGCAGCGTGCCCTGATCGACGGTCCACGGTGCGGCGACCGTACCCGCGCCGATCAGCGCCCAGGTGCTGGCGCCGGTCTTGGTGAAGTTGTCGAAGTAGCGGTATTGCGCGGTGTCGCCGATGGTGGAGACATCGAACACGCTGTTGGTGTCGCCGCCGAGGCGGAGGGTGTCGTTGGCGGCGCCGCTATGGGCCACGACGTTGCCAACGATATTGGAACCGGCTTGTAGTTCGAGCGTGAGGGAGCCCGTGCCCGTGGCGAACTCGACGGCATTGGCGTATCCGGTACCGGCACGGAGGGTGCCGGAGTTCGTGACAGTAAACGTTCCCGTGCTGGAGCCGGAGATGATTGCGGCGTTGCCCGTACCACCTTCGATCAGCCCGGAGTTTTGTATGGTTGCCGTGCCGAGGGTCAGCCGAACGCCTGCGCCGCCAGGTGTAGTACCGGAAAGATCGGTGCCGCCACGAATGGTGCCTTGATTGACAAGACTCCCATTAATAGTGTTGGTGAACGCCACGCCGTTGCCTGCTGAGCCGCCCATTCCGTCGCCGCCCACGATCAGCCCGGTCGCCGAGTTCGCCAGTGTCGCGCCGACGGATAGATTGACGCCGGCAGCACCGTTCGCGCCAGCAACAGTCGCATTGCCGCCTTTGATCGAGCCGTTGTTGATGAGGTCCGTGTTAGGCAGCACTGAAATGGCAGCCCCGCCAGACACTCCAGCGGCGGTGGAATCGCCGCCCGTCACCGTGCCGTTGTTGATTGCCAGGCCAAGCCCGCCGATCAGCATGGCGGTGTTGGACGTGGTGCCGGCCGCAGCGGCATATGTGCCATTGAGCGTCAGCGTACTGGTGGCTGACGTGTTGTAGTTGCCAAGCGGCCCGGTCTTTGTCAGCACAAAGCCATTGGTATCGATGGTGATCGGTTTCGCAAGTGTGCCCAGGCTCCAGACACCAGTGGGCATGGTGACGTCCCCGGTCAGACGAATGATCGCGCTGGCGTCGCCATCCGCATTGGCGGCCGTGACCGCCGCCTGTATGTCTGCAAGACTCGCGGCGAAATACTCGGCGGCCGAAGCGCTCACCGGGAACAGCAGTGCGACGGCCAGCGTAATGGAAGAAGCTTGCGGTGCGCACACCCTTGGGCGCCGGATTCCACGACTAATTTTGGACAGCGTAGATCTACCTTTATTTGTATTGTTTTCACTACAATGACGTAGCGGCAGCGATGGTAGATCACGCTCTGACGTTATGTAAGGGCTACAAAATAGGTGTCGCGATGTGGATACGGCGCCGCTTTTCCCCATTGCGAGCAGGGACAAAAACATATTAGAGGCACCGCTCTAACAGCGGGATAATGGCGTTCACCGTGCAGGTTGACGGGGCGATTAGCCAGCAGTGGACGCCGACCGCTGCCTCCGGCAATCAGCGCGTTCTGGATAGACGACTCAAGTGGGCCGGCCTACGGTCATAGGCTGGCAGTTTCACTCAACCCTGAACTGTTGCCGAGAAAGCCGTGGCAAGTTGGGGGCGGGATTTGTCACTCGAACAGGGGACGCGGAAATCTCCACGGCCTTGGTAACATCGCGTGATTGCCTAAGGGCGGAGCTTTTCAATAGATTCGGTTCGGGTCCATGCGGCCTGCGCTTGCGCTTGCAGTTGACGGCAAATAAAAGAAAAAGGAATAAGCGTCATGCGAGCAAAAAATCGTCTTACCAGGACATGCGCCGCCCGTTGGCCTACAGGAGTGCTCGGTTTGTCGCTGTGCGTGCTCTTGGCCGCTTGCGGCGGAGATGGCGATGGCGAGGTGTCTGCTCCCCCGGCGTTGCCCTCTCCACCTGGGGCCAGTGGGCCGACCCCGGCGCAGCCCGTTGCAATCTATTCTGTGGGCGGCACAATTTCTGGCCTGGTCAGTGGTACACAGATGACACTGCTGAACAACGGCGGAGACGCACTGACCGTCAACGCCAACGATACGTTTGCCTTTTCGACCAGCATAGCATCGGGTAGCGGGTACGCCGTCAGCTTGGGTACGCAGCCGAAGGGGCAGACCTGTGCCGTATCCAACGGGGCAGGCTCGGTAGCCGCAAGCAACATCACCAACATCAACGTGGTGTGCACGCGCATCGCCTATGCCTACGTGACAAACAACGATGGCACTGTCTCGCAGTACACCATTGGTGCCGACGGCGCGCTGACGCCCATGGCCACGAGCAGCGTCAGAGCTGGCGCCAACCCGACCTCGGTCACCGTGGATACTTCCGGCAAATATGCCTATGTAGCGAACTACTTGGATAACACCATCTCGCAGTTCACGATCGGCGCCGACGGTGCGCTCTCGCCGATGGCTACGGCCATTGTTGGTACTGGCAACAGGCCGGCTTCCGTCACCGTGGAGCCGTCTGGCAAGTATGCCTATGTGGCAAACCAAGTGAATCGCAGCGTTTCGCAGTACACGATTGGTGCAGACGGCGCGCTTTCGCCTATGGCAATAGCTAGCGTCATCGTCGGTGGAAACCCGAATACAATGGCCATCGATCCAACTGGCAAATATGCCTACGTGGCCTGCTACTCGAATAACACCGTTTCGCAGTTCACCATCGGTGCGGACGGCGCGCTCTCGCCGATGGCTACGGCAAGCGTCAATGCCAGTACTTTTCCTTGGTTCGTTACCGTCGATCCGACGGGCAAATATGCCTATGTGGCAAACCAAAATGCGAACACCGTTTCGCAGTACACGATTGGCGCTGACGGCGCGCTCTCGCCTATGGCAACGGCCAGTGTCAGCACCGGCATCAACCCGAAGTCCATCGCTGTGGACCCAACTGGCAAGTACGCCTATGTCGGAAACGAAGCGGACAATGCCGTTTCTCAGTATACGATTGGCGCCGACGGCTCACTTGTGCCAATGACCACGCCCCGCGTCAGCGTCGGCAACGTCCCTGATTCTGTTACTGTGGATCCGTCTGGCAAGTATGTCTATGTGGCCAACTATGGAAGCAACACAGTTTCTCAATTCACCATTGGCGCCAATGGCGCGCTTTCGCCGATGTCACCGGCTTCCGTCAGCACGGGAATTTTGCCCGGTTTCGTAACAACCACATATGCCGTGACGCACTAATAGGTGAATTCCGCCCATGGCGTAAAGACCGGGCAGATCTTCCGATTCGTAACGAGCGCGTTCGCAACACGCCTTTCGCGGGCGCCGGCTTTAGCTTCACAATGCCAAGGATCAATCGCGACTTTGCAGGCCGCTTTCCCTTTGCTAAGTGCGCAACGGGATGCGACGGCGCCACGTTGCGAACCGAAGCGGGACAGGGTCCTGGCATGGGGCGAGACTCGCAAACATCCGCTCTCGACCGGCAAGCGACCGCTCGCTGGCCAGGAGCGTGCCAGGTTCAATCATTTAGTCTGCTTGGTCATCTGAAGGTGCTCGTGCGCGCACCGCGCGCAGCGCCACCGTCTCCTAGATTACGTAGCCACGGTCACTTTGCTGCTGGGCGTCGGATTGACTGCAGCGGCATCGACCGTTAGGGCATCCGGTACTTCCACCTCGTGGATACCAATGCCTTGCACCGCTAGAAGTGCCCCGGGGAACGCAGTGCCGTCTCCGGCGCTTGCACAGAAATTTGTGCCCTGGACGTGAAAATTGACCGTCAGTGCCCATAGACCCCGATGTATCCCATGGTGACGAATCAAGATGGTCGCGAGTTCCAGCGGGCTATTGATCAACGTGGTGGCAGTCATTGAGAAGTTCCAGTTGGCGGGCCTATCGGCATTCAACCATGCATACGTACGGCTGAGAAGGTGGTCCCGCATTGGACACGTTGGGCGGTGGTGGTGCACCACGGAGGATAGGTAGCGACCAGTTATGAGCTCCGGATGCCGGGTGCTAGGGGGTGGGCGACCGTCGCAGAACGCCGTGGTGCGCCGTTCAGCCGCCCGGCGGGCCTTCTGCGGACTCTTCGCTGGACGTGGCGAAAAGCGGATGGTGTTGCGTCGCACGCTCCAGGTCGAGCCGATTCACCAGTCGCTGCCGCTTGACGCTCAGCGGCACCTTGGAAGGGCGGGGCGGCTTGCCAACCAGCATTCGGGAGGGGCATGCCAGCGCCTGTAGTAGCGCAGAGCCTGCACCTTCCCAGCAATAGCCAACGTCCGGCCGAGGCGCTTGTCGTCAACGACCGCGCCTTCGCGTGGCTAACTCGGCAACGTATTCAGACGTCCTCGTCATAGGTGGACAAGTTAAAGACATGGGTAACAGAGGATAACTCTACGAAAGTGATCCCAGCAAGCGCGGCTAAGTGGGCGACACCGTCTGGCACCGTCGCCAGCGGACCAAAGCCCTCCGCGATACCTGGAGCGGCAGGCAGAAAGCTGGGGGCAGAACACGAAACGCGGTTTGGCCACAGCGGAAATTGTCCAGACGTTGCACAAAGCGGTGCCGACCCAGTTGAAAGAGACCACGCTCGAGAACGCCATCGGCAAGGGCTGAACCGAGAGCCTTAGTTGTTGTACTGCGTGGTACATTCTGGCCTTTCTCGCTTCTCCTGACAGCCATGCCAAGAACCAAGGGCTCGGCGACTGACCGCTCGACCAGCGAGCAGGCCCTTCAATTGCTGGACGCTGCAACGGCCCACGTTCTCCAGAACGGCCTCGGCGACCTTTCGCTACGAAGCGTGGCAGATGCCCTCGATACCAGCCATCGCATGCTGATCTACTACTTCGGCTCTGCGGACGGCTTCTGGCAAGCGCTGCTGTTCCGCGTGCGCCATGCGGAGCAGCAAGCGCGCGAGAAATTGGTGGTCGAGGGGCTGGACGCAGAGACTGCCATGGTGACGGCATGGGACCGCTATTCCGCGTCGAACTATCTGCCGATCATGCAGTTGCTGTTCGAGATCTATGGCAGAGCGATCCGGGATCGCGAGCGCTTCAAAGGCTTTCTTGACGATGTCATCGGCAGTTGGACGGCGGTGATTGCCGAGCGACTGCAGCAGGTGATGAAGATCGACGCGGACGAGGCGCGGCTGTTCGCGCGTGTCGAGGTCGCAACCATTCGAGGTCTGTTGCTCGATCTGATCACAACAGGCGACCGTCAGGGCACCACTGCCGCGCTTAAATATTTTGCGAGCAAGATGGTTTCACCCGTCAGGTCGACGAAGAAAAAATAGTAAGCCGCCAGTCTCTCTGGCGTGATGCTCATCTTCGACGCGAAGGCTGCCTGCCGGCAGCATTCTTCGGAGTGAGCCTCCATCGAGCGTAGCGCTACGACATCGGCTCCGCTACACACCCATTTCCCGCGCGCGTCTTCCTCGCTTTCGCGTAAACCCCAATTTCGTCGCATCGTGTACCACATGGTACATTTATCGCCATCGTTGCTATGGGTAGCGGCGACACGACGACTCAGGTGGGACATGAACGTGCAACAAATTTTCAGATGGACTGCGGCCGCAGTGGCTTCACTGGCGCTATCGGCAGTGGCCTGCGCGCAGGGTTTTCCAACGAAGCCGATTCGGCTGGTGGTGCCGCAGGCTGGCGGGACAGGCAACGACGTACTGGCTCGCGCCTTGGCCGAGAAGCTCGGGCAGGCCTGGAAGCAGCCCGTAGTGGTCGAGAACAAGCCGGGCGCCAATGGCACGTTGGCCATCTCGTACGTGCTGGGACAGCCGGCTGACGGCTACACGCTGTTCTTCGCCGGCGTGTCCAATCTCAGTTTCAATCCCTTTCTCTATCCGAAACTGCCGTACTCGCCGACCAAAGATCTGACCGGGGTGGCGATGCTCGCCAACTCGCCGTTCGTCTTCGTCGCCTCTCCATCGCTGCACGTGCAGACGTTCCAGGACTTCGTACGGCAGGCCAAGGCACACCCGGGAGAGTTCAGCTTCGCATCGGGGGGCATCGGAAATTCCACGCATCTGGCGATGGAACTCGTTGCCGAACGCACCGGCGTCCAGATGCAGCACGTACCGTTCAACGGGACCGGTGGATCGACCAGCCTGATGAACGGGCAAACGCCCGTGATGATGAATGTGGTGGCCGGCGTACAGCCGTTCATCGCAGGCAAGAAGCTGCTGCCGCTGGCCGTGACCGGTGAGAAGCGCCTGGCTGCGCTTCCGACGGTACCGACGTTCAAGGAGTTGGGTTACGACGTGGAGGTACCGGGCTGGTACGCGATTGTGGCGCGGGCTGGAACACCGCCGGAACTGATCCAGAAGATCAACGCAGACATCAACCACGTCCTCGACGATCCGCAATTCAAGGAGAAGTTGGGATTCCAGTTTCTGGATGCCATCAAGGGGCCGCCCTCTGAAGTGAGACGTTACATGAAGCGGGACGCCGACGCCTGGGGACCCATCATTCGCCGCCTCAACATCTCTCTCTGAGCCACGCCATGCCTCATCTTTCGAAAGCTGTACACGAACACCGTCTTTCGGCGATGCGCCGCCTGATGGACCGGCTGCGCGTCGATGCCCTCGTCTTCGGTACGCCAGATTTCTTTCAGTACGCCACCAACTTCCAGCTCGACGTCTGGCCGTGGGAGCGGCCCGTCTTTGTTGTCGTGCCGCGCAATGGCGAGACATTCGCCGTGATGAACGAGCTTTCCACGAACCACATGCGCTTCGCTGCAGAGAAAGGCACCGTCTGGCTCTCCGATGTGACTTACTACAGCGAACATCCCCGCGTGACGAACCGGCTAGCGCTCCCATCTCAGTTGCCAGAGGTGGTCGCGGGATTGCTGAGCCAGAAGGGGCTTGGCATGTCGCGGATTGCTGTGGACGTCATCCATCCGATTCTTGCTGGGGCGCAGCGCCACCTTCCCGAGTTGACATTGCGCCCGGCCACGGCCGAAATGCGCAGCCTGCGATGGGTCAAGCACGATGAGGAATTGCAGAACATGCGGGCCCTGGCCGCCCTGACCGATTGGGTGCAGGACAGGTACAGGGAGAACATCCGTCCTAGTCGCCTGGTCCAGGAGTTGGACCACGCCATGGCGGCGTTGATGGTCGAAGAAGCGGCCAGGCGGTTTCCGGGCGAGGACTTCGAAATCCTGAAATGCTGGACCCTGACGGGCGCGGCGTCGGCTTCCCCGCATGGCGACGGCGCATCTTGCGGCGCGCGTATTGCGAAGGGCGACACCATCGTCAATCTGGTGCTGCCCAGGTTGAACGGGCTCTATGTCGAGAATGAGCGCACGTGGTTCTGCGGGCAGCCTTCCGACGAGCAGGCAAAGTTCTACCGCGTGGCAGCGCAGGCGACAGATGCGGCAGTGGCTGCTGCGGTCGTGGGCAGGCGCGTCTGCGATATGGACGCGGCCGCGCAAGCCGTGATCGAAGCTGCAGGGTGTGGCGAATTCGTTTTCCACCGGACCGGCCACGCGGTGGGACTGATGCTGCATGAGTATCCGGAAGACATGGCCTTCAATACACGCGCGCTGCTGGCAGGGGAGGTCTATTCCTCCGAGCCGGGCCTGTACGTGTATGGCCTGGGCGGTTTCAGGCTCGACGACACGGTCATTGTGGGCGACGAACCCGAGGTGATCGTGCGAACGCCAAAGACGCTGCCGTACGCGACAGTCGGGTAACCGGCGGCGTTTCGCCCGTTCGTCGGCACGTGCAACGCACAGTCGGAAACATCTGCGGGGGACTGCCTCGGATGGAGGTTAAAAGACGGTGGCCACCTCCACATGCCTGTGTGGGGCCACCGGCGTCGACGCGACGACAACAAAGGATCACAGCGGCTTGGGGGAGTAGAGCGCGCTTTGGAATCCGGGTACGTATTCGTACTTGACCATCTTGCCAAGGTTCAGGGACTTGATGAACGTTGACAGACTTCCTTGAGTGAGACCAAGGCTTACCGCCTCCGCACTCGTGCTGGAGGCATGACTGAGCTGACGCGAAGTTGCATGGCCCGTGGTCAATTGCCCTTGGTGATCGACATTGGTAAAGCTATTGGTCACCATGGATATCTTGCTCGAAAGGTTGGCCAGCTTCCTGGTTTCCAGGGTGACATCCACTTTGCCCGTCTCACTGTCAAAGATCTCGACGACAACTGACTTGTCGGTCTCGCGGTAGTTGATGCCGGTCAGCCATTTCGGCAGGTTGTAGCCAACGCCCCCCCGTACCCTGGCGAGCTCGGTATTGACCGGCAGTTTCAGTACGTAGCCCCAAAAGTCGTTCAACATCGCCTGACTCATCAAGGTGAACGGTCCAAAACTGGAGCGGCCTGGCTGATTCGTGATGACGGAGAGACCAATCTCGTTGTAGCTGTCATTGTCGCAATAGTCATAGGCATAGGCAGTGAGTGCGACAAGTCCTCTGCCCGGCCAGACCTGGAGTGGTTGAACTCTCTCCAGGACCTGCGCAGGCATCAATTCCCGAAGCCTGTTCAAATCTGCTGTGAAGATGACCGTTACCCTGCTGTTCTTGTAGTAGAAGTTTGGCGAATAGGATTCGAAGCCAATATCCACCTTTTCCTTCTTGAGCCCCTCGAACCAGCTCAAATCAATGTCCGGGGCTTCAGACGCAATGACAGATAAGGGAGGGTTGGAACGATAGCGGTCATACAGCCCGCCTTTCACCACAGGAACGTCATAGCCGGCGATGCCGATTGTTGTGCTTTCGGTCTGCCTGGTTTCCGATGTGTCATCGGCCCATGCAGGATTCAAGAGGAGACTCATGACTCCGCCTGCTGTGACTGCAAGATTGCTGATTTTCATTTGGACGATGCTTTGGGTTGAGCCACCCAGCGCCGGTACTGGCGAACTCGGCATGCGTCGGACACCTGCTGCAGGATCAGTGCACGCAGCGGTGACACCCTGGGATCCGTGGCCTTGCCTCGGCTCAGCTTGCGCAGTTGAAACTTGACTGCCGCCATGTTGGCCAATGAGGCCAGCGGCTTGTTCTTCCAACTGATAGGCAGCAACGCAGGCGCATTGTTTTTGCCAGCACGCCAGTCGCGGGGCAGATTGGGGTCGATGGCCAAGGCGGTACCGATGCCAACCATGTCCACGCCGCTGCTGATCACTTGCTCGGCCACCGGTCGACGGCGGATACCGCCTGTGACCATCACCGGCATGCTCGCCACTGCGCGGATGTCGTGGGCGAACTCGATAAAGTAGGCCTCGTGAGCGAGCGTGCTGCCGTCGCGGGCTTCACCCTGCATGGCGGGAGCCTCGTAGCTTCCCCCCGACAACTCGACCAAATCGACGGCAAGCTCGTTGAGCATTTTCACAACCTGGCGCGCATCATCCGCGGTGAAGCCACCGCGCTGGAAGTCGGCAGAGTTCAGCTTGACGGCTACTGCGAATCCGGGCGAAACCACGGCGCGTACGGCCTTGACGATCTCAAGGAGCAGGCGAGCGCG
>Ga0209675_1000435_pt1 | contig 33317 bp, 34 predicted proteins | sample AraplaCol_mLB_r2_2_FD_184280 | JGI IMG/M metagenome (GOLD analysis project Ga0209675, IMG submission 184280) | Arabidopsis root microbial communities from North Carolina, USA - plate scrape MF_Col_mLB_r2 (SPAdes) (version 3) | ecosystem: Host-associated > Plants > Roots > Endosphere | place...
GCATCGCTGGGCGGCATGGCTGGCAGGTTCACGCTTTGGCCCCATGGACGTCCTGGAAACTCCAGCTTCGCACCGCTCGTGAACGGTGCAATGTCCAATTTCAAGTTGCTTCCGACGAAGTCGTGGCCCGCCAGCACGCTTGTTCTTCGTGCCGGCGATTACCTGGCCGTGGGAAGCGAACTGAAGATGGTTACTGGAGACGTCACTAGTGATGCCAGCGGCCTTGCTGTGGTGCCAGTCGCACCCGCGTTCCGGGTCGCACCGGCCAACAATGCGGCAATCACGTTGAACAAGCCGAGAGCCACCATGATGCTGACTGCAGACGACTACGGGGTCACGGTGTTGCCGGGGCGGATCTCCGATTCGGTGGTGGTTGCCGCAGTGGAGGTGTTCACGTGACACGCAATATCGATGCGGCGACCGTCGCGGCCGTCAAGGGCGCGCACGTTCCTTACGTGTACTTCGTGCAACTGGACTTCTCTGTACCAATGCGGCTTTGCACGGCCGGCTATGACATGGCCTGGAACGGCTTTCAGTGGCTAGGCGTTGGCCTGGTAGGCACGATCGACCCAATCCAGGAGCAGGCCACGCTTGAGGCTATCGGTGTGAGCATGTCCATTTCGGGGGTGCCTTCTGACCTGATCGCCATTACGTTGACCGAGCAATACCAAGGGAAACCTTGCCAGATATGGGTGGCGCCCCTAGCAGAAGACCTGCAACTGTTGAGCCAGCCCATCAAGGTGTTCTCAGGTCGGCTTGACACGATGGACACAGACGTCGGCGAGACGGCGACGATTACTGTGTCGGCGGAGTCACGGATGGTCGCTTGGGACAAGGCTAAGGTTCGCCGCTACAACAATGAAGACCAGCAGAGCCGCTACCCGGGCGATCGCGGATTCGAGTTCGTGGCCCAGATGGTGGAAAAAGAACTGCTTTGGGGACGGTAATGCCGCAACGATTTGCCGACTGGCCTTCCAGATTGGCCGCATTCATAGAAGCCCGCCAAGCGCGGGCTTTTTCATGGGGCTCGAGCGATTGCTGTTTGTTCGTGTGCGACGGCGTGGCCGAGCTCACCGGGACGGACCCAGCTGCCAGATGGCGCGGCCTTTACGCAAGCGAGAAAGGCGCGCGGCGCTTGATTCGGGACAACGGTGGCGTGGTGGGGCTTGCCACCCTTGCCTTCGGCTTGCCAGTGGTTCCGCTGCTGGCGGGACGTGGCGATGTGGTGCTGGTCGACACGCCGAATGGTGAGGCGTTGGCGCTCTGCGTCGGTGATCGTCTTGCTGCCCAAGGTGCAGACGGCATTGAGTTCTTGCCTCTCACGTTAGCCAAGGCTGCATGGAAAATCTGAAAGGAAACACGCTATGCCGGTGATCATCCCGTTCATCCCGGCAATCATTGCGGCCGCCGCGACTGCGGTTGGCGCATCTGCCATTGTGGCCACAGCGCTAATGATCGCCGCTTCGCTCATCGTCGGCGCGATCACCAAATCGTCACGTTCAGCCAACGGCTTTTCTGCGGAGGCGCAGGGAAGGACGCAGGTCGTCCGTTCAAACGTGCAGCCGCGCAACATGATTTACGGCCGCGCGATGACGTCCGGGCCACTGGTCTTCGCCGCGAGTACGGACGGGCCCAGCAAGAAGAACCAGTACATGCACCTGGTGATCGCGCTGGCCGACCACGAGTGCGACGACGTTGAAGAGGTGTATCTCGGTGAGGACGCCGTAGGACCATTGGATTCGACTGGATTCGCACTTGACGGCAAGTTCGTCAAGAAATGGGGCGAGAACAAGACGTGGTCCAGTACCGTACCCAACGGAGTTACTCAGATCACACTGAACACCGGTAACCCGTTTCGGCGCGTGATCGCAATCCTGCAATCCACTGACACTGGCGATTTCAGCATCACTGACTATGCCTGGGCAGAAGGATCTGCTGAGATCACGCTGCGTGGCCTGCAGCCGACCGGTGGCACGTTGAGCATCAACTATGAGGCGCTGCGCGCGCTGTCGCTGGTTTGCGTCCGAAAGCACCTCGGCTCGCCAGACCAGCAGGCAGAAGGGCAGCTGATGCTGGACTTTCCGGCGCTGTGGACAGCCGACCACCGGTTGCAGGGCGTTTGCTACCTGTATATCCGGCTGGAGTTCGATTCGGACATCTTTCCGAACGGACTGCCAAACGTGAAGGCGCTTGTGCGCGGCAAGAAGCTGTACGACCCGCGAACCGGCGTAACGGCTTGGTCGAACAACTGGGCGCTCTGCGTCTACGACTATCTGCGCGACGCGAACGGCTTCGGATGCGCAAGCGCAGACATGGATCTGCAGACGATCGTCACCTCTGCGAACGTCAGCGACGAGTGGCTGGATATTGGCGGTGGCATGGGGCAGTCGCGGTACCGATGCGACGGCGTAGTAATGAGCGACAAGTCGCCGCGGGACAACTTGAGCGAGATGATCACTGCCAGCGGCGGGGTGGTGACGATAACGGGAGGTGTATTTCGCGTCTTCGCTGGCGCCTACGACATCCCTACTGTGACTTTGACGGAATCCGATCTGCGCGGGTCTGTGAAGGTGCGGCCGCGCACATCGCGAAAGGACCTGTTCAACAACGTCAAGGGCACGTTCATCAACCCGAAGAACAACTGGCAGCCATCTGACTTTCCACCCGTCGGCAACGCACTGTACGCAGCGCAAGACGGTGAGGTAATCGACCGGGATGTGGAACTGCCATTCACGACCGATGCAATCCTGGCGCAGCGCTTGGCCAAGATTACGCTGGAGCGATCCAGGCAAGGCATCGTCGTCGAGTACCCAGCAAAGCTGACTGCGTTTCAAGTCACGGCGTACAGCACCGTGTATCTGAAGCTGGCCAAGTTTGGTTGGGCCGGCAAGGTGTTCCGGGTGATGTCGTGGAAGCTCAGCAACGATGGTGGCATTGACCTGGTGCTGAACGAAGAGGCCGCCACGGTCTACGACTGGAGCATGGGCGATGCCACCACGGTGGACCCCGCACCAGACACGAATCTTCCGAACCCATTTGTGGTGGAGCCTGTTGGCGCCCTGGTTCTCGACTCAGGAGAGAGCCAACTGATCTTGAGCCAAAGCGGAGTGGTCCTGTCACGAATCCTGGTGGCGTGGCCACCTGTTTCTGAGGTCTCGCTGGGGCAGATGGGTCAGATCGAACTCCAGTATAAGCTGGTGTCCGATGCGAGTTGGATTCCTCTCCCCACAATGCCGGCGAGCAGTTCCAGCGCGTATATCTCCCCGGTGGAGGATGGGGCGTCGTACCTTGTTCGCGCTCGCTATGTGTCGGCTCTTGGCGTGCATAGCCCCGACTGGACGTATTCCCCCGTACACGTCGTGATCGGGAAGTTGTCGCCGCCCTCGAATATGACGGGCCTGTCCCTGACCGCGCTTAACGGCATGGCCAACCTGACGTGGGACAGCGCCCCGGACTTGGACGTCCGGAACGGGGGTCAAGCACGCATTCGACACACCACGAACTTGGTGCAACCGAGCTGGGACAGTGCGCTGGACATCGGAGGGCTGATCGCCGGGGCTGCCAACTCCGCGCAGTTGCCGCTCCTGACCGGCGTGTATCTGGGCAAATGGATCGATTCGACGGGGCATGAGTCGCTGGCGGCGACGATGGTTGTAACCACGGCTCCGGCGCTCGATAGCCTCAACGTGGTGGCCACCGTCGATGAGCAGCCCACGTTCGCGGGCACAAAATCGAACATCGTTTTTGATCCTGCCCTCAATGGCATCAAGTTGATCGGAGCGGGGCTGATAGACGACCAAGGCCTCATTGACGCCAGCGGATTGTGGGATGACCAGGGGTTGATCGACGGTCTCGGCGCGATCGACACGGTAGTGGGCGTCGGCGGTTGGGGTCTGATCGACTCCCTCGGTGGTGTTGTGGGCTCCGGTACCTACACCTTCGCAGGATCTCTCGACCTTGGGTCGGTGGAAAAGTCCAGGTTGACGGCGACCATCGATGCCGTGTCCTTCGACACCGGCGACATGGTGGATGCCCGATTCGATCTGATCGATAGCTGGCAGTCGATCGATGGCGATCTGATCAACGACACGGCCGTGACGCTGTACGTGCGCACCACAAACGACAACCCAAGCGGCAGCCCCGTCTGGAGCGTCTGGCAACGATTCTCGGTGGGCGACTACGAGGCGCGGGCGTTTCAGTGGAAGGTTCTACTGGAAAGCGGTTCTGCGACGCACAACGTGGTTGTGACGAAACTGAGCGTCGATATTGACATGCCAGATCGCCGGGAATCCGGACGCGATGTGATCTCCGGCGCGGGCCCTAAGGCAATCACCTTCAACAAGCCTTTCAGGGTTTTGCCTGTGCTTGGCATCACGGCGCAAGACATGGCCCAAGGCGACTACTTCGTCATCACGCCGAAGGCTGAAACAGGGTTCACCATCACCTTCAAGAACGCCGCAAGTGCGGCAGTGTCCCGCAAGTTCGACTGGGACGCGGTAGCCTATTAATCGGAGAGAAAAGCATGTCCCAACATGACATGATCCTCGACAACCAGTCGGGGGCATCGTTTCGCGCGGACGCAAACAACGCGCTGCAGGCTCTTGCCAGCAATCAGTCTGGCTCGTCGGCACCTACCACAACATATCCCTATCAGTTCTGGGCGGACACGGCAGCTGGCTTGCTGAAAATGCGGAACGCGGCAAATACCGCGTGGGTCGCCGTGGGGCTGCTCGGTGTGCCAAATTTCGGCCACGTACTGCCGGGGACGATCGCGTTTCATGGTAAGAACGCGGCGCCGCAAGGGTACCTTAAGTGCAACGGTGGAGCGGTGTCCCGGACGACATATGCAGATCTGTTCGCCGAGATCGGGACTACCTTCGGGGCTGGCGATGGATCGACGACATTCAATCTGCCTGAACTTCGCGGCGAGTGGCCGCGCTTCTGGGATGACGGTAGAGGGATTGACGCATCCCGAGTGTTCGGTTCTGCCCAGGCGCAACAGCTCATGACTCACGCTCACACTGTAGTGACGGCGCCTTGGTACGCGGGCGAGTTCTTCGCGGGGGCGAACATCTATGGAACAAACGCTACGACCTTCAACGATTCGGTAACCCGAAATACGTCGACGGTGGGCGGCGCTGAGAACCGTGTGCGAAACGTAGCCCTTCTGGGCATTATCAAATACTGAGGCAGGCATGGACATCTTCAACTATCACCCTTTGACCGGCGAGTTCCTGGGTACTGGCGTTGCCGACGATAACCCGCTGGCGCCCAACGAGCCCATCGTTCCAGGCTTTGCGACTCCGACGCCGCCAATCAAGGTGGAGGGAAGACGGGTTCCGGTTTACCTCGCAAACGGGAGCATCGTCCCTCAGAACTGGCCGGAAGGAAGCTGGACGGCGATGCCCGACTACCGGGCCGTGCCGCTCTTTCGCACGGTAGACGGCTCCGCTTTCGAGCTTGGGCCGGAATACAGCGGCCTGGGCGATCTGCCACCTTTCCTTACCGACGAACCCCGCCCGTCGCCGGCGCATGTGTGGCTGAATGAGGCTTGGACGCTGGACTCGGCTTTGGAGACCTCGCAACTGATCGCGGCGGCTACTGCAAAGCGCGACGCGCTGCTTGCCCAGGCTGATTCGGAAATGCAGCCGCTGATCGACAGCTTCTTCCTAGGCGAGAACACACCGGAAGAGGACGCCAAGCGCCTTGCGCTGAGCCAGTACCGCAAGGCGTTGCGTGCGGTCACCTCACAGGCTGGTTTCCCGCACACCATCAACTGGCCGGTGAAGCCGGCATAACCGCCCGCGCAGTTTCATCACCGGCCGCCATCGCGCGGCCATTTTCATTTCTGGAGCCTGATCATGACCATCGGCATGTCCGCCGCACTGCGTAACGCACGCCTCGACGCAATCACCACGGCCGCCGGCGCGAACGCCAAGCTGCGGCTCTACAGCGGCACGCGGCCAGCGACGGGCGGCACGGCCACCACGCTGCTCGCCGAGCTGACCTGCGCTGCCACGCTTGCGCCGGCAGCGTCAGGCGGCGTGCTGACGCTGAACGCCATTACCAGTGACACGTCGGCGGATGCGAGCGGCGCAGCTACCTGGGCGCGTCTGGTCAAGTCCGACAACACGTTCGTGATGGACATGGACGTCGGCACCAGCGGTGCGGACCTGAACATGAATTCGAACGTGATCTCCGCCGGCGCGGCGGTGGCCATCACCGGGGCGACCCTGACCGAAGCAAACGCGTAACAGGAGCACGCGGTGCCGACTATCGAACTCACGTCCGGCACGTCGCTGGCCAAGCCGGCCGACTGGCAGGACGCCGGTAGCAAGGTGGAATGCTTCGGTGGGGCAGGTGGCGGTGGTGGCGCGAACAGCGGCAACGATCGAAGTGGCGGCGGTGGCGGTGGGGGCGCCTATTCTGCGATCGACAACTTCGCCTGGCCAGGGACTTCGGCTGTTTCCTATCAGATCGGAGCGGCGGGCACTGCGGGTACCGCGTCTCCCACCAACGGCGGCGCGGGCGGCGACACCTGGTTCGGCGCGACGTCCACCGTCCTGGCGAAGGGTGGGGCGGGCGGTATCTCGGGCCTCGGCACCGGACTCGGCGGGCAGGGCGGGCAGGCGTCGGCAGGTGTCGGCACGACGAAGTTCTCCGGTGGCAACGGCGGCAGTGGCGCCACCGGATTCTTCAACCCTGGTGGTGGAGGCGGTGCTGCAGGTCCAAACGGAAACGGCGTAAACGGCGCGGAGCCGACTGGCTACAGCAACGGAGGCGCCGGCGGTGCCGGGAATGCTGGTTCTGGCGGCGCGGGCGGCGCTGGCAATACAGGCACGGGCGGCGCAGGAACGGCCAACGCGGACGGCGGCGGTGGTGGGGGTGGAGGTGGCAGCGGAAATCCAGCGGCCGGCGGCGCCGGTGCCGAGCCGGGCGGAGGCGGAGGTGGTGGCTCGTCAAACAATGGCTCCGCGAACAACGCAGGGGGCGTAGCCGGCAAGGGAAAGATCCGCGTCACCTACACCTCGGCACCGAGCGGCTTCACCGGCACGATCGCGGTCACCCTGGGCGGAGCGTCCGCTGCAGTCACTGGCCAGCAGCAACTTTCCGGCGCCGTCGCGCGCACGCTGGGTGCTATCACGCTTTCGGCCGCTGGCGTGCAGTCGTTCACGGGATCGGTCGCGCGAACGCTAGGCGGTGTCACGGCTTCGCTGGCAGGGGGCCAAACGTTCTCCGGCACGGTTGCTCGAACGACTGGTGGCGCGCTGGCGGCGCTCAGCGGCACCCAGACGCTGGCCGGCGCTGTCACCTCGACGCTGGCGAGCCCGTCCGCGCTGGTAGTGGGCACGCAGACGGTCTCCGGATCGATCGCCGTGCCGTTAGCCGGCGCGGTCGGCGCGCTGACGGGGGCGCAGACCAACAGTGGCGCGTTCGCCGCCAGCCTTGGGCCCGCGTCGGCCTCGCTGACGGGTCTGATGCTGGATTCCGCAGGCGGCATCATTGCCGCGACGTTGGGGCCGGCCAGTGCCGGCTTCGTCGGCCGGCAGACGTTCGTCGGAGCGCTGGCGCCGGTCTTGGGCGGCGCGGCAGCGGCGTTCGCAGGAACGACAGGCATCGCTGGCGTCCTTGCTGCAACCTTGGGCGCTACGGTGGCCGGCATCGCCGGGCGGCAGGAGGTCAGCGGCAGCGGGGCGGTTGGGCTGCAGCCGGCAACCATGCAGGCCACTGGTCAAGTGGTGGGCGAATACGCCGGCCCCGTTGATCCCCCGCGCGTCGCCGTTCCGGCTGAGCGCCGCTTGGTGGCGGTGACGGCGGAGCGCCGATTGTGTGCCGTGCCGCCGGCGGGCACCGGAATCGGGGTTTCCGCCGAGCCGCGCGTGCTGCGTGTCCAACGTGAAACGAGAGTTCTGGAGATTCCAGCATGACCAATGCATTCCCGCCGAAGGACCCGGCCGCGATCCTCGATTACGAATTCGACTGGTCAGCTTGGCTGGCCGATGGCGAGACGATCACGGGCACGCCGGTCATTGAGGCTCCGGGCCTGACGGTGAACCCTGACGCGAAGACGACCCAAGTGGCCAGCGGCAAGGTGACCTTCTGGCTCGGCGGCGGCGAGGCCGAGTCGTTCTATGACGTCGCGTGCAAGGTCACCACGTCGGCTGGCCGAACCGATCGACGAACCGCCCAGTTGCGCGTCGCGGCGCGCTGACCACAAGCCACCTTCGGGTGGCTTCTTTATTGGAGTAGGTCCACATGCAACTCATCGAAGATTGGAAGAAGCAGTTTCCGAAGCTCTGGAGCGTGCGGCTCTCCTTGTTGGCCGGCGTGATGTCGAGCGCAGAGGCCGGTCTTGAGCTGTACTTCACGGGCAAGCCGGCGGTGGTGTCGATCGCGGCCGCGCTTGTCTCGTTCGGCGCAGCTTTCGCGCGTGTTGTCTCGCAGCCGGACCTGCAGGCCATCCTGCAAGAGATCCAAGACGCGCGGAAGGCCGACGAATGAAGCCCGCGGCAAAGCGAACGCTGCAGGCGTCCGTTGGCGCGAGCGCTGCGGCGCTTCTGCTGTCATACGTGCCGAAGTTCGAGGGTGTTGTACTCCGGGGCTACAAGGACCCTATCGGCATCGTTACGGCGTGCGCTGGCCACACCAAGACCGCCGTGCTGGGGCGGCCATATAGCCCGGAGGAATGCTCGGCGCTGCTCGACATCGACCTGGTGGAGCATGCCGACGGCGTGCTGGCCTGCACTCCGGGGCTGAAGGGGCAGACCTACCGGCTCGCCGCTGCGACGAGCTTTGCCTTCAATGTCGGCGTGGCGGCCTACTGCAAGTCGTCCATGGCTCGGAAGTTCAATGTTGGCGACTATGCCGGTGCGTGCGCCGAGTTCTCGCGGTGGGTCTACGCAGGAGGCCGGCAGCTACCCGGCTTGGTGAAGCGTCGCGAGACTGAGCGGGCGATGTGCGAGGGGAGAATCTCATGAATCCACTGGCCAGGATCGGGGCAAGCGTCTTGGCTGCTGCGCTAGCGGTGGCGCTGCTGGTAGTCGGAGTGATGGCGTGGCGCAAGGACGTGTACCAGCGTGGCTTCAGTGCGGGGCAGGCGGAGATCAAGGCCGCCATCGATGTGCGCAACAAGGAGGTGGCCAGGCTCAACAAGCAGCTCGTCGACAAGGATCAGGAAGTCATCGCGGCCAAAGAGGAGGACCGCGAAAAGATCGTCACCATCTACCGGACAATCCGGGAACAAGTGGAGCCCCAAATTGTTGAAAAGCCCGTGTTTCGTGATTGCCGCGTTGGTGCTGGCGTCCTGCGCAGCCTCGTCGCCGCCGCCGAGGGCGGAGTGCCAGCCGATACCGGCCAGTCTGCGGAAGGCGCCACCGGTAAAGCTGCCAGCCCCGGCCGATGACAGCATGGGCGCGGTGGTCCGGGCGTATGTCTCCGCGGCCGAAATCTATCACAAGGTCCGGCGCGACTGGATTGCACTGGACGCCGCGATCACAGCCAGGGAGGGCTGCTATGCAGGGGAATGAGCATCTGCCGGTGCGAATGGAGCGGCCGACCATCCCGTTCTGGGGGCTGCTGGTGGCTCTCGTGGCCACCATGGCCGCCTACTTTGGCCAGCGGGAGGCCACGAATTCGGCGCTGATCGAGATCAAGACCGAAATGGTGGCCATGAAGAAGACCATCGAGCGGATGGAGTCGGACCGCTACACGGCGGCGGATGCCAGGAGAGACTTCGCCTGGCGCGATGAGCGGGCGGCTGAACAGGCGAAACGGTTGGCCGACATCGAGCAGGACGTGAGAGCGAAGCGGCGCTAGAAAAAAAACGCCACGGCCGGCGGTGGTGGTAATCCGGTGACGTCTGGCAGTTAGAGGGGGCAGGGGATAAGGCGAACGCGACAGGCGCTCCAATCGTCTCGGACCGATGCCACGGTTGCGTAGCTACGGGCCGAGGCCAGCCATGCGCCTGTCTGGCCGGATACGCTTACGCGAGCTAAAAGAGGTCTATCACCCTCCCAAAGCGGACTCCAGTTATGGTTGGTCCTTCCAGCCACTGCGTTCTAGTTCCCCTCTATGGCTAGCAGTCACACGTGATAGCGTGTGCGTTGGATCGGGGCGGACAGAAATGTTTCCATGAAACACCTCCTTTCGCTCCGTTAGGGTGGAACGTGGGACCATATTATCAAAGCCGCCTCGGCGCGGTGTTGTATTCGCGTACACTGTATGAATATACAGTGTCGCTATGGCCACAGGTTTCCAACCACCAGAGCTCCCCCTTCCGTCCTACGTGATCCCCGACTCGATCTGCCGGGGCTGCGCGAGGCTTCGCTTTGGGGTCCGTTATGAGTATCCCCATCCGCGCATGTGGATGGAGTGTCAGTACGCCGTTCCGTATGCCCCCATCCATGCTTTGTCCTGCAAATTCTTCGTGCGAGAGGTGGGGGTGGACTGATCGATTTGCCAGCTTTTTGCCAGCATTTGCCAGAAAGCCGCATGGTTGAGCCAGATTGCTGGGGTTCGAGTCCCCATCATGCTTCGGCGGGCAGCGGCGCAACCTTGTCCAGCCACTTCCAGCCGGCGAACCGGTCGCCGGTATGCCGCAGATGCGTGTAGCGCTGCAGGCTCGCCCAACTGCGGTGGCCAGTTACCGCGGCGACATGGGGAATGGTCAGCCCCATCTCGAATAGCCGACTCGCTCCCTCGTGCCGAAGGTCATGGAAGTGCAGGTCGTCGATCACGAGGAACTGGCAGGCCCGGGTAAATGCCGCGCTGATCGCGTCTGCATTGGCGCGGAAGATCCGGCCGGTTTTATGTGGCATCGCCTGGATAATCCGCAGGGCCTCGGGCGGCAGATCGCACCACTGGTCATTCCCGACCTTCTCCCCGGGGTGCTTCATGTCACGGACCATAATCCGGCTGTGGGCGACGTCCAGATCCTCATAGGTGAGGCGGGTGATCTCCTCCTGCCGGCGCGTCGAGAATATGGCGAAGGCAGTGATGGCGGCCATGTCGTTGCTGTCGACGCGCTTCGCCCGGATCTTCACGAAGTGCTCCAACAGCTTATCCAGCTCATCTAGGGTAGGACGGCGGTCCCGACGCTTTGATCGGCTGACGGCGCCCAGCTTGCCAAGCACCTTCCGGGCGTCGGCCATGGCCTGCTCACTCAGCGGGTAGCCCCACGCCGGCCGCGCGATCGAGAACACGGAACTGAGGTGCGCCATATAGTTACCGGCAGTCTGGGGTAGCACTTCCAGGCTGCGGGCATAGGCGACGATGTCGGCGCTGCCGATCTGCGAGCAGCGCTTCTGGCCGAAATCCGAATCGGCGATCGTCCGTAGCACCTGGGCCTTTGTCCGACCGACCTCCTTCGTCGACTCCTCAGTCACCTTCTTGATGACCTCTGCCAGAGTCGGATCCTCCTGCTTGGCCATATCGAGCGCGCCAGGCTGCGCTAGCTCCCGCTCGCGCTTCTCCAGCCACGACGCTGCCGCCGGCCGGCGGTCGAAAGTCTTGGCCTCGGTGAACACCACAGCGCCGCCTTGCTTCAGGCGAATCTGCGCGGTGTACCCTATACTTCCGTCCTTTCGCACGCGTTGTGTGATTGTCCCCATAGCCTCAGTGCTACACGTGATTTGGTGGTGCTACATCGTAGCACTTCAGCCCAAAAAAGGGACGAAACAGGCAGAATCGGTAGGAAATGGAACAGACTCGTAGTACCCCGCAAAGCCAGTCCACAGGCGGCAATCAAGGAGAAATCAGGCCTCGTCGGATTTCTGTGGCCCCCATGATGGACTGGACCGATCGCCATTGCCGCATGTTTCACCGTTCGCTGAGCCAGCACACGTGGCTCTATACCGAAATGGTGACGACTGGCGCGTTGCTGCACGGCGACGTGGCGCGACATCTCGATTTCAATGCTGCTGAGCATCCCGTGGCACTTCAACTCGGCGGCAGCGAGCCGGCCGATCTGGCGCAGGCTGCCAGGCTGGGCGAGCAGTGGGGTTACAAGGAAATCAACCTGAACTGCGGATGCCCGTCCGAACGGGTCCAGCGTGGTGCTTTTGGCGCCTGCCTGATGGCGGAGCCGCAACTCGTGGCCGATTGCGTCAAGGCGATGCGTGACGTGGTGACGGTGCCGGTGACCGTCAAGCATCGGATTGGTATCGATACGGTCGAGCATTATGGTTTTGTGCGCGATTTTGTCGGCACGATTGCCGATGCCGGATGCACGACCTTTGTGGTCCATGCACGTAATGCGATTCTGAAAGGACTGAGTCCGAAGGAGAATCGTGAAATTCCGCCGCTGCGTTATGAGGTGGCCTACCAGTTGAAGAAGGAATTTCCGCACCTGGAAATTCTGATTAATGGCGGCATTATTTCGTACGACGAAATCGCGGCGCATTTGCAGCATGTCGACGGAGTGATGATCGGCCGGCAGGCCTACCACGACCCTTATTTCCTTGCGGAAATGGATACCCGATTTTACGGCGCAGATACCGAGGTGCCGACCCGGGAAGCTGCGGAGTTGTTCATGCAGGCCTATATTGGCCGGTTGGTCGAGCAGGGCGGTTATATGGGAGCCGCCACCCGCCATATGCTTGGACTCCATCGTGGCGTCTACGGGGGGCGAGGCTGGCGTCGCGTGCTTTCCGATGCCCGTCGCATGAATGCCGCGCGCAGGGCCGCGGATGTCGAGGCGCTTTTTGTGGAGGCGCGTTCCCACTTGCGCCCGGACCTGCTCGAGGCGGCGTAGATGACAATCGGTCGCGATCAGGGGTGGAAGAAAGACTCTAATTCCGAACGATCGTTCTATGCAGGTTGCCGGAAATGTATGCCCCAGCGGCGTTTGCGGCAGTTGGGGCGGCTGGAAACCCGCGCCGGCAAAGGGATTCCCCTAATTCGCCAGGTCCGCCCCATGTTCTTACACTGTGCCTGCCCTCGAATACAGGGCTTTCTTCAACTGATTTTTGAGCCCGCCGTGTGCGGGCTTTTTTTCTCGGTTGTCTCGCTTCGGCGACACTAGACCGTGGGTTTGCCCGGATGGTGCACCCCGATTTCGGCGACTACATTGGTAATGCCTTCAGGGCATTGAGATCGCTAATTTAAGAGTCCGCTACGGCGGGCTCTTTTTTTTGCGCGCGTCGAAGCGTGATTGGTGGCGTACCGCCCCGAATACAAGCGCTCGAAAAAAAAGCAGGCGATGCTCGTCGGGAGGATCGCCTGTCGGGAATGTCGAGGGGGTCAATTGCCCTCGGGGAAGAGTATCCAGTAGCGCCATAAGCGGTAGAACCCCGCATTGGTAGGGCAGTGCGGCAACAGGCTGCTTGGATATGCCAATGCTGGTCGGGATGGTGATCGCTTAAAGCCTTGATCCCGGGAGGCGGGGAAGGCACGCTGGCATGTTAGGATTCGCCGCAAGCATCGCGACAGTCGATGCAGGTATGAACCGCGGGAAGCTGACACGGTTCAAGTGGGGTGGAAAAGCAGTAGGGCCGGCGGCTCCGAATGCGCGTCGAAAGACGGCAACAGTCAGCAAGAGCCAGCCCAAGGGAAAACGAAATGAATGCGGAAGAGCCGTTCGGAGAAGTCTTCGAGGACTACCGGTTGATCTGGGTGGCGGAGCAACTGCAGGACGGAAAGTGGACGGCGCGGTATTGCTGGCACCCCGGTACGTCGGAGGAGGCGGGCAAGGCGTTGCAACGCGATGTGCTGAACGGCAAGTCGAAGCGATTGCTGGGACTCTTTCCGACCGAGGCCGACACGATCGCTGCGATCAAGGAGGCAGTGCTGCTGGAAGCGAAGTGGGTTGGACCACGCTGAACCCGGTCAGAAGCCGCGAATTTTTTGTGCGGAATACTAGCCATCTCCCGAGAATCCTTGTATAGTCTTGTTCTTCGCTGATCGACAAGTCGGTTGGCAGGAAATCTCTACGGTGGCTGTAGCTCAGTTGGTAGAGTCCAGGATTGTGATTCCTGTTGTCGCGGGTTCGAGTCCCGTCAGCCACCCCAAATTTTCGCAGAAAGGCCGCTTGAAAAAGCGGCCTTTTTGTTTTGGTTCGCGACATTACAAGATGTCCGATACCGTGTGCGAGCAAACGGCTCGTGATCCTCTGATGCAATGCCTCCGCGAGAGTGGCCCACGCGAGACGGCCCAGCGCCGCTGGCCTTTTGGCGGCCAGCAATGCCAGGTTTGTCAGCCGAGCTTCGTGCTCGGTTCGGCAAGTTCCAGCATGCGACAGATGGCAGCCATGTTGCCGACCATCGTACGGCGCTGGGCACCCTGATAGACGCGCACGCCCTTGATTTGCCGGAACGGGACTGGCTTGACCGGGCGGCGGGAAGCGGTGGGGTTCGATTGCAGCATGGCAACACCTCGTTATTTGCGACAGCAGAAGTCCGCGCCCGTCGTCCAGAGAGGATGGGGCGGCATGGGCAAAGCAAAGCGGGTGACCAGGGCAGACGGCCGTGCTGCCTAAGTCTCGGGGACTGGAGGCGCGTTGGTGATGCGCCTCCTTACAGCTAGAAGCCTGACGATCGAATCAGGCCTACAGCGATACCTTCCAGGGAGAACTCATCGCGACCGGAATGGAGCACGATGTTCTCGAAATCGGGGTTCTCGGCAATCAGTTCAATCGTCTCGCCGCGCTTCTTCAGGCGTTTGACGGTGACATCCTCGCCAATTCGCGCCACTACGACCTTGCCATTGGCCGCCTCGCTGGCTTTCTTCACGGCCAGCAGGTCGCCGTCGAGAATGCCGGCGTCACGCATACTGAGGCCGCGTACGCGCAGCAGGTAGTCGGGGCGGTCATCGAAGACCGAGGCATCGACGTGGTACTGGCGATCGATATGCTCGGCCGCCAGGATCGGACTGCCCGCCGCCACGCGTCCAACCAGCGGCAATGTCAGTTGCAGCACGCCGGCCATTGGCAGCGAGAACTGGTCGGCGCGCTCGGAATCGCTGCGAGACACCTTGAGTCGAATGCCGCGCGAGGCGCCGGGTGTCAGTTCGATGACCCCCTTGCGCGCCAGGGCGCGCAAGTGTTCCTCGGCGGAGTTGGGCGAGGAAAAGCCGAACTCGGCGGCGATCTCGGCGCGCGTGGGCGGAAAGCCGGTGTTTCGGATCGTCTCGCGGATCAGGTCGAAAATCTGCTGCTGCCGGGGGGTCAGGGTCGCCATGGTTCGCCGGTCTCGTGCCGAAGCACTGTATGTTTAAACAGTATGCTGTGATTTTATACAGTATCGAGTGAAGTGCAAGCACAATTTGCGACGCGGGCGCGACATGGTGCGTGGGTAGAACGCTCCACGCGGGTTTTTCAGGGCGCTGGCGGGGCGGCGCGCCAGTTACAATCGGCGGCCCGGTTCCATCACTGTTTTCCATTTCCATATGTCCGCGTCCTTGCCCCCAGCCGCGACGGCGTCCTTGCCGCGCGTTGTGATCCTCGCCACCGGCGGCACCATTGCCGGGTCGTCGGGCAACCCGGCCAGCAGCGCGCAATACCAGGCTGCCACGGTGCCAGTGTCGCAACTCGTGCGGGCCGTGCCGGCGCTGGCCGCTATCGCGCGCGTGGAAGCCGAGCAGGTGGCCCAGGTAGATAGCAAGGACATGATGTTCGGCCTCTGGCAGCAACTGGCGGCGCGCGTGGCCCATTGGACGGCGCAAGCCGATGTGGCGGGCGTGGTGATTACACATGGCACCGATACGCTCGAAGAAACGGCCATGTTCCTGCATCTGACGCAGGCGGGGCCGGTGCCTGTGGTGCTGACCGCGGCCATGCGGCCATCGACCTCGCTCTCGGCCGATGGCCCGCTGAATCTTCTCGACGCCGTGCGTGTGGCGGTGAGTGGCGCGGCGCGGGGCAAGGGTGTTCTGGTGGTGTTGAACCAGCAGATCCATGCGGCACGGGATGTCACGAAGGCGCATACGTCGGCGGTGGACGCCTTCGTTTCGCCAATGTGCGGGCCGCTCGGCTTCGTGCAGGACGCCTATGTCCGTTTCACGCGCTTGCCGGCTCGCAGCGAGCCGACGTTGCCGGTCCCGTCGGCGTGGCCGATGGTTGAGATCGTTGCCAGCTACGCCCAGCCGGGCAGGGTGGCGGTGGACGCGCTGGTGGCGGCCGGCGTGAAGGGGTTGGTCGTGGCAGCGGCCGGCAACGGCTCGGTGCATGAAACCCTGGCAGCGGCGCTCGCGGATGCCGCGGGAGCCGGGGTGGCGGTGGTGCGCAGTTCGCGCACGGGCGCCGGTCATGTGGCGCTTCCTGTCCGGCCTGCGCCGACGGCGGCGGTGTTCGCGTCGGCCGGCGATCTCAATCCGTACAAGGCCCGGGTGCTGCTGCTGACGGCTTTGGCCTGCGACCCGGGGCTTGGCTCGGACGCAGTCCGCCTGCAGGCGCTGTTCGCGGCGCATTGAAGTCTTGCCCCGACGATTCTTGCGGGATTGCCCGGTTCCGTACTATACTCGCGGGCTATTCAACCTTGCCGCACCGGACGTGACGCCCGGGTGGCTCATCCCAAAAGGAGCGTCAATGCGTCATTACGAAATCGTATTTATCGTCCATCCGGACCAGAGCGAACAAGTGCCGGCGATGATCGAGCGTTACAAGCAGCTCGTCACGTCGCAAAACGGCCAGGTTCACCGCGTGGAAGACTGGGGCCGCCGTCAAATGGCCTACATGATCCAGAAGCTGGCCAAGGCTCACTACGTTTGCCTGAACATCGAATGCGGCAAGGACACGCTGGCTGAACTGGAACACGCGTTCAAGTTCAACGACGCCGTGCTGCGTCACCTGATCGTCCAGACCAAGAAGGCTGAAACCGCTCCGTCGCCGATGATGAAGGAAGTGCAGCGCGAAGAAGCCCGCAAGGCCGCGCAAACGACCACGGAAGGTCAGGCCGCCTGAGTGCGGACTGCTGTTTAGCGGTGAACCAGCTTCGGCTGACCGCCACGCTCGCCGAGCGCGATGCGCTGCGCTACACGCCGGCTGGCGTCCCCGTCGTCAACTGCATCCTGCAGCATGGCGGCGAGGTGACGGAGGCGGAAACGCCCCGGCAGGTGGAATTCGCAATCGTGGCGATGGGCATCGGTCCCGTTGGCCAGCGGCTGGAGCGCACCCCGCTCGGCACGCTGCTCGACTGCGAAGGGTTTCTCGCCCGCAAGCACCGCAACAGCAAGACACTGGTCTTTCACATCACTCGATGTAGAGCATTCGAAAAGGATTGAATCATGGCATTCGTCAAACGTGACAACAAGAACAAGAAGCGCTTCCAGCAACAGAACCCGCTGTTCAAGCGCAAGCGCTTCTGCCGCTTCACCGTGGCTGGCGTCGAACAGATCGACTACAAGGATCTGGACACGCTGAAGGACTTCGTCGGCGACAACGGCAAGATCACGCCGGCCCGCCTGACCGGTACCAAGGCTCACTATCAGCGTCAGCTGGATACGGCCATCAAGCGCGCCCGCTTCCTGGCGCTGCTGCCGTACACCGACCTGCACAAGAACTGATAGTCCCAGGACCGCAAGGAGAAATACACGATGCAAGTCATTCTGCTGGAAAAAGTCATCAACCTGGGCAACCTGGGCGACATCGTTCGCGTGAAGGACGGTTACGCTCGTAACTTCCTGATCCCGACCAAGCGCGCTCGCCGTGCTACGCAAACCGCCATCGCCGAATTCGAAGTCAAGCGCGCCGAGCTGGAAAAGGCCGCTGCCGAGAAGCTGGCCGCTGCGCAAACCGAAGGCGAGAAGCTGAGCGGCCTGACCGTCCAGATTACCCAGAAGTCGGGTGTGGACGGCCGTCTGTTCGGTTCGGTCACCAACGCCGACATCGCTCAAGCCCTGGAAGGCCAAGGCTTCAAGGTCGAGAAGTCGCAAGTGCGTCTGCCGAACGGCCCGCTGAAGCTGGTGGGCGACTACGCCGTTGGCGTGGCGCTGCACACCGACGTGCTGGTCGACATCACCGTTTCGGTGCTGGGCGAACACGTCTAAGCCGTACTTTTGCGAACGACGCGCCGGTCACTCCGGCGTATCCGATGCACGAAAAGGCAGGAGCCATGCTCCTGCCTTTTTTGTTTGGGCGCCCCCGCGCTGGCTCGCCCCGTTATAATTGCCCCCCATGAACGCGCCCGCCGCAGATCCCCAACTAGACAGTCTCAAGGTTCCACCGCACTCGATCGAGGCCGAACAATCGGTACTCGGCGGGTTGCTGCTGGACAATGCCGCCTGGGACCGCATTGCCGACTTCCTGTCCGAGGGCGATTTCTATCGCTTCGACCACCGCCTGATCTTCCAGAGCATTGCCCGACTGATTTCCGCCACGAAGCCGGCGGACGTGGTCACGGTGTACGAAATGCTGCAGGTGGCCGGCAAGGCCGAGGAGGTGGGCGGGCTGGCCTACCTGAACTCGCTGGCGCAAAACACGCCAAGCGCGGCCAATATCCGCCGCTACGCCGAGATCGTGCGCGAGCGTGCCGTGCTGCGCAAGCTGGTGACGGTGGCCGACGACATCGCTTCGGCCGCCTTCGCACCCAAGGGGCGCGAGGTGCGCGAACTGCTCGATGAAGCGGAGTCGAAGGTTTTTGCCATCGCCGAAGAAGGTTCGCGCGGCCAGAAGGGCTTCCTGGAAATCCAGCCTCTGCTGACGCAGGTGGTGGAGCGCATCGACGAGCTTTATCACCGTGACAGCACCAGCGATGTAACCGGCGTGCCCACCGGCTTCCTGGACCTGGACCGCATGACCAGCGGCATGCAGCCGGGCGACCTTGTCATCGTGGCGGGCCGGCCCTCGATGGGCAAGACGGCGTTTTCGCTGAACATTGGCGAGCACGTGGCGGTCGAGCAGGGCCTGCCGGTGGCCGTGTTCTCGATGGAAATGGCGGGTGTGCAGCTGGCCATGCGTATGCTCGGATCGGTCGGGCGCCTGGACCAGCACCGCCTGCGTACCGGCCGGCTGCTCGACGAAGACTGGCCGCGCCTGACGCACTCCATCCAGCGCATGAACGATGCGCAGCTGTTTATCGACGAGACGCCCGCACTGAACCCGATGGAGTTGCGCGCCCGCTCGCGGCGCCTGGCGCGCCAGTGTGGCCAGCTGGGCCTGATCATCATCGACTACCTGCAGTTGATGTCGGGTTCCACCGGTGGCGAGAACCGCGCGACCGAGATTTCAGAGATCTCGCGGTCGCTGAAGGGCTTGGCCAAGGAACTCAACTGCCCGGTGATCGCGCTGTCGCAGCTGAACCGAAGCCTGGAGCAGCGCCCGAACAAGCGACCGGTGATGTCTGACCTGCGTGAATCGGGCGCCATTGAACAGGATGCCGACGTGATCCTGTTTATTTATCGCGACGAAGTCTACAATCCCGACTCGCAGGACAAGGGAACGGCCGAAATCATCATCGGCAAGCAGCGTAACGGGCCGATCGGTACCGTTAGGCTCACGTTCCTGGGCCAATTCACGAAGTTCGATAACTTCAGCGGCGGCCCGGCGTTCTTCGACAACGACACCTGATGCGCAGGGGTTACACCGCTGGACGGTGCAACCCTGTAAAATATTGCGCTTTGATGACAGCCGCCCACGAGGCGGCTGTCGCGCATTGCCTGCCTCCCATTTGCAACACAACCGAGCGCTGCCGTGAGGCGCGCCACAAGGACATTTCATGTTCGGTCGATTCATGCCCACCGAGGGCAAGTTCTTCGAATACTTCAACCAGCACGCCGACTGTGCGGTGACCGCCGCCCATGAGCTGGAAGCGTTGGTCAACGACCTGCCCAACGCCGAAGCCCACGCCCGCCGCGTGCAGGCCACCGAGAAGAAGGCGGATCGCGTCACCCACGACACGATCGACCTGCTGCACAAGACGTTCATCACCCCGCTGGACCGCGACGAGATCCACAAGCTCATCACGACCATGGACGACATCCTGGACCTGATGGAAGACGTGGCCGAGACCATCTCGCTGTACGACGTGACGCACCTGACGGACGAGGCGCGCCGCCTGGCCTCGATCTGCGTGCAGTGCTGCGACCAGGTGAAGATCGCGGTGGGTCTGCTCGAAGACATGGGCAACGCCAGCACGATCCTGAAGACAGCCCAGCAGATCGACCAGCTGGAATCGGAGGCAGACCGCGTGATGCGCGCGGCCATGTCGAAGCTGTTCCGCGACGAGACCGACGTGAAGCGGCTGATCAAGCTCAAGGCCATCTACGAGCAACTGGAGTCCATCACCGACAAGTGCGAGGACGTGGCGAACATCATCGAAGGCATCGTCCTGGAAAACGCCTGAGGCCGCGCTCGCATGCATACAGTTCAAATGAGCTTGTGGGTGATCGGCCTGCTGGTGGCGCTGGCGCTGCTGTTCGATTTCATGAACGGCTTCCACGACGCGGCCAACTCGATTGCCACGGTGGTTTCCACGGGCGTGCTCAAGCCGCATCACGCGGTGGCCATGGCGGCCATGTGCAACGTGGTGGCCATTTTCATCTTCCACCTGAAGGTGGCGGCCACGGTGGGCACTGGCACCATCGACGTCAATATCGTCGACCACTACGTGATTTTCGGGGCGCTGGTGGGCGCGATCTTCTGGAACGTGATCACCTGGTTCTACGGCATTCCGTCGTCGTCGTCGCACGCACTGATCGGTGGCCTGGTGGGCGCCGCGGTGGCCAAGGCCGGCACCGGTGCGCTGGTGGGCCATGGTCTGCTGAAGACCGTGGCGTTCATCCTGATCTCGCCGCTGCTGGGTTTCATCCTGGGCTCGATCATGATGGTGATCGTGGGCTGGACGTTCTTCCGTACGCCGCCGTCGCGCGTGGACCGCTGGTTCCGCCGCCTGCAGCTGGTGTCGGCATCGCTCTATAGCCTGGGCCATGGCGGCAACGACGCGCAGAAGACCATCGGCATCATCTGGATGCTGCTGATTGCCAGCGGCCATGTGGCCGTGGGTGGTGGCGAGCCGCCGATGTGGGTGATCGTCAGCTGCTATGTGGCCATCGGCATGGGCACGCTGTTCGGTGGCTGGCGGATCGTGCGCACCATGGGTCAGAAGATCACCAAGCTGAAGCCGGTAGGCGGTTTCTGCGCGGAGACCGGCGGCGCGATGACGCTGTTCATCGCCTCGGCAATGGGGGTTCCCGTGTCGACGACGCATACGATCACGGGCGCCATCGTTGGCGTGGGCTCGGCGCAGAAGATGTCGGCCGTGCGCTGGGGCGTGGCGGGCAACATCGTCTGGGCCTGGGTGCTGACGATTCCGGCATCGGCCTTCATGGCGGCGATTGCATGGTGGATCGGCAAGCAGATTCTGTGAGCCGAGTCTGAGTTGGTAGTAAAAAAGCCAGGCGCGTTGCCTGGCTTTTTTATTGGTTCGCGAAGGCGGCGATGGGGTCGTCGTCCACGGGGGGCGCAGTCACGGGGGCAGGGGTGGCCGGCGGCACGGGCGACACCGGTGAGGCGGGTGACGGGGGCGCGACCGACGGCGCCGGCGTCATCGGCAGGTTGCTGGCGGCCACCACGCGTCGCGCGCCATTGTAGCGAGCGGCCCAGTAGGACTTGCCCATGTCCTCGAGCCGAACCGTGCCGCCCGTGGCGGGCGCATGGACGAAGCGGTTCTGGCCTACGTAGATGCCCACGTGCGAATTGGCGCGGCCGGTGGTGTTGAAGAACACCAGGTCACCGGACGCCACGTCGCTGCGGTCGAGCGACACGCCGCGCTGGCCCATCTGCTCGGTGGTGCGGGGCAGGTTGACATTGGCGGCGCGTGATACGACGTAGCGCACCAGGCCGCTGCAATCGAAGCCGGAATCGGGCGTGTTGCCGCCGTAGCGGTAGGGCGTGCCGACCAGCGACATCGCCTGGATCGAGATTTCCTCGAGTCCGGCGCTGGGGTCGATCATGGGCTTGCCGGGCGCCCGGGGCGTTCCCGACGTATGGCGTGCGGGCGGTCCGCCGGCGCAGGCAGCCAGCAGCAGGGCGGTGGCGCAGAGCGCGCCAAGGCGCAGGCGAGATGGCCTGTGCAGCAGGCGCGAGGGCGATGGCAAGGAAAGCGGGCGCTGCGGCATCCTTCTTGTGGTTCGGTTGCCGGGTCAGATGTTCGCCCGCACGGAGACATCCGTCGGAGGACTGCCAGGGTGTTACCAGCGCAGCTGTGCGTTACGTGTGCCGGTGCTGATCTTGATGGACTTTGGCTGACCCTTGTAACTGGCCTCGATATTGTAGCTGCCTTCGGGCGCACGTATGAGGCAGCGCGGGCCGCCAGCGCGGAAATCGGCCACGTTCTGGCCATCGCGTGTCAGTTTTACGTCAACATCGGCAAGGTACTCGCCCTCGGTGCCCCGTGTGAACAGGACGCCCATGTTGAAGTTCTTTTCCAGTTCGGCCAGCTTCACGCGCTCATCCTCGGCGATGCCGCCGCAGACATAGCTGACCGGCCCCATCGTGCGGATCACCATTTCGTCCGCCGCGGCCTTGGCTGGCTGCAGGGCGGCCGCGATCACCACCGTCGCACCGATCAAGGCGGCCACGGCAATGCGTTTGCGCCGGGTGGCGCGGGCGTTCTGGGAAAACAATGTCCTGCTATTGGACAGATACCTGCTGAATGGCTGCTGCCTGTTCATCGACGCCTCCGTATCGACATGAACACCCGGCCATCATAGCCGGGTCGTGCGACGCTGGCTGTCGGGCAAACGCCGACGCCGTGTGCTGCGCCACACTACGCGATGCGGGTGCCTGCCGCCCATGGAACATGGACGGCAGGCGATATTGCCAGCTTTTCTTGCGATCCTTGCGTTACAGCACGTCGGCCGCGTGATCGGCCAGGCGCGAACGTTCGCCCCGTGCCAGCGTCACGTGGCCGCTGTGGCTCCAGCCCTTGAAGCGGTCCACCACGTAGGTCAGGCCAGACGACCCTTCGGTCAGGTACGGCGTATCGATCTGCGCGATATTGCCCAGGCAGACGATCTTGGTGCCAGGGCCGGCCCGGGTCACCAGCGTCTTCATCTGCTTCGGCGTCAGGTTCTGCGCTTCGTCGATGATCACGAACTTGTTCACGAAGGTACGGCCGCGCATGAAGTTCATGCTCTTGACCTTGATGCGCGAGCGGATCAGTTCCTGCGTGGCGGCGCGGCCCCATTCGCCGGCGCTGTCGTCGCTCTTCTGCAGCACTTCGAGGTTGTCGTCGAATGCGCCCATCCACGGCTGCATCTTCTCTTCCTCGGTGCCCGGCAGGAAGCCGATGTCCTCGCCCACGGGCACGGTGGCGCGCGTGACGATGATTTCGTTGTAGAGCTTCTGGTCAAGCACCTGCTCCAGGCCCGATGCCAGTGCCAGCAGCGTCTTGCCGGTGCCGGCCTGGCCCAGCAGCGTCACGAAATCGACGTCGGGGCTCATCAGCAGGTTCAGCGCGAAGTTCTGCTCGCGATTGCGGGCCACCACGCTCCACACGTTGTTCTTGTTGTGGGTGTAGTCCTTCAGCGTCTGCAGCAGGGCGGTCTTGCCGTTGATCTCCTTGACCTGTGCATACAGCGGCAGGCTGCCGTCCATCGGCTCCAGATAGACGAACTGGTTGACCAGGAACGACGGCACCAGCGGGCCCGTCAGGCGATAGAACATGGCGCCCGACTTCGGGTCCTGCCAGCTTTCCACGCCCTTGCCGTGCTTGGCCCAGAAGTCGTTGGGCAGCTGCATCACGCCCGAGTAGAGCAGGTCCTTGTCTTCCAGGACCTGGTCGTTGAAGTAGTCCTCGGCGGGCAGGCCCAGCGCGCGCGCCTTGATGCGCATGTTGATGTCTTTCGACACCAGCACCACCTGGCGCTCGGGGTACTGCTGCTGCAACGCGCTGACCACGCCCAGGATCTGGTTGTCGGCCTTGCCTTGCGGCAGGCCCTCGGGCAGCTTGATATCGTTGAGGCGGGTCTGGAAGAACAGCTTGCCGGCAGCGTCGCGGTTACCCAGCGTGGCCAGCGGCAGGCCCTCGTCGAGCACGCCGTCCGTGCCGCCCACAAGCTGGTCGAGCGTGCGGCTGACCATGCGGGCGTTGCGCGCTACTTCGCTCATGCCCTTCTTGTGGTTGTCCAACTCCTCGAGCGTCATCATCGGCAGATAGATGTCGTGCTCCTCGAAGCGGAACAGCGAACTCGGGTCGTGCATCAGCACGTTCGTGTCGAGCACGAACAGCTTGCTGGGGCCGGCCGACTTGCGCGCGCGGCGCGTGGGGCCGGCGCCCGGCTTGACCAGGCTGACGGACGGTGCCGCGGGCGCGGTGGTGGCCGGTGCCGGGGCATCGGCGGTCTTGGCCCGGGTGGTGCTGCCGGCGCGCGCGCGGGTGGCGGGTGCCTGGGTGTCGCCGGTCTCGAGCAGTGCCACGCGCTCGAGCACCGGCACAGGTTTTTTACCCTGCGCGGCATTGGCCTTGGCGCTTGCAACCGGCGCGAATTCGCTCGGGTCCAGCAGTTGGGCAGGCTTGGCGGGCATGGTAGGCAGCGGCATGCTTGGCTTTCCTTTCAGGGGAGCAAACGGGGGCGAAAAAACTGAGGTACTACCTGGGAACCGCACACAGCGGGAAAACCGGAGGGTGGGCGTGCGCGCAACAAAAAAGCCGCCAGGCCTGGGGTGCAGGTGTGGCGGCTTGTCTCGCGGTCCGGCGACGCGGCAGGTCCGCTACCAGCCCTGGGACTGTGCCTGTCGGGCCGGGACGTTACTGCAGCGTGGCAACTGGGATCTGAACGCATTGAGGGCCAATCTACCCGAAGGTTTTGGCTTTTGCAATCGGTCAGATTCGCGTCGCTGCCGCGCAACTGTTGCACGGGGGGCCGGCATAAGGGCCGGCGCGCCGAGGCTGTTCCGGTTCACATCGCCTTGACGATGTCGAGCACCTCGTCCACGTGGTTCGGCACCTTGATGCCACGCATTTCGTGGCGCAGCACGCCCTTGCCATCGAAGACGAAGGTGCTGCGTTCGATGCCGCGCACTTCCTTGCCATACATCTTTTTCATCTTGATGACGTCGAAGAGCTTGCAGATGGCCTCGTCGGCGTCCGAGATCAGCTCGAACGGCAACTCCAGCTTGGCCTTGAAGTTCTCGTGAGATTTCAGGCTGTCGCGCGAAATGCCGTAAACCACGGCGCCGGCCTGCTCGAAGGCGTCGTACTGGTCGCGGAAGTTCATGGCCTCGGTGGTGCAACCCGGCGTGTTGTCCTTCGGGTAGAAGTACAGCACCACGGTCTTGCCGCGCTGGTCGGCCAGGCGGAATTCCCCGCCGGTTGCGGGGGCCTGGAAGTCTGGAACGGCCTTGTTGAGACTGACGGTCATGCTGGTGGCTCTCCTGGATGGCGATGCATCATCGGTGACGGCGGCAGCCCATTGTTGGTCTGACTGGCCAGGGTCTGCCGTCATGGCGGGTGCAGATTGGGGCAGTCCGCCAGACTTCAAGCGTGGCGTCGGCGTAACCTCGCAAAAAGAGGCAGCCGCGCACGGGCCGCGTCAGGCTTGCGCGGCCGGTTCCACCAGCAGTACCGCCGCCACCTTGCGGCCTTCGGCCATGAGGATATTGTAGGTACGGCACGCCGCCTGGAGATCCATGGCGTCGACGCCGATATGCTGGCGGGCCAGGGCGGCGGTCAGGCGCGGATGCGGAAAGCGCAGCCGGTTGCCGGTGCCCAGCAGCACCACCTCGGGCTTTTTTTCCAGCAGCGCCTCGAAGTGCGCCGGTTCCAGGTCTTCGAAGCGGCTGACGGGCCAGGGTGCCACCTCGCCCTCGGGCATGACCAGGACGGGCCCGTCATGGCGTACCGCGTTGATTTCGACGTAACCGGGGCCGTAGCTGGTCACGGTATTGAGGTTCTGGGGTTGGTCTGCGTGGAGTTTCAAGACGGGGGCCTCATGCCGCCGGGGCGGTTCCGGTGCCCGTTGCGGCGGGCGCTCGGGCTGGCGGCGGGTTCGTGGCAGGATCGTGCGCGCGGCGGCCCAAACGGTTCGCTGCAATGCAAGAATCCATGCCGAAGTCTGTCATAATCCGATATCTTATAGCTTTTGGTGCGACACGCACTTTTCGTGTCCGGTAGCTCATCGTTAAGAGCACGCTCAATAGAGCATCGACCTTTGCGGAGACAAGGGGAGGGCCTCGGCCTGAACCGTCCAATCTCAGCCATTTCTTGCTTTGACAAGCCCAGCCGCAAGGCTGGAGTGAGTCCATGTGTTGTGTGAAGGCCAGCATATCGGCTAACACGCAGCTTGCTTTCTGCTGGATGGATTTCCAGCCATTGCCCAAAGGCGGGGACGCTTGCCTTTGGGCAGGTGTCTTTGCCGTACGCGCTCTCCCCGGAGGGTGCGGGTGGACATGCAGCGGCAGTTTCGCTGCGTGTCCGCTACATAGCGTTTAAACCGACCCAGTAGGGTCGACGCTACGTTCTTTGGGACGCAGACCATGCGCTCGCAAGAGCCCGTCTGTCGTCAAGCGCCTGCCAGCATGGAGGCACTGAAGTAATGAAGTGAGGTTCCCGGAGCGATAGCTCTGCGCGTTATGGTTCGGTCGAATACACCCGCAAGGGTGCCTCGATAGAGAACCTGCTATGCGACTAGCAGTAGCCTAGGGAGACATGCGTCACTGGTTAACGGTGGGGTATGAAGCTCTCCTGACAACGTAGCCCCTGTAAGGGTGCGTCCCTGTCGTGAGATAGGTTCGCAGAGACTCCGAGCAGCAATGGGGTCAAGGAGCCAGGCTGACTGGTATGGGTAATGTAAGTGAACTGCTGATAAACGTCGTAAATAAGGCGGTGCCAAAGCTGCTGATAGGCACTAACCAAACGGTACGTGATCGGATGCTCCGCTCGAAAGTCGGAGTACGTCGCTAGATAGATCACCGGCGAAGAGGCAGGCCCTAACCCAGTCGTGTAATGCGCAGGGAACGTGGTAAGCCCGTATGGCTGCCGGAGCGCAGTATGGCTCTGGCAGGCGAACCGCAAGGAACGCTGTCGGCTGTGCGGGTATGGGAGGTTGGAAAAAGCGAACGCCGGGTTGTAATGATCCGGATAGGGGTTGAAACATTACCTCACGCGAAAGCGGGCAGACTTCCAACTGGTCTTTCGTCGCAAGACGGCTGACTGAACTCGCTTGTTTAATTTTCTTCCCTTGGGGGGTGACATGCCCCTCAAGGGGCATGTTGTCTCTGTTGCTTGGGGAAGTCCTCAAGATAGGAGAGCAGCATGGAAGCATTGATCCGCGAGGATGAATCTGCGCCCTCCGGCATCCCGCAGCGATGGGGCGACATCAATTGGCGCCGCGTCGACCGGAATGTTCGGGCAATGCAGATTCGAATTGCGAAGGCAACACAGGAAGGGGATTGGCGCCGGGTGAAAGCCCTGCAACGATCCCTGACCCGCTCGTTTTCCGCTAAAGCATCAGCGGTGCGACGAGTGGCGATGAACCAAGGAGCGCGGACGGCGGGAGTCGATCGCGTAGAGTGGGATTCACCTGAAGCCCGATGGGCAGCCATTGGGAGGTTGAAGCGCCGGGGGTATCGCCCGCTGCCGTTAAGGCGGGTGTATATCCCCAAGGCAAATGGGAAAGAACGCCCTCTGGGCATTCCGACCATGCACGACCGGGCCATGCAGGCGCTGTATCTGCTGGCGCTGGAACCGGTGTCCGAAGGAACGAGCGACCCGAACTCTTACGGGTTTCGGATCAATCGCTCTACCGCGGATGCCATGTCCCAGCTGTTTGTTTCCCTATCCAAGAAAGCCTCGGCTCAATGGGTGCTGGAAGCAGACATCAAAGGGTGCTTTGACCATATCAGTCACGACTGGCTGGAGCGCAATGTCCCAATGGATAAAGCGATCCTACGGAAGTGGTTGAAAGCTGGCGTCGTATTTCAGGGCCAGTTTCAGGCGACCGATGCTGGAACACCACAGGGGGGCATCATTTCCCCGACCTTGGCAAATGTGGCACTGAACGGGTTGGAACAACAACTGATCGAGTCCTTGCGGGCCAGACTGGGCGTTGCCAACACGAAGAAGCTGAAAGTGAACGTCGTACGGTACGCGGATGACTTTGTGATCACCGGCAACACGCCGGAAGTGTTGGAGCACGAAGTGAAGCCGTGGGTAGAACAGTTCCTAGCAACACGAGGACTGACGCTCTCCACGGAGAAAACACGAATCGTCAATATTGCTGACGGCTTTGACTTTCTAGGGTGGAATTTCCGGAAATACTCGGGAACGCTGCTCATCAAACCGAGCAAGAACAACGCGCAGGCGTTCTATCGCAAGGTAAAGGAGGTCATCGGGGCACATAGGGGGAAACGGACGGCAGATCTAATCCAGAAGTTGAACCCGATGCTGAGGGGCTGGGCTCAGTATCACAGCCCAGTGGTTGCGAAAGCGATGTTCGCCCGCATGGAGCATCTGATCTTTAGGTCTCTATGGAGGTGGGCAAAGCGGCGACACCGAAGGAAGGGTACCGAGTGGGTGCGAAGGACATACTTCGCCTCAGTTGGGAACCGGAACTGGGTGTTCGGTTCCACGATGTGGAATGGGGCGGGTGAGCGCTACTGGATGGAACTGTATTCGATGCCGAGTACGCCTATCCGGCGGCACAAGAAGGTTCGCGGGGACTACCATCCCTTCGACCCAGCGCAGGAAATGTATGGCGAAACGCTGCGGCAGGAACGTATGGCAGAAAGCATGTCGTACCGAAGGCAGTGGGCAAAGCTGTTCATGTCCCAGCGGGGCTTGTGTGCGGTATGTCAGAGCAAGATTACCAAAGAGACAGGATGGGATGACCATCACATCGAACCTCGGGTATCCGGGGGCTCCGATGCTCTAGGAAACCGCGTTCTGGTGCCCCCCGATTGCCATGTTCAAGTCCATTTCCACGGCCAAGTTGCGGTGAAGCCGGTGTATGATTCGTCCATATACTTTGTAGAGGCTTGAGCCGTATGCGGGGAAACTCGCACGTACGGTTCTTAGGGGGGAGGGGGTCAGTAACGACCTTTCTCCTACCCTACCCTCCCGGTCTGCCACGCCCGGCCGCGCCCCTTGCGCGGCACGGCGCCGCCAGACGTCCAGGACAATCCAGAAGATTCCCAAGACCGCTGCCGCCGAGACACGCAGCTTGCCCTGACATCGCCAAACCGCCGTGAAACCCATCCAGAAATCGAACAAGCTCCAGAACGTTTGCTATGACATCCGCGGCCCGGTGCTGGAAAAGGCCCGGCAGATGGAGGAGGAAGGGCACAAGATCATCAAGCTGAACATCGGCAACCTGGCCGTGTTCGGTTTCGATGCGCCGGAGGAGATTCAGCAGGACATGATGCGCAACCTGCCGAATTCGGCAGGTTATTCCGATTCGAAGGGCATTTTCGCGGCGCGCAAGGCGATCATGCACTACACCCAGGAAAAGAACATCCAGGGCGTGGGGCTCGATGACATCTACGTGGGCAATGGCGCGTCCGAGCTGATCGTGATGTCGATGAACGCGCTGCTGAACAGCGGCGACGAAGTGCTGGTGCCGGCGCCCGACTATCCGCTGTGGACGGCCGCGGTGAGCCTCTCGGGCGGTACGCCCGTGCACTACGTGTGCGACGAGGCCAACGAGTGGATGCCCGACCTGGACGACATCCGCCGCAAGATTACGCCGAACACGCGCGCGATCGTCGTCATCAACCCGAACAATCCCACGGGCGCGCTGTATTCGGACGATCTGCTGAAGGCCATCGTCGCCATCGCGCGCGAGCATGGCCTGATCATCTTCGCCGACGAGATCTACGACAAGGTGCTGTACGACGGCAACACGCACACCTCGATCGGGGCGCTGTCCACCGACGTGCTGACCGTGACCTTCAACGGGCTGTCGAAGAACTACCGCTCGTGCGGCTACCGCGCCGGCTGGATGGTGGTTTCCGGCGACAAGCGGCCGGCGCAGGACTATATCGAAGGCCTGAACATGCTGTCGTCGATGCGCCTGTGCGCCAACGTGCCGGGCCAGTGGGCGATCCAGACCGCGCTGGGCGGCTACCAGAGCATCAACGACCTCGTGGCCGAGGGCGGCCGCCTGCGTCGCCAGCGCGACCTGGCGCACGAGCTGATCACGCAGATCCCGGGCATCACGTGCGTGAAGCCCAAGGCCGCGCTGTACCTGTTTCCGAAGCTCGACCTGTCGATGTACCCGATCCAGGACGACCAGGAGTTCATCTACGAACTGCTGCAGGAGTCGAAGGTGCTGCTGGTGCAGGGCACCGGCTTCAACTGGGACGCCCCGGACCATTTCCGGATCGTGTTCCTGCCGCACGAGGAAGACCTGCGCGAGGCGGTCAGCCGCGTGGCGCGCTTCCTGGAAAACTATCGCAAACGTCACGGCACGGCCTGAGGCCGCCGGGGCGCCCCCACATTTCCGTATCAAGCAACCCAGAGTCAGACGTCCATGAATCCCATCAAAGTCGGCCTTCTCGGCATCGGTACCGTCGGTAGCGGCACGTTCAACGTGCTCAAGCGCAATCAGGAGGAAATTCGTCGCCGCGCAGGCCGCGGCATCGAGATTGCGGTGGTGGCCGACCTCAACACCGAGCGCGCCCGCGAACTGACCGGTGGCGCCGTGGACGTGGTCAGCGACGCCAACGAGGTGGTGACGCGCCCGGACATCGACATCGTCGTGGAGCTGATCGGCGGCTACGGCATCGCGCGCGAGCTGGTGCTCAAGGCCATCGAGAATGGCAAGCACGTGGTCACCGCCAACAAGGCGCTGCTGGCCGTGCATGGCAACGAGATCTTCGAGGCGGCGCGCAAGAAGGGCGTGATCGTGGCGTTCGAGGCGGCCGTGGCCGGTGGCATCCCCATCATCAAGGCGCTGCGCGAAGGCCTGACCGCCAACCGTATCCAGTGGATTGCCGGCATCATCAACGGCACCACGAACTTCATCCTGTCCGAGATGCGCGACAAGGGCCTGGACTTCGACACCGTGCTCAAGGAAGCGCAGCAGCTGGGCTATGCCGAAGCCGATCCGACCTTCGACATCGAAGGTGTGGACGCCGCGCACAAGGTGACGCTGATGAGCGCCATCGCGTTCGGCATGCCGGTGCAGTTCGACCGCGCGCACGTGGAAGGCATCACGCGGCTGTCGGCCATCGACATCAAGTACGCCGAGGAACTGGGCTACCGCATCAAGCTGCTGGGCATCACGCGCCGTCGTGAAGAAGGCGTGGAACTGCGGGTGCACCCCACGCTGGTGCCGGCTTCGCGCCTGATCGCCAACGTGGAAGGCGCGATGAACGCCGTGCTGGTGCAGGCCGACGCCGTGGGCGCCACGCTGTACTACGGCAAGGGCGCTGGCGCCGAGCCCACCGCCTCGGCCGTGATCGCCGATCTGGTGGACGTGACGCGCCTGCATACCGCCGATCCGAACCACCGCGTGCCGCACCTGGCGTTCCAGCCGGACGAGCTGTCGAGCGTGCCGGTGCTGCCGATCGACGAAGTCACCAGCTCCTACTACCTGCGCATGCGCGTGGCCGACCAGACCGGCGTGCTGGCCGAAATCACCCGCATCCTGGCCGAAGGCGGCATCAGCATCGACGCGATGCTGCAGAAGGAATCGCGCGAGGGCGAGCCCCAGACCGACATCATCATCCTGACGCACCTGACGCGCGAGAAGCAGATCAACGCGGCCATCCGCAGCATCGAGGGCCTGCAGACCGTGCTGTCGCCGGTCACGCGCCTGCGCATGGAAGAACTGAACTAAGACGCCGAATTTCGCCGAATCAGCCAATGAACTACCAGTCGACGCGCGGCCATGACGTGCCGCAATCGTTCTCTGAAATCCTGCTTGGCGGCCTGGCCCCGGACGGCGGCCTGTATCTGCCGAAGCAGTATCCGCAAGTCACGGCCGACGAGCTCGAGGCCTGGCGCCACCTGCCGTATGCCGACCTGGCCTACGAGGTGCTGTCGCGCTTCTGCGATGACATTCCTGCCGACGACCTGCGCGCGCTGACGCGCAAGACCTACACGCCCGAGGTGTACTGCAACGCGCGCGCCGGCGACAACACCGCCGACATCACGCCGCTGCGCACGCTGGGCGAGGAGGGCGGCACGAAGCTGCAGCTGCTGGGCCTGTCCAACGGCCCGACGCTGGCCTTCAAGGACATGGCCATGCAGTTGCTGGGCAACCTGTTCGAGTACGCGCTCAAGCGTGCCGGGCTCAAGCTCAACATCCTGGGCGCCACGTCGGGCGATACCGGCAGCGCCGCCGAATACGCGATGCGCGGCAAGGAAGGCATCCGCGTGTTCATGCTGAGCCCGCACCGCAAGATGAGCGCGTTCCAGACCGCGCAGATGTTCAGCCTGCAGGATCCGAACATCTTCAATATCGCCATCGAAGGCGTGTTCGACGACGCGCAGGACATCGTCAAGGCGGTGTCGAACGACCACGCCTACAAGGCCCGCCAGTGCATCGGCACGGTGAATTCGATCAACTGGGCGCGCGTGGTGGCCCAGGTGGTGTACTACTTCAAGGGCTGGCTGCTGGCCACCGATGGCCCCGGCCAGAAGGTGTCGTTTTGCGTGCCGTCCGGCAACTTCGGCAACGTTTGCGCCGGCCATATCGCGCGCATGATGGGCCTGCCGATCGACAAGCTCGTGGTGGCCACGAACGAGAACGACGTGCTGGACGAGTTCTTCCGCACCGGCACATACCGCGTGCGCACCTCGGCGCAGACGTACCATACGTCGAGCCCGAGCATGGACATCTCGAAGGCTTCGAACTTCGAGCGCTTCGTCTTCGACCTGCTGGGCCAGGACGCCGGCAAGCTGGCGCAGCTGTTCCGCGACGTGGATACCAAGGGCGGCTTCAGCTTCGCAGGCAAGCCCGAGTTCGACCGCATCCGCGAGTTCGGCTTCGTGTCGGGCCGCAGCACGCACGATGACCGCGTGGCCACGATTCGCGATGTCCACCAGCGCTACGGCGTGACGATCGACACCCATACCGCCGATGGCGTGAAGGTGGCGCGCGAGCAACTGTCGGCCGGCGTGCCGATGGTGGTGCTGGAAACGGCGCTGCCGGCCAAGTTCGCGGACACCATCCGCGAGGCGCTGGGCCACGAGCCCGAGCGTCCGGCCGCCTTCGACGGTATCGAGGCGCTGCCGCAGCGCTTTGAAGTGATGCCGGCCGATGCCGACCGGGTCAAGGCGTACATCGCGCAGCACACCGGTCTGTAATCAGGGCTATTGCCCCAGGCCCCAACGGTCCCGGCGCCAACTCGCTACAATCGGGTTTGCCGGGCTCCGCTGCCACGGCCCCCAGGCGTCATTGCCCGGGGGCTGTTTCGCTTCTGGGGCCAACCCGATTTTCGA
>Ga0209675_1000467_pt1 | contig 31046 bp, 31 predicted proteins | sample AraplaCol_mLB_r2_2_FD_184280 | JGI IMG/M metagenome (GOLD analysis project Ga0209675, IMG submission 184280) | Arabidopsis root microbial communities from North Carolina, USA - plate scrape MF_Col_mLB_r2 (SPAdes) (version 3) | ecosystem: Host-associated > Plants > Roots > Endosphere | place...
TGCTCAGGGCGTCGCAACAGCCAGAGGCCGAGCGCCAGCCCGGGCACCGAGAAAGCCAGGTAATATTCGCCGCGGCCGAGATGCGAGATCGCCTCCAGCAGCGCGGCCGGATCGCCGGTCATCGATGTGGGAAGGCTGTGCGACAGACGCATCGCCAGCGGCAGGTCGACATGGAAGATCAGCAGCAGGGCGACGCCGGTCACCACCACTGTCTCGATGGCATAGCTGCGCAAAGCCGCCAGGCTCCGTCTCGCCATCCCGCATCCTCCGCAGACCGCTACACTCTACACCGGTTCCGCCCAGCCTGTAGCAGGCTTGCCGCGCGGATCGATGTCAGCCGTGTAACACCGCGTTACGGAGTATGTCTGTGACTTATGACATCACGGTGACGCCGGCGGCGCGGCGATGCTGCATCTGGCGCCACAGCAGCCAGGCGGCAATCGCCACATTGGCCAGATTCCACGCGATGCCGTTCAGCAAAGCGGCCTGATAACTGCCGGTAAAGTCATAAATCTTGCCAGACATCCATCCACCAAGCGCCATGCCGGCCAGCGTGGCCGAGATGGCGAGGCTGACGCGCAGGCCGGCCTGGCCGGCCGGAAAAAGTTCGCGGATGATGAAAGCGTAGCTTGGCACGATGCCGCCCTGCACCAGGCCGAAAATGGCGGAAATGACATAGAGCGACATCAGTCCGTCGAAGGGCAGATAGAGCGCCAGCGCCAGCATCTGGAAGGTCGAACCGAGCAGCAACGTCGACAGGCCACCGATCTTGTCGAGGATCCAGCCCGAGGCGAGCCGGCTGATGATGCCAAAGCCCAGCATCAGCGACAGCATCTCGGCGCCGCGCGCGGGGCCGTAACCGAGATCGACGCAATAGGCGACGATATGCACCTGCGGCATCGACATGGCGACGCAGCAGCCCAGCCCCATCAGCAGGATCAGGCCCTGCAGCATGTTGGGCTTCAGGCCGAGCGGCCGGATGAAACCCGATTGCGCGGCAGCCGAAGGCGCCGCCTGCACCGGCGGCTTGCGCCGCAGCAGCAGGCTGAGCGGCAGCAGGGTGACGAGGCAGAAAACACCCACGTAGAAATGCGTGTCGCGCCAGCCATGATTGGAAATGAAATATTCCAGCACCGGCGGCCAGATCGTGCCGGCGACATAGTTGCCCGCCGCACAGAGCGAGATCGCCAGGCCGCGGCGGCGGTCGAACCACAGTGACGTGTCGGCCAGCAGCGGCGCGAAGAAGGCGGCGCTGCCCATGAAGCCCATCAGGCCGCAGATGGCGGCGAAGACCCAGAAGCTCGGCGCTTTTGATGCCAGCATGTAGCCAAGCGACATGGTGATGGTGGCCAGCACGACGGGCAGAATGATCCCGCGCTTGTCGGCCAGCCGGCCGGCGAGAATGCTGCCGAAGACAAAGCCGATCATGGTCAGCGTGTAGGGCAAGGCAGCTTCGGCGCGCGCAACGCCGAAATCGGCCTGGACGGCGGGCACCACCAGCACCGGCGACCACATGCCGACGCCACCGATGGTGCCGATGACAATGGCCGTCACCAGCCGCAGCCAGGCATAGGGAGATTCGATTTCCGCGGCGCTTGCCGTCTGTGCGTTCATTGCTTGTGTGTTTCCTGCCCTGGACTGAACTCGGAAGGACTAGTCGACGATGAACAGCTTAGCCCCAGTTTCGGTACGCGAGCGATGCGGCTCGGCATTGTCGGCCACCTGGTAGGACTGCCCCGCCGTCATGGTGAAGACGCGGCCGTCCTCCAGCTCGGTGATCAGCTCGCCTTCCAGCACAAAGAGGATATGCCCCTTCACGCACCAGTGGTCGGCCAGGTAGCCCGGCGTGTAATCGACGCGCCGCACCCGGATGCCGCCAAAGACTTGCGTGCGCCAGATGGCGCTGCCGGTCTCGCCCTTGTGATGCGTGGGCTCGATCTTCGACCAGTCGGTGGTGCCGAAGGGAATGGCGGACATCTGCATGGCGAGAGGACTCCGTATACTGTCTCTCTCGCTTCTAGTCGCCTGTTTCACGTAAATCCAGTGCGGAATTGTCCGGCGACAATCGTCAGTGGCTGCCGGTGACGGCGCCGATGATGGTGATCGTGGCGGCCAGCAGGGCCAGGCGATGCAGCCACAGGGCCCAGGCAAAGGCGCGGTCCGGTGCGGCCAGCGCCCATTGGCGGAAAGCGCGGTGCAGCCAGAGCGGCTCCAGCACAAACAGCATGAGCATGAACAGCAGCCACAATCCGGCCATGGCGTTCATCCACCAGAAGCTGGCATCGGAAAACCGTGTCCAGAGATCGAGGCGGTAGCTGAGCCAGAGTCCGCTGGCCCCGGCAAAAGCCACGGCCCAGCGCGCGATGCTGCTGAAAGGTCCCTCGGCAGTCTCGAACACCGCCAGCTTCTCCGCCGGCGTGGGCGCGCTCATCGCGGCCGGCAGGATCACCAGGGTGACGAAGGCGAGACCGCCGATCCACACCACGATGGCGAGCACATGCAGCGCGCGGGCGAGCAGCAGATCATCCATGCTCACCAGCCCAGCTGCCGGCTGGCGAGGTCCTTCATGATCTCTTCCGTGCCGCCGCCGATGGCATTCACTTTCACTTCCCGGTAGATGCGTTCGGATTTGGCACCGCGCATGAAGCCGGCGCCGCCCAGGATCTGCACGGCCTCCGAGGCGCAGAACGCCATCGTCTGTGTCGCCTGGTTCTTCAGCATGCACAATTCGGCGATCGGGTTCTCACCCTGATCGAGCGCCCAGGCAATGCGTTCCAGAAACGCCTGGCTCGCCTCGATACGCTGCGCCATGTCGACCAGTTTGTGCCGCAGCACCTGGTGGCCCAGCAGCGTCTTGCCGAAGGCCTCGCGCTGTTTCGCGTAGTCCAGCGCTTCGTCATAGGCCGTGCGGGCGAAGCCGATGGCGCTGGCCGAGAGCCCCAGCCGCTCGTCGTTGAAATTCAGCATCACGCCCATGAAGCCGGCATTTTCCTGGCCGATCAGGTTCTCGACCGGCACGCGGCAGTCGTCAAAGTGGAGCGTCGCGGTATCGGATGCCCACCAGCCCATCTTTTTCAGTGGCGTGCGCGTGAAGCCGGGCGTGTCGCGCTCGATCAGCAGCAGCGAGATGCCGCCCATGCCCGGCCCGCCGGTGCGCACGGCCACGGTATAGAAATCGGCGCGCATGCCAGAGGTGATGAAGGTCTTCTCGCCCTTCACGACATAATGGGCGCCGTCCTTCTTCGCCGTGGTCTTCAGGTTGGCGACATCGGAACCGCCGGACGGCTCGGTGATGGCCAGGGCGGAAATCTTCTCGCCGCTGAGCACGGCGGGCAGCACCTTGCGCTTCAAGGCTTCGGACCCAAGTTTCGCGATCGGCGGTGATCCGATCGTGTGGCTCATCAGCGAGGCGGCGACGCCACCGGAGCCGGCACGCGCCAGTTCCTGCCCGAGGATCACGGCGTAGAAGCGGTCGGCCGGCACGCCGCCGAACTCTTCCGGGAAATTCAGGCCGAGCAGGCCGACGCCCGCGGCTTTCCTGTAAAGCTCGCGCGGGAATTCGCCGACCTCGTCCCACTGATCGACATAAGGCGCGATCTCTTTCGCCACGAAGCGGCGCAGCTGGTCGCGGAAGGCCTCGTGATCGGCCGTGTAATAGGGCGACCGGGTCAGCATCAGCCGAGCGAGGGCGGGCGCAGACGCGCCATGATGACGATATCGTCGTAATGGCCGTCCAGCTTGCGGGCGCGGGTCTTCACGCCCTCGGTGGTGAAACCGAATTTGCGATACAGCCCGATGGCGCCGGTATTGGAGGCATAGACCTGCAGCTCGATGCGTTCGAGGCCGACGCGGCCCGACCAGTCGAAACAGGCCTGCATCATCTGCGTGCCCAGGCCCTTGCCGCGATACTGTTCCACCAGGCCCATGCCGAGCACGCCGACATGGCCGAAGCCGGGCCGATGCGGACTCTCGGGCGCGACATGGATGTTGCACCAGCCGACCACGGTGTCGACCGGATCGACCGCGACGACAAACGGCAGGTTCCGCTGCAGCATGGCCTTCAGGTAGAAGCGCGCCTCCTGCTCCGATGGTGCTTCGGTGAAGGCGATGAACAGGCGCTCGCGCGCCACTTGGTCGAGGCAGGCGCGGTAGGAGGGCGCATCCTCCTCGCAGAGCGGCCGCACATGGGCCGGAAGCGTGTCGCTGATCGTCATGTCCTGTACCGTCATTCGGGCGCCGTCACTCAGCCACTGCCAGGGCCGCGAGCAACTGCCGCGTCGCCACCTGGTCCCCTACCTTTACCGGCAATTTCTCGATCTGGCCATCGATGCGCGCCACCATTTCATGCTGCATCTTCATGGCTTCCATCACCACCAGACGCTGGCCGCGCTTCACCGTCTCGCCCTCGGCGGCCAGAACGGCGACGATCCTGCCGTTCATCGGCGCACGCAGCTCGCGCTCGGCGGCGGCCTCGTTTTCCGCCGGCGGCGCCCAGGTCAGGTCGCGGCAGGCGATATCCGCCAGACCGGAAGACAGATACAGACTATCGCCAGCAAAGGCGAAATGCAGGCTGCGCTCAATGCCTTCACTACGCAGGCGCAGCATGCCCTTGCCGCGCTGCGTCACGGTGATCTCCGCACCATCGGTGCGATAGCGGTCAGGGCCCAGAACGGCAATCTGGATTTTGCGTTTCGCCTCGCCCCAGCCGAGCAGCACCGGCCAGCTCACACTGCCCGTGGAAGACCAGCCCTGGCCGGGATCATGGCCATTCGCGCGCGCGCTACGTTCAAACCACAGCAGCGCGGCGGCCTGCAGCAGCGCGGCATCGGGCTGCGGCGCGGGGATGCTGGCGAAATGCTGCGGGATGAAGCGCGTGGTGGCTTTGCCCGCGGCGAAGTCTGGATGCGACAGCAGATCGCTCAGGAAGGCGCGATTGGTGTCGACACCCAGCGCCACGGTCTGCTCCAGCGCCACCAACAGCCGGCGGCGGGCTTCCTCGCGGCTCATCCCATGGGCGATGATCTTGGCGATCATCGGATCGTAGAAAGGCGTGATCGTCTGGCCAGCCTCATGCAGGCCGTGATCGGTGCGGAGGCCGGAACCGGTGGGCGGCGACCAGCGCAGGAGATCGCCGGCCTGGGGCAGGAATCCCGCGTGCGGCGCCTCGGCATAGAGCCGCACCTCGATGGCATGGCCGCTGAACCGCACGTCTTTTTGCGCCAGCGGCAGGGCCTTGCCGGCGGCGACCTCGATCTGCAGGGCCACCAGATCGAGCCCGGTGATCGCTTCGGTGACCGGATGCTCGACCTGCAGCCGCGTGTTCATTTCTAGGAAATAGAAATCACGGCCATTAGAATCCAGCAGGAATTCCACCGTGCCGGCGCCGACATACTGAATAGCTTTCGCCGCCGCCACCGCCGCCGCACCCATCTGCGCGCGCAGGTCTTCATTCACCGCCGGCGAGGGCGCCTCTTCAATGACCTTCTGGTGCCGGCGCTGCACGGAACAGTCGCGCTCGCCGAGATGGATCGTATTGCCGGCGTGATCGGAAAAAATCTGGATTTCAACATGGCGGCCATCCACGACAGCCTTTTCCAGGATCAGCTCGGCCGAACCGAAAGCATTCTCGGCCTCGGCCCGCGCCGCCTGGATCACATGCGGCAGGTCAGCAGCGTCCGCCACCAGCCGCATGCCGCGTCCGCCGCCGCCGGCCGCTGCCTTCACCATCACCGGCAGGCCGATCTTTGTCGCCTCATTGATCAGCGTCGCGTCCGACTGGTCATTGCCCTGATAGCCCGGCACGCAGGGGACCTTGGCCGCGATCATGCGGCGCTTGGCCGCCGCCTTGTTGCCCATCGCGGCAATGGCAGATGCCGGCGGTCCGATGAAAACCAGACCGGCATCGACACAGGCCGTGGCGAAATCCGCATTCTCCGACAGGAAGCCATAGCCCGGATGCACGGCGTCTGCGCCGGCGGCTTTCGCGGCCTCGAGAATGGCCGCGATGCTCAGATAGCTCTGCTTCGCCTCCGCCGGGCCGATGCAAACGGCAAGATCGGCAAGCTGGGTGTGCAGCGCGCCGGCATCGGCTTCGGAATGCACCGCCACCGTGCGATAGCCCAGCGCGCGGGCCGAGCGGATCACCCGGCAGGCGATCTCGCCCCGGTTGGCGACCAGGATGGTGGTGAAACCTGCCACTTACGACTTCTTCTTGCCCGGCAGGATGCCCATGTATTTCGAGATGATGCCCAGCATCACTTCGTCGGCGCCGCCGCCGATGGAAGCGAGGCGGCTGTCGCGATAGGCACGGCTGATCGGCGTCTCGTTCATGAAGCCCATGCCGCCGAAATACTGCAGGCAGGCATCGGTGATCTCGCGCGCCAGACGGCCAGCCTTCAGCTTGGCCATCGAGGCCAGCATGGTGACGTCTTCGCCCTTCAGCATCAGATCGGCCGCGCGATAGCTGATCGAGCGCAGCAGCTCGACTTCCGTCTTCAGCTCGGCGAGGCGGAAATGCACCACCTGGTTATCCAGGATGGATTGCCCGAAGGCCTTGCGCTGGCGGGTGTATTCAATCGTCTCGTCGATATGACGGTCAAACGCCAGCAGCGAGGAGAAGGAGCACCACAGGCGTTCTTCCTGGAACTGCTGCATCTGGTAGACGAAGCCATGGCCTTCCTGGCCGATCAGATAACGCTGCGGGATGCGCACGTCATCGAGATAGACCTGCGCGGTATCGGACGAGCGCATGCCCATCTTGTCCAACTTGCGCGCGATGCTGACACCCTTGGTCTTCATCGGCAGGCAGAGCAGCGACTTGTTCTGGTGGATCGGGCCTTCACCCGTATTGGCCAGCAGGCACATCCAGTCGGCCTGGGTGCCGTTGGTGGTCCACATCTTGCCGCCGTTGATGACGTAATCGCCGCCGTCCTTGCGCGCTGTCGTCTTGATGCCGGCGACATCCGAGCCCGCGCCGACTTCCGAAACGCCGAGGCAGACCACCTGGTCGCCGGCAATCGCGGGCGCAAGAAACTCCTTGCGCAGCTCGTCCGAGCCGAAGCGCGCCAGCGCCGGGGTGCCCATATCGGTCTGCACGCCGAGCCCCATCGGCACGCCGCCGCAGTTGATATGGCCCAGCGCCTCGATCATCACCATCTGGTAGGAGTAATCGAGGCCAAGCCCGCCATATTCGGTCGGCTTGTTGATGCCGAGAAAGCCGAGATCGCCCATCTTCTTGAACAGCGCATGGGCCGGGAAGGCGCCATCGCGTTCCCATTCGTCGACATGGGGGTTGATCTCAGTGTCGATGAACTTGATCAGGTTGCGGCGCAGGCCGTCATGTTCCTGGGTGAATTCCATGATGAATCCTCCTTACATCCTGGCGACGCCGAAGGCATTCGGCTTGGTTTCGCGGGCATCAGCCTCGCGGCAAATATCAAGACACAGGCTGAGCACGCGGCGGCTGTCACGCGGATCGATCAGCCCGTCATCCCAGAGCCGCGCGGTGGCAAACAGAGCGGTGCTCTCGGCTTCCATCTTGGCGACGACCTTGGCCTTCATCTTGTCCAGCGCGGTCCTGTCGGGCTCGACGCCGGCGCGGCGGAATTTCTCTTCCGCCACGATGCCCAGCACGCCAGCAGCCTGTTCCGGCCCCATCACGGCGATGCGGTTGTTGGGCCAGGCGAAGATGAAGCGCGGATCATAGGCGCGGCCGCACATGCCGTAATTGCCGGCGCCAAAGCTGGCGCCGATATGCAGCGTCAGCTTGGGCACGCGCGCATTGGCCACGGCCTGGATCATCTTCGAGCCATGCTTGACGATGCCGCCGCGTTCGGCATCCTTCCCCACCATGTAGCCGGTGGTGTTCTGCAGGAAGACCACCGGCATGTCGGCCTGGTCGCAGAGCTGGATGAACTGCGCGGTCTTCACCGCCCCTTCGGTATCGATCGGGCCGTTGTTGCCGATCAGGCCGACCGCCTCGCCCTCGATGCTGGCCTGGCCGCAGACTGTGTGGCTGCCATAGGTCGGCTTGAAATCGGTGAAGTCGCTGGCATCGACCAGACGGGCGATCACCTCGCGCACGTCATAGGGCTTCTTGTAATCCACCGGCACGATGCCGCAGAGTTCGTCGATATCATAAACCGGCGCAACCGCCGGCTTTTTCAGCAGCCGCGGCCCGCGTTCGGTCCAGGGCAGGCGCTGCATGATCTCGCGGGCGATGCGCAACCCGTCGGCATCGTCCTCGGCCATGAATTCGGCCACGCCCGAGATGGTCGTGTGCATCTCGGCGCCGCCGAGCTCTTCATCCGTGGCGATCTCACCGGTGGCGGATTTCAAGAGCGGCGGCCCAGCAAGGAAAATCTTCGCCCGGCCGCGCACCACCACGACATAATCGCTCATGCCCGGGATATAGGCGCCACCGGCGGTGCTGGAGCCATGCACGACGGTGATCTGCGGAATGCCTGCCGCCGACAGGCGCGCCTGGTTGGCGAAACCGCGTCCGCCATCGACGAAAATCTCGGCCTGGTAATTCAGGTTGGCGCCGCCGGATTCGACCAGGTTCACCACCGGCAGCTTGTTGCGCCAGGCGATCTCCTGCGCGCGCAGGCTTTTGCGCAGGCCCATCGGCGCAATCGTGCCGCCCTTGATGCCGCTGTCAGACGCCGTGATCATGCAGCGGATGCCGGCCACGCTGCCGATGCCGGCGATGAAGCCGCCGCCCATGATATTCTCGGCGCCATCATCGTCATGCATCTGGTAGCCGCAGAGCGTGGAGAGCTCCAGGAAGGCGCTGCCGCGATCCAGCAGATGATTGATCCGGTCACGCGGCGTGATCTGGCCGCGTTTCTCAAACACCGGCCGGCGTGCATTCGATGTGTCGCGCACGCGCTGCTCAAGCCCGCGAAAACCCTCGATCAGCGCCAGCATGTCGGCGCGGTTCTGCTTGTAAGCCTCCGACGCCGTCTCGATCTGGGAGCGGATCAGCGCCATCTCAATCGCCTTCCTTCAGCACGGCCGGCACCACCGAGCGGTGGAAGCCGTCGAAGGCCTGCGACTTGTTGTGTTTGGGCAACGGATAATGCCGGCGCGCATTCGGCACCGCGCCGTCCACGCGCAGCGTCGTGCCGCTGATGAAGCTTGCCGCCGGCGACAGCAGGTAGACGATGGCGGCGGAGACTTCCGCTTCGGTGCCCAGCCGCTGCAATGGCACATGGGTCTTCATCTCGCGGATCAGCGGCTTCATCCAGTCGGGATAGGTGTCCATGCCGCTGGAGGCGATCCAGCCCGGTGCCACGGCATTCACCCGCACGCCGGACACGCCCCACTCCGTTGCCGCCGTCTCGGTGAAATTCACCATGCCGGCGCGCGCCGCGCCCGAATGGCCCATATTGGGCATGCCCATCCACATATCGGCGACGATATTGACGATGGCGCCGCCATGATCGGCCATCCACTGGGTGTAGCATTCCCGCGCCATCAGGAAGCCGCCGGTGAGGTTGTTGCGCACCACGGCGTCCCAGCCCTTCTGCGAGGTCTGGCTGAGCGGCGCCGGGAACTGCCCGCCGGCATTGTTCACCAGTCCGTCGATGCGGCCGCATTGCGCCAATGCTGCCTTCACCATCTCGGCGACAGCGGCTTCCTCGCGGATGTCGCAGCTGAAACAGACGACCTCGGCGGCACCGGGATTATCGCTGCGGATTTCAGCCGCCACGCTGTTCAGCTTGTCGATCTTGCGGCCGACCAGCACCAGGCGCGCGCCCAGTCTGGCCAGTTCATGCGCCGTGCAGCGGCCGATGCCGGAGCCGCCGCCGGTGACGATCACCACCTGGCCGGCAAACAACGTGTCGCGGAATACCGACTGATACGGCATTGCCTGTTTCGCTCCCTGTACGCAGCAGTGATCTGCTGTCGTGACGTTGTTTTCTTATATCCCGGGAAGGCTACTTGACGCTTACGTAAGCGTCAATATAGGGTGCGAAAAACCCGCATGGCGCTTGACGTTACGTCAATTCCGTTGCGGATGTAATATGACAGAGATAGAGACCCGGGAGAGTCCACATGTCGCTCGAACAGATCACCCAGCAGCTGGCCCAGCGCGTGAAGCCCGGTGCGCTCGACGCCACGGTGAAATTCGATTTCGGCGATGACGGCCAGATCTTCGTCGACGGCAATGCCGGCACGGTCAGCAACGAGGATGCCGAAGCCGACTGCACCATCACCATCTCGATGGACAACTTCGTCGCGCTCTCCAGCGGCGACCTCGATCCGACGACCGCCTTCATGATGGGCAAGCTGAAGGTGAAGGGCAGCATGGGCGTGGCGATGAAGCTGCAGTCCATCCTGGGCTGACGCGCGCCACAGATGTCCGCGGCCGGGCCGGTCATAGCGGCCCACTGCCACAGCCTTATCGCGGCCTGACAGTCTTGCATCGATGGCCGCCAGCCGCGATGCTGCGGCATGGAGCATGGCGAGGCGATCCCCTATTACCGCGAACTGGTGGTCTTTCTGGCCGCCGCCGGCATTGTCGTGCCGGTTTTCCACCGCCTGCGCATCAGCCCGGTTCTGGGCTTCCTGGTGGTGGGACTGGCCATCGGCCCCTATGGCCTGGCGCTGTTCGCCGATGACCTGCCGCTGCTGCGCTATCTCACCATCCGCGACATCGGCGGCGTGCGCCTGATCGCCGAATTCGGCATCATTTTCCTGCTCTTCACCATCGGCCTGGAACTGTCGCTCAAACGCCTGTGGCAGCTGCGCCGCCTCGTGCTGGGGCTCGGCCTCGGCCAGATGCTGTTCACCGCGGCCGCCATTGCCGGCATCGCGCTGCTGTTCGGCAACACGCCGACCGCCGCCATCGTGCTCGGCAGTTCGCTGGCGCTCAGTTCCACCGCCATCGTCATGCAGCTGCTGGTCGAATCACGCCGCAGCGCCACGCCGCTCGGACGGGCCAGTTTCGCCATCCTGCTGCTGCAGGATCTGGCCGTCGTGCCCGTGCTGCTGCTGCTCGGTTTCCTTGCCGCCGCCAAGGCCGGCGCGGCGGCCGAGGCTGCCATCCTGCCCGAACTCGGCCGCACGCTGCTCAGCGCCGCGCTGGCGATCGGCGGCATCATGCTGTTCGGCCGCTACCTGATCGGGCCGCTCTATCGCCTGGTCGGTGGCGCGCGCAGTCCCGAACTCTTCATGGCGCTGACCCTGCTGATCGTCATCGCCATGGCGGCCGCCACCGGCGCGGTCGGCCTGTCGATGGCGCTGGGCGCCTTCCTCGCCGGGCTGCTGCTGGCCGAAAGCGAATACCGTCACGCCGTCGAAGTCGGCATCGAACCCTTCAAGGGGCTGCTGCTGGGCCTGTTCTTCCTCTCGGTCGGCATGGGCATCGATCTGCGCGTAGCGCTGAGCAACGCGCCGCTGGCGATCCTGTCGGTGGTCGGGCTGTTCGCGGTGAAAGGCGGCGTGATCGCCGTGCTGGCGCTGCTTTTCCGCCAGGGCCGCAGCGTCGCCATCGAGATGGCCCTGCTGCTCGGCCAGGGCGGCGAATTCGTCTTCGTGGTGCTCAGCCTGGCCGACCGGCTCGACCTGCTGCCGGGCGGCACGGTGCAGTTCATGCTGCTGGTGGTGTCGCTCTCCATGATGCTGACGCCGTTCGCGGCCCAGTTCGGCCGCAAGCTGGCGCAGCGCCTGCGCGATGACGCCGCCGCGCGCCATCATGGCCCGAGCGATGACGGCGCCGAAAAGCTGGAGGGCCATGTGGTGATCTGCGGCTATGGCCGCGTCGGCCGCAATGTCTCGCGCATCCTCGATGCCGAGACGATTCCCTGGATCGCGCTCGACCATGATGCAGAGAATGTCGCGCAGTACCGCCAGGCCGGCATGCCCGTGCATTTCGGCGATGCCAGCCGCAGCGAATTGCTGGAGCGTGTCGGCGCCGACCGCGCCCAGGCGCTGGTGGTGACGCTGGACGATCCGATTGCCGCCAGCCATCTGGTGGCGGCGGCGCACCAGGCCTGGCCGAAACTGCCGATCCATGCCCGCGCCCGCGACGTCTATCACGCCGACCAGCTCTACCGTGCCGGCGCCACCCAGGTGGTGGCGGAAGCCGTGGAGGCTTCGCTGCAGCTCGGTGCGCTGGCGCTGGAAAGCACCGGCCTGCCGGATGACGCCGTGCGCCAGCGGATCGAACGCCTGCGCGGCATGGCCGCCGAACGCGTCGACGCCGAACTCAAGCGCCGCTGATCAGGCGGCCGCCAGTCACGCCGCTGTACGCCCGAAATGGCTGTGGACCTGACCGCGGATACGCTCGTCGGCGATCTGGTAGCGCACGGCGACATAGGCGCCATCCAGCCGCGCGACCTCGGCGCGGCAGGGGAATTCCAGCGTCGTGCCGCCGGCATTCACCCGCACCTTCAGGTCGATCTCGCTGTTCAGCGCCGGCTGGTTGTCCATCGGGCCGAAGAACAGCCCGATCGAGGACCAGTTGCGCAGCGGGATGATGCGGTTGCCCAGCACGACGACGTCGCCGCTGCGGCCCTCGTGACGCGGCGCCCGGCGATGCTCGACGCTGCCGTGATCCAACTTGAAGAAGTCGACCAGCTCGGCCAGGCCCTGCGCCATGTTGGCCAGCGTCTGCGCCGAGGCATGGGTCTGCTCGACCAGGGCGGCGTTGCGCTGAGTCATCTCGTCCATCTGGCCGACCGCGATATTCACCTCGTCGAGGCCGCGCGACTGTTCGTCTGACGCGGTCGCGATCTCGCCGACGATCACGGTAACCTTCTCCACCGCCTGCACGATACCGGTCAGCGCCTCGCCGGTCTGATGCACCAGCCGCGCACCCTCGCGCACCTGGCCGGTGGACGCCTGGATCAGCCCCTTGATCTCCTTGCTGGCATTGGCCGAGCGCTGCGCCAGCGCGCGCACTTCCTGGGCGACGACGGCAAAGCCCTTGCCGGCCTCGCCTGCCCGCGCGGCTTCGACGCTGGCGTTCAGCGCCAGCAGGTTGGTCTGGAAGGCGATCTCGTCGATCAGGCCGACGATGTCGCCGATTTTCTGCGCGCTGCCCTCGATCTCGCCCATCGCCGTGATCGCGCTGCCCACCACGCCGCCGCCATGGCGCGCTGTATGCTGCGCCTCCATCACCAGGCGGTTGGCCGCCTGGGCGTTGTCGGCATTCTGCTTCACCGTCGCGGTCACCTGGTGCATGGCCGCCGCGGTCTGCTCCAGCGTCGCTGCCTGGCTTTCGGTGCGATGCGCCAGGTCTTCCGAGCCGGCCGAGATCTCGGCTGCCGAATGGCGCAGTTCGTCGGTCGACTTTGCCAGCTCGCCGGCAAAGCCCTGCAGCGTCTCGGCCATGCTGTTGGCGCTCTGCTTCAGCTCGGCGAAGACGCCGTCATATGCACCGGTCATCTGGCGGTCGACCTCGCCTTCCGACAGGCCGTGCATCACGCCGGCCAGTTCGCCGGTCACCTGCTGCAGCATGCCGGTCAGGCCGTTCAGCCGCTGCGTGATATCCAGCAGGAAGCCGTCCTTGCCGGCCTCGCCCAGCCGCGTCTCCAGATGGCCATGCTTGATCTCGTCGCAGAGCGCGGCGATCTCGGCCGCCGCCGCCGCTTCGCGCGCCTCACGCGCCTCGCGCTGCTCGTCGGCCTCCTTGCGCTGCGCCTCGACCTGCTTTTGAAGCCGGTCATTCTCCATGCCGTTGGTCTTGAACACGCCCACGGCGCGGGCAATGGCACCGATCTCGTCGCGCTTTTCCGTATGGGGCACGGCCGCATCCCAGTCGCGCCGCGCCAACCGCTCGATGGCAGAGGTCAGCGCGCGCAGCGGGTTGCCCACCGACCGCGCCAGCATGAAGCCGACCAGCACCAGGAAGCTGGCGTTGACCGCCACCGCGATGGCGGTCTCGATGATGTCGGCGCGGGTGGCGGTGTCGACGTCGTCGAGATAGATGCCGCTGCCGATCACCCAGCCCCAGGGCGCATAGGCCTTCACGTAGGAGATCTTGCGCACCGGCTCCTCGAAGCCGGGCTTGGGCCAGCGATAGGTGAAGGCGCCGCCGCCCGGTTGTTCACGGGCGATGCGGGCGAATTCGGCGAAGATGCGCTTGCCATCGGGATCGGCGTAAGAACTGACATCGGTGCCGACCAGCTTCTCGGCAAAGGGATGCATCAGCAGCACCGGCGCCTGGTCGTTGATCCAGAAATATTCGTTGCCGCTGTAGCGCAGCGCACGCACCGCGGCCATCGCCGCGGCCTGCGCCGCCTCGCGCGTCATCACGCCGCTCTCGGCCTGGGTGCCGAAATGCTGCACCAGGCTATGCGCGGTCTCGACCAGCTCACGCGTCTTGCTCTCGCGGTCGGCGATCAGGGCATCACGCGCATCCAGCAGGTCGTAGCCGGTCTGGCCCACCAGGCTGAGGATGGCGACGGCGATGATCGCCATGATGCGGACAATGACAGGCAGACCGAAGCGACGCGAAACGGCAGACATTGGAAAGCTTCCCCGGAGAGATGACACGGTCGTCGATGCGACCGGCGCCAGTTATGCGGGGAGAAGCAGCGTCCCGAATTGATCTGGCGCAAAGCCGGCGCGCCAGCCGGTCGCAACGGCAAACCGCCGCGCCGGATGCAGGTCTTTCACTGGAAGACTTAGGCCGTGCGGTCGGGGCCGCGCAGCTTGTCCTGCGTCGGCCGCAGGAACCAGAACAGCGCGGCGAAGGCCACGATCAGCAGCAGCTGAAGACCGAGCGACTGCAGGCTGGGATTGACGCCCAGGCCAACCACCCAGCCGGGCAGCGCCACCTGGTCGTCCGGCAGCCAGCCGGCGACCTGGAATTCATCGATCGCCGCGCCGACGAAACGCAGGCCGAGGACGAAGAGGAACAGTGAGGTAATGGCGAACAGCGGCCGCAGCGGCAGGCGCAGCGCCAGCCGCGTCATCGCCCAGTAGCAGGCGGTGAGTGCCAGGAAGGCGAAGGCGATGCCGATCACCACCGCCGGCAGCGCGCCGATCTCGTCATCGGTGGCCGCATAGAGAAACAGGATTGTCTCGGCGCCTTCACGGAACACCGACAGGAAAGCGATGACACCCAGCATGAACGAACTGTCGGCTTCCAGCGCGCCGCCTACCCGGCTTTCCAGATGGCGCTGCCAGGCCTGCAGATTGCGGAAGCGCCAGAGCCAGGCGCTGACATGGAACAGCAGCGCCGCCACCGCCAGCATGACGAAGGCCTCGGTCAGGTCGTCGATATTGGCGAAGACTTCCTCGAACACCCAGGCCGCGGCGATGCTGGCCACCAGCGCCAGGACCGTGCCCCAGGCCAGTGCCCGCAGCCGATGCGCCTCGCCGGCCCGCATCAGGAAGGCGGCGAGCGCGGCGATCACCAGCAGGGCTTCGAGGCCCTCGCGGAAGACGATCAGGAAGGTCAGGGAAGCGGTGGGGAGCATGGTCGAATCTGGATAGGGCTCACTGGCAGAGGTTGTGCTCTGCAGTATAGACGGCCGGTCAAGGCAAAACCCATCCTTTCCGCATTTCCTCCCCGGTGGCGAGACCGGATGCCGGCCCTGGCCAGGGGCGATCCCGGACTATCCCCAATTTTCTCCCAAGTCATTGTTCGGAAACGGGTTATCCGCCTTGGCGGGGCGGAACAACTGGAGTAGTCTCCCCCTCCAGAACGCGTGCCCGGTTGTCATTTTGTCGCAGGCAGCCCCGGCCGTCCGGCCCAATAAAGCTGATTTCCGAGGGGATTCATGTCCAATCCGCAACCGCTCATGCAGGGCAAACGTGGCCTTATCATGGGCGTCGCCAACGACCGGTCGCTGGCCTGGGGCATTGCCATGGCGCTGCACAATCAGGGCGCCGAACTGGCATTCACCTACCAGGGCGAGGCCCTCGAAAAGCGCGTGAAGCCGCTGGCCGCCACCATCGGCGCCGAGCATATCCTGGAATGTGACGTCACCAACGCCGCCTCGATCGACACGACTTTCGCTGCCCTGGAAAAGGCCTGGGGCAAACTCGACTTCCTCGTTCATGCCATCGGCTTCTCCGACAAGAACGAGCTGAAGGGCCGCTATATCGACACCAGCCCGGAAAACTTCGCGCTCACCATGAATATCAGCTGCTACAGCTTCACGGCTGTCATGCAGCGCGCGGAAAAGCTGATGACCGATGGCGGCTCGGCGATCACCCTGACCTATTACGGCGCCGAGCGCGTCATGCCGCATTACAACGTGATGGGCGTGGCCAAGGCGGCGCTGGAAGCCAGCGTGCGCTATCTCGCCGCCGATCTCGGCCGCAAGAATATCCGCGTCAACGCCATCTCGGCCGGCCCGATCAAGACGCTGGCCGCCAGCGGCATCGGCGACTTCCGTGCCATCCTGCGCTGGAACGAGCTGAACGCGCCGCTGCGCCGCAATGTCACCATCGAACAGGTCGGCGGCGCAGGCCTCTATCTGCTGTCCGATCTCGGCGCCGGCGTGACCGGCGAGACCCATCATGTCGACAGCGGCTATCACAGCGTCGGCATGGTCGCGGTCGACCAGGCGCCGCAGGTTGCCGAACTGCTGATGTCGCTGAAAAAAGGCGAGTAAGCAGGCTTCATGTCGGACAACAGCTTCGGACGTCTGTTCCGCGTCACCACCTGGGGCGAAAGCCACGGGCCGGCGCTGGGCTGTGTGATCGACGGCGCGCCGCCGCGCGTCAATCTCACCGAAGCCGACATCCAGGACTGGATGGACAAGCGCAAGCCCGGTACCTCGCGCTTCGTCACCCAGCGCCGCGAGCCCGATGTTGTAAGAATTCTTTCTGGTACATTCGAAGGCCAGACCACCGGCACGCCGATCATGCTGTTCATCGACAATGTCGACCAGCGCAGCAAGGACTATGGCGAGATCAAGGACAAGTTCCGTCCCGGCCATGCCGATTACAGCTACTGGCGCAAATATGGCATCCGCGACTATCGCGGCGGCGGGCGCAGCTCGGCGCGCGAGACCGCGGCGCGTGTCGCCGCCGGCGCGGTGGCGCGCCAGGTGCTGAAGACGCTGATCGGTCCGCAGGTGCAGATCCGCGGCGCGCTGGTGCAGATCGGCGAGAAGAGCATCGACGGCTCGACCTGGAACTGGGACAGCGTGACGCAGAATCCCTTCTGGTGCCCCGATCCAAAAATGGCGCTGGAGTGGGAAGACTATCTGGACGGCATCCGCAAGGCCGGCTCCTCCGTCGGCGCCGTGGTTGAAGTGCGCGCCTCCGGGATTCCGGCCGGACTGGGCGAGCCGATCTACGGCAAGCTGGATGCCGACCTGGCCGCCGCGATGATGAGCATCAATGCCGTGAAGGGCGTCGAGATCGGCGCCGGCTTTGCCGCCGCCGCGCTATCGGGCGAAGCCAATGCCGACGAGATGCGCCTGAAGGACGGCCACCCGGAATTCCAGTCGAACCAGGCCGGCGGCATCCTCGGCGGCATCTCGACCGGCCAGGAAATCGTCGTGCGTTTCGCGGTGAAGCCGACCTCGTCGATCCTGAGCCCGCGCGCCACCATCGACCGCTTCGGCGCGGAAACCGAGATCGCCACCAAGGGCCGTCACGACCCCTGCGTCGGCATCCGCGCCGTGCCCGTCGGCGAGGCCATGCTGGCGCTTACGCTCGCCGACCACCTGCTGCGCCATCGCGGCCAGGTCGGCGGCTTCAGCGCAGGCTTCGATAAGCCGTAATTACTGTAAAACCGTCGGCGCCGTGCCCAGCGCGCTGCGGCACAGGTCCTCGCAGGTCCGGCAGGCATCGGCGCAGATCGCGCAGTGATCGTGGCTGTCGCCATGCAGCTCGCATTCGCGGGCGCAGACACGGCAGGCCTCGGCGCAGGCCGCCAGCAGGGTACGCAGCGTGGTGACATTGCTGCCGGTGCGCCTGGTCGCCACCTTGCCCGCCGTCGCGCAGACATCGGCGCAATCCATGTTGAGACGGATACACAGCTTCAGGTGATCGGCATCTTCCTCGGCGAGACAGGCATCGGCGCAAGCGATGCAGGTCTGGGCGCAGTCGAAGCAGGTTTCGATGCAATCGATCAGGCCGGCATCGGCAGCGATATCGCCATCCACTTCGGGATGGGTCTGGATCATCATCTGGGCATGCATGGCGGGTCCCCTCTTGCTCAAGCCCGGACAGAAAGTCTCGGATAGGCGCTCAACCCGGCCCCGAAGCCTTTGTTCCAGCGCGACTTCGCCCTAGTGTTAAGGTCGCATCTCAGGAGGAAGACCGATGGCCCAGAAGAAATCCGCCCCCAAGAAGGCCGCTGCGAAAGTGCCCAAGGCGCATGCCCTGAAAATTCCGGTGCCGTCGCGCAAGCAGCTCGATCCGGCCACCCAGGCCTATTTCGCCAAATGCGACGAGAAGATCGGCTTCGTGCCTAATGTTCTGCTCAGCTACAGCTTCGACCAGAAGAAGCTGCGCGCCTTCAGCGACATGTATAACGAACTGATGCTGGGCGAGAGCGGCCTGTCCAAGCTGGAACGCGAGATGATCGCGGTGGCGGTCAGCAGCATCAATCACTGCTACTACTGCCTCACCGCCCATGGCGCCGCGGTGCGCCAGCTCTCGGGCGATCCCAGGCTCGGCGAGCAGATGGTGATGAACTACCGCGTCGCCGACCTGACGCCGAAGATGCGCGCGGCACTCGACTTCGCCGCCAAGCTGACCGAGACCCCGGCCAAGATCGTCGAGGCCGACCGCGAGGCCTTGCGCAAGGCGGGCTGGAGCGACCGGGATATCTGGGACATCTCGGCCACCGTCGGCTTTTACAACATGTCGAACCGCATGGCCGCCGCCATCGAGATGAACCCCAACGACGAGTATCACGGCGCCTTCCGGTAACTGATCTTTCCACGACAGAAATCGTCACTCCCGGATTTATTCCGGGAGTGACACGTTATTATGTCGGCCATGCTCGCCCGCCTGCTCACCACTCTTCTCTCCCTGCTCCGCCGCACCGAACTGCCGCTGCTGCTGGGCTTCGGCTTCGTCGCCGCCATGCTGATGGTGTTTGCCGGACTGGCCGACGAGATGCTGGAAGGCGACACGCACGACCTCGACCGCGCGCTGCTGCTGTCCCTACGCAATCCCGCCGATCTCTCCGATCCACTCGGGCCGGGCTGGTTCGAGGAAATGGTGCGCGACTTCACGGCCTTTGGCAGCACCGGGCCGCTGGTCTTCATCGCCCTCGCCGCCTTCTGCTACCTTCTGCTGCTGAAAAAATATCGTACGGCCGTGCTGCTGTTTGTCGCCGTCGGCGGCGGGCAGATGATCTCCAGCCTGCTCAAAATCGGCTTCGACCGCCCACGGCCCGACCTCGTGCCGCATGGCATGAGCGTCTATACCGGCAGTTTCCCGTCCGGCCACGCCATGATGGCGGCGGTCACCTATCTCACGCTGGCCGCCTTACTCTCGCGCACCGCCGAACATCGCCGCCAGCAGCTGTTCCTGCTGCTGGCCGCCATCCTGCTGACCATCCTGGTGGGATTCAGCCGCGTCTATCTCGGCGTGCACTGGCCGAGCGACGTGCTGGGCGGCTGGATCGCCGGCAGCGCCTGGGCCGCCTTGTGCTGGAGCATCGCGCTGCTACTGCAAAGACGCGGCGAGATCGAAAAGCCGGGCGAGACAGCGGCCTGATCCACAAGCGTGCTTGACCTTGCGAGAACCGCGGCGGAGAGTGGCGTCCACATGATGCCGAGGCCCGTCTTTTGACCGCTCCCCGATGACAGCGCCTGATTCCGCTACCGATGCATCCCGGATGCTGGACCTCGCCCGCCTGCAGGTTCTGGTGGTCGATGACGTCAAGCTGATGCGCGAGATGGCCTCGGCCATGCTTCGCACCGCCGGCATCGAGAGCATCGCCACCTGCGCCAATGGCGCCGAGGCGCTGGAGGCGCTGGATGCGATGGCGCAGGACGGGCAGCATTGCGACCTGATCCTGCTCGATCTCAACATGCCGGTGATGGACGGGATCGAAGTGCTGCGGCATCTCGCCGACCGTGCCTTCCCCGGACAGATCGCGCTGTTCAGCGGCGAGAGCGCGCGCGTGCTGCGCACGGCGGAAGCGCTGGCGCGCGCCCATCGGCTCAACATTCTCGGCATCCTGGAAAAGCCGCTCACCCGCGCCAGCATCGCCGGCCTGCTCAGCCGCATGCGCGAAGGCGATGCGCGCATTCCCGGCCGGCCCGATGCGCCGGTGACCGAGGCAGAGCTGCTGGATGCGATCCGGCTCGGCCATATCGAGATCGCCGTGCAGCCCAAGGTGCAGATGCAGAACCGCCAGCCGGTCGGCGTCGAGGCGCTGGCGCGCTGGCGTCATCCGCAGCGCGGCCTGATCGGCGCCGGCCAGTTCATTCCGCTGGCCGAGAACGGCGCGGCGGCCGAGCCGCTGTTCTATTCCATCCTGGCCCAGGCGCTGCGCGCTGCGGCGCGCTGGCGCGCCGACGGTCTGCATCTGCAGATGGCCGTCAATCTCTCCACCGCCAATCTCACCAAGCTGGATCTGCCGCAGCGGATCGAGGCGGCCGCGCTGGATCACGGGCTGAAGCCCGGCGACATCATGCTGGAAGTGACCGAGAGCCGGCTGATCGAAGATCAGACCGCCGCGCTGGAAGTGCTGACGCGCCTGCGACTCAAGGGGTTCAATCTCGCCATCGACGATTTCGGCACCGGCTACTCCTCGCTGGAGCAGCTGCAGCGTTTTCCCTTCGAGGAAATGAAGATCGATCGTCAGTTCGTGGCGCTGGCGGCCGAGGATTCCGCCGCGCGCGCCATCGTCTCCTCCTCGGTGCGCCTGGCCCGCCAGCTCGGCATGGTCACCGTGGCCGAGGGGATCGAGAACCAGGGCGACTGGGATTGCGCCGCCGCCGAGGGCTGCGATATCGGCCAGGGCTATTTCATGTCCCTGCCGCTGCTGCCCGAGGCACTGCCGAAATGGATCGCCGCCTGGCTCAGCCGCTGACCGTGACGCCCGGCCGGTGGTTCAGTGAAGGGTCCATGACCCCCGGATGACAGGCCCGTTGCCGTCGAGTCGGCCCCTGCCCGGAATCTGATCAGAAATCAGGCTGCCTGTGTTCCGAGCGCAACAGTTTGAAATTATTCGCGACTGCACAAAAGACGGTGCGCTAACAATCTGTCGCGGATCAGCCGTATACGACTCATAAAATTGCACAAGTCATTGAAATCAAAGGTGCGACATTCTGTGCGCCACTTTCCTCTTGCACTGCACGCGCCTCTGCGGTACTTATTGCATCGCAACAAGCTTCCGGTTTGTTGCATGCCCTTCTCGGGCGTTTCCTCCCTAGACTTGGGCCGCATCTCGATGCGGCCCCTTTTTTTGCCCAAAGCACAGCGCAGCCCTCTGCCGGTTTCACAGTCCGGTCAGCAGGCTTGTGGAATGCGCACAGCGTTTCGACACGCCATCTTTTGCGGCAGAGCGCCCTGAGACGGCGGGAGAAGTCCGGCTACAGACAATAACGCTGGATAACAGTTGGTGTTCCGCGCCGGAACGCCAGCGGGCCCAAGGACAGGATCAGGAATCGTGGGCCGCGGTCGCCGCTGGCGGCGGCACCGCCAGCACCTTGTCGATGCGGCGGCCGTCCATGTCCATCACCTCGAACTGCCAGCCGTTCCATTCGACCACGTCGCCGGCTTCCGGCAGGCGGCCGAAACGGGCGAGCAGGAAACCGGCCACGGTGTGATGATCGTCTTCCTCGGGCAGATGCAGGTTCAGCGCCTCGGCCATCAGCTCGCGCGGCAGCAGCCCATCCAGCAGCCAGGAGCCATCCGCGCGCTGGACAACGCCGGGACCTTCCTCGCCATCGCCGAGCGCGAAATTACCGGCGATGTTTTCCAGGATGTCATTCGCGGTGACCACGCCTTCCAGGCTGCCGAATTCATCGACCACGAAAGCCATGCCGCTCGGCGACTTCTGCAGCAGCGCCAGCGCATCCAGAAGGTCGGCGCTTTCATGCAGCGCCTGTACCGGGCGCACCAGCGAGTTCATGCCGCGCTTTGCCAGGCCATCGCGGCCTTCATCAAGAAGAATGTTCAGCACGTCCTTCACGCTGACGCAGCCAAGCGGCTCGTCGATCGAGCCGCGGGCGACGGGCAGCAGCAGATGCGTGGTTTCGCGCAGGCGCAGCAGCAGTTCCTCATGCGCCTCGGCCAGATCGAGCCAGTCGAGATCGTGACGCGGCGTCATCACGCTGCGCACCGTGCGGTCGCCAAGCTTCATCACGGCCGCGATCATCAGGCGTTCGGCCGGCTCGACCGTGCCGGCGGATTCCGCTTCGGCCACCAGATGCTTGATCTCTTCTTCTGTCACCGCATCCGTGTCCGTCCTGCCGCCGCCGATCAGGCGCAGCAGAAGCTGCGACGAGACATCGAGCAGCGAGACCAGCGGAGAGAACAGCTTGCCGATCAGGTTGAGCACCGGCGCCATCGCTGCAGCGATGGCTTCGGGATTCTTCAGTGCCAGCTGCTTGGGCACCAGTTCGCCGACGATCAGCGACAGATAGGTCACGGCGCCGACCACCAGGCCGAAAGCGGCCGGATCGGCGATGGTGCGATCAATGGCAAAGTTGTCGGCCAGCCAGACGGTGAGGCGCTCGGCCAGCGTCGCGCCCGAATAGGCGCCGGCGAAAATGCCGACCAGCGTGATGCCGATCTGCACGGCGGACAGGAAGCGGCCGGGTTCGGCGGCCAGCTTCAGCGCCAGCTTCGCCCCGGCGGCGATGCGCTTCTTCTTGCGCGCCATCGCTTCCAGGCGGGCGCGCCGCGCCGAGACGACGGCCAGCTCCGACATGGCGAGCAGGCCGTTCACCAGGATCAGCGCCACGATCAGCAGCAGTTCAAGCGCGAGCGACATGACGGCCCTGACGATGGCGATATGGGAATTTTATGGAGGCGGCAGGGGCAGCAGGAAAAACGCTGCGGCGGCCGGCTTGGGGCGTGATGCCCGCGCTAGGTCGGTCTGGCATAGCGCGGGCACTATAAGGGATGCCGTTCCCGGCCGCTAGGCCCGCATCCCCACCCGAAATCTGTGAAAGCCGTAACAGATATTAATGCGTTGCCGTTAATGCGTTGTGCGGGTCGTGCGCTTGCGGCGCGGCGCGGCGGGCGGCTTCGGCGGCTGACCGAAGGCCAGCAGCTCGGCACGCTTCTGTTCGGCCTCGGCCGCTGCCTCGCGCTGTGCTTCGGTCTCTTCGCCCTGCTGCTGTGCGGCCTCACGCGCCAGGCGCATGGCGCGCAGCTGTTCCATGCGGTCGGCGGTGGCCTTCGCCGCTTTCTCACGTTCCTTGTGTACCTGTTCAGCCTGCTTCTGCTGGGCGGTCAGGCGTTCAAATCGTTCTTCGGCGCGCGCACGCGCTGCATCGCTGGTCGTGCGAGTGGGCATAATCTCTCCTGGGATTGCGTCAGCCTGCGGCATAAAAGCGTCGCGCTGACGGGATAGGGCGCAAGTCTGCGCGAGTTCAGTGTTAACGCAGCAGAGCGGTAAATGTTCCCGTCCGCAAGCCCTAACGGCCCAGCATGCCCTGCCAGATGTCACGCAGGCCGGCAGTGCTGAATGGCGGGCGTTCCGCCAGCATATCAGGTTCTCCCTGTACGCGGCTATTGGCATCGACACGGAATCGCAGACCCCAGAAGCCCAGCACGCTGTCGCCCGGCATGCCATAGCGGTAATCACGCGCCTCCAGCAGCACACCCCCCGGATTGTCCGCGGACGGATCGGGCTTCTGTGTCCAGTGCACGCGGCCATCGGCGAACCAGCGGAAGATGCGTGCGTCAGCCGTGGCCTGCGCGGCCGCCATCGGCGCCGAGGTATCGGGGCGCGGAATGCGCTGCCACGCGATCGGCGCGTCACGGAACGGCGACGCAAAGCCGACGAGGATCTCGTCGGGCAGATCGGCGACGAGGCGGCGCCACCAGGGCTGGAAGATCACCGGATAGGCATCGACGCGCGCCGCGGCCGCCGCCACCGGAGTCAGGCTGCGCAGCTCTTCGCGCGCGCGATCTTCCATATGCCGGCCGATGCCCCAGGCCATCGTCGTGTAAAGCCCGATATAGACCAGCGCGAACTGCGCCGCGCGCTGCGCGGTTTGCGCGTGTCGACGCGTCACCAGCGCGAAGAGGAACACGGCCAGCAGCGGCAGCGTGTAGACCGGATCAATGATCGGCATCGCATTGATGGCGAACCGCGCGCTGCTGAACGGCGCCAGCAGCTGCGTGCCGTAGGACGTGAAGAGATCGATCAGCGGATGGGTGACGGCCGAGAGCGCACCGAGCCACATCCAGCTGCGCCGCCGGTCCTTGTCTTCCGTCGCATCGGCAGGCGCGCGTCGCAGCTTCTCGGCGCGCCAGATCGCCCAGCCGACTGCGGCGCCATAGAGCAGCGTGGCCGGAAAGGAATGGCTGACGGCGCGATGATGCAGCCATACATCGGTGATGCTCGCGTTGCCGAACAGCCGGCCCAGCACATCGAGATCGGGCAGGGTGCCGATCAGCCCGCCGGCGGCAACGGCGCGGCGGCCAAGTTTGTCGCGGAAGCCCGCTGCGGCCACCACGCCGCCGAACAGCAGTTGCGTCACGCTATCCATGCGGCGGCACTGCAGGCTGGGGACTTACGGACATCGGGCAGACTGCTCCTCGGCATAGCGGCCCATATTGATGGTGAGAACCTTCATCTTCCAGTACCGGCGGTCGCTGGATGGATATTTCTGCGGCGCTGCATCATACGCCTTGCGGCTGACCTGCAGCTCCAGTCCGAACCACACCGTGCCGCGGCCGATACTGATGCCGCGCCAGTTGGCCCAGAGCCCGCCCGGCGTCTGGCACAGCACCACCGCCATCACGTAAGGATCGAAGACCTCGTCGAACCGCGCCATGGCCGCCTGCGCGGTTTTGCTGTCCAGCTTGCCGTCGCGATACACATGCAGGCCCTTCGCCAGCATGCCGGCAATCGCCAGCCGGTCATTCGCTTTCAAAGCCGTCTGCAATCCGTTCAGGAAAGCGTAAGCCTCGTCATCATTGTCGATACCCGCCACCGAGAAGTTGCCCGCCATGGCCGGCATGCCGGACAGCGACAGCAGAAGCAGGCTGACGCAGGCAAAGAAGAAGCGGCGGGTCATGCCCTACCTCTTCCGGAACACGACAGTGAGATTGTTGGCCGGCATCTCGTGAGTGGCGGCGCGTGCGAAGCCAGTCCGCTCTGCCAGCGGCGTCACTTCCGTATCGAGGCAGCGCACGCCCCAGGCCGGATTCCGCGCCTTCAGGAATTCTGCATCGAATTTTTCATTCGATGGGGCTGTATGCGCGCCGTTGCGTTTGAACGGACCGTAGAGCATGAGCGCCGCCCCGGCCGGGAGTATGCGCGCCGCGCCGGCGAACAAACCCTCGGCCGCAGACCACGGCGCGATATGAATCATGTTACAGCACAGGATCGCGTCGACCCGCGACACCGGCCATGAGTCTTGCGTCACATCGATCTGCAAGGCAGGACGGATATTCGACGCCCCGCTGTCGGCGGCATGCGCGTCGATCGAGGGCAAGGCCTCGGCCTCGTAATCGCTCGGCTGCCAGATCAGGGATTGAAGCTGCGGCGCCATCCAGGCGGCATGCTCGCCGCTGCCGCTGGCAATTTCTAACAGGACGCCCGCCTTCGGCGCTTCCTGCCGCAGCACCGCGAGAATGGCCTCGCGGTTGCGCAGGGTCGCGGGCATATGGCGACGGGGATCGGGCGTGGCGGACATGGCCGGCAGCTTATGGGCCGTGGCCGCCGTCACACAATACGCAGACCACCCCAGAGCATTATTGACGGCCCCGTACCCTTGGGCTTTAATCGCCCCATGACCCACGCGGCCACCTTCTATTATTGGTTTACGACCACCCATAAGGGCGGCGCGCTGGTTATTGTCTGAACCACTGCAGCCGCCAGGTCGGCGGCTTGCATGTTCACAAAAGGTCTCCGGCCAAACGGCCAACTCAAGAGAGACCTGTCATGACGATCCAAACCATCATTGAATCCGTGAAAACCGCGACCGGCGCGCTTGTGCCGGCCGATCTGGTGCAGTCCGACCTGCCGCGCGCGTTGCGCCTGCAGAAATCGCATCTCGCCGAGGGCGTATCGCTGTCGGAACTGCTGGTGCTGGGCGGCCTGGCCGTCAACCGCGACGATGCCCGGCGTCTGATCGCCCGCGAAGAGGTGCGTATCGAGGGCCGCGTCATCGACAATGCGATGGAACGCGTGCGCCTCACCGAGGGCGCGCTGCGGCTGACTGCTGCAGGTGACCAGATTCTGTTACAGGCGGTGTGAACCGCGCTTAATCCGGTTCGCTGGGAATGACGCCAGCCGCCAGGGGCTTTTCGCGCAACGATGCTGCGGCGACCGACTTGCGCGCGGCCTTGGGCTTGGCGACGGGTGCGATCTCAGCCTGGGCTGCTTCATGCGCGATGCGCAGGGCGCGCAGACGCTCGATCTTGGCGGCGCTGGCGGCACGCGCCTCGGTCTGGAATTTCTCCGCCTCGGCGGCCTGCCGCTCCAGCAGACGGGTCTTTTCCTGGCGCATGGCGGCGCGCTGCAGCGCCTCGGCTGCGGACGAACTGGATGACATGGGGACGGCTCTCCTGCGGTGCGCAACGGAAAAGGCGCAGCGGGCCGCGGGGGCACCATAGAGCATTCCGCCCCAAAAAGGGGATTTATCTCGTCCGGCACGCAAGAATCCGCGCCAAAAATCGCAGTTTTTGCCCTGTTATTCCACTGAAGCGCCGGTTTCTTTCACCACCTTGGTCCATTTGTCGATCTCGGCGGAGATGAACTGCGCGTATTTGTCCGGTGAGCCGCCACCGCGCACATAGCCGCCGGCCGCATAGCGCTCCTTGATCTGCGGATCGTCCAGCGTGGCATTGATCGCCTTGTTGAGCGCCGTGACGATGTCGCCCGACAGGCCGGCCGGACCCGACAGCCCCATCCAGCCGATCGCCGAGAAGCCCGGGAAGCCGGATTCGGCAATCGTGGGCGCATCCGGATAGAGCGGATTGCGCTCCGGGCTGGTCACCGCCAGGACTTTCAGCTTGCCCGCCTTCACATGCTGCAGCGGGATATCGACATTGATCATCACCGAATTGACCTGGCCGCCCAGCACGTCCGTGATCGCCGGCGCGGCGCCACGGTATGGCACATGCTGCAGCTTGATGCCGGCGGTATGCTGCAGCATCGCCATGGCCAGATGGCCCGACGAACCGCTGCCCGGGCTGGCGCAGGCCACGGCATCGGGCTTGGATTTCGCCAGCGCGACATAGTCCTTGAAGCTTTGCGCCGGGAAATCGGCCGAGACCAGCAGGGCATTGGCGATCGCGCCCATCTGGCCGATATGCACGAAATCCTTGCGCGAGTCATAGGGCATCTGCGCATAGAGGCCGTGGTTCATCGCATTCTGGCCGTTGCCCGAGAGCAGCAGCGTATAGCCGTCAGGCGCGGCGCGCGCCACGGCATTGGCGCCGATATTGCCATTGGCGCCGGCGCGGTTCTCGACCACGAAAGGCTTGCCGAAGCTCTGCGAAAACACCTGCGCGAACATGCGCGCGATCACGTCGTTGCTGCCGCCGGCCGGAAACGGCACGACGATGGTGACCGGGCGTTCGGGCCAGGCGGCGAAAGCCGGCCGCGCAATGCTGAGCGCGGCGCCGGTGGCGGCAAGGCCAGCGACGAACTGGCGGCGATTGATGGTCATCATGGTTTCCTCCGTTGATTTTCTTATCAGGCTTTCACGTGCCAGGTCTGGGTGATCCAGGGTTCGAGCTTTGCCGGATCGAGATCGAGGCCGGTGCCCGGTGCCTCCGGGACGCTCATATGTCCGTCCGGCTCGACGCCCATCTTCCCCGCCACATGCAGCAGCGGATTGTTGGTCGCGTCGATTTCCACATACGGATACGGCGCCGGCCCGCCGCCACGTTTCGCCGGCAGCAAGGCCGCGGCCTGCAGGGCCGCACGCTGGTTGACGATGGTGCCGAAGACATGCGGCATCACCGGCAGGTCGTAGGCTTCCGCCAGCGCCGCGATCTTCATGAAGCCGGTATAGCCGCCGCAGACGGTGAGATCGGGCTGCAGCACCGAGAAGGTTTTGGCGCTTAGGAAATCGCGGAAGGCAGCCAAGCTGCCGAGCGCCTCGCCGCCGGCGATCGCCACCGGAACAGAAGCAGCGACTGTCTGGTAGCCGCCGATATCGTCGGGCAGCACCGGCTCCTCGATCCACAGCAGATCGGCCTCTTCCATATGTCTGGCCGAGGCAATCGCGGCGCGCGCCGCATAGCCCTGGTTGATATCCACCATGAGGGCCAGATCTTCGCCGATCTGCCGGCGCAAAGCCGTCGCCATGCGGCCGTCGGCGCGCGGATCGACGCCGGCACGCGGCTTTATCGCGCGAAAACCCTGCTTGAGATACGCATCGACCTCGGTGGCGTAATGGCCATAGGGAGACGCGCCTTCGGCGATGAAGGGCCCGCTGGCATAGGCGAAGACGCGCTCGCGCAGACGGCCGCCCAGCATGGCCGCCACGCTGCGGCCCTGTATCCTGGCGGCGGCGTCATGCAGCGCCATGTCGATCGCCGAGATCGCCATCATGGCGACGCCGCGCCGGTCATAGCCGACAGTGCCGACCAGCCGGTCCCAGATGCGGCCGTAATCGAACACGGATTCGTTCAGCACCAGCGGCGCCATGCGCGCCTGGATCAGCGCAGCCGCAGCATGCGGCGAGGAAAACACCTCGCCCCAGCCGGTCGTGCCGTCTTCGAGTGTCACTTCCAGTAACAGGAAATCGCGCCGCCGGATGAAGGTGCGCGCATTGCCGATGGCGGGGCTGGGCGAGAACCCGGCATGGAATCCCCGCAATTCGATGACCTTCAAAACGCGTTACCTCCGAAACACTCTTATTTTGGTCCCATTGTCGCCGCCCCGGTCATATGTTCAAATGCTGAATTCTTCTGACTTCATGTTCTGGAGTTATGTATGGCCCAGCCGCTGTTCAGCCTGCGCGAACTGGATGTCTTCCGACGCGTGATGGAGCTCGGCTCGATCACGGCGGCAGCCCACTCGCTCCGCATCTCGCAGCCGGCCGCCAGCCGGCTGATCCAGCAGGCCGAGGCACGGCTCGGCTTTCCGCTGTTCCTGCGGCAGAAAAAACGCATCGCCCCCACCTCCGAGGCGCAGGCGCTGTTCCCCGAGGCCATCGGTGCGTTTGCAGCTTTGGATTCCGTGCAGCGTTTTGCCGCCGAGCTGAAAGCCGGTCTGTCCGGCCGCCTGACCATCGCGGCGATCCCGGCTTTGGCCAATGCACTGGTGCCAACGGCCGTGCAGCAGTTTCGTGCCGCGCATGCCGGCGTGGCGGTTAAGGTGCTGGCGGTCAGCGCGCATGATTGCGGCACCCTGGTCAGCGACCAGCGCGCCGATATCGGCTTGATCATCGGTCCGATGACGAATGCCGGCGTGGTGATGGACGAACTCTGCTCATCGGAGATCGGCTGCGTGCTGCCGGCACGTCATGCGCTGGCGAAGAAAAAGGAGCTGCGCCCCGCCGACCTGCGCGACCAGCCGCTGATCGGCCTCAGCCCGCATCTGCCGCTCGGCCTTCAGGTCGGCCGCACCTTTGCCGAAGCGAATATTCCGCTGCGGCTGGCCATGGAGGTGACTCAGTCGACCATCGCGCTCGGCCTGGTGCGCGCCAGGGCCGGCATCGCGCTGCTGGACGGCTTCGCCTTCCATGGCCCGCTCTCGACGGGCCTGACCTTCCGGCCACTGAAGCCCGCGAGCAGCAGCACCGCACGCATCCTGTTGCCGCGGCATCGCCCGGCCGGACGGCCGGCGCAGGAATTCTCCGCCTATCTGCAGGCGGCGGCGGAAGAGCGTGGCTGGGTGTAGGGCCGAACCGCCTTGATCAGGTGGCCGGCACGGTCAGCATCTGGGCGCAGGCACTCGCCACGCCCGGTTCAGCGCTGTCGCGACCCGGCATGACGGCATATTTCTCGGACAGGGCGCGACGGGATGCCCAGTCCAGTGTGGTGGCATCAGGAATGTCGCCACCTGCGTTATAGGCGCAGATCATCGCCTGCTGGTGAATGGCGCTGTCCGCGCTCTGGCGCGCAGCGGTGCTGCGCGTCACCTGCCATCCCATTGCATTGGACAGCAACGGGCCGGCGATGAGGCCCATGGCCAGCATCAGAACAGGCAGCTTCACACGGTCCCAGCCGTCCGAAATGCGATCCTGGAAACTGGGCGTTCGTTCGAGTGTCGTGGGCATGATGGAAATCCTCCGTGCAGATGGGACAGTGTTCGGGGAAATCAGGACGCGATGGATGTCTGGCCCGACCTGCCGACAGACGACGATGGCAGGTCAGGGCGGGACGTCTTACGGCCGCGCGGTCTGCTGGGCGGGGGCCGTCTTCTTGTCGTCCTGGTCGGTCTTCTCGTTCGGCTTGTCCTGACCCGGCTGCTTCTGATCGGCCTTCTGATCGGGGGTCTGCGGGCCGGCTTGGGTCTGCGCCTGGTCGGCCTGCTTGCCGTCGGCGATGCGCTGATCGACCGCGGCGAGCTTGTTCTGGGCTTGTGTCATGCAATGCCACACTTTCTATCGGCAAGAATTTGCCATGACACTGATATGGGGATTACTTTGGTTTATTCCATTTATATATAATATAAATCCTTGTTTTTCTTAGGTTTATTGCCAGTTATATTTATCAACGCCATGTAATCGCTGATTCAATATTTATTATTTATTCCAACTTTCGGGTATGAATACTTCTTAGTGACGGTGCGCTGCGTTGAATACGCAAATCCCGGGCGCAGTCACCGCTGCTCGGTCGGCTATGGCGGGAATCCGCGTTTTTATTGCATGCTGATGCGGTATCGCCGCTTCTCGGCCTGGAATTCCGTATGAGCCCCCATCGTCAGAGCGCCACGCAGCAGATCACTGTTGGCCGCGCCCTGCTCGCAGCCGAGGCCGCCGGCAGCGGCGATCCCGTCGTCTTCCTGCATGCCGCGGTCT
>Ga0209675_1000468_pt1 | contig 31045 bp, 37 predicted proteins | sample AraplaCol_mLB_r2_2_FD_184280 | JGI IMG/M metagenome (GOLD analysis project Ga0209675, IMG submission 184280) | Arabidopsis root microbial communities from North Carolina, USA - plate scrape MF_Col_mLB_r2 (SPAdes) (version 3) | ecosystem: Host-associated > Plants > Roots > Endosphere | place...
AAAAACGCACCCCGCGGGGTGCGTTCAAGCGGTGAGCCGACGAATCGGCTCCTGAGAAGGGATTGCCTCAGCCGTTGCGGTCGAGGTCTTCGAGCATGCGCTGGCGATCGGCATTGCGTTGAACCCACATACCGAAGGCGGCCAAACACAAGGCAAAACCAAGAACAAATGGACCAAACATCACTTTTCTCCTTTCGCCAAGACTGCTCCTAGCGCAAATAGTACAGCAGCACCGAGCAGTAGGCACGCGGCGTTAATCACCACGGTGCCATTCACTGATTGCACGCCGGCGACATACCCAGCGAAGCCAACGGAGCAGGCCGCGGACAGCGTATGGTAATAGCGACCATATGCCTGCATCTGATCCTTAGTTGGATTGGTAAGGGCGTCTGCCAGACGACTGATCCAGCCGTCGCCGGTGGCATGCTCGGTGTCGAGACGATAAACAGTGTCCAGGATGTGCACCAGCGGAACGGAACTGCCCCTTTGATGCGCGACGAGGGCATAGCCTTCGCCGGCATCAAGCGCAGTTGTGACACGTACCGCCATCCGCTTGGGAAGTTCGACGGTGTCATCTTTATGCAGCGTGGCGAAGGCCGTGGTCTCTTCACCGGAAGTAGAGTTGAACGTGACCTTTATCAGTCGACTCATTTTCTACTCCCTTCAACTACGACGCCCGGCCACCACGCGCAGCGTGGCGACAAGGTTCGCGTAGCCCTGGTCGCTGGCCAGCGAATCAACGCTGACCGCATTGTCACGACCACCAGTGAGGTCATTGCGGCCGCGGCATGTCCGGTAGGACATGAGCACGCCGCCTTCTGCACCAGCGGGATGCTGGATCTCGATCAGCAACGCGTCGGTATGCAACGCGAACACGTCGACGTCGCGACGACGCTTTCGATGCTCGCGGATGGTGAATTCGCGCGGGCTGAGCGCCATGTCGCCGGCAAATCGACGGAGCACACGGCAAGCATCCCGACGAATAGTCTGGCAGGCTGCGGAATTGGTCGGTTGATGCCGACGGGTAAAGGACTTGGGAAGTTTCATGGATGTCTTCGATGAGGACGGGACATCTCTTCCCAATGGGACGAGTGTCCCAACTGGGTTGGTGGTCCGGACATGCCGGACAGGGTCGATGCGTCAGAGACGCGGGTAAAAGCGGCTTGCCGAAGCCTCGGGGCTTGGGCAAGCCCTCTCGGGCTTGCGAAAAGATGTCCCCCGCGAGGGGGATGGTGAAAGGATATGGGGAGTTCGGGCAGGAACCCTTCAGCGCGACAGGCGATAGTTACCCGCTGCTGCGACAAGGTAAAGCTGCTCACCAGTGGTGAACTGCTGGTCAGCGTCCTGCGTCACCACGATCTGGCGGCCGTCATCCTTGCGGACGATGACCTCCACACCATTGCGACGGTTCATGCGGCTGGCCACGGCCTGCGCGGCCACGGAAGAGACCGTGCCGGACAGCGCGCCGGCAATGTAACGACCGTTTCCACCACCGATGACACGGGCACCAAGAAGGCCACCCACGACCGCCCCAACGATACCGGGGACGCCGCTATTGGCCGACGTGTAGCCGTCGCTGTCGACGATCGTGACCTGACGGACACGAACCACAGTGACGACTTCCACGGAGCCGGTGCGCAAAGCTTCCGAGTTGCGATAGGCATTCGGAGACGTCTGCTGTACAGCGCAGCCGGCAAACATGGAACAGGCAAGGAAAAGTGCGAGGAAACGCTTGAACATGATGGCCTCAACGAAAAAAAGGGCCAACATGCCCACGGGCAGGAAGGCCCGTAGGTGGGAAAAGAAAAAAGCTGTCCGGCTATACAACCGGAAGTGTCGATGCGTCTGAGACGCGGTAGGTGCAGGAATGTTAGCAGCCGATGAGGGAATCAGCAACGATTGATGCGCGCGATTGCCAGGGCATCCACGAGAGAGATGCCGTACTCCAAGGCTGGGTCGGCATGGAGCCAAAGTGGGGAACCGCAAAGAGGGTTGAAAATCTCTTCGCCCCCCCATATGAATACCAGTCGGGTAAGAACTTCTCCGCTTCCGTCGTCGTGCATCGTGATATACAGTCCGAGCCGCGGATAGCGAGCGTGGAACCGTGCAAGGTCATCGACCGTCGCACCGCACATACTCCCAACATCAGCACCGAAGAACCGAAAGCCCGCAACGGCAACCTCCCGTCCAAGTTCGCGCGTTGATGCAAATGCGCGCTTGGTAGTCATGATGGCGAGGTACTGCGCCAACCCATAGACGTCGAAGACGAATTGGTTGGCCAGCTTGCCCGTTACCGGGCCGACCGCCCCATGCGAGGCAAATTCCCAATAAGCCGCGTAGCCCATATACACGAAGACTTGTACAAACATCAGTGCAGCGGCCGCATAGTCGTCGACCAGTCTCGTCGCCTGAGAATCAACAGCGACTGTGCGCGAGCGAACTACGCTCCATAGGGACCAGCTGATTGCTACCAGCATGGCCGGAAACCCTATGGCGGCAAGGAAATGCTCGCCGCAGGCCATGAGCTCCCTTGGAATGGCTAGCCAATCCGCCGAGTAGTAGCCGTTGTATTCGAAGTATCGGAAAGCGCGGGACGCCAAAGCAACCCCGCAGAATCCAACGGCGAGACGAATATTTGTGAAAAGGAATTTTCTAGCGTTCACTGTGGAAAGAAGATGAAGGGGCCATGCCGTCTCGTGAGATCAGACGGCGCAGCTCACATGACGGGTCAGGCCAACGAATCCAGGCGGATTGATGTTGCGCTCACGGTGATGCGCACCTTCTGAGTCGCAGGGATCTCCAGCGCTTTGCGCAAGTCGACCAGCGGCAGACGCTCGCCGAAGTCATCGCCGCCGAAGCTGCGGTAAGTGTTCTCGTAGAAATCCGCGTCCTTCGCAGGATTGCAGCCCTTGAAATAGAACAGGCACTGCTTGTCGGGCGTGGCGCCCGTGCTGTAACCGACATACGCACCGTGGTCCTTGGCGATGAAGAACTGGTCCGAACCGGCTGCATCACAAAAGGCGACAAGCGATGCGACTTGCGTGCGGGAAAGAGTGATTTGAGGCATGAAAGTGCTCCTAGAAATTGGCGGAGCACTCCCACAGCGGGATGTGCCCCGCGATGGGTGAAAGAGAAGGTTAGAAACTTAGACGCCGCCGAGTTCGCGGGCCAGTTGGTCCAACATCGCCTCGACGACTCGCTCGCGCCGAACTTGCTGCGGCAAGGCATTGAATTCCTCGCCATCGGCGAGATACGTGAGCGCGTCGACAACGGCAATCCATTCGCTGGATTGCACAGCAATACGAACCGCTCCCTTCAAGGGAAGCCGCTGGCTTGCCATGGCGAGCACGGCATCGAACCGAGACAGGTCCAGCCGACGGCGGCATTCCAAGCGCTGTTCGATGTAGCCCGACAACAGGAAGGACGCATACGCGCACAGCGCAACGTGACCCTCGTCTGCCAGGGCTTGCATCCATTCGAGTGCCGCCGTGCGGACCATCACGTGCAACGACTGCCGGTGGGTGGCAGGGACGGTATCGTGACGCGCCAACTGCCATCCCCAACCGAAGCCTACGGCGTAGAGATCCATCAGCTTTCCGTCCACGATGTGGGGTTCGGCGTCAAACCATTCGGTACGGCTTCCTTCGACGTGCCGCACTGCGTTGCGCGACTCATCGAACGATAGATCCGGCAACAGTTCGCACAGCCGCTGCACATCTGCACGACTAAACATGGGATATGTCAGCGTGCGCCACGGCTTGCCGTTCCAATAGCCAGTTGCGATAACACCAGCAGGCAGCCAGGGACCCGTCACGAAAACGCGACGAAAAGCCGACTGGGCCGGGACTTGAGGGGTGGAAATGCTCATGTAGTGCTCCAAAGAGATGGAGCACTCCGCCAGGGCAAGTGCCCCAACGGGAAATGAAGTGTGTGGCCGAGTGCCACGGGTCGATGCGCCGGAGGCGCGAGGTGTCGCGCAATAGTAGCAGCCAGGCCTGCCGTCCCGCAACGAGCGCACCAAAGAAAAAAGCCACTCCCGAAGGAGTGGCTGTTCAAACGGATTGTCGCGGTTTGCGTTTGGCACGGGTCTTAGTCTCGCCCAGCGTATAGCCGAAGCGTTCCCATGCACCAGGATCCAGCGGCAGCGGGCTCGTACGCCCCGTCGCCAGATTTATAAACGCACCGCAGTACTGAAGCGTCCCCGTGCGGAACAACGTCCATAGCAGGTTGTACGCCTGCACTGCGATGGCCTGATTGATGACCAACGACTGCTTCTGCAATGCGTCGGCCATCGAGCAGGACGGCGCCGTGTCGGCCTTGTCCCCTTTCGGATCCAAAAGCTCCGGAAACAGATCTCCCACATGGGGGAGCCGTTCCGCCGATTTGCCGCCGACGCGGCCCAAAATCACCTGACCACTGTCCGACTCATTGCCGCAGTCGAGATAGTAGCCGCCCGTGCCGCGCTGCGTGGCACCCAGGATTGCCTTGCGGGCAGCCCGGGTATCCACGCAGCCGATGACGAGGTCACATACGAACCTGTCACCGCTCCCAATCCTGCGGGTCTGCGCTTCCCAGCGCGTGCCCATCAGGTTGTTAAGGCGGTTCACGATCAGCGTCGCCTTGTGCTGGCCGACATCCACCGGGTAGAAGCCCTGCCGTCCGACGTTGGTTTCGCTGACGGTGTCGTCATCGTAGACCGTGCAGTCGATGCCGCCGGGATGGTCAAGCTCAAGCATGGCATGGTGCAGCCGCGCGAGATTGGGCAGCAGCGCGCTGCCAGTGCCACCGGCACCGACCACGACTACTTTCCACGCGCGCGTTGTCATTGCTGCCGGGATTCGATGCTCGAAGGCGGTCATGCCAGCACCTCCTCGCGCGCCGCAGCGTACCATTCGCCCGGTACACGCTCCACCGCCTCAAAGATGCCCTTGGCGCAGAGCCGTAGCGCCATCGATGGCGTATAGGCGGCGCAGTTGCCGAGCACGAACGCGAACTTCACGTCATGACGGTCATCCGCATCGTCCGTAGACGAGAAGAATGCAGGGTGACTGCCATGGGAATGACAGTCCACCACCAGTACGTCGTCATCGGCCAGCACGGGACGCTCATACTTCAAGTGCCCGGCGCTGTGCTCGATGATGCCGAACGGAATCAGACGAAAGATTCCGGTCACCGCATTCCAGACAATCCACGCCCCAGTTTCCTTCGGGTACGCGGCACGCGCCATGGTTGCGAACTCGCCGATCAACTCGCCAGGTACGCGGCCGCAGTGCAACTGCGTTGCCTCAGCCGCCTCGCCATAGGGAATGGCGGTGGGATGGCTGAAGACACCCAGCTGGCGCACCACGCGCAGCCAGGGCCGTGCGATTTCCAGAAAGACCCCGTTGGACGCAATGAGCAAGCGCTCACCGTGTTTTACCATCGCATCGAGCTGGCCGAAGCGCGGCACCATGACGGACGGAAAGGACTGCTGCAAAGCATTGTCTGCAGGATGCATGCTACTTCTCCAGTTTGCCGGCGATCAGATCGGCCAGCGTGTATTTCATGGGGACGAGGACTTGCTTCGGATAGTCGGGAAACTGACCGTCCAGCATGTCCTTCCAGAAGGCGTACTCGCCACGCTCGTAAGCAACGCGCCTGCCGCCGTGATTGGGATGAGTGAAGGCGGAGTTGAAGAACCCGGCTTCCCATCCGTCAATCGAGGTCGCGTCGATCTGCTTCGGCACATGTGCCGAACCGATGCAGATCTTCCCGTCGTCCCAGGTGTTGAAGTACGGTGGCTCGAACAGCGGGGTCTCCGGAACGGGACGTTCGGTACCTTGCAGCGCGAAGACCGTGAAACCCGTGTAGGACGCTTGGAAGACCAACCCCGGGTGCGGAACTACTGCGGTACGCGTTCCAAATTCCTCGCAAGAAAGGAACACGCGCCGCATCGCTGGCGGACACCACCATGTGACAGCACTCGGACTGATCGACAGCACGTTCGGAGTGAGAAACTCCCCTTTAGGCAGCGCGCTTTGCGCAACCTCACGAACTGCATGGATCAACGCCATGCGATTGAGCGGCACGCCCGCACCGATTACCGGACGCGCGCAGGCATTGGCTTCGATACGATGCGCGGTGGCGTACGAAAAATGCCCCGGCACCTCTCCATAAAGCAGAATGGCCCCTTGAAGGGCCACGTCTTGAGACCGCGATGCGGTCAGGATGCTGGCCATACGGCCTCCTATTAATTGAAGTGCTCAAGTACCCGATCCAGTACCGCAATCAGCTTGAGAGTGTCGTGAAGAACGGCGTACTGCCGCTGGATGGATGCTTTTTTCCCGCGAGCGGAATGAAGCATTGGAAATATGTTGCGTAGCCACCGTTGTTGGCGCACTCGAAATGATCATCGAGCACTTCGCCAACGTAGTCGCAATGTTCAAACGCGAGGGTTGCGGCCGAGTATGCTGGCTCCGCCCATTGCGCGTTGTGAAGCAGTGTGGCCTCTCCCATCCGGCTAATTGCCAGGTCGAGATCCGCCAGCGCGCCACACAAGCTACCGCGCCAGTCGTTCGCACCAGTGCGAGCGAGCTCGCGCAGCCTGCGTCGGCTCAGCAATGAAAAGTCCCTATCTTTCTCTGCCCACTGCCACCTCGGCAGTGTTTCGTCAGGCGCCAGAGCTGGGCGGACAATGGACGGCAAATATCGATTGATGTCGGAATCGTCAGCACCGAAACGCTCCTTGAGCTGCTCGCGCGCGTCATCGTCGTCTGTCATCGGTTCAAAGTCCCAATGCCATCGCGCAAACATGTCGAGCAGATCGTCGGGCGTTCGGAGGTGCAGGGATTTTGCGGCCGCGGACCGGATGAGTTGGAAGGTCGTGAATACCAACCAAGGATGCAATTCGCGCAATGCGGCCGCTCGCGCCTCCGTCACCGTATAGACCGTTTCCTCTTCAAGACGGATGCCGAGATAGAGCGCCGACGTCTCCTGCATATCGAAGCCGAACTCAGCGATCTCTGTCTCTACCGCTTGGTGGTCGATCAGGGTGAAGTCAAAGCTGAGCACCTTTGGTTTCGGCATGCGCGGTGCAAGCCAACCATGGAACGCCTGAGCAAATGCATCCCCAGCGCTTGCTGGATTGGTCACATGCTCCGCATCCAGCACGCCAGCGCGGAACTGCGCGAGGACTAGGTCCTTTACATTGACTTCGTCGCCAAAGTTCAAGCGCGCTTTTGCAGGGACCTCCTCTGGAATCGTAGGAAGGGTCAGAAAACCATTGGCAGGTCGACGTTGGGCAACGGGATGCTGTCGCGCAGACGTCCATCCGGGTTCCCCTGCATCGATCGATGGAACAAACGACCGAGGATCGAACAGCATTGTTGAGTCTCCTCAGAATGTAAAAAAGCCGCCCTTTCGGGCGGCTCCGTGGTTGTCGGGAACTGGCCGGCGGCCAGTGCCTTCATCAGGTCAGATTTGCGCATGCCGCGCCCTTGGCGCCGGCGGCGCGCATGAACGTGAAGCGGGCCACGCCATCCTTCACCTCGGGCCCGTCCACCGCAGCGGTGGTCAGTTCCGGGTACTGGGCAGCGTAGACGTCCCTTACCTGGTCAGGCGAGAACTGCGGACTCACGTCCGGCAGCGTCATGCCGTTGTAGGAACATTCGCGCTTGAGCTTCGTGACTTCGAGTGCCATAGCGGTTCTCCTTAGATCAACGATGAGAGATCGGTACCCGTGGTAGCCGGAGCGGCGGTGTCAGCTTTCGCCTCCGCCTTCGCCTCAGCCGGCTTGGTGCCGCTGTCGTCATCCTCGTCATCCGTAGCAGCGCCGCCCGAGGGCGTCGCCGCCTTGGCCAGCGCCTTCGTTGCCTTGGAAGATTGAGTCGTCTTCGCGGCATCCAGAATGGACTTCGTCGCTTCGGCCTGCTCGGCCAGCGAGCGATGCGAAGCCGTGACGCCCGTGAGGGTCGCAGCGAATTCCGCATCGAGCTCTGCCGGCGTCGCGGTGAGAGACAGTGGAGTGGTCAGCGCCGAGTCAGCGGCGTTCTTGATAACGGGCATGACGACTACTGTCATGGCTTCGCCGGTGATGGTCAGGGTGAGGACGACCTTGTCGGCCGCACGCACGAGGGGTGCAAGTTCAGTGAACATAGGTGAAATAAATTGGGGGAAAAGGAGAAGACAGAGGGCGCCGGTGGCGCCCTCTGGATGGGTGAACGACTAGTAGTGCAGGACCTTCGGCACCTTGCCGGTGTAGTCGAAGTCCTTCACCGCCAGCAGGCCGGCAATGACTTCCGGCTTGGGCTTGTTGAACAACTTGGCGAACTGGTCACCCAGCGCCTTGCGGATTCCCATTTCGTCGGCGAGAACCTTCATCTCCGACTTCGTGAGCATTTCCAAAAAATCCTGCGCCTGCTGAAGATTCCCGTGCGGCCGCAGGTCCAGTTGGTGATACCGGCACAGCTCGCGGAGCTTATCCACCTCCACACCGTCGATCGCGGCAACCGTCAGGCCGATCGTCAGTTGCTGGCGCTTCTGGGCGTCCAATGCGTGGACGGCCGTCAGACAACCCGGTAGCGATGACGACGGCTTCTGCTCGGTCAGCTTCTCGAAGAACTTGCCCATCACGTCGCCGGCGATATTGCGCGCCAGCCCGTTCAGTGCAACCGCCAGGAGATACGAGTTGGCCTGCTCAGCGTTCTGCGCGACTTCCTTGCGCAGCGCCTTGCGCCACAGCGCGGTCCGGTAGTTCTTCACCTTGTCCGATTCGCTGATCGACGTCACGGGCTTCTCGGCGGCAGAAGCCGACGAGTCGCCCTTCTTGGCCGGTGCTGCCTTGCCTCCCGCAGCCGGTTTGGCTGCAGTGGGCTGGGCAGCGTCCTTCTCTGACTTGATCCGGGCAGCAACCTTCTGCTGGTTGCAAACCGTGTCAAAGCATTGCCCGCTGTAGACCTTGCCCATGGAACCGGGTAGGCCACTGACCGCGGCGCCGAAGTTCTGGCAGGCGTGACAAGCTCTCGCCTGTTCATCGCCGACACCCGTTGGGCCTTCGACCTTCAGCTGGATCCGGGTTTCGTTGTCACCTGCTCGGATAATGCGCACGATGGGGTACTCGTCCTTGAGGCCGAAGGCAATGCCTTCGAGCTTCTTGGTGAGTTTCTCGTCGTAGCAAGCACGGTTGGTGCAGTTGCCAGTGCCAATGGCCTCGCCGAACATTTCCGTCTGCAACGACGAATTGTGCGGACAGGCCGTGCACTCGGTCTTGTCGAAGATAGCGGCTTCGAGACTGCACGCGGCGGCCTCGATCGTCTTCTTCAACTCTGCAATGGGCTTCTTCTCGCCCACGATGACCGGCAGGAGCTTGTCCTGTTTGTCTTTGGCGAGCGTGGCCAGCAGTTCGGCATGGCCGAGCTGGATCGTACGGGTGTTGAGCGCGTCCAGAACGGATTCGCTGCAGTTCATCAGCGCCAGACGCTTGTCGAGCGTGGAGCGTGACCAGCCAAGCTGGCGGGCCGCTTCGTCGCGATCGCCGTTCAGTTGACCGACAATCTTCGACGCTTGCACGGCCTCCTCGGATGGAGCCATGTCGGCACGCTGGATATTCTCGATCAGCGCCTTACGATCGGCTTCGGCATCGGTCATCACCTGGATGTTGACAGGCGTCTCGTACCTGTCGCCGTGGGCCGCCATTGCAGCGCGATAGCGGCGTTCGCCGGCTACCACCTCATACTCGTGGCCGTGCTCATCATCCTCGATGGGACGGATCAAAATGGGCTGGATGACCCCGTCTACGCGGACGGATTCGGTCAGTTCAGCCATCTGGACAGGATCGAAGTACTTGCGCGGGTTGCGGCCAGCACGGATGCTGCCAATAACAACGGTAGGGTTTTGCATTGTGGGTTCTCGCGAGAATAGGGGAACCCGTTGCCGCACCGGGAACGTGGTTCCGGATGGGGTAGATGAAGATGGACTACCAGGCTATGCTGGCCGGCCACCGTACTGCAGAAGCTGGCACCTTGCGGTGCGGGGTCGATGCGTCTAGGACGCAGTAGGTAGCGCAATCATAGCGCAGGACAGGCATGTGATCAATTGCCTACGCCTTCCTTTACAAGCGCCCACACATAACGCGGCATCAACCGCCTCCGTCTGAGAACGGCCACCAACGTTCAGTCGACTACTTGCCGCAAAGCAGCCATTTGCGCTACAACGGTGCAACACTGTGCTGGTATCGCCCGCCTTCGAGCTGGCATCTCAAAACTGGCTTCGCCGGCCGCAAGTCGTCGCCCATCTCAAACCTTAGGTACCTATGACGTGCATCCTCCGCGCGGTTGGCGCAACCTTTGACGTTAATGACTTCCTCGCGAAGTCATCGCTCGTGACTGACTCCCGCTGGCACAAGGGAGAAAGAAGATTTCCCCGCAGCAAGTCCAGTGAAGAGATAAACAAGACATCGGGGGTTCGTGTTATAGCAAGTGAGGCTGACTTCTCCGACCTCTCGCAGCAGATTGAAGATGTCATCGTTTTCATTCGGCAAAATCAAGAACCCGTGAGGAAGCTCGCATCATTTCCTGGGGTTGAAGGCGCTGTCCTCGACTTCGGTGCCGAAATCGATCCGCCTGGCTGGGCCTCATTCACGTTTCCGGCCGAACTGCTTTTGCTTGCGGGCTCGGTTGGTGTATCGCTATGCCTGTCAGTCTATCCAACCGATACCGAGGGCGATGGCGATGGCGATGGCGAAGGGGCGCCGAACGCTCGCTAAGCGTTCGCTTTTCTTGACCGTGAATTCCCGCTTTGGGTCGCCTACAGCTCGCCGCCGGGTTCTTCAGCTGCCAGACAATCGGGCTCTTCCCGGCCAAGAACGGACGGTCGACGCCAACGGCCAATTCGTTGACAATTGCAGAGTCGATCTGTCGATAGTGGCACTAACCACGCGAGCGAAACATGACCGCGATCTTCAAGGATGGACTCCATGATCAACTCGGAACGTGGCCGCTTGGCTACATTCCATACGGCGGCGCCGACTATGGAGAAGTCGAAGCTATCGCGCGAGTAGTTGGCGACGGCGACGACACCGACTTTCATGATGCGTGGACCGCAGCCGCTGACCGGATCAGGGAGGACGGAGAACGTGCTGAAGGTAAGGGACATCAGGCGAGTGCCCGGGAGAGCTATCTCAGGGCTGCGTGCTTTTACGGCAAGTCGTTTCATCCATTGGTCGGACAACCGATCGATCCGCGCGTGATAGCGGGTTCGCAAAATCAGATCGCGGCATTCGAGCGCGGACTGGCTTTGAGCGAGGTAGCCGTTGCTCCGCGACATATCCCGTTCGAAGGAAACGCACTGCTTGCCTATGTGATTCCCGCGCAAGGCCGGGCCGCCGAAATCCGGCCTCTAATAATCTTCAACAATGGCTACGACGGCACGATCACAGATATGTTCTTCGGTTCCGCAGTCGCGGCGTCTCGACGCGGCTATCACGCGTTGATCTTCGACGGTCCTGGCCAAGGTACAACCCTGATCGAACACGGCGTCACGCTCAGGCCGGACTGGGAAACAGTGATGGCGGCCGTGGTGGACTTCGCACAGGCCTTGCCGAACGTCGATCCGCACAAGATTGCGTTGTGCGGCTGGAGTCTGGGCGGCTATCTGGCACCGCGTGCGGCATCTGGCGAGCATCGAATCGCGGCCTGTGTAGCGGACCCCGCGCTGCCTTCCGTGGCAGATGGGTTTCGCGCGTATGTGATGAGACTCGGCGCGAGCCGTGATGAGGCGGCAAATCTCGGTGACCTACCTACGGAGCTGCTGGAACGCCTGGCGCAGATTGTGGCGAACGACCGGAAGCTGTGTTGGAGCGTCACGAAACGCGGCTATTGGATGAATGGCACCGCGACGCTGCGCGAATACCTAGCCTCGGTCGAACATTACACGATGAATGGGCGCATCGAAGACATCCGCTGCCCGACGCTATTCACCCTGGCCGAGAACGACCCACTCGCCGCCGGAGCGCAGCGTTTCTACGATGCATTACGTTGCCCGAAGACTTTGATTCGGTTCAGCAGCGACGAGGGCGCAGGTGAACACTGCGAGATGCGCAACCGCTCTTTAGCAAACCGGCGGATGCTGGATTGGATGGATGAGGTTTTAGGATAAAGCCACCCGTAGACCGTACTAAAAGACCTGCCGTTCACGCGCCCCGATTGCCCGGCCGCCCGAGCTCTGGCGATGTCTCAGTGCGGCCAATAACTGCCTCTCGACATACCCCTTCATATTGCACACAATCCAAACATATCGACCTAGTTCTGATGCTAGGTCCCCGACTTGGAAGGCGGCCAGCGGAACCGACGGATGCAATGATCGAACGTTACAGCCCTGATATACCTTGCAAAGAACAGCTACTCATATCCAAAAGCGCTTTCATGTATCGATGCCCCGCGCCGAGCAGCAGCTCGCAGCCGCGCATTCTTTAATACTTTCAAATAGACCTCACCGGCGACCGTTCAGATGCAAGCTAGCTTCATCCGTAATCAATCGCTCCTCCAAGCTAAGCGACTAGGCTACTCTCGTACGCCGCCACTTCCCCTGATGGAATGCGAGATACTGCAGCTTCGGCCTCAACAAGTGGTAGCAGAGCGTGCCCTTGCGCTGAGCGCAGTCGTTGCTATCTCTTTCGGCCTTGATCGTTCATCCGGCCGATCTTGGTTGGAAAGAGAAGGACTGCGCGGAGCGCTGTCCGCCGCCGAAAGCTCCTTTGTTGAGGATGCTCGCTCTGCGGTCGCCTCAACTTTTCAAGCGCAAGTTGAGGCGCTCGGGATCTTTGCGTGGGCGCTAGGATATGCACCGACGCTTCAATTCGACCAACCGCTTCCGTTCAACTTGGTAAAGATCTATCCCGACCTTCGCAACAAGGAGTCGTCTCTGCGGTTCATCGGCGCCTGCCGCTTACGGGCTAGGGATGAATTGATCTCGACGCTTGATCTCGCGTATTGCCTCCATTGGTGCAGCGTAGATGCTCCCAGACCATTGACGAGCAGTCTTTTACACGGGGTCGCCGAACGTCGCCGAGCTCTTGAGTGGATGCTCTCAACGGAAGATTGGGAAGCTATATCTTTGGATACATGAGAGAAGTCCTACAACTCGTCCGACATCAAGACGTCGGACGCTAGAAGCTATTCCGCCGTCCCTGCCTGCGCACGCCCAAGGCGGAGATCGGCCAGGAGCAGACTGTCGACGTGACCGCGCTGATCGTCGACAATTCTCCCCGAGCGCCCCTCCTTTACCGACCATCCAAAGATTTCGATGACAGCCAGTTTTCGTCTCATAGCGATCTACGCCGAAGCTGACATGCGCGCGCTTGCTCAGCGATACGTAGCAGACTGCGCCGTAACTGCGCTTGCCCTTGAGGAAACCCAACCCTGGTTTTTGGTCAAGACAAAGACAGATGAGGAACGCGGTCTCCTCACAGGAAACGAGGCTCTCCTGAGCGAATTTAAGGCCGTGTTTCTGGCTCGTCAGTGCCCAGATGAAATCGTCAAGCGTCTCAGGTTCACGTTCCAGTCAGAGGAGACTGTAGACCGAGACTACTCGGGGAATTGGTACTGGGCATTGAAGTAGTCGATATTCTGCTCACCGGTGAGCGGACGCACCGGCTAACCGTTTCGCATCGGTCGTGGAAGTTCATCGCCCCAGCGGAGATCGCCGACTAGGTTGCCCTCCGTCAGGTGTCAACGCACGTGCCACCAGGATTTACGGTTTCGCGGTGTAAGACGACATGTCGATTTCGTCCGTAGCTGGAATCAGGACAATTTGACCCACGCCACTGGCTATCATGTACGAAACTATGCCCGCACCGATCCCGGCACCTACTCCAACAGCAACAGGGCTGGTACCCACGGGCGTGTTGTTAAGGGCGACGGCTACGGCAGTTGGCCCGATGTTGTCCGGCGCTGGATTTGGCGCGACATCTTTCGGGCCTGGCGCTCCTGCTATATTCAGTTGGTAGTAGTAAACCCTGTATCCCTTAGTCTCACCGGAATGCGGGATGAACAGACCGCCGGGAAACTTGCTATCTGGATACCTCTCCTTATTAGTATTGATTGCAGGCGGAACTTGAACGGCCATTCCAGGACCGCGATAGAAGCGTCCGTCCGGATTTTCGTATTCTGTTGTGTAGTTTCCACCGTCAAGGCCGATCGCACCATGGGCATAGCTAAAGCCCTTTACGGTAATCGACGCCGGAGGACCGACAGGCTTCTTAAGTGAATCCACGCTGATGGTTGTCGCGCAGCCAGCGAGCAACCCTGCAAGCGCTATTAAAGCGTGAGTAAGGATACGATTCATGGAGGATGACGGGATATTTTAGTTGGGTCGGACAAGATTGATCCGCTCACGTCAGCCTATCAAAATCCGTGACCAGATAGCGCGCCTATTCAGATGCCGTTGTGTGGTTGAGACAGAGACCGGCCGAAGCGGCCGTGTGAGATCGCATTCTAGTTTGTGTGCAAAATCCTTCCGCGTGGAACCTCGGAGTATCTTGCCGCGCATCGTTTCGGCTCTTACGTCTAGCTAATCTGGGATTCCGACCAAATCACCCCTGTTGGATGATGCTCTCGGATGACGTCAAATGCGTGCCCCATGGCGACAGAGTCCTCGGCGTGAACCTCATGGGCAAAGACCGATACGGAGATTCCGGATGCCCGAAGCTCGTCTATCTCCTGAGAAGATAGAACACCACCGCTCACCCACAGTTGGTGGTCTTGAATCTCTTGCCGGAGGTTCACAAATTCCGAGACGCCTCCTTTCGACAACGCAAAGAACAGCATGCCCGTGCTCCGCTCGAGTAGATGGGACCCAGATTATAGGTTCCGGCAGCGCGCCGAAGACGGGACGCTCAGGTGTTCGCCAATCGCACCCTCACTATCTAGCTACTACGAGCCGATCAACTTAGCACCTGAGCGGCCGCTGTTGACAATCTCGACGGTCTTCTTCGGATCGGTCAGAGCCGTCAGGCAATGACTGCTGTCACAAGCGGCCGGTCGACCTCGGGAGCCAAATCATCGACAATCGAGACCTACCAGCATAACTAAATCGGGGTGGGGACTCATGCGTACAACAACACTCGAAGCGCTCTGCCAAGATATCGGCAGAATGGCATTCGAAGCCGCCGAGGGACCGGTCGATCAATTGCTGCTGTATGCGGAGGTCGAAGACGGGGTCGTCTCCGCTGACCTTTTTTACCGAATCTCCAATCACTCCGTTCGATTTCGCTACTGCCCAGCGCAGATGGTGGAAGCAGTCTACGCGCTCTGGAAGACGTGGAAAACTAGTCCGGGGAACCGCGAGTGGCGGGCGATGAGCTATGCGATTGACAATGGCAAGTTCAGTGTGGACCTGATGTATCCGGACCAAATGATTCCAGGCGAGGACGTTTCTGAGAGGCGTCCTCCAGCGGTAAAGCGTCATTTCGGTGACGCGAACGTGGATTATTCGCGGCCGTAGTACAGGGGGGCGCTTGGAGACATCGACAGCAGTGCCTCGATCGTCGCCCGCCTCTACTTCCGGAAAGCTCGGGTACGGACGGACCGAGTGCGGCGACCGGCCAGGAAGGGTCGTTCGATTTGCACTTAAGAGGTGCGGTGGAATCGCTGTAGGCAGAAATAACGGAGACTATGGCAGTCTATTTTGATCTCGCGCACGGAACCAAGCCGTTAGCTAACGCAGGGAATTTTCCTTGGCCTTACATCGCTGTGTGCTTTGAGTTAGTCCCGCATCCAATAGCATTCAGCGAGGGCGTTGGCCATGGCGCCGCCGGATGCGTGGTGTCCGCCGCCGAAGCGCTAGAGGAAAAATGGAAGGAGCACTTCGACATTACTGGGGCGGATTGGCTTATCCCTTACATCGAATTGCTGGCCCAGGGCATCCCGTTTCAAAAAACTGACATCTTGCTTGCTTTCGAAAGGATTCACGGCCGGCGTCCTACCAGCTACGAATCAAGAGTCTGGTAGCACTGACTGCGAACGTCGGCTTTGAAGAGTTGCAACTGACCGCTAAGGGTCGGTCAGCGACCGCCGGCAGACCATATGTCGAGGCATGTCCCGCGGCCCGACAGTCGACGTCAGCAACGAACATCTGCAAGGCGCGCAAACTGATCTTCCCTTTGTTCGAAAGGAGATGATCATGGAATCGTCAACGTCAACCGCGGCCACACGCGCGCCGTGGAATAAGGGTAAGCTCACCGGGCAAAAGCCGCCGCTGAAGCTCTGCGAGATCTGGGCGATCCGTACAAGGTTGCAGATGTCGTCCAACGTTCGTGAGCTCGCGCTATTCAATCTCGCGATCGATAGTAAGCTTCGAGCTTGTGACCTGACGAGGCTGTGCGTACGAGACGTTTGTCAGGGCAGCCGCGTTAGTGCCCGTGCGATGGTGATCCAGCAAAAGACGCGTAGGCCGGTTCAGTTCGAGATCACGGATCAGACCCGCTCAAGTCTCGAGGCATGGATCGCACTTCGCGGATTGCACCCATCGGATGCGCTGTTTCCGAGCCGCATTCACGCTTCAGCTCACCTGTCCACCCGGCAGTACGCCAGGCTAGTGCATCGCTGGATCGCGTCCATTGGCCTGGACGACGCGGCGTACGGCACCCACACTATGCGGCGGACCAAGGCATCACTCATCTACCGTAGAACCAAGAATCTTCGTGCCGTGCAATTGCTGCTCGGCCACACTAAACTGGAGAGCACAGTTCGATACCTGGGCATCGAAGTCGACGACGCCCTCGAGATGGCTGAGCAGACCGAAGTGTGACAAGCACCCTGGCCGGCGAGCGGGCACTTGCCGGCCAGAAAGCGACAGTTGGAACCGCCGCCTGAATGTCCGAAACAGTTTACTGACCGGCCCTTCGGTGTGCGGAGCCGAAGGGAGACAACGAGCGGCCAGCCGGATTAGGACAACAGCGTCACGATCACTGTCCCCCACAGCGCCAGCAGTACATTCCCGACCGCATAGGCCACACCATAGCCCAGTGTCGGTACCGCGCTCTTTGCTGACTCCTGTACTGCGGCCAGCGCGGGCGTAGCCGTCGATGCTCCCGCGCATACCCCGAGCAATACGCCCGGATGCATCTTCATGAGTTTGTGTCCGACGAAAACACCAATCAACATGGGAATGCTCACCGTCAGCGCGCCCGCCACAACAAGCGACAGGCCACTCGACTGCAGCCCTTTTACAAAGTCGGGCCCGGCATTGAGCCCGACGATGGCCACGAATCCGGTCAGCCCGATCGATTCGAACACCCATAGCGTGGGACCTGGAATCCGCCCGAACAGACGGGGCTGCACCGATCGCAACCAGCCGCACACCAGACCGCCCAGGAGCACCCCCACGCTGACCGACAGACCGATCTCGATACCGCCAAGGGTGAGCGCCGGAACACCTACCAGCGCGCCGACGACGATGCCCAGCGATACCAACACCATATCCGTCGCATTGGTCGCACGGTCGGCCACACCGAGTTTCTCTACGGCACCCTCCACACGCTTTACGCTGCCGACCAGCGAAACGACATCGCCGCGGTTTAGGATGGTCTCCGGTGACAGCAATACCGGCGTCCCCGCCCGCGTCACGCGCCGCACGAACACACCACGCGCGCCTTCCTCGTTGGCCAGATCGCCAAGCCGGCGGCCGTCGGTCGCCTTGGATGTGATCACCACGTCAAGCGCTTCCACTTCTAGTTCCAGCAATTCCTTGTCATCGATTTCGCGCAGGCCGGAAGCCGGTGCCTTCAACCCCTCGACCAGCAAATTACGTCGGCCGGACACACTGATGGCGTCGCCGGTGCGCAGGACAAAATCGGGGGCGGCATCCGTCACCGTGCCCGCGCGGCGAACGCGTTCGATGAAGATACGCTGGCTATCCATGGCGGCCTCCAGGTCGGCGATGGTCATGCCCACGAGCCGCGAACCCTCGTCGATCATGTAAGCGCGAAGCTCGACCTCCCGCCGGCTCGGGATGGCTTGCGTAGCGTTGCCTTCCATCGTGCTTTCCAGCTCGCGGCACACTGCCGGGAGGTCCACACCAAGCAATCTGGGCGCGAGCTGGCCAAGTATCCACGCTGCACCAATGACACCCACGAGATAGGTGACCGCAAACGCAACAGGAATCTGATTCGTCAAGACCTGCCGCTCTGCTTCGGACAGAGCCAACCGCGATATGGCATCGCTCGCCGTCCCGATAGTGGCCGATTCGGTCAGCGAGCCTGCCACCACGCCCGCCGCAGTACCCGCTTGGTAGCCGAAGAGCTTGCTTACAACGAACGCGACCACGAGCCCGGTCGTCGCAACAATCGCCGCCAGTAGTGCTTGTTGCATGCCATCGCTGCGCAGGCCACGAAAGAACTGGGGACCGGTGCGAAATCCAATGGAAAACAGGAACAGCAGAAAGAAGCACTGCTTCACTTCGCCGGATATCTTGAGACCGAATTGACCAACCAGCACGCCAGCGAGTAGCGTTCCGGTGACAGCCCCTAGCGTAAAGCTGCCGACCTTAAGCTTGCCAAGTGCATAACCCAAGCCCAGCACCAGGAAAAAGGTGACTTCTGGATGAAGGTGAAGAGCGTGCTGGAACCAGTTGAACGCCGCTATCATGGCGGACTCCATAGTATGGCCATCGCAAATGAAGAAGCGTCATCAGCCATTCGAGGCATCGTCAAGATGGAGACCACTCAGCTTGCATGACGAACCTGAGTAACATGCGTTACTGCGCATTCAGCGATTGTTTGAGGCTCAGCAGGTTCTGGGGAACGACACGGATCAGCCCACCACGCGGGCTATCGATATCCGAAATCAGAGACAGTGAAAGTGATACCGTCAAGGGAACAATCAATAGGATAAACAGCTTCGTTCCTTCCGCCCGTATGCCGTACCCCTGCAGTAAGCAAGTGAGAAAGGCAATGATGATCATCAATACCCAAGCGGAGACGGGAATGCGGTTCAACCAGGCTGCCTCGGTATAGCCTTGCGAATTGATGACATCATTGATTCCTGTCACGGCCAACGCACTGATCGGGGTCGGTGCGGCAACTGCGGCATCCCGCACGACCCGCCACATCTCGCTTTCAATTTTCGCAGTCCTTTCCGCTATTCCGGCCGCTTTCTCCTGATCGCGCGTCTGATAATAGAGAATGCGCTGATCAAGGTACTGGGCAAGCAGTTTTTTGATGCTTGACGCCTCTGCCGCTAGCAACTCCGCCCTAAGATACTCGGTGCCAATCGCGTTCGCCTCCTCTTCTTCCAGATTCTTCCGTTGATCGTATCGACCAACTGCCATCGACAAGGTGAATCCGATCAAGAGTGCGAGAAGCGTCAGCGTCGCGCCTTGGATAAGATTGAAGTCATCTCTGTGCTGCTTGGGGATGGGCCAGTATCGACGAAATACAAGGGCCCCAAGTGCGGTGGCAGCGCCCATAACAAGCAAAAGTACAACGAACAAAATGGCGGGATGGCGAATCAGGTCGTTCATATGTTCTCGTAGAGCATCGTCTTCGCTGGCGAACCCCAGTGCGCGATCGCGTCCCAGACATTTCAGTACGGCGGATTGACCACCACATATTGCGATCCCTGCGGTTGGTACCAGGTGCCGCCGCATTGCTGGTAAACCATGCCGCCGTAGCTCACCGGTGCGCAGTTGGGCGGCACCGACCGCACCATCGAGCCAACCACTGCGGACGTCACCGCGACCGTTGCCGTGACGGCTGCAGCCGTCGCAACCGGGTGATAGTCGTTGTCCCATCCACAACATCCGCCATGGTTGTCGACATTTACGTTGACGTTGCGGTTCGAATTGACGTTGACGTTGCGATTGGCGTTGACGCGGTTGACGCTATTGCTGCGGACGTTGTTGGCTCGCGCGTCCACACGGCTGTTGTTGATCTGCCGCCCCCCGCCACCGCTTGCATGTGCGGCTGCCATATGCCCTCCACCGCCGCCCCCCGCGCGTCCGCCGCCCATATGCCCGCCACCGCCGCCTGGACGAGCTTCCGCGGTTGTTACCCAGCCCGAAGCAGCCAGGGCGAGCGCCGTTACGCAGACCATCGATAGCTTTCCGAATGCGTATCTCATCGCTGGCTCCTTAGCGGGACTTGAGTGGAACAAACTCGGCGCGCTTGGCGCCGGCCGGCGGCGTGAATGCGAACGTGGCGTTGCCAAACTTCGGATTCAGGTTCCACTTGTAGTACGTGATCGACTGTGGCCGTGCATCGTCAGTGCGGTTTGTAATGACCAGCTTGCGGGGCAGTGGGCGCGACCCCGTGGAGATCCAGATCTGCCAGTCGAACGGTCCTTGCCTGAACGCATAGTGGTCGCACAAGTCGCCGGCGATAAAATCCTGCCCTGCGTTCATCGCCGATTCGATGTCGTCGACTGGTGCCGCGGGCGTTCCCCACAGGAAAAGGTCCGCGGAGGGCACTTCTATGCCATAACGTTCGCCCAATCGATCGACGAGCGTATTGAGGTTGTCGCTGAACTGGGCCTGCGAGTAGTACTTCTGCTCAGGCTGGTAAAGCGTCACGGTCTTGCCGTCGTAGATCAAGTCACGCTGCAGACGGGCGCTGCGCATCGTCGCGCGCAGCTTGTTGGGCCGCGCGACGTCGAGATCCGCGATGGCCGTGTGCTGCAGCTTTTGCCCGTCCTGCAGTACCCGCTCCCCCGTCAGGCTTATGCCAACCTCGAACTGCTTGAGCGATTGCAGGCTTGCACCCATGTCCTGCAACGCCTTGATAACCGCCGGGTCCACGGCATTGGCGTCGGGCTTTGGCGCAGGCATCTGGGCGGCGGGGGCGACGGTTGCAGCGGGCGGATTCTCGGGCGCGCTAGCAGGTGTCGGGGGGGCGCTACTGCAGGCCGTCAGGGCGACGGCGAGCAAACCAAATACCGGTAAGCGTGCCATGAGTACACTCCAAGCGATGTACAGCCGTTGGTGGCGAGCCGCTCCGCAATTGCGGCCGTTCGTGCTCAATCGAGTGTGGGGGATCCCGATCCTTGCGGTAGTGGCCCCAGGAACAGTCTTCTGAACCGTTCGCGGCCAACCACTCGGACAATTTCAGCAATGACGCAGTACGAAAAAATGAGGGTCAGCAGCAGGATCTGGATCGCCCAGAACCGCGACCAGTTGATTTCGACCAGCAGCGTGTGATTGGCGGCCGCCAGGCTCGGCGCTTCCTTCCAGTATTCGTACAGTCGTTCCAGGTAGTGCACGATCAGCGCTATCAATGTATAGATCAGCGTCTTCCAAGCGACATTCCAGATCAGTGGCTTGTCTGGAAACCGATTGATGAACGGCATCATGTTCGCAATCAGCACCGCTTTCCCGAGGATCAGCGCGGCTAGGAGGATCGAAGCTGATGTCTCGAGTTCGATACCGCTGCTGCGGACCATCAATGCCCGGATCACCGCCACGATATGCAGGGCCACCAGAAAAAAAATAGTGGGCGGCAGCATCTCCGTGAATTCGTGCTTGATTGTTGTGATGACGTTGCTCATTTGCGGGCCTCCTCCAACGCCGCTGCGTTCGACTTGCCTTGCGCTCCCGCGCCCCAACTGCCTACGCACCACACCGTTGCGTCATCGCGCAGCAAGTACCGCTCCGTCACGGAAACGCCAAGAAGGATAGCCCCAACGTGCCGGTCCGGTGTTGGGGCGCATATCAAGTCGCGAATATGATCAGCAGCAGGGTACCTGTCATTGGGGCACGCGATTTTCTGATTGAAGTGGCAACACGAGATTCATGTTGTTCTTCAGATCCAATGCAAAGACGCCGGTGAGTTTGGCCACTGCTGCCTTGTCTCCACTGATTTTGGCCTTGCCGCCGCTCACCAAGTCGTCGAGGGTAGATTTTCCGGTTGCAAAGGCCAATAGGTCTGCTTGTGAAATATCCAATGTCGCGTCAGGCTTCTTGGCCTGCAATCCCGATACCCGGTTCAACACACCGTTGTGCAGGTCAAGCGCGAATTTTGATCCGCCTGCAAGATTCAGATTGATCGTCGCGTTACCGGCCTTTTCCGCCTTGATCTGATCCACAAGCATCCCCAAGTAGTTGACGAAGTGTTCCGGCGGGAGCGCCGCAATCACTTCGGGAGAGGCCGTATTCAGATCGTTTTTCACATTACCGCCTTGGCGCAATTCGACAGCAGCACCCAGGTACCAATTGCGGTATAGAGAGTTCTCCTCCTGATACCCCAGTTGCTCGAGTGCATCCGCCATGAGGTAGTTAACGTTCTGGTTGCCACCATCGTAGGCAACCACGTTGTTCAACAAATCCGCCGTAAAGCGATAATCACCCTTCTGAAAGCTCGCGGTAGCCAGATCGAGCACCTTTTGCACCCCACCCATTGCTTCTACGTAGCGCTTACCGCGCTCGGCATCGGGATACTTGGCGAGTTCCGCCGCATTGCCGCTATACCAGCCTAAGTTGCGCACATAGGTGGACTTCAGGTTGTTCCGGGTATGCCCGTAGTACGGCCGATTGTCCCATTGGTTGAATACGGACTTAGGCAACTTCGCGTTCTCGGCAATGTCATCGGGCCGATAGCCGTAGTTGGCATAGCGGAGGGTCGTGTCATAGAGCGACTGGTAGACGTCGCGCTGGTTCTTCAGATACTCCACGACGTTCTTGTTACCCCAGACGGGCCAAGTGTGCGGACCGAAGTTGACCTCCACCTCGCTTCCCCACCTCGCCAACGCCTCGCCGATGTACTTAGCCCAGACACTCGCATCGCGTGTTTGTGCACCGCGCAGCGTGTAGATGTTGTGCTGCAAATGGTTGACATCCTCGGCCATGGAGAGGGCCTTCCACTGCGGGATATACATGACCATTTCCGCCGGTGCTTCGGAATGTGGTGCCAAGAAGAACACGAAATCCACGCCGTCAATCGTGACTTTCTGTCCGTCCTTGGTAATCGATTTGTTTGGAATCGGTAGGCCCGACTTGCCGTTCGCTAGTGCCGGCCCTAGCGACCCTGTGATGATCCCCCGCTCGCCGGGCTTCAGCACGTTGCCGTATTGATAGCCGGCGCGCCGCGACATGATGTTGCCAGCCGTGACGTTTTCAGCGATCGCCTCCTCAAGGAAGCCCTGGGGTGCGACCAGCGGGATCTTGCCGCTCTTGAAATCCTCCGGCTTGGCAAGCCCCGCTGCATAGACACCATCGATGCCGCCAAAGTGATCGGCATGGCTATGGGAAATGATGACGCCTTTGAGCGGGCGCTTGCCGCGCTTTTGCTCATACAGAGCAATCGACTTGGCCAGCGAGTCGGGTGAATACTCGACGTCAAAGTACACAACGCCCGTTTTCGTTTCAATGATGGTGAGATTGGAAAGATCCTGGCCCCGTACCTGATAGATATTGTCGGTGACCTTGAACAGACCGCCATAGTTCACCAACTGCCCCATCCTCCAAAGGCTCGGATTCACGGTGTCCGGCGCTTCTTTGTTCTGCATGAAGTTCATACCAGTCGCATCGAACACGCCACCCTCGATGTTTCCGCTGTTGATTAGCGGCGCGACCAGCCCTCTGCGGGAGTCTTCAAACGCGACCTTGTTGTTGAAGTCCAGTTGGTTATAGACGGCCTTGTTGGCGTCCCGCGTAAAGGTGGTCGCACCCTTCGATTCCGGGCTGAACTGGTAGGAAGAAGACTTCTGTGCAACGGAAGCGAGGGGTACCGCAAGGAGGAAGACTCCTGTTACCACCAGAGCGGATGTGACGCGCGACATGGCTTACTCTCCTCAAGACAGAGTGAATACCCCGCAGCTTACTGAGAGAACCACCAGCTTCATTACCGTATCGAAAACTTTCAACTCGCCGAATCAATTTGGTAATAACCGACTCCTCCAGCCCACGCACTGAAAAACTTCCCATGCAGTCCATTTGGCATCCGCAAATACCCTGGCGCGGAAACCAAGTTGCTCTTCGAAGAATTTCACTTCGGTCGACAGTCAGCTTCGTGCAACATACCGGATGGGGCCGTCGAATCTATAGAGAGATCCGCCGCCGGACGACGGCAGATGAACGCAAGAGATCGCAGCGCGAGGAGGAATGTATGAACATTACCAACGTTGGGTTAACTGTTTGCACGGCACTTTCCTTGGCGGTAGCGACCGGCTCGGCCTGTGCGGAGGATTCGGCCGATCTTGCCAAGAAGCTTACGAACCCAGTTGCGGCGCTCATCAGCGTGCCGTTCCAATTCAACTACGACCGCGGCATCGGGCCGGTACATGACGGCGACCGCCTGACGATGAACTTCCAGCCCGTGGTGCCGATCTCGCTGAATGAAGACTGGAATATCATCTCGCGGACGATCTTACCTATCACCCATCAATCGTCGATCACACCAGGTTCGGGGTCGCAGACCGGTCTTGGCGACACACTGCAGAGCGCCTTCTTCTCGCCCAAGCAGCCCACGGCAGGAGGGCTTATCTGGGGCATCGGCCCCGCCCTCCTGCTGCCGACCGGGACCGAGAACCAGCTCAGCGGGCGAAAGTGGGGAATGGGGCCGACAGCCGTCGGCTTAGTCCAACATGGGCCGTGGACCTATGGCGCGCTCGGTAACCACATTTGGTCGGTGGCGGGCGACAACGGGCGTCCGGCCGTCAGCAGCACATTCATCCAACCATTCCTGTCATACACCACGCCAACGGCTTGGACCTTCACGCTGAACACTGAGTCGACTTACGACTGGAAGCAGTCGCAGTGGAGCGTGCCGATTCACGCGGGCGCCAGCAAGCTGGTCAAGATCGACGGGCGGCCGATCAGCTTAGGCTTGTACGCGACCTATTGGGCTGATTCGCCCACGTCTGGTCCGCATGGGTGGGGCGGCCGCGCCGTGATCACGCTGCTCTTCCCGAAATAGAACCGAATGTCTGCTGTCGAGTAATTACGCGTCATTTACGTGCGCGCCCTCACCGTCACAGAAGGGTCGTTCAGAGACGGTCGACATTCAATTTCACTCGGGGACAGGCGTCGGCTTGCCGATCACGCGCAGCGAGGGAAGCCATGCGCCGGGGCCGGGCACTCGGATCACGGTGCCCTGCACTTTCACCTGACGTCCGTTCAGCGCCCGCTTTCCGGGGAAAACCCCATCCAAGTCCGCGGCGCGCGGCAGAAAGGCATCGCGTTCTCACCGTGCAGTCGCCCTTCTTCTCGCCGCCACTGCGGCAGCCGCCACCGCCAAAGACACCGCGCAATGCGGAAGCGTCCTGGAGGCAGGCCAGCCTGCGACAAGCCGGCCCACCGGCAACACCAAGCTGCTGTGTTACCGCGCCTATGCCGTCCTCTACTCGCCCCAGACCCGCACGGCCCTGTGGTCGGCGGAGCGTTTGACCGGCACTGCAGCCGATGCCGCCCGCGGCTTGCCGCGCGACAGTGATTTCTACGAAGAAGACCGCTTGCCGGCCGGCGATCGTGCACTGCTGCGGGACTTCGCAAAATCTGGTTACGACCGAGGCCACCTTGCCCCGAGCGGGGATTTTGCCGACAAGGCATCGCAGGCCGAAAGCTTCAGCCTCGCCAATGTCGTTCCGCAAAACAGCACGTCGAACCGCCGGACCTGGAGCCATATCGAGACATCGACCCGCAAGCTCGCCCGCCAGTACGGCACCATTCATGTCGTGACCGGCCCGGCATTCTCCAATGCCGCCCGAACATTGAACGGTCGCGTCCGTATCCCGGACTATCTGTGGAAGGCGATCTATGTGCCGGGCGTCGGCGCCGCAGCCTACGTCGTCCGCAACGATGCGACGCAAGCCTACAGCGTCATCAGCATCAGCGAACTGGCGCACTTCACCGGTATCGATCCCTTTCCGGCCCTGGCACCCGCCAAACGCGGCGCGGCGCTCTACCTGCCACCGCCCACGCCGCACCCGGGGGAGAAGGTTGCCCGGCGTGTCGCATTTGCCTGGCTCGTTGGCGGCGAGAATGCTGGGGGCACAGCTGCGATGGAATCCCTTGGTGGTCTGGTGCAGCACGCGGGGGCGCTGGCAACACTCGTGCTGGCCTACGCCCGATAGCACCCACCGAGAAGGAACATGTTCCTTTCAAAAAGGACGAAAGGCGCGTCAAAAGACGCGCCTTTCGCAAATTAACGGTAACGTTTGGCCGGAATCAGCGCAACAGCCAGGCTGTGAGGCCGACGTAGAACGACAGCGGAATGTACGCCCCGGCCAGCGAAGCCAGCGCAAAGCGAAAGCGAGACGGACGCCCGCGTGCCCGCGCAAGCGCCATTGCGCGTAATCGGACGGTGTTCACCGTGTGTAGCACAGCCTGGTCCACCAGCGGCTCGTCGAAGCCCGCCAGCCACACCATATCCGAGTTGTGAATTTCGCCCACGAACAGCGATATCTCGCTGGCCCCCAGTACCCTCGCCCGCTCCACGGCGAACTCCAGCATAAAAACGCTTCGCAGAGGGATGTTGAGCTCCGGCTCGATCATCGCAAGCCAATGCCAATCCGGGTCAGGGAATATCGGCCCACGGCGCTCACCCACGCCTGCCCGGCGACGGCAGTTCTCCACGAGATACTCGTACGGCGCCGGAAAGCCCGCGAGCTTGCGCCGCTCCAGAGGCGACAGCGAATGGAAGGCGGCTGAACCACCAATGTCCTGCAGCCGCCTCGTCCCGTTCGCGCCGAATCGGTCTTTGACCGTCCGACGCTCCCGCCACATGCACAGACGCAACTGCGCCAGCCTCACGGGGGTGAGCGCCGCTTTCCATTGCATCCGAAACGCATCGCGCAGGGGGATCTCGGTCCAGTCGTCCATCTCCACCTGGATGCCACGGTAGAGCTTGGCGAACTTCGTTTCCCCAAAGACCAACTCGCCCGGTGCGTCCTCGATAGCACCTTCCACGAGCGAGCGGTATTACTGGTTCGTCCCACCCGTGAGTCCATGCAGTACACCGAACACATTGCAGCGAATCCCGCGATACTCGAAAGTCGTCGAATCGATACGCTGCGGGATCGCCGGCACGCCCGAAAGCAACTCCCCGGCCGTCACATAGTCGGCGGGCGCAGCACCACTTCCGCCTTCAGACACGCCCAACCCCGTTGACCGCTTCCTTGAAGCGTTGCCCGGCCTTGAACTTCACAGTTTTTGCTGCCTCGACCTTGATCTCTTCGCCAGTACGGGGGTTGCGGGCCGTACGTTCAGCGCGTTCGCCTTTGCTGAAGGCACCGAAGCCAACCAGGCTCAGCGTCTCGCCTTGGGCGACTGCCTCCACGATGGCGTTCAGCGCGGCGTTGAGCGCCTGTTCGGCTTTCGTCTTCGACAAGCCATCGACACCTGAGGCAATTGCATCGATCAGTTCAGCCTTGGTCATTTCAAACTCCGAATTTGAGGTGGAACCCGATTCAAGCATGCCGCCGTCGTCCAATTCCCGGAAAAGACGGCACAAAAATCCGAGCTTTCTGGTTTTTTAGCATGAGCACGCTCAGCCCAAGGGTTCAAAACAGATCGCCGATGCCTGACCGCGCCGAGCGTCGGGCAAACGCTGTTGGCATCAGCGCATAGCAAGGTCTAGCTTGCGATCCGCCTTGCGATCCGCCGGTAGAGACTCTGGCGCATAATCCCCAACTCCGCTGCAGCTTTGCTCTTATTTCCGCCGTGTCTGCGCAATGCCGTTTCGGCATCTTCACGCGATACCTGAGGCTTCTCGGCGGCAGCCATCGCAGTAAGGGTCGACAAATAGGCTCCACTCTTCGACGGCTTACTGTGGCCAGCAGCAAGGACCACCGCTTGAATTGCCTGACGATGAGCCTCCAGGTCTGGCGTCTCACCACCCTTGATTGGGGCCGGCGTACCCGCCTCCTCCTCGTACACCTGGTGCGCCCAACCATGCCGCAAACCATGACTCGTTACACCCAGTCCTTTTTTGAAAACACCGTGCTTCCGCAGGACAGCGTTGTAATGGTTTCGCCAGCGTTTCATGGAATACGACGCGGGGGTTGTTGATCCGCTCACGGGGTCGATGAGTCGTGCAGCCTTCTCCAGAACCTCTAGCTGCCGTCGAATGGGAACCTCGCGCTTACGACCACCTTTAGTGCCGTCGACGACCCGCAGAGTATCCAAGTTCTTTAGTGCGGTCGCGATCTTGAGCGACCAACTCTCCTCAATCCGCAACCCGAATGCGGCTTGCAGTTCCAATTGGATGGCCACATACGGGTCATCCTTCGCAATGTCAGAAATCACCGCCTGGGCGTCCACACCGCTTCCTTCCCACGACTTGTCTCTCGTCGTCACGTATGAGCGAACCAGTCCGTTCTCCTCGCGATCTGTATAAGCACTTAGAGGACGAACGAGGTCGTGCTTACCCAGCCATTGGCAGAAAGCCTTGAGGTGACTGAGCTTGTTCTCAATCGTCCCACCTTTCTGACCTTCACGCACCCAGTACTCAACTAATGCATGAATGTGCTTGTGCCGCAGTGAGTATGGGCTCTCGATCATGAGGCCCAGTTCGCGCAGTTCCGCGAGTGAGCGGCACACGGTGTACATCCGCCGCTCCTGCGTTTTCAGTGACGCGCTCTTCAGACTCACACGTGTCTGGCTGAGGATCTTCCTTAGGTTCTCCGAAAGAACCATCTCGGTCTCGGACTTCATTCGTGTGGGCAGGTCGTATTTGGCCAACAGGCCCCGGATGTCGTACACCGCCGCCTGGCGCATGGCTTCGCTCCTCTAGTTGCTGTTCTCGACGCTGTACGATCACGCGATGCCCCCGTAACACCGCGTTTGGCCTCAACGCCCTTCTCTGCCGTTTAACCACCGACCGTGGCCCTGCTCTTCCAGGTCCTTTAGCGATTCCATTGGCTGGTCAGCCCTCACGCGGAAGAAGCGTGCATGACTGTCCCGATCAAACCTACTGCGCTTCGCGCAATACGCTCGACGGGCTACCCGGTTGCTGGGGGGAACCGCTCCCCAAACATGAACGCCACATGGTGCAAGCACCGCGCGACGCCGCCCGCGTAACTCTTGTTGCGCTGTTCTTTTCTACGGCCGCGCACGCCGTTCGTATGGAGTTGGAGCGTCTGGTTGATCAGTTCAACCCTCGTCCTGCCCGTCAGGTAGCGACATCTGAACCGCCTTGTATCGGGTTCACCGTTCGCATACCCCGCTTCTCGCCGCTGGGCTAGTGGAATAGATCGAGGCGCCAATGTGTCCGGGTGTCCGGGTTGCACATGTCCTCATTTCAGCTCATTCCCCAAAACCGACCGCAAAGCCAATTGGTATCGCGGTGTCCGGGGTCCTCAGTGTGGGCCAGTATGTACTTGAGCCGATTGAAAAAAATGCCGCGACATTGTGCGGCTTGGACAGATGCGCCCCTAAACCCTTTTGTAGGAAGGATTCAGAGGGTAGATTTGCCGCGCAAATGGCGGCGAGGTCGATGCGTCGGGGACGCGGTAGGTGCGCCAAGCATAAACCACGATTCAATCGTGTGGCAACGCATCGAAGCCAAATTTGGCGAGCTTTTGCGGACTTGACTTTGTTTTTGCGACGGTAGAGTGGGCTGTAACGATGTGCCACCAAGTAGGACTAAGTCGGACCAACTGGCACTTGATCTGCCCAAGTCAGAGATAGTGGCATCGACCGGACCCCAACATCGTTGGGACTTGGCGCCATCAACTAGGACTTGGTGCCATCAACTAGGACATGGTGGGACTTGTGCGCAAGTTTCCGACCCGTCGTATCGAGCAAAGCAACCCAATCGATCTGAGAGGAATAGCAGTCATGAAACAACACTCCGAGAACATCAAGCACCCGACCATCGCCATAGACGTCGGCTACGGCAACACCAAGTCGGCATGGGCGCAGGGCTCAGATATCGCGATGAACATGTTCCCGTCGCTCGCGCCTCTTGCTCCGAACAGTGCACTGAACAGTTTCGGTGGGGGCGTGTTCAAGTCACGTAATGTCGTCACTGTCGAGGTGGATGGGGCGCGATACGAAGTGGGACCGGACGTATCGATCAGTGGTGCGCACGTACATACCGGTCGATCGTTGTCGGAGGACTTCGCGGCCACGCCCAACTATGCTGCGCTATTGGGCGGCGCCCTTCACTACGCCTGCGCACGCGAGGTGGACCGTCTGGTACTTGGCCTCCCCGTCCACAACACCCAAAAATACGCTGCCCATCTCAAGGACCGCTTCGCGGGGACACATGATTTTGGCTGGGGCGAGATCAATATTGGCAGCGTGCTGCCCCTGCCACAGCCGCTCGGTACGCTCATCAGCTACATCCAGCAAAGCGGCAAGCAATACGACCCCGACAATGCATACCTGGTCATTGACGTCGGCTATTTCACCACCGACTGGGTGGTGGCTCGCGGCTATACGGTCGACGACACTCGAAGCGGTGGCGTGCCAGGCGGCGCGGCGCGCGTCTACCAGCAGGTCGCAAGCCTAATCACTGCTGACCGCGGCCAGCCTGACGCCGGCATTGAGCGCATCGATAAGGCCATCCGCGAATCCAAGCCCCTCGTATATTTTGGCCAGGATTTGGACATCGGCCCCTATCTCTCCGAAGCGCTGGCGATCACCCAGCAGCCAGTCAAGGAGATTCAGACCCGCGTCGGTCGTACCGATGATCTGCGCGCGATCATTCTGACGGGCGGTGGTGCGCAGATCTATGCGCCGGCGATCCGCGCCGCATTCCCCCTAAACGTCATCCACATGATGGATGCACCCTGTTTCGCAAACGTCCGCGGTTTCTACGCGATCGGGGCAGCTCGGCATGCAACCCGCAACGCGTAAGGCGACGTCATGGACAAGCTGCAGATGACCGTGACGCTGTCCGAACCGGAGCTGCTCGCCTATGTGCGGCAGTTCTCCGGGGCACGGGAGCGGTCCTTCATGTTGCGAATGCTCGCTATGCGTGGCCTTCAGGCTGGGCTACAGAATGGAGCCGATGGCGCGCTTTTGCCGCCAATGGCGAGCCCACCGATCAAACGCGTGGCCGAGCCAGATGCATTGCAATACTCCTCTATTGTCACGCAGGAACGAGAGCCTCCAGATACCGCGCGCCCGCTAGGGCGCC
>Ga0209675_1000469_pt1 | contig 30957 bp, 32 predicted proteins | sample AraplaCol_mLB_r2_2_FD_184280 | JGI IMG/M metagenome (GOLD analysis project Ga0209675, IMG submission 184280) | Arabidopsis root microbial communities from North Carolina, USA - plate scrape MF_Col_mLB_r2 (SPAdes) (version 3) | ecosystem: Host-associated > Plants > Roots > Endosphere | place...
CCGCACATAATAGTGAGCTGGCCGTTCTCGGCGCCGGCCTGACCGCCGGAAACCGGCGCATCGATGAAGCCCTGGCCATTCGCCTTGGCCTTCTCGCCGATCTCGCGGGCCACGTCGGCAGACGCCGTCGTGTGGTCGACGAACACCGCACCCTTGGCCAGGCCGGCCAGGATGCCGCTGTCGCCATAGACCACCGAGCGCAGATCGTCGTCGTTGCCCACGCAGGCCATGACGTATTCGGCGCCCGCCGCGGCAGCCTTGGGGGTAGCCGCTTTCTTGCCCTTATGCTGTGCAACCCAGCGGTCCGCCTTGTCGCCGGACCGGTTCCAGACCGTCACCTCATGGCCGGCCTTAACCAAATGGCCGGCCATGGGGAAGCCCATCACGCCCAGACCGACGAATGCCACCTTTGCCATTGTTCCTCCCAAAAATCCTGAATATTGAAGCAGTTAAGGTTAATATCGCAGAGCGGAGCCAGTTTGCACCATGCCGCCCGCAGGGGCAATTCCCCCGCGAATGCCCCCTTCGCCCGCTCGGGTTAACATCTCACCGCGTTTGATTGAATGGGCCATACAATTTCAACTTGCGAGACAGGCTAAAACATAGTAAAAATTTATCGTTACTTTTCTGGCGTGGGAGAAACCCATCATGCCGCTCGACATTCTCGGCAGTTACGCCGCGTCGAGCAGTACCGGTGCGATTGCCCGCAATGCTGCTCGAAGTTCCGATGCAAGTGCCTCTGCAACCATAGGGTTTGCGGGGCTTTCGGCGCGTGGTGGCACGAGTGGCGCTGAAGAGTATGAGGCCAGCTCGTCTGGCAACATGGCTGTCTTTCTCAGCCCCTTCATCCGCCTCGACATCAAGACCCGCCTCGCCATCGTGGAAATCCGCAACAGCGAAACCGGCGAAGTGCAGCAGCAGTATCCCAGCCCGCGCGCTGTGCGTGAATACGCGCAGAACCTGCCGGATGATTCCGATCTGCGCGTTGCTGCGACCGACAATGGCGGCCAGTCGGACGGCGGCGATGCGGCCTTCGCGCCGCGTATCATCGGCAGCGCCGCCGATAATGCCGCCGAAGCCGCCAAGGCCCCTGTGGTTACCTTCGGCCAGGGCAGCGCCTCCTCGTCCAGCCCGGCCCCGGCGCCCTCGCCGGTCCCCTCGGGTATTGCCAAGACTGCTGCCGCCGCCTTCGGCAGCTTCCAGAACGTCCTCACTGGCGGCCGCGAACTCGCAGTGGCCTGAAGTATTACGCCGGTCACACTGGCGCTTTCAAAAACCTGCAAATAATTCGCGAATCTGTTAAGGCTGCTCGTGTCTTGTTGCGAGTGGGGCCGGATGCGCTGGTTGGTCAGGCTGTTTATGGCGGTTGTTATGCTTGTGGCATTGGCCATGGGCGGCAGCTACATCATCGCCCGCCTGTCACTGCCCACGCTCAATGGCGAGGTCAAGGTCGACCGCCCGCTCGTTGCACCGGTCGAGATCGTGCGCGACCGCCATGCCGTCGCCCATGTGCGCGCGGCCTCGCGCAACGACAGCGCCTTCGGACTGGGCTACGCCCATGCCCAGGATCGCCTGTGGCAGATGGAAATCCAGCGCCGGATTTCTGCCGGCCGCCTGGCCGAGATTTTCGGCGCTCCTGGTCTGCAGACTGACAAATTCATTCGCACCCTGGGCATCCGCCGCAAGGCGGTGACGGCCTTCGGTTTCCTGAAACCGGAAACCCAAGCCTATCTGCAGGCCTATGCAGACGGCATCAATGCCTTCCTGGCCGATCATGACGGTCCGCTGCCGCCGGAATTCCTGATGTTCAGCGTGACGCCGGAACCCTGGACGCCGGCGGACTCCCTCGGCTGGCTGAAGATGATGGCCTGGGACCTGAGCGGCAACTGGGGCAGCGAGCTCGCCCGCCTGAGCCTGTCGCGCCGGCTCAGCAAACCGCAGATTGATGAATTCTTCCCGCCCTATCCCGGCGATGGCCCGGTCGCGCTGGCCGACATGAGCGGCCTGTACCGGCAGGTCGCTGCGGCGCTGGATATCGACGCCGTGCAGAACGCGCTGCCGGCGCCGCCGCCCGAAGGCATCGGTTCCAACAATTGGGTCGTGCAGGGCAAGCGCACGGTGACCGGCATGCCCTTGCTGGCCAACGATCCGCATCTCGGCCTCAGCTCGCCGTCGATCTGGTATTTCGCGCATCTGACCACGCAGACCGGCAGCGTGATCGGCGCAAGCCTGCCCGGCGTGCCCGGCATTGTGCTGGGCCATAACGGCCGCGTTGCCTGGGGTTTCACCAATACAGGCCCCGACACCCAGGACCTCTATATCGAGAAGATCGATCCGAACGATCCCGGCCGCTACATCACGCCTACCGGTTCAGCCGCTTTCGCGACCCGCGAAGAGATCATCAAGCAGCGTGATGGCGCCGACATCGTGCTGACCGTGCGAGAATCCCGTCACGGGCCGATCATCTCGGATGTCTATGAATCTGCGCAGCGCCTGACTGAACCGGGTTATGCGCTGGCCTTCGCATGGACGGCCCTGCGCGATGAAGACACCACGGCGGACTCCCTGCTGGGGCTGGATGCTGTCACCAACTGGGCGGCCTTCGTCGCCAATTTCGAACGCTACGTTTCGCCGCAGCAGAACATTGTCTACGCTGACAAAGACGGCAATATCGGCTTCCTGGCGCCAGGCCTGGTGCCCGTCAGGCGTCCCGACAACGATCTGAAAGGTCTTGCGCCTGCGCCTGGCTGGGACGCGCGGTACGACTGGACCGGGTTCATTCCGTTTGACCAGTTGCCGCGTTCGTACAATCCGCCGAATGGCATGCTGGTCACGGCCAACAACAAGATCGTGCCCGACAGCTACCCGTATTTCATCACGTCGGAATGGGCGGAGCCCTATCGCGCGCGCCGCATCGAGCAGCTGCTGAACGAGCGCGCCGTCCATTCCGTCGAAAGCTTCAAGCAGATCCAGGGCGACACGCTCTCCCTGATGGTGACCGACCTTCTGCCGCTGATGCTGTCCGCGCCGCCGAAAGCCAGTCCACGCAATGCCGACCTGCCGGTAACCCATGCGATGATCGCTGGCTGGGACGGCGCCATGGCCGTCAACCGTGTCGAGCCGCTGATCTTCCAGGCCTGGTACCGTGAACTCACCCGGCTGGTGCTGGCTGACGAATTGGGGGAATCCTTCCAGCCGCTGTGGCGTTTCCGGCCCGTGCTGATGAAAAACATCCTGAGCAACCAGAACGGCCAGGCACGCTGGTGCACGAATGTCGCCGCCGGCATCGCGAGCAGTTGCGCCGACCTGGTCGCCGAGGCGCTGGACCTGGCGCTGACCGACTTGAAGAACCGCTACGGTGCCGACATGGCGCGCTGGCGCTGGGGCGAGGCCCATCCCGCCAAGGCGCCGCACCGGCCCTTCAGCAACGTCGCCCTGCTGCGCCGCCTGTTCGAGGTCAGCGTGCCGACCCCCGGCGACGCCTTTACGGTTAACGCCGGTCGCAATGACATCGCCAACGATGCCGAGCCGTTCGCCAACCGCCACGCCGCATCCCTGCGGGCGATCTACGACCTGGCCGACCTGAATCGATCACAATTTATTCATTCCACCGGCCAGTCGGGCCATGTCCTGTCGCCAAACTACAGGGATTTCGCGACTCCTTGGGCCAGCGTCCAGTACGTGCCGATGTCGCTGCGTCCCGGGGATATCGAGGCCGGTGCCCTCGGCCGGCTGCGCCTGACCGCCCGCCTGCCCCCGTAAACCATTACGTCTTTTCAATATTCTATTTACCCCCGGCATACGATAAACATATGTCGGGTTGACGTGCTGGGCAGATTCGCCGGGCGCGGGTATGGAGTGTTGATATGCTTCTCATTATCGGCTCGGTGGTCGGTCTGGGCTGCGTGCTTGGCGGTTACGTTGCGCTGGGCGGCAAGCTGGGCGTGCTGTGGCAGCCTTTCGAGCTGGTCATCATCGGCGGCGCCGGCGTCGGCGCGCTGATCGTGGGCAATCCCAAGCCCGTGCTCAAGGCCACGCTGAACGGCTTCAAGGTCGCCTTCAAGGGCCCGAAATACACCAAGGACGACTATCTCGAACTTCTATCCATGCTCTACAGCGTGTTCAAGCTGGCCAAGAGCAAGGGCATGCTGGCGCTGGAACAGCACATCGAAAAGCCGGAAGAGAGCAAACTCTTCACCCAGTTCCCCAAGTTCATGGGCGATCACCACGCCATGGATTTCCTCTGCGACTATCTGCGCCTGATGACCCTGGGCAGCGAAAACCCGCATGAAATGGAATCCCTGATGGACATGGAACTGGAGGTTCACCACCAGGAAGATCATCTGGCGCAGGGCGGCATGTCTGCCTTCGGCGAAAGCTTCCCAGCGCTCGGCATCGTGGCCGCGGTGCTCGGCGTTATCAAAACCATGGGCTCGATCAGCGAGCCGCCGGAAGTGCTGGGCCGCCTGATCGGCGGCGCGCTCGTCGGCACCTTCCTCGGCATTCTGATTTCCTACGGCATCGTGTCTCCGATTGCGGCCGCGCTGAAGGCGACGCAGGAGCATGACAGCAAGTATCTGCTCTGCATGAAGGCCGGTCTTCTGGCGCATCTTCAGGGATACGCCCCTGCAGTGTCGGTGGAGTTCGCGCGCAAATCGCTGATGTCGAATGTGCGCCCCACCTTCTATGAAGTTGAAGAAGCGACCAGCAAGGTCCAGTCGGTTTGACCGGAACGGAGCACTGAACAGTGGCCGCTGCCGAGGGCGAACGCCCAATCATCGTTAAGAAGATCAAGAAAGGCGGTCATGCTGCGCATGGCGGTGCCTGGAAGGTGGCCTATGCCGACTTCGTGACCGCGATGATGGCCTTCTTCCTGCTGTTGTGGCTGCTGAACGTCACCACCGACGAGCAGAAGAAGGGCGTGGCGGATTACTTCTCGCCAGCCTCCGTCAGTCGCAGCTTCTCGGGCGCCGGTGGCGTCATGGGCGGCCGCACCATCCTGGAAGACGGCGGCAAGATTTCCAGCTTCGGCCTGCCGACCATGATCGTCGGCCCCTCGTCCGAGAAATCGGATCAGCCTGACCAGCCGCAATACGACCAGAAATATCCCGACAGCCGGCAGCCGCCACCGGCGCCCGGCACGCAGGGCGATCGCTTTCAAGACCCCAGCATGACCGTACAGCAAGGCGAAGGCGACCAGTCACAACAGGGTCTGGGCGCAGGCCAGCAGATCACCGACCTGCAGCAGATCGATGCGCAGGCTGCGCGAGAACGTGTCGCCCAGGCCGAGGCGGAGAATTTCCGCGAAGCTGAAGAACAGATTCGCCAGGCCATCGCCAGCAATCCCCAGCTTTCGGAACTTTCAAAGCAGATCGTGTTCGACAACACGCCCGAAGGTTTCCGTATCCAGCTCGTCGACGAGGAGCAGTCGTCGATGTTCCCGTCGGGCAGCTCCGGCATGACCGAAAAGACCCGCCGCCTGATGCAGCAGGTGGCGCAGGCGGTGTCCAAGCTGCCCAACAAGCTCGCGGTCAGTGGCAATACCGACGCGCAGCCTTTCCGTGGTCAGGGCGCTTATTCGAACTGGGAACTCTCGGCCGATCGCGCCAACGCCGCGCGGCGATCGATGATCGAGGCCGGCGTGCCGGCGGAGCGCTTCCGCCAGGTCACCGGCAATGCCGACCAGGACCCGCTGATCAAGGACAACCCGCTTGATCCGCGCAATCGCCGTATCGCCATCCTGCTGCTCAGCGACGTGCCCAAGCCCGGCGCTGGCGCAGCCGGTGGCCAGCAGGGTCAGGGCGGCGGCAATCAGCCGCAGCGGCCCGGCAGCCTGCGCAATCCGCCGGCGCCGCCGCCGTTGCCACCGGGCCTCAGCGGCCCGGGTCCGACCAACGGCGCAATCCGCATCCTGCCGACACGCTGATCGCCGTGACGGATTCCAGTCAGTCCTCATTCACGCAGCCCTCGCCGGCGAACGTGCCGTTCCTGGATCCCTTCGCCGATCCCGCGCGTTTCGAGGGCGTGCTGTGGCGACGTATCGTTGCCTATCTCATTGATGCAGCCATCATCATCGGACTCCAGACCCTGTACTGGATGGTCGCCGGTGTTCTGACCGTGCTGACACTGGGGTTGCTGTTCTCCATTCTCGTGATCGTTTCCGCCATGATCTGGCTGGCCTACCACACCCTCACCATAGGTGGTCCCGCTTCGGCCACGCTCGGCATGCGCTGGATGGGCCTCGAAGTCCGTATCTGGAATGGCGGCAAACCGGGCTATCTGCAGGCGCTGCTGCACACGGTGGTGTTTTACGTCACGGTTGGCTTCACCAGTGGCCTGATCCTGCTCTGGCCACTGTTTAGCAATCGCCGGCGCTGTCTGCACGATCTGCTCTGTGGCACCCTGGTCACGCGCCGGGTTTGATTTAAACCTGAGAATCCCCCTCCCCAAGAGGGTCATTTACGCTAATCTGGTTCTGACTCATCTGGACGGACTGCGACGTGAAACATCGCCTGCAGATACCTTTAAGGCATTTTTTTGCCACGCCGCCGACCCCCTGCCCCTATCTGCAGGGGCGGCTGGAGCGCAAGGTCGTGACCCTGCTGGCCGGTGACGATCCCGATGGCCTACACAATGCCTTGAGCCAGGCCGGCTTCCGCCGCAGCCAGGATCTCGCCTACCGGCCGGCCTGCGAGAACTGCAATGCCTGTGTGCCGGTCCGGGTGCCGGTGTCGGAATTCGAGCCCAATCAGACCCAGCGCCGCGTGCTGCGCCGCAACACGGGCCTGCTGGCCCGCCGGCTGCCGGCTTATGCCACCCGCGAGCATTACCAGGTCTTCCGCCGCTACGTGACTGCGCGCCATGACGGCGGCGGCATGGCGGACATGGAATTCGCCGATTACCGCGCCATGGTCGAGGATAGTCCGGTGCGCAGCGGCCTGACCGAGTTTCGCAATTCCGACGGGCGGCTGTTCGGAGTCTGCCTGATCGACGAGATGAATGACGGGATTTCGCTGGTCTACAGCTACTTCGACCCGGATTTCGAGCGCTTCAGCCCGGGCAGCATGATCATCCTCTGGCACATCCGGAATGCCTATGATTTAGGCCTGCCCTATGTGTATCTCGGCTACTGGATCTCCGAGAGCCGCAAGATGGCTTACAAGAGCCAGTTCCGGCCGCTGGAGGCCCTGTCCCAGGAGGGTTGGCGCCGGCTCGATCCCGCCGTCCAGCCCCTGCCCGCGCCTCTCACGCCCGCCACCTTGGTCTGACCCTCCGTTTCTTGCGCCTTGCGCGGCTGAGGGGTATTTTTCCGCACCGTATGCGGATTCTCCGTGTACTCATGTTGCGCCCGCGCTTGTCCGAACGCAGGCCTCCGACTTCCTAGGGAGAATACAAATTATGCTTCGTCGCAAATTCCTCTCCGGTGCGGCTGTTGCCGGCGCCGGTGCCGTCGGCGCTGCCGCCAGCTTCCCGGCTCCGGCCATCGCGCAGACCCTGCCCGAAATCAAGTGGCGCATGCCCACCAGCTTCCCCAAGAGCCTGGACACCATCCATGGCGGTGGCGAGCAGCTGGCCAAGCGCGTTGCTGAACTGACCGACAACAAGTTCCAGATCCGCGTCTTCGCCGCCGGCGAAATCGTCCCGGGTCTGCAGGTGCTCGACGCCGTCCAGGCCGGTACCGTCGAAGCCGGCTACAGCGTCAGCTACTACTACGTGGGCAAGGATCCGACCTTCGCCTTCGACGCCTGCCTGCCCTTCGGCCTCAACGTGCGCCAGCAGAATTCCTGGATGCGCAACGGCGGCGGCCTCGAGCTGATGCGCGAGTTCTTCAAGGACTACAACATCGTCCAGTTCCCGGCCGGCAACACCGGTACGCAGATGGGCGGCTGGTTCCGCAAGGAAATCAAGAGCGCCGAAGACCTCAAGGGTCTGAAGTTCCGCATCGCCGGCATCGCCGGCCAGATCCTGACCAAGCTGGGCGTCGTGCCGCAGCAGCTCGCTGGCGGCGACATCTATCCGGCGCTGGAAAAGGGCACCATCGACGCCGCCGAGTGGGTCGGTCCGTATGACGACGAGAAGCTCGGCTTCAACAAGGTCGCCAAGTTCTACTACTACCCGGGTTGGTGGGAAGGCGGTCCGCAGGTCTCGCTGTACGTCAACAATCAGCAGTGGGACAGCCTGCCGAAGCCGTATCAGGCTGCGCTCGAAGCCGCCAGCACCGAAGTCAACAGCTGGATGCTCGGCAAGTACGATGCGCAGAACCCGGTCGCGCTGAAGAAGCTGGTCGCCAGCGGCACGCAGCTGCGTCCGTTCCCGCGCGCGGTGATGGAAGCCTGCTTCGACGCTGCGAACGAAGTCTACGCTGAAGTCGCTGCGGCCAATCCGAAGTTCAAGAAGGTCTACGACCAGTGGGTCAAGTATCGTGAAGACCAGCTGCTCTGGTTCCGCGTGGCCGAAGGCACCTTCGACAGCTTCATGTCGGCGGCGAGCCAGCGTAAGGCGCCTGCGAAGAAGGGTTGATTGCCCGCCTAAAGACTTTCTGCATACGAACTATGGAAAGCCCCGCATCTGCGGGGCTTTCTTTTATCCGTCATTGTTCAGAGTAATCCGATCCCGTAATGTCACCCCATCGTCTGAAGCAGCGCGAGTCTGCAAGGACGGTGGGTAATCGGGCCGACAGAGTCCGGCCCGGACAAACAGGGAGACCATAAGAATGCAAAGACGCAAGTTCCTTAAGGGCGCCGGCCTTGCCGGCGTCGGCGGTATCGGTATTGCTGCCGCAAACTTCCCGATGCCGGCGCTGGCGCAAAGCCAGCCGGAAGTCCGCTGGCGCCTCGCCTCGAGCTTCCCGAAGAGCCTGGACACCATTTTCGGTGCGGCCGACGTGGTGGCCAAGCGCGTCGAAGCATCGACCGGCGGCAAGTTCCAGATTCGCACCTTCGCATCGGGTGAAATCGTCCCGGGCCTGCAGGTGCTGGATGCAGTGCAGGCCGGCACCGTGGAGATCGGCCACACCGCCAACTACTACTATGTGGGCAAGGACCCGACCTTCGCCTTCGACACCGCCGTTCCGTTCGGCCTGAACGGCCGCCAGCAGAATGCGTGGATGGGCCATGGCGGCGGCAGTCAGCTCATGCGCGAGTTCTTCCGCGACTACAACTGCATCCCCTTCGCGGCCGGCAATACCGGCGCGCAGATGGGCGGCTGGTTCCGCAAGGAGATCAAGACCGTCGAGGATCTCAACGGTCTGAAATTCCGCGTCGGCGGCTTCGCCGGTCAGGTGCTCACCAAGCTCGGCGTCGTGCCGCAGCAGATCGCCGGCGGCGACATCTATCCGGCGCTGGAAAAGGGCACCATCGACGCGGCCGAATGGATCGGCCCGTATGACGACGAGAAGCTCGGCTTCAACAAGGTCGCCAAATACTACTACTACCCGGGTTGGTGGGAAGGCGGCCCGCAGCTGTCCTGCATCGTCAACGTCGACGCCTACAACAAGCTGCCGAAGGAATACCAGTCGATCCTGGAAGCGGCCTGCGCCGAAGCCAATGTCTGGATGGTGGCGAAGTACGACGCGCTCAATCCGGCAGCCCTCAAGAAGCTGGTCGCAGGCGGTACGCAGTTGCGCGCCTTCCCGCGTCCGGTGATGGAAGCCAGCTTCAAGGCGGCGACCGAACTGTATGACGAGACCTGCGCGAAGAACCCGAAGTTCAAGAAGGTCTTCGACAACTGGGTGAAGTTCCGCGACGAACAGATCGCCTGGTTCCGCGTTGCGGAGAACACCTTCGACAACTTCATGATCGCCGCGTCACAGAAGAAGCGCACCTAGGCCATCGGCCAATTGCCCAAGGAAAAAGCCCCGGTTCCCCGGGGCTTTTTTCATTCCTGCATCAGGGCTGCCTGGCCGTCCGGAACATTTTAACAACCCGTTACCAAGACTTAAGTACCGGATTAAGCCTTGGGCAACCATTTCGGCGTCAAACTGCTGGCGCACCCCGGAGTTGTGTCGCACTATGCCCCACGGCAGGCAATGACTTCGACGGATGCCAGAAAGGACCGTCTTTCCAACGCCATGTGGCGCAGTGTCGTAAAACGAGCTCCGAAACGGACGGCGGATCCTGACCTGACGCCGACGCCGCGCGACCGTGAACGCGTTGACGGCATCATCAACAAGATTTCCGAGGAAACCCTGCTGGTTTTCGACCTGCTGAAAGACGGCATGGTCAAGGAAGCCTCTTTCAAGACTGTGGAAGAGAGCATCACCCGGCATTGCATTCTCTCCACCTTTGAACAGGTCCGCGTCGACGCCTTCCGCGACGCCGCCGGACTGGCCTGGCAGCAGGCGCGCCGGTTTTCCGAGGCCGCGCTGGAGATGCCCGAGCCACAGCAGCGCCAGTTTGTCCTGTCGGTCGCGCAGGCCTTCGAGCGCTTCGCCAAGCAGCTGCAGACCATCGAGCAGCGCGCGATCGCGGAAAAACAACGGCGCGAACAGCAAGATTGAGACGCACAGGCAAGCCGGGGGGCTTGCCAAATGCGCCTGGACCGAAAAGATTCCGTCTGGGGTTATTGAGTCAGTACAAGCCGGTTCGGCGGGGGATGCATGGTTTTCGGGTCGATGTTCGGGCGCGGCCGCGCCTATTCGTATGAGATTTACGTACAGGTGGACGGCCGCTGGCGTATGGACAAGCGTCTTGAGGGCGAGTCCAGCATGACCCAGCACGCCAACGAACAACTTGAGAAATCCGCCATCGCGCAGGCCAATGCGCTGCTGAACATGGGTGACTACCAGGCCGTGAAGGTGCTGCGCTCGCGCGAGCGCTCCGATGGCTTCGGCACCCAGTCCGAAATTTTCAACAAGACCGCGACCGCCCGCCCGAAGGTGATGCAGACGCGGCCCTATAAGGGCCCCTTCCCGGTCTGCACCTCGCCACATGACCTGGCCCGCCGCGAAGGCGCCAAGGGCTTCGGCACGGTCTTCCGCGAATTCCTCGACAAGCAGAACGCCACGGCGATCGAGATGCTGCATTCGCCGCAACATCTGCGCAAGCTGACCGACATGAACAGCTTCATGCGCGCCGGCATCTATGCCCTGGCGGGCTCCCAGACCCAGCCGAACCTGCCTGTCCAGAGCGAGCGCAGCAAGAAGCTGGAAGCCCTGTTCGAGAAGCAGATTCAGCTCACCCGCGATGCGATGGCGGAAAAGGGTCTGCCGGCGCTGGAGAACAACGACTTCGCCCGCCTCTACGAGCGGCTGTCGCAGCGCATGCAGGACGACCAGCTGCGCTTCATGTTCTTCTTCCAGTCGACCAAGGTGACGCAGACCCTGTCCAGCTATGCCGGCCGCCTCGATCTCTATCTCACCGATATGATCGAGCGCCCGATGAACGGCCTTTCGCCGATCCTGGATGAATGCTCGGCCTCCTGCCTGGATGCCGCAACGCTGGTTCAGGACCTGCTTGGCCCGCGCGCCAACCTGTCGGATGCCCTGATCGCGCTCGCCGATCTTTCGGCCGGCAAACTCGATCTCGGCGCGAAGCCCGATCCGATCCTGGGGAAGCTTAATCGTCTTCTGGGTGAAGACCGTCTGCCGAGCTGCAGCGAAACGCTGTGGGAGCGTATCCTAGCCAATCTCAATTCAAAGGCCCTGCTCAGCAAGAGCGAGCCCAAGAAGGAATGGCAGATGACGCGCAACCTGAATCACAAGCTGGTCCAGATCGCGCCGGAGGCCTTCAAGGAGGCCGTGGATCACGCGGGCCGCATGCGCATGGAACGCGTGCGCAATATGGAAGGCTGATCACTCAGCCTTCCGCCCCTTCCAATCAGGAAATAGTTTTCTGGATCAACCCTGCGGGGGCATCTGCGCCCCCGTCAAATCGGCGCCATTCAGGTCGGTATTGACCATCTTGGCGTCGGTCAGGTTCGTATTGATCAGCTTTGCCTTGTTCAGCTTGGCATCGATCAGGTTGGCGCCCTTCATCAGCGCATCCGAGAAATCGGCTTCGGTGGCGTCGCAGGCTGCAAGGCTCGCCGACCAGAAGCGGCCAATGGGCTTGCCGTCCGGACCACGCAGCGGCACCTGGCCAAGCTGCGCACGCTGGAAGATCGCCTTCTGCAGGATGGCGCGCGCCAGGTTGACACCATTGGCCAGCGCGCCAATCAGGTTGGCGCCAGTCAGATCGGCTTCCGACAGATCGGTCATCACCAGCGTGGTGTTCTGCAGCTTGGCGCCGGCAAGCTTGGCGCCCTTCAGGTTGGCGCCGCTCAGATCCTTACCGGTCAGATCGATGCGTTCCATGTTCAGGCCGGCAAGATCGGCGCGCGACCCTTCGCGACCGTCCGTCTTGATCCACTTTTCGTGTTCCTGAAGGATGCCGGCGACGGTGTCGCCAAAGCTGGAGACATCGACGAAAAGTTCCGCGCCGGTGAAGTTCGCCGAATCCATGTCGACGTCTTCCAGGATCGCGCCCTTCAGGTCGGCGCCCTGGAAATCCGCGCCATCGATCAGGCACATCGTCATGTCGACGCCGCGCAGGCAGGCACCCTTCAGGTCCGCGCCGGCCAAGTTGGCCTTGCGCAGCGATACCTTGGTCAGATTGGCACGGGAAAGATTGGCGCCGGCCAGGTTGACGCCGTTCATGTTCGAGCCGGTCAGGTTCGAGCCGCGCAGGTTGGCTTCCGCGAGGTCGGCACCGCCCGTATTGGCCTTGGGCTTCTTGCCACCGGAATTCGGACCGCCGAAACCGACGCCGTCGTCAGAGGCCTGCATCAGCGCGCCGCCGCGGAAATCCACGCCCATCAGGCGCGCGCCGGCCAGGGTGGCCCCGCGCATGGATGCACCGCGCAAATCCGCCTTGGTCAGGTCGGATCGCGACAGGTCGGCCCGCTCCAGATTGGCGGCGAACAGGTCGGCTTCGGACAGGTTGGTTTCGACCAGAACAGAGCGGGACAGGTTGGTCCCGGACATCTTGGCGGCCCGCAGATCGGCGCCACTGAAATCATAGCCCTGCAGGTCAGCCAGCGACAAATTAAGCCGGGCACCACGGGGACGCTTGAGCAGCCACTCGCGGTGGCGTGCCAGCATCTTTTCCACTTCCATCGGGTTCATATTCTACCCGAGCCCCCTCAGCCCACGGTTACTGATGCAGCCTATTTCTTTGGCCGCATAAAATCTTCGACAATCTTAATGTTTTTCTCTAGTTCCGCAATCTTCCCGGTCAGTTCCGCGATCTTCATTCGCAGACTTTGTGCGCCCGCCGTGGCGCCCTGGGCAGCCTCCTTGGCGTTGCGCAGATCGGCCTGAAGCTGGGGGGACGGTCCCTTGGCGTTTTTCAGGGCGGTCTGGATATCCAGGATCGCTTTGTCCAACTCCGGACGTTTCTTGGCCAGGCTGTTCATATTGTCCTCCAGGCGGGCCTTTTCCTCCTGGAGTTTGCGGATTTGCTCCCGCATCTGGGTAATCGCGTCGCTCAAGCCATCCCCTCCGGCACTGAACTCTGGGCGAGGTTCTAGCGGGCCTGGGGCATTACGCCAAGGTGTTCTTAAGACGTAGACGGGCCCAAAAAGGGCCCGCCCGGCAACGTTCCGTTCCGCTCGTCCGGATAGTCCGGGTCAGCCGCGGCCCACGAAGGGCATCTTGGTCGCCATGACCGTCATGAACAGCACATTGGCGTCCAGCGGCAGGCTGGCCATATGCACCACGGCATTGGCGACATGCTCCACATCCATGCGCGGCTCCACCCGGGTCGAGCCGTCCGGCTGCAGGACGCCGTTCTTCATGCGCTCGGTCATGTCGGTGGCGGCGTTGCCGATATCGATCTGGCCGACGGCGATGTCGTAGGCCCGTCCATCCAGCGAGCTGGCCTTGGTCAGGCCGCTGATCGCATGCTTGGTCGAGGTATAAGGCGAGGAAAACGGCCGCGGCGCATAGGCCGAGATCGAGCCGTTGTTGATGATGCGGCCACCGCGCGGATCCTGGTCCTTCATGATGCGGAAGGCTTCCTGGGTACACAGGAACGGGCCGGTCAGGTTGACGTCCACCACGGCCTTCCACTGCTCGAAGGACAGGTCTTCCAGCGGCATGGCGGGCGTGCCCATACCGGCATTGTTGAACAGGACATCCAGGCGGCCGAAAGCCTGCTTGGTCTTGGCGAACAGCGCCTTCACCTGGGCATGGTCGCCCACATCGGTCACCACCGAGACAGCGCGCACGCCATGCTTCTCGGCCTCACGGGCGGTAGCGTCCAGCAGCTCCATACGGCGGCCGGCCAGCACAACATTATAGCCAGCCCGGGCCAGCGCCACGGCCGATGCCTTGCCAATACCCGTGCCTGCACCGGTAACGAGGGCGACCTTGTTGGACGACATCTGGGAAATTCCTCCGCGATTATTGGTTATTACGGCCCAAGGATAGCGGAGCCCGCGCTGCGGTAGCAATGAACAGGCGGTGATAAAGGCGGGATTTCACGGGCTTTTCCGGCCCCGTGAACCAATGGGACCACAGCGGAAAATGGCGCGCCCTGGTGGATTCGAACCACCGACCTGCCGCTTAGAAGGCGGCTGCTCTATCCAACTGAGCTAAGGGCGCCCGGGACCTTGCGGTCCGAAACGGAAAACGGCCGGCGAGGCCGGCCGCTGGGGCTGCCCGCCGGTCTGGTCTTAGCGAATTCTGGTAAACGCGAAGTTGTCGGCATAGGCGCGGCGGTTCAGCTTGCGCGCCTGGGGCTCCTCGACCTCGTAGGCGATGCCCTTGCGATCGGCATAGGCCACCGCCTCTTCGCGGGTCTCGAATGTCAGGGTCAGCTGGCCCAGCGTGCCCACGGCCCCGGTCCAGCCCATCAGCGGCTCGACGAAGCGGCTGTCGGCCGTGTCGTATTCCAGGACCCACTGGCGGGTCTTGGCCTTGCCGGACTGCATGGCGGTCTTGGTGGGCTGGTAAATGCGTGCCTTGGTCGTCATGGGGCCGTCCTCAACGTGGTCCTGCTGGCCATTATGGTCGGGGTGACTGGATTCGAACCAGCGACTTCTTGCTCCCAAAGCAAGCGCTCTACCAGACTGAGCTACACCCCGCCCCGAAATGGCGGAAAAAGCGAGCGCTTCTTAGCATGAAGCCGCCCCCTCGGGCCAGCCCTGCCGCCGCGGGAGAGCCAGGTCAGATTGTCCTGTTAACGCTTTGGCGGCGTACCGAAAATCCCGTGTTCGACCCGGTCCCCGGCCTTGATCCCCAGCCGCGAGGCCGTGCCGCCGTTCAGTTCCAGGACCGCCCGGACCGGGCCGGTCGAGTTGATCCCGCTCTCGTCCTTCGGGATGGCGCGCTGGTGGATATTCTGGATCGTGCCGTCCGCCTTGATGAACACCATGTCCAGCGGGATGAGCGTGTTGCGCATCCAGAAGGAGGCTATCTGCTCCTGCTTGAAATCGAACAGCATGCCGGCATCCGGCGCCATCGTGGTGCGGAACATCATGCCGCGCGCCCGCGTCGCATCGTTGTCGGCCAGCTCGACCTTGAACCTCTGCGGCCCCTTATCGGTGCGGATCACCAGGTCGCTCTGCGGTAGGGTCGGCTGAGGCTGCGCCGTGGCCGGTACAGACAGGGATACAAAAAGCATGGCGACTAAACCGCCCAGCACCGCCCGAAGTTTCACGCCCGCATCCTTTCCTTCACACGCCGCATCAAATACCGCGTCTCGTCCCTGACCGCACCATGACGTGGCGCATCGGCCAGCGTGGTGAACCAGTGCTCCGGCGGATTGCGTCCCGCCGAACGGTTCCAGCTCAACTCTCGCAGCAGGCTTTCCGCCGCTGGCGGCAGCCGGTCGGGGATTTCCGCACCGCCAAGCTGCGCCCAGATACCGCTCCAGCAGCGCGCCACCGACCACGGATTATAACCGCCGCCGCCTAGCACCAACAGGCGCGGCGCGCTGCCTTTCAGGGCCGCGACAGCACGCCACAGGGCACCGTTCGACAGCTCCTGCTTGCCGAGTGGGTCGTCGGCCAGTGCATCGGCGCCGCACTGGATCACCAGCGCCTCGGGCCGGAAGCTGTCCAGCAGCGGGCCGATGGCTTCATCGACCAGGGCATCCATCTCGTCGTCATTCATGCCCGGCAGGACCGGCAGGTTGAACAGGTTGCCGGCACCCTCTTCTTCCAGCCAGCCCGAATGCGGCCAGCGGCCGGCTTCATGCACCGAAAGCACCAGCACGCGCGGATCATCGGCGAAAGCATCGGCAACGCCGTCGCCGTGATGCACGTCGAGATCGACATAGGCGACGCGCGACAGGCCGGCATCCAGCAATGTCAGGATCGCCAGCACCGGATCGTTGAAATAGCAGAATCCCGACGCCTGCGCCGGGCGGCCATGATGCGTGCCGCCGCCAGGGCTGTAGATGATGCCGCCCTGATCGAGCAGGTGGCGCGCGGCGATCAGGCTGCCGCCGACGCCGGTGGCCGGTCGACGGAACATGGTGGCATAGATCGGATTGCCGCTACGGCCGAGATTGTAGCGTTCAGACTCTGCCGTGCTGATGGTCAGCGTGCGCTCGGCCGTCTGCACCGCAGCGATATAATCCTCGCGATGGAAGCGCGACAGTTCCTCCGCCGTTGCCGGGCGACTTTCGCGATACTGCCCCGGCAGCACCCAGCCCAGCGCCTGCACGAGGTCGAGCACCGTCGAGACGCGCGGGATCGACAGCGGATGCTTTCCGCCCAGGCTGGAATGGCGGTAGATGTCATTGCCGATAAGCAGGGGAACGGTGGGCATAAACGGAATCTAGCGGCCTCACGAGGCTTAACAAGCCGTCCCCGCGGCCTATAATGGCGTTCTGCTGAGGGGGAGCCGATAGGCGGCTGAGAGGTCCGGGTTGGCCGGACGACCCCTCGAACCTGATCCGGTTGATACCGGCGTAGGGATCAGCGGCCGTGACATTGCAGACCTCCGTCTATTCCCGATCTACACCTCCGCCTGCCTTCCGTCTGGCCGGCAGCGGCTTTGCCTATGGCGACCACGCCGTGCTTGGCCCCTGGAGCCTCGACCTCGCACCCGGCGAAACCATTGCCATCCTGGGACCCAGCGGCTGCGGCAAGAGCACGCTGCTGAAACAGATCGCCGGACTTCTGTCTGGCGGTCCGGACATGGCAGGGAAAATCGCCTGGATGGCGCAGCAGGATTTGCTGCTGCCCTGGGCATCCCTGCGCGACAACATCCTGCTCGGCGCGCGACTGCGCGGCGAAATCCCCGATCTTGCACGGGCAGACGCCCTGCTCGACCGCCTGGGCCTGGCCGACCGCCCGAATGCCCTGCCGCAGCAGCTCTCCGGCGGCATGCGGCAGCGCGCGGCTCTGGCGCGCACCCTGATGGAAGACCGGCCGCTGGTACTGATGGACGAGCCCTTCTCCGCGCTCGACAGCATCACCCGCGCCGATATGCAAAATTTGGCCTGTGCCACGCTCCATGATCGCGCCGTGCTGATGGTGACGCATGATCCCGTCGAAGCCTGCCGCATGGCCGACCGCATCTATCTGCTGACAGGAGCACCCGCCCAGTTGCAGCTGGCGCTCAGCCTGCGGCCGGGCAAGCCGCGCGATCCGCTGTCGCCAGACATGCTGCCGCATCTGCGACTTTTACATGACGCGTTACTGCGTAACGCAATGAGCGCTGCATGACCTGGCTGCGTCCGCTCCTCACGCTCTGCGGCCTGCTGCTGCTCTGGCAGCTCATCGTCTGGGGCTTCGCCCTGCCGCCCTATATCCTGCCTTCGCCGGTCAGCGTGGCACGCGCTTTCGTGCTGCGCGGCGACGTGCTGCTGACGGAAGCCGTTGTGACGGTCGTCGAGATTCTGCTCGGCCTCGTCTTCGGTGCACTCCTCGGCGCTGCGGCCGCTCTCGGCCTGCTCGCCTCGACCGTCGCGCGCCGCTGGCTGCTGCCGCTGATCATCGCCAGCCAGGCCGTGCCGGTGTTTGCGCTCGCGCCTTTGCTGGTGCTGTGGTTCGGTTACGGCATCGCCTCGAAGATCGTGATGACGATGCTGATCATCTTCTTCCCGGTCTCGGCGGCGCTGTATGACGGCCTGCGCCGCACCGATGCCGGCTGGCTCGACCTAGCCCATGTGATGACCGGCGGGGCAAAGCAGCACCGCCTGCGCATCCTGCTGCATATCCGCCTGATGGCGGCGCTGCCCGCCTTTGCCAGCGGCCTGAAGATCGCGGCGGCCGTGGCGCCGATCGGCGCGGTGATCGGCGAATGGGTCGGTGCCAGCGCCGGCCTCGGCTTCCTGATGCTGCAGGCCAATGCGCGCGTGCAGACCGACCTGATGTTTGCCGCCCTGATCCTGCTCGCACTCTGCGCCGTGGCCCTCTATGCCGCGGTCGACCACCTCACCCGCCGCCTGCTGCCCTGGCAGGCCGACAGCCATACCCGTACCTGATTGAAGGAGTTTCCGATGCGCCTGCTTCCCGCCCTTGCCTTTGCTGCAGCCCTGCTGCCCGGCATGGCCTCCGCCCATGACAAGCTCACTGTCCTGCTCGACTGGTTCGTCAACCCAGACCATGCGCCGCTGGTGGTGGCCAAGCACACCGGCATCTTTGATCGTCATGAACTGCTGGTCGACCTGATCGCGCCGGCCGATCCGAACGATCCGCCCAAGCTGGTCGCCGCCGGCAAGGCCGATGTGGCGATCTCGTATCAGCCGCAGCTACATGTGCAGGTGGCGCAAGGCTTGCCGCTGCGCCGTTTCGGCACCGTGGTGGCGACGCCGCTCAATTCGCTGGTGGTGCTGCGCGACGGACCGGTGAAGTCCGTCGGCGATCTGAAAGGCCGCAAGATCGGCTATTCGGTCGGCGGCTTCGAGGACGCGCTGCTGAAAAGCATGCTGGAGCAGTATGGCCTCAAGCTGAGCGACGTGACGCTGGTCAATGTGAACTTCGCGCTCTCGCCCTCGATCTTCGCCGGCAAGGTGGATGCCACCATCGGCGCCTTCCGCAATTTCGAACTGAACCAGATGGACATCGCCGGCAAGCCGGGCCGCGCCTTCTACCCGGAAGACTACGGCGTGCCGCTCTATGACGAGCTGATCATGGTCGCGCACAAGGACCGCCTGAATGACGACCGGCTCAAGCGCCTGCTCGACGCGTTGGAGGAAGCTGTCGCCTACCTGCATAACGAGCCGCAGAAAAGCTGGCAGGCCTTCATCAAGGAGAACAAGACCCTGGACGACGAACTCAACCGTCGCGCCTGGGCCGCCACCTTGCCGCGGTTCTCGCAGTCGCCGCGCGCGCTGGACGGCAAGCGCTACAGCCGCTTCGCCGACTACCTCGTTAAACAGGGCCTGATCCCGAAAGCCCTGGCGGTGGAGGATTACGCGGTCGAACTGCGCTGAGCGGTTTTTCGCACTGCACACTCGCCAAGGCGTGATCGCCTCGCCTGCCCTCCCATGCTACTATCGCCGCAAAGGCGTGGGAGGAGCAGAGCATGCGAAGCCCGAATTACGCTGACCTGCATCCGCGGTTCGCCTGGATGCGCGACTATCTGCACCGTGTCGCTCCGCCCGGTCTGCTGCCCGGGCGGCAGCATATCGATCCGGTCGCCCTGCGGGCCATCCTCCCTTTTGTCAATCTGGTCGATGTCGAACGCGGCGAACATGACGCGCTGCGCTTCCGCTATCGCCTGATCGGCACGCTGCAGACCACCGCGGCGGGCCGCGAAATCAGCGGCAAATATCTCGAAGACGCCGTGGCACCGACCTTTGCCGACCGCATCCGCGCCAACATGACCGCCGTGGTGCAGCAGGCAAAACCGGTTTACGACCGCTTTCCGATGCCGTACGCAGACCGCAACTTCATTGACAGCGAGCGGGTCTATTTCCCACTGGCTCGCGACGGCAGAACCGTCGACATGCTGCTGATCCTGAATTTCTACCCGGACGAGGAAATCGCCCAGCCGGCGCGGGAGGAAGACAGTTCACAGACGGCGGCGCCACGGCCCTTTCCGCTGCACGACCGGTCCTGAAACGGAAAACGCCGGCGCAGAGGGCTGCGCCGGCGTTTCATGAACCGGATCAGGCCGGGATCAGTCCATGCGGATCTCGGCCACCTGCGGGCCCTTCGGGCCCTGGCCGACGCGGACGCGGACCGACTGGCCCGGCTGCAGTTCGTTGATGCCTTCGCGGCGCAGCACTTCCATATGCACGAAGATGTCCTGGTCGCCTTCGCCACGCGAGACGAAACCATAGCCCTTCACGGCATTGAACCACTTCACTTTGGCCTCGAAGAAGTCGCCCTGCGCGACCACCGAGGGGAAGCGCGGACCGCCACGGTCCTGGCCGAAACCGCCACGCGGGCCGCGGTCGCCGAAGCGATCGCCGCCGCCGAAACGGTCTCCGCCGCCGAAGCCACGGTCATCGCCGCCAAAGCGCGGCTGGCGCGGCGGACGCGGACCACGGTCGCCGAAACCGCCGCCGCCGGCACCCGAAGGCGCCGCCGTGCTGGTATCGACTGACAGTACACGAACAGCCTGCATGCCTTTCGGCCGCTTGGCCACCTCGAGCATGAGGGTTGCGCCTTCTTCGATGCTCTCGTAACCAGCCTGCCGCAGGCAGGAAAGATGCAGAAACACGTCGCCGGAATTGTCGTCAGGACTGACGAAACCAAAACCCTTGACGGCGTTGAACCACTTGACCTTGCCGGAAATCTTGACGATTTCAGCGTCGCCGAAGCCCCCTTGATCCACTCTTTTAACCCTTCATTAGCCGCACTACGCCCGAAAGCGTAACACCTTTTACGGGCGCTGCCAAAACGATTCTAACAAGGCTTGCGGAGGGTTAGCCCCAGACGAAGGTCGGTCTGACGATGCGCCTGTAGGGCTAGATTGTCGGGCCTTCGACGCGGCGTTTTGGACGCCAGCGCGTCACTGAACGTCCGTCTGCGGTGAAGCGCACCTCCTGGCTGTCAGGCGGTGCGGCGCGCAGGTGGCCGGCAGCCTCCTGCACCGAGGCGGTCTTCGGCACGCTCTTGGCCGGCTGGCCACGCAGGGCCTTGGCCAGCGGATGATTGCTGCCAAAGGCAGCATCCCGGGAATGCTCGGCGATCTTGGCCTGCACGGCTTCCTCGAAGGGCGGCAGTTCGACCGGACGCTCCATCGGACGCTCACGGCGCATCGCCGGGGCGGGCATGGCCGGCATACGGGGCGCCGGCGCCTTCACGGCACTGCGGTGATTCTCGACGGCGATCTCGCTGCCCGGGCCGTTCTCCTGCGCCTTGCGCCAGGCCGGGTCACCAACCACCAGCTTGTGCAATGCAACAGCCGGCAGGATGCCGAACCGCTTCCAGAAGGCATCCAGGAAGGCCTCGGCCGTCTCGCTCAGGTTCGGGGTCCAGGGATTCTCGATGCCGGCCTGGAAGACCAGGTCCAGGGTCGGCTCGACCGGACCGTCATCGCCGACCAGGAAGGTGGCGGGCATCAGCTTGGCGCCCTCGCGGGCAATCGCGTAATGGGCCTGGGCCAGGTAGAGCAACCAGCGTAATTTCGGCAGTGACATGGTGATGCGTTCCGACGCCGCACGTTCAAGCAGCCAGAAACTCACATCGATGCCGGAGCGCGTCGCGGGGACCATGTCCCTTTACCTCAATCAGACCTGAACCTAGTTATGCCGAAGCTAGGCGGCTAAGCTTAACAGGTCGTGAATCGATTGCCCCAGTATATTCCTGTGATTTGTGGAGTCCCGACATGGAACTGACCGGCGAACAGCTGATCCCCGCCCCCCGCCAGGCCGTCTGGAATGCCCTCTATGACCCCGAGGTGCTGCGCCAGTGCATCACCGGCTGCGAAAGCGTCACCAAGACCTCGGAAACCGATTTCGAGGCCAGCGTGCAGGTCAAGGTCGGCCCGGTGAAAGCCCGGTTCAAGGGCAAGGTCTCGCTCAACGACCTCGACCCGCCCAACAGCTGCACCATCAGCGGCGAGGCCCAGGGCGGCGTCGCCGCAGGCTTTGGCAAGGGCAGCGCGAAGGTCCAGCTCACGGATGCCGAGAATGGCGTCACCCGCCTCACCTATGCCGTGAATGCCCAGGTCGGCGGCAAGCTGGCCCAGATCGGCGCACGCCTGATCGACGGCGTCGCCGCCAAGATGGCCGAGGAGTTCTTCACCAAGTTCAATCAGCTGGTTGCCGGCCCCGGTGCTGCTGCGCCGGCCGCTGCCGTTGCGGAAGCGCCCCCGGCTGCCGCTCCGACCGCGCCTGCGCCGGCCGCATCTGCTGCGCCGCAACCGGATGCACCGGTAACCGGCGGGATACCGAGCTGGCTCTGGATCACCGGCCTCATCGTCATCGTATGCGCAGCAACGGCCCTGATCCTGCGCACCTGACCTGCCCCGGTTTTGCAACTTGACGCCCCTCGCGCGATGCGCCCACAGTTGTGGCGGATGAAGCGCGCGAAATGCCCCATCACTGTTCCGCGCTCCATGGGAGGAAAAGCATGACCATCTCCGTGACGTTGATCGTCAACGGCCAGCCGGTGACTCGCGACATCGAACCCCGCACCCTGCTGGTGCAATTGCTGAGAGAAACCCTTGAACTGACCGGCACGCATGTCGGCTGCGACACCAGCCAGTGCGGTGCCTGCGTCGTCCATATCGACGGCAAGAGCGTGAAGTCCTGCACCATCCTCGCCGCGCAGGCGCAGGGAGCCAAGGTCGTCACCATCGAAGGCCTGGCGCAGGACGGCAAGCTGCATCCGATGCAGGAAGCCTTCCGCGAGAACCATGCGCTGCAATGCGGCTTCTGCACGCCCGGCATGATCATGAGCGCCGTGGATCTCGTGCAGCGCAATCCGAACCCGAGCGAAGACACCGTCCGTCACGAGCTGGAGGGCAACCTCTGCCGCTGCACGGGCTACCACAACATCGTCAAGGCCGTGATGGCCGGGGCACAGGCAATGCGGGGGTAAGCGTCATGACAAACCAGGGTATTGGTCAGTCCGTCCGTCGCAAGGAAGATTTCCGCTTCATTACCGGCCAGGGACACTACACCGACGACATCAACCGCCCTGGCCAGTTATACGCATCCTTCCTGCGTTCGCCGCACGCTTTCGCGAAAATCAAATCCATCGACACCAGCACGGCAAAGAAGATGCCGGGTGTGGTTGCGGTCTATACCGGCCAGGATGTCGCCGCCGACAAGGTGGGCGGCCTGATCTGCGGCTGGACCGTCAAGGACAAGAAGGGCGAGCCGCACAAGGCACCGCGCCACGACATCATCGCCATCGACCATGTGCGCCATGTCGGCGACCAGGTGGCCGTGGTGATCGCACGCAGCGCGTCTCAAGCCCGTGATGCCGCCGAAACCATCGAAGTCGATTACGAGGTGCTGAAACCCGTGGTCGACGTCGTCAGCGCGCTCAAGTCCGGTGCGCCGCAGGTGCATGCCGATGCGCCGGGCAATCTCTGCTACGACTGGGACTTTGGCGACAAGGCCGCCACGGAAGCCGCCTTCGCCAAGGCGGCCCATGTCACCAAGATCGAACTGCTGAACAACCGCCTGTCGCCCAACCCGATGGAACCGCGCAGCGCGATTGGCGAATACGATCCGGGCCTGGATACCACGACGGTTTATACGACCTCGCAGAACCCGCATGTGATCCGCCTGATCCTCTGCGCCTTCGTGCTGGGCTTGCCCGAACACAAGGTCCGCGTGATCGCGCCCGATGTGGGCGGCGGTTTCGGTTCAAAGATTTTCAACTACGCCGAAGAGACCGTCTGCGTCTGGGCCGCGCGCAAGCTGAAGAAGCCGGTGAAATGGACGTCTGACCGCACCGAGGCCTTCCTCACCGATGCGCATGGCCGCGACCATGTCACCCATGCCGAACTAGCGATGGACAAGGACGGCAAGTTCTTAGGGTTGCGCGTCGCCACCATGGCCAATATGGGCGCGTATCTCTCCACCTTCGCCTCCGCGGTGCCGACCTATCTCTATGCGCTGCTGCTGGCCGGCCAGTACACCACGCCGGCAATCTATGCCGAGGTGAAGGCGGTGTTCACCAACACCACGCCGGTCGATGCCTATCGTGGCGCCGGACGCCCGGAAGCCACCTATGTGGTCGAACGCATCGTCGAGGCTGCCGCGCGCGAGCTGAAGATGGATCCGGCCGAACTGCGCCGGCGTAACTTCGTGCCGCCAGATGCCTTCCCGTACCAGACGCCGGTCGCCTGCGTGTATGACAGCGGCCAGTATGCCAAGGCGCTCGACAAGGCGCTGGAGATGGCCGACAAGGCCGGCTTCGCCAGCCGCAAGGCCGCCTCTGCCAAGAAGGGCAAGCTGCGCGGCTTCGGCATCTGTGCCTATATCGAGGCCTGCGGCATCGCGCCCTCGGCCGTTGTCGGCTCGCTCGGCGCCGGCGTCGGCCTGTGGGAGTCGGCCCAGATCCGCTTCAACGCCACCGGCAGCGTCTTCGTCTATACCGGGTCGCACAGTCACGGCCAGGGTCATGAGACGACCTTCGCCCAGATCGTCTCCGACAAGCTGGGCGTGGCGCTGGAGAATGTTGAAGTGATCCATGGCGACACGGCTTTGGTGCCGATGGGCATGGGCACTTACGGCTCACGCTCGCTGGCCGTCGGCGGCTCGGCCATCATCCGTGCGGTCGACAAGATCGTCGAGAAGGGCAAGAAGATCGCCGCGCATCTGATGGAGGCGTCCGTTGAAGACGTCGCCTATGACAAGGGCGTGTTCTCGGTGAAGGGCACCGACAAGCAGGTGCCGATGGCGCAGGTCGCCTTCACGGCCTATGTGCCGCACAACTATCCGGCCGATCTGGAGCCGGGCCTGGAGGCCAGCGCCTTCTACGATCCGGCCAACTTCACCTTCCCGGCCGGCGTGCATATCGCCGAGGTCGAGATCGACTCTGACACTGGCGACACGACGATTGCGAACTGGGTAGCGGTCGACGACTTCGGCAACGTCATCAATCCGATGATCGTCGAGGGCCAGGTGCATGGCGGCATCGCGCAGGGCGTGGGTCAGGCGCTGCTGGAAGGCGTGGTCTACGATCCGCAGAGCGGGCAGCTGCTCACGGCATCCTTCAACGACTACTGCATGCCGCGGGCCGACAACCTGCCGTCCTACAAGGTCGGCATGATCGAAACCCCTTGCCCGCACAATCCGCTGGGCGTGAAGGGCTGCGGCGAGGCCGGTGCGATTGCCGCGCCGGCGGCGCTGATGAATGCCATCACCGATGCGCTCGGCACCGAGGAGATCACCATGCCGGCAACACCGCTGAAGGTCTGGCAGGTTATCCAGAGCCGCAAGCTGGCCGATGCCGCCGAATAAAGTTTAGAACGGAGAAGCCTCATGTATGCGTTCAACTATCATCGCCCCACCTCGCTCACCGATGCGACCAAGCTGCTGGGCAGTGCCGATGACGGCAAGCTGCTGGCCGGCGGCCAGACCCTGCTGCCGACCCTGAAGAACCGCCTGGCCCAGCCCTCCGATCTGGTCGACCTGTCCGGCATCAAGGAGTTGCAGGGCATCACGGCTTCGGGCGGCACCGTCACCATCGGCGCCACCACCAAGCATGGCCTGGTCGCGGCATCCGCGGATGTGAAGAAAGCCATTCCGGCGCTCAGTTATCTGGCCGGACTGATCGGCGATCCGCAGGTGCGCAACATGGGCACCATCGGTGGCTCGGTGGCGAACAATGACCCGGCAGCCGATTACCCGGCTGCGGTGCTCGGCCTCGGCGCCACGGTTCATACCAGCAAGCGCAAGATCGCGGCCGACGACTTCTTCACCGGCCTGTTCGAGACCGCGCTGGAAGACGGCGAGATCATCACTAAGGTAGAATTCCCGACAGCGAAGCGCGCCGGCTATGAGAAGTTCCGCAATCCGGCCTCGCGCTACGCCATGGTCGGCGTCTTCGTTGCCGAGACAGCCAATGGCGTGCGCGTTGCCGTCACCGGCGCCGGCCCCTGCGTCTTCCGCCACAAGGAGATGGAAGCCGCGCTGTCCAAGTCGTTCACGGCCGATGCGCTGAACGGCATCAAGACCGATCCGGCCAAGATGAACAACGACATCCATGGCACCGGCGCTTATCGCGCGCATCTGGTGGGCGTGATCGCCAAGCGCGCCGTGCAGAACGCGCTGGGCTGAACAGCCTGACACCGAGCAACGGCGCGCCTCACCAGCGCGCCGTTTTCATTTCAAAAAACGATAAAGAGGAAACCCATGGCCGACCGCCATTCCGCCGCCGACCTGACTGCCTTTGCCGCCGCCCTGCTGTCCAAGGCCGGGCTCGATGCGGAGAAAGCGAAGACGACGGCGGAAGTGCTGGTCGAGGGCGACCTGATGGGCCACAGCACCCATGGCCTGCAGTTGCTGGGCCCCTATCTGGTTGAGATCGAAGCCGGTCGTATGACCAAGACCGGAGAACCCACGGTGATCGCCGAGCGGCCCGCCACGCTCACCTGGGACGGCCGCTACCTGCCCGGCCCCTGGCTGGTGCTGAAAGCCATCGACGCCGCGATTGCCAAGGCAAAGACCCATGGCACCGGCACGGTGGTGATCGCGCATTCGCACCATATCGCCTGTCTCGCCGCCTATCCGTTGCGCGCCATCGAACGGGGTATGGCCGTGCTGGTTGCCAGTTCCGATCCTGCCAGCGGTTCGGTCGCGCCCTATGGCGCGATCGTCGGCCGCTACACGCCCAATCCACTCGCCGGCGGCTGGCCGGTGCAGGATGGCAAGGGCGAGCCGGTGATCTTCGATGTCAGCGCGTCCACCACGACCAACGGCATGGTGGCGCGGCTGAACCGCACCGGCGGCAAGCTGGGCGGCCTCTGGCTGGTCGACAACAAGGGCAACGCCACCGACGATCCGAAAAGCTTCACCGCCGATCCGCCCGGCGCGGTGCTGCCACTCGGCGGCATGGATCTCGGCCACAAGGGCTTCGCGCTCGGCCTGCTGGTCGAAATGCTGACCTCAGGTCTCGGCGGTGCCGGCCGCGCGCAGGGCTCCAAGCAATGGGGCGCACGCGTCTTCATCCAGGTGCTCGATCCCGCCGCCTTCGGCGGACTGGAGGCTTTCACCACCGAGACCGGCTGGATCGCGGACGCCTGCCGCACCGCGCCGGTGAAGCCCGGCAACCCGCCGGTGCGCCTGCCCGGCGAGCGCGGACTCAAACTGCGCCGTCAGCAGCAGGCCGAGGGCGTGACGCTGCATCCCGAGATCATGCCCAGCCTCAAGCCCTGGGCCGAGAAGCTGGGCATCGCCGTTCCGAAGACGCTCTGACTATTTGCCGGCAGGCGACAGGCTGCGGAAATAGGCATACATCGCGGCGACCTCGCCGTCGTCGAGCTCGCTTAAGGATTCAAACGGCATCACTGCGATGCCCGTGCCATCGGGCCGCTTGCCGCTGCGCAGCATGGCGCTGAAGCTGGCGACATCCGGATAACGCGCCATCGCACCGCCGGCCACGGGCGTCAGGTTCGCCGCCGCCGGCCAGTCCGGCGGGCCACCGGGAATCTTGCCACCGGTAAAACTCAGGCCATGGCAGCCCATGCACATATTGGCCACGTATTCACCCTGTGCGATCACGTCATCCTGCGGCGGCGCCGGTTTGTAGGCGTGGTCGATCTTCTCGGAGGCATCCTTGATGATGCCGACCGCATAGGCAAAGCGCACCGGCAACGGCAGACGCAGTTCGCGCGGTTCGCCATCGACCGGCGGCAGGCTGCGGATATAGGCGATCATGCTGCCCAGATCCTCGTCGCTCAGCCGCGCATAGTCTTCACTCGGCATGATCAGCAGCGGTTTGCCCTGCGGACCGACACCGTGGCGGATGGCGCGCACCCAGTCGAGATCGCTGTAACCACTGGCAATACCGGCCTTGCCGGCCGTCAGGTTGGGGCCGCGGATCACCAGCGCGCCGTCGTCAACCAAAGTGCGGCCGGCGCCGTCGCGGGCATGGCAGTCGATGCAGCCGCGCGAGTCATAGAGATACTTGCCGCGCGCCAGCGCCTCCGCATCGCTGGGAATGGCAACGGGAGATGGCGTTAACGAGACGATTCGGTTCATCCGGCGTTCGCTGCCGATCTGTGCATAGAGCGCGGCAGCGCCGACCAGCACTACGAGGCCGCCGATGGTCCAGGCGGCAATCTTCAGGGCTTTATGCATCTTAGGCCGCCTTGCGGGAAAACGTGTCGGCCAGCAGGTCCATGGCGCCGCGCAGCTTCATGCGCAGGCTGGGCTTGTGGCCCCAGTCGCTGGTGACATATTTGATTTCGGTCTGGTGCGTCGCCGGATCGATGGTGTGGCTGCCGGCGCCGATCTCGTAGTCGAAGCCCGACGGCGTCTCGGCGTAGAAGGAGGTCGTGCCATCGGGATCGGGATGTTGGCCGAGGCTCAGGTTAATGCTGATGCCGGCCTTCCGAGCACGTTCCAGCGCCATGCCGACATCCTTCAGCCGGTTGGCCTGCAGCATGAAATGTAGCAGCCGCTTGCGGCTCGGCACAGCGATCAGCGCCAGCGAATGATGGCGTGGATTGCAATGCAGGAAAGCGCCGTCGACCTTGATCGGGCCGATCTTGGTGTCGATCCGCTCGGTCAGCTTCATGCCGAGGAGATCGATATAGAACCGCTCCATCGCCTCGGCCTGGCGGCCGACGCCGAGCACGGCATGGCCCAATCCTTCCCCGCCGGTGTGGAAACCGCCGGGCATCAGTGTCGAGGCATAGGCGCCCTCGCCCTGCGGCAGGGTCGGCACGATCTCGTTCACCAGCCCCATCGGGTCGCAGACGCGGATGCCGGCAGTGCCGCCGCGGCTGAACCGTTCGACGGTGACGCCATGGCCGGACAGCCGCGCGGCCTTCTCCTGCCAGGCCGCATCGGCCCAGCCGAGCGTCACGATGTCATCGGCCGGCCCTTCGCGCAGCAGCAGACGATAGGCAGCATCATCAATCCGGAAAGCCTCGTATCCGTCCACGCGTCCAGCGGGCTGGCAGCCCAGCATCTCAACCAGGAAGGTCTGCCATCTGGCGGGCTGGCGGACTTCAAAGACCAGATAGGCCAGGGTCGGATCGGACATGCTTTCCTCGCGGCTGGAGTCGTGCGACTATTACAAATGAAACATCTCTCATTTTTGAGAGATATCTCACTTATGAGGGAACTCTCATCGTGTCAACACGAAAGAAGCCCGGTGCCAAACTGGTCACAGCGCCAGGGAAGCGCGAACGCACCCGCCGTCTGCTGTTAAACGCGGGCATAAAAGTCATTGCTGCCAAGGGGATGGAAGCCGCCAGCATCCAGGAAATCGCTGCCGCGGCCGGCGTCGCGAACGGCACCTTCTACAACTACTTCCAGACCAAGGAAGCGATCATGGAAGCCGCCGCCGTGGCGGTCGGGGTCGACTACTGCGAGCGAATCGACGCCAGCTACAGCCACATCACAGACGGGGCCGAGCGCATGTCGATCGGCGGGCGGCATTACATGATGCTGGCGATCGAACAGCCAGAACTGGCGGCCTTCATGATGTCGATCGCCGTGGCCTCGCCGGTCTGGGATGAGCAGGTTCGCCCTTACGTCTATGCCGACCTGCTGCTTGGCATCAAACAGAAGCGCTTCCATGTCGCCAGCAAGGATGCCGCCATGGACATGATCACCGGCACCAACTATGCCGGCATCGCCAGCATCCTGCGCGGCACGGCCGGCAAGACGCATGTCACAACTATCTCAGCCAGCATCCTGCGCGGCTTAGGCATGACGCCCAAAGAATCCGACGAGATCGCGAAACGGCCGCTGCCGCCATTGCCGCCTGCTAGGGAAGACTGATCGGCTGGCCGTGCGGCGTGGCGCGCGCGGCGCGGTCCCAGGCCTCGGCTTTCTCGTGCAGCGCGGCCTGCGTGGTCGCGCCCTTCTCCACCGCCAGCCGCTCCAGCGCATTCAGCCAGTGGCGATAGTAGGTCTCGCCAGTATCAGGATCGCCGGCCGCTTGCGCCGCCCTGATCTCGGCTGTCAGCGTGGCGGCCCATTCCGGCCAGGTGAACAGGCCCTGTTTGTGCAGCGCCACTGCCATGGCGAAAGCCTGCGCCTCCCAGGGCGCGCGGAAGACCGGCGCGGCGGTGTCGTCGCAGGGCAAATCGGGCAGAAGGTCTTTCAGGCTGGTCATGCCGGCTCGAGATAGCTGTCCCAGGCATCGACCGAGACCGAATGGGTCGGATCGCCATCCGGGCCCCAGAGCTCGGTGGCGGCGAAGCGCACGGTGTAAAGCCATTGCGGCTGTTCGCCCTGCCCCTTGGCATTCGTGTCCGGGAAGACATGCACGCCATGCAGCAGTTCGATGGTGCCGACATGACCGCGCACATAGCGCGGCAGGCGCGTATGCCCCGAAGGATGCATGTTTTTCGCGCGCACACGATCACCCAGCCTGAACCGCGCCGGCACATCACTCGGCCGCTCGGTCGGACCGCCCTTGGCCAGCACGGTGGCAACGGTCTCGGCCTTCAGGATGCGCGGCAGCTGTTTCGGCGGCGCCAGCAGGCGGCCGGCCTCGATCTCGTCTTTCGAGACCATGCCGCGCTCGACCATCAGCTTCTCGATGCCGGCGATCCAGATTTCATAATAGGTCTTGGACAGGTATTCCTGCGGTGGCAGGCTTTCACGCGCCGAGCGCGACATGTCGATATTCCATTGCCCAGTACCGCCAATCGCCAGCGTCAATGCCAGCGCGCGCTTTTCCCACTCGGCATGGAATTTCGGCTCGTCCTCGCCTTCATGGCGCACCGGCCCGAAGCCCATGACGCCGCCCATGTCGGCCGCGCCATTCATGCCGGGGCCTTTGCCAGACCGGTGCCGATCATGCTGTCGCGCGTCACCAGCGCGGCAAGCCTGTCCTCGCTCCAGCCCTCGGTGCCCTTGGGGCGCTCGGGCAGCACGAGGTAGCGAATCTCGGCCGTAGAGTCCCAGACCTTGATCTGCTTTTCCGCCG
>Ga0209675_1000478_pt1 | contig 30465 bp, 32 predicted proteins | sample AraplaCol_mLB_r2_2_FD_184280 | JGI IMG/M metagenome (GOLD analysis project Ga0209675, IMG submission 184280) | Arabidopsis root microbial communities from North Carolina, USA - plate scrape MF_Col_mLB_r2 (SPAdes) (version 3) | ecosystem: Host-associated > Plants > Roots > Endosphere | place...
GGGCTTCTGCTTCGAGCCAGTCGTCGGCCTCGCTGCCGGACCCTCCACCCGAGGCCAAACGTCTTTGGTAGGCTTCGTATGCTGCCTGTCGGATGGCATCTTCGCGTGAGGTCTCCGGCACCGAATGGTCGCAGTTGTCTTGCGCATCGCCGCGGGCGTCAGCAGAGCTGGCTCCTTCGATCTGTTCGGCTTCGCCAGGAAAGCCGTGAGCCTTGTGGGCTTCGCGTCCCATCCGGCTTCCCTCGGCAAAGCTGTCTTGACCGATCGCCCGGTTCTGTTCGATGTTGACTGGCGACATCTGCTTTTGCGTGGTGGTCTGCTTCATGATCTCTCCTTAGGGATGTGCAGGCGATCGTTGAAAGTTGAGGGAGCTTGGCGACGGCACGAATGCGGCCGTTCAAGGCTTCAAAAAACTGAACATGGATTTGTCGGGCATCGTCTTCTCGGGCAGCACATAGACGACGCCGTCCCGATCCCCAAGCGAGGGCTTGACATAGGCGTCGTAGAAGGCGGCGGGCACGTTGATGCAACCGAAAGTGATTCGGTTGTCGTCTGCGGTGGGCGTTGCGAGCCGTTCGAGTCGGCGTTCGGCCTTCACATTCGGGCGCACGCGATGCATGGACACGGCAGCGTCGTAGTCGACCCACACGATGTCTTCGCCAGACAAGTTTCGTCCCGGTTCGCTGGCGAACCGGCCCGCGGGAGTCGTGCGTTCCTCGGGTCGGATCTCCGACATTTTCCGCTCGCCGATGCCCGGCACCGACTTGTCGCCGCGAGCCAGCCCAAGCAACACCGGCGACGAGCCGGCCAGCGTGCCATTGCCACGGAAGACGTAAACGCGCGCCTGCTGTTTGTCGACCACTGCAAAGGGACCGCCTTTGTTGTCCCCGGCGGAGACTGCTTCGCGCGCAATGCGCTGCGCATCGCCCTGCGCCGCCACTGCGGCGAACGGAGCGAAGAGCAGCACTGCAAGCGCGCAACGAAGCGCCCGAATGCTCATTGCAGGAATTGACACGGATCAGTTGCGGTCCGCACGGGCAGGGCGCATGCGTTGCGTTGCGGAAGCGTTGCTGGCCATGCTGGTGTCGTTGCTGGTGCCTGTCGCCATGCTGCCCGAACTTTGCATGGTCGCGCTGGAACCGGAGTTGTTCTGAGGCGTTGTGCCTGTGGTTCCCATCGGGCCGCCTGCGGGATTCTGCTGACCTGCGGCCGTGGCGGGGTTGGCGGGCGCCGTCGTAGGCGGATTGCCTTGAGCCAACACTGCGCCGCTCGTGGCGAAGGCAAGTGCTGCTGCGATGATTGAAGTCTTGTTCATGAGAGTCTCCTGGGCAAATTGATGGTGGGTTCGACGGAAAAGCCTTTGATTTCGGCCACCGGTCGATCTCGACCGGTTCCGCACGATTGGTCTGGCTGTGCACGTACCACGTCGGTTGTCGGCGGGGTGTGTCGTAGGAGAGCGCGAGACACGATTGAACAACGACGCTTATGTCTGCGTAGAGCCCATCGCTCGGTCGCGAACCGCGATCTTTGCATTCCGCGGACTCTGTCGGAGGTGTCTTGGATCACGCTGCTGCTTTGCGCGACGAGGTCTTGCGCAACCATCGGACCACTGCGGCGCTGCTGCGTGGCAACGCGCTGGTGACTTTGACAGGTGTCTTGAACTTAAGCGCTGCCCAAATGTGACCGCTTGCCCGGCCGCGCCGTCGCAGCCACATGCTTGGCGGAGACGGCCACTCCAAGCTCCTCGCGTCTCGGTCCTTGCGTCATTCGCTTGGTTCTGCCGCCAGCGCTGCTCATTCGCGGAAAGGCGGTGGATGGAGTTGCTCGCGCTCTGCCGAACTTCTTCTTGGATTTCTCGGCCCTTGGAACGTATCCAAGCAGGCAAGCAGGCCCGCCCAATGTTTCACTTCGACGGTCGCGCCCCAGTGCTGAAAGGGCGCCCTGCGCGCGCTCGAAACGCTTGTAGACCTACAGCTTCTCCGCTGCGCGCCTGACGGCAGGCACCGCTTCATTCGCGAACATACCAATCAGTCACCAGATTAGATGCTCTCGTATGACACTGAAATTGAAGCCGCTGGCTGCGATGCTGGCCCTGGTTGGGACCTTCTTTGTGGTCTTGGAAATCCCAATGGCGGTCGCGCAGCCTGCTGATGTCTGCGCGTCGTTTTCAGCATCTTGGGAGCCGGCCGCTGTAAAAAAACAGATCATCCGCTCATGCCGGGATAGCGATTAGGCGCACCAATTTTGTCCTCGGGCCACCCGACTTGGTGGCGCAGGCGGAACCTGATTGACCAGGTTCGATTGGCAGAGCGGGCGTTGCAATGCCACGGGAGCCAACCTCCCGCGGGGCGTTCAGGAGAGGCTTGCGAAGAAAGGAACGGCCGACTCCGTCCGGACGTGACTCAGGCGCTGCAGGGCAGAAATGGATAGAACGTAGATCTTTCCTAACGCTTGAAGCCCAGGCGTTTCATCGCTTCTGCGAATGGCTGCCGTGTCTTCCAGTAAGCTTCCCAAGGATCCGCAGCCTGAAATGAGAGGTGTTCGCGCGCTGTACGCACATTCCACTGTGCACCACTTTTAAGCTGTGGCAGATCGTCCCAGCTCACCGGGATGGAGACGCCGAGGCCCGGCCTGGCACGCGCGGAGAACGCAGCCGCAGTGGTTGCTCCGTGACCGTTTCGCAGGTAGTCGACGAACAACTTGCCCACGCGATTACTTGGCCCGCTCTTGGCGACAAAACGGGTGGGGATCGTCTTGGCCAAGTGTTGTACAACAGCTTGCGAGAACCCTTTGACAGTTTCGTAGTCATAGCGCGGCGCGAGGGGCACTACGACGTGCAGGCCTTTGCCGCCACTGGTTTTGAGCCACGCTTCGAGGCCGAGTGCGCGCAGCATCGCCCTCACGAGCGTGGCTGCTTCCTGGATCTGCTCCCACGGGGTGCCTTCGCCGGGGTCGAGATCAAAAACCATTCGGTCCGGCTTTTCGATCACTTTCGCCGTCGAGTTCCATGTGTGGAACTCGATGACGTTCATTTGTGCAGCACCGACAAGCGCCTTGGCACTGGCGACCTCCAGCAGAGCCTTGTGCCCCGGCCACAAAGTTTCGGGTAGCTCATTGATGCCCGGAATACCGATCTTCTCGCCGTGCTTCTGGAAAAACAATTCACCACCCACGCCAGCCGGCCCGCGAACGAGCGAGCACGGCCGCCCCTTCAGGTGGGGAAGAATGAAGTCTGTCATCGACTCGTAGAAGCGCACCAGATCAAGCTTCGTGACGCCCGATGTGGGGTCGATCAAGCGCTCGCCGTGACTAACCTTGACGGTTCCAACTGATGGTCTCTGCTTGCCAGTCGCCAGGGTGGCCGGATCCGGGCCGGATATGACCTTTGGCTGCTCGCGCACGATGGCCTTTGCCGGCTTGTCGTCTCTCAATCCGATGAACGAGGCGTGGCGGATCTGGCCGTCCGGTGTCCATTCGGCGAACGCCACCTCCGCCAGTAGCACTGGCCTGACCCAGCGTTCCGCGCCAGCCCTGCGCTTCGACCACCGCCCCGGCTTCAACGTGCCCTTATCGAAAGGCGGTCCGTCTGCAGCCAGGGGCACCAGCTTCTTTTTGAACTCCGCGGCTTCGTCAACACTCCATCCTGTTCCCACGCTGCCGGCAGGCATGAGGTTGCTCTTGGCGTCATGGATCCCAAGTAGCAGGCTTCCGATCTGCGCAGAGTTATCACTGCGATCGGTGTAGCCGCAAACAACGAATTCCTGGCGCAGCTTGCACTTGAGCTTCAGCCAGGTCTCGCTGCGACGGGAAACGTATGGCGCGTCAGCGCGCTTCGCGATGACCCCTTCCAGTTGCAACTGACAAGCAGATCGCAGGATTGAAGAGGGGTCGGCCGGAAAGTCTGCGCTGAAGCGCACGTGCTCTGAAGCCCGTTCCTCGAAGAATGCACGCAAAACTTCACGGCGCGCCTTCAGGGGGACATCACGCAGGTCCGCACCTTCGAAGAAGGGCGCGTCAAAAACGAAATAGACGATCTGGTCGGTGCCTTGGTGCTTGTCGAAAGCGTTTTGCAACGCATTGAAGTCCGGGGCGCCGCTGGGCCCCAGGACGACGATTTCTCCGTCCAGGAACGTTGAGGTCAGGCCCATCTTGCCGAGTTCGTCCACCAACTGGGGCATCTTTTGGGCCCAATCGTGCCCGCCTCGCGTAATGAGTCCCACCTTGCCCTTGTCCAGTCGGGCCATGAGGCGATAACCGTCGAACTTGATTTCGTAAAGCCATTCGCCAGTTCTCGGGATGCCCGCCGCGAGCGTGGCGAGCTGTGGCTTCAGGGTCTGGGGCAATGCGGAGCTCTTTGCCGAAGCAAGGGGATTTCTGACGGACGAAGGCTTGGGGTGCTCGGCATTCTTGGATGGCTTGCGCGCCACCTTCTTGAGAGGCTTTGCAATGACGCTGTCTGGAAGCGCCGTCACGACGTCGTAGTCCGCATGCGGGCGCGCGAACTCGTCTTTCTTCTTGAAGAGGATCCACGGCTCCTGGCGCTCGCCGCCCTTGGCGATGTTCACGAGCTCCCACAAACCTTCCAGTTTTTGGCCATGCAGGCGAAATACGAGCTTGCCTGCGGCCATGCCCGCGCGTGGGTCTCCGACAGGCTCCCAAGTCCCGTTGTCCCAGACTATCACCGTGCCGGCGCCGTACTGCTTCGGCGGGATCGTCCCCTCGAAGGACGAGTAGGAGATGGGGTGGTCCTCGACGTGGATCGCCATCCGTTTCTCCTTCGGGTCGAAGCTCGGACCCTTCGGCACGGCCCAGGACAGCATCACGCCGTCCAACTCGAGCCGGAAGTCATAGTGCAGCCTCGAGGCGGCGTGCTTCTGGACAACAAAACTGAGGGCGTGAGGGTTGGCCTTGCCGCCCTCGGCCGGCTCGCTCGTGACGGCGAAGTTGCGCTTCGCCTTATAAACCGAGAGCGCATCACCCTTGGTCATGACGCTGCCTATTTCTTGCCGGCGAGGTATTCGCGGACCTTCTCTGCCGAGTTGCCCACCGCCTCGACCGCCGCGCGCAGCTGCTCCTCACTGCAGTCCAGACTCTTGGTCCAGTCACGGATCTCATAGTCCTCGTTCAACGAGATGAGCGTGCGATCCAGGCCTGTTTGCTTCTTGTTGTCAGTCATTCGAGTCTCCTTAAAAACGCCACATTCGGACCACGAGCGGGCTGGCGCTGTAGGTCTGAGACCCTGACTGCTTTCAGAGCAGATCTGCATCTGTCTCTGGCAAGAGATCGATTCTTGGTCTCATAGCGTTAAAAGCCCAGTCGTCGGACCCTTTTCTTGGGAGGAACAGACGGAACGCATACAGCTTTGAGCGACGCGCCGGTTGCCACGCACGTCCGCAGAGAGGAGCCGCCTCACAGCGTAAGTCTGGGATCTCCTACGTTCGAAGCCGGGCGCGACTCAAGACCATAGAACCAAGCTCGTTTCCGCGCGCGAGTTAGTCGGGAGGGCGTCCGGTCCCTGATTCCACGACTTGGCCGCGAACATTTTGCGGAAGGAATTTCATGGCAGCAGGCGACAGAACCCTTTTGAAGGGCGCAATCACCTTTGGTCTGGTTCACATTCCAGTCACACGGCGAACATCGGGCAAGAGGTGGACTTCGACTGGCTCGGCAACGCTGGCCAGTTGTGGCCCGCGCTTCGCCCGAAACAGATCGGTTCCATAAGGAAAGCATCGCCATGCGGCCTCACCGTTTCGAAACTTCTGGCCAAGTCCAGTTGATCCAGATGCCGTCGAAGTGCTTATTCCCGCGAATCCTGCCGATCAGGGCCATCGACTTGTGGACATCGCTCTAGATCTATTCTCCATTGGGTCCAGCTTATGACTGCGGCTACGTGGGATCTGATAATCGGCGGGCTGCTGATACTGATGGCGCTATCGGGCACCTTGCTCAAGACATTGCCGATCAGCGCCGCAGCGCTCTACATGGTTTTAGGTTTTGCGCTGGGCCCGGGTGGCTTCAACGTGGTGCACATCGGCATCGAGTCCGACGCCGCCCTCATCGAGGCGATCAGCGAGGTGGCGGTGCTGGTGTCGCTTTTCGCTGTGGGGCTTCGTCTGCAGATCCGCATGCAGCTCTCGAATTGGAGACAGCCTGTTCTTCTCGCCACGCTCGGCATGGTTATCACCATTGCACTGATGACACTGGCAGGCCTCGCCTTGCACATGTCGCTGGCGGCTGCGCTGTTGCTAGCAGCGATTCTTGCGCCGACAGACCCCGTGCTGGCCTCCGACGTGCAGGTGCGCCATGAGAACGACCGGGACGACCTGCGCTTCGGCTTGACTGCCGAGGGCGGACTGAATGATGGCGCTGCCTTTCCTTTCGTCATGCTGGCGCTGGGGCTGGCGGGCGCACATCACCTCGGGCCCCTGGCTCTTCGGTGGCTGGGTCTGGACGTTGCCTGGGCCATCGTGGGCGGCCTCGCACTCGGCTGGACGTGCGGCGCCGTGTTCACGCGCCTGGTGCTATTCCTGCAAACCGAGAAGAAGCAGGCGCTGGGAATGGAGAGCTTCCTCGCGCTGGGCCTCATCGCGCTGACCTACGGCATCGCGCTGCATGCCTCGGTGTACGGATTTCTTGCCGTCTTCGTCGCTGGTCTCAGCATGCGCGCCGTCGAGCGCGCCGTCGAGGACGAGGCCGACCAGGTGCGTGCTGTCGCCGAGGCACCTCAGGCCAGGGAGGCGGCCGCCGAGCAAGCGCATACGGCCGATGCGATGACGCGCGACGTGCTCGAATTTGCGCGTGAGCTGGAGAAGTTCGTGGAACTGGCTGCCATGCTGGTGATCGGCTGCCTGCTGCGCGCAGAGATGCTGACGTGGAAGAACGTCCTGATCGCCGTGCTGTTGATCACTGTCGCGCGGCCGGTGGCGGTCTACGTCTCTACGCTGCGCAGCGACTGGACCGCGCCGCAGCGCCGGCTGGGTGCCTGGTTCGGAATCCGCGGCGTGGGTTCCATGTACTACTTGGCATACGCGACTACGCACGGCGCGTCGTCGCCGGACATCGGCCCTGTCGGCGGCGCGGTGCTGGTCACCGTCGCCATCTCCGTCGTCGTGCACGGCATCTCGGCCACGCCGCTCATGAGCATCTATCAGGCGGCTGCAAAGCGCCGGCGCTGAGCGCCGGCTTCGTGGCGGCATCTGTCGGCTTTCCGGATAAGTGGCGCGTCGCGTCCGGGAGTCGCAACGGTCACCGCGTGGGGCAAGCCGAGAGCGCTTCGAGCAGCGACTGCAAAGACAGGACGCGGCCCCCCGAAAACTGTGTGTTCGCTCATCGCGCGGTCGTCTGACAGCGATGCGGTCCACAGCGGAGTTAGCCTCTTTGCATGTCTGGAAAAGGTCTGCAACATCGAACCGTTGCGGCAGGAATCGTTGATGGCCTTCGGCCGGAGGCAGTCTGCGCGCGGTGAATGATTGCGGTCCGGCATGCCAGTTGATGCGCGCCGGGCGCCCACGTTTTCGATTCCTCACCCATGCTTGACCGAGCCGCCGACCCCCTTGCCGATGCAGTTGCAACGGCCACTACTACTGCGGCGTCCGCACTTGCCAAGACCGGGACATCTACGTCCGGAACATCCGGGACCGCCCCGGTAGGAACGAAGCGTCGGCGCGGGGCACGTCCTCCGGGTCTGTCGCTCGCGGCGTGGAAGCAGTTTCTTCGCGTTGCCAAGCCGTTCTGGCTGGGCGACAAGCGCTCCACTGCATGGTGGCTGCTCGCGCTCCTCATGGGACTGATGCTTCTGGACACGCAACTGGCGGTCATGCTGGTGGCGAAGACAGGTGAGCTGACATCGGCGCTGGCCGCCAAAGACGCCGACCGCTTCTGGGTCGCCGTTCGTGCCAGCCTCATCGTTCTCGCGATGGCGGTGCCGGTCTATGCGGTCTACTACTTCATGCGCGACTCCTTCGCCAACCAGTGGCGCAAGTGGCTGACGGGGCGGTTCCTCGATGGATACCTGAGCCAGCGCCGCTACTACCACCTGAGCGCCGACCCGGACATCGACAACCCCGACCAGCGCATCGCCGAGGACATCAATACCTTCACTGGGCGCAGCATCAACTTTCTGCTCGTCGTGCTGGGCTCCGCGATGCAGCTGGTCGCATTCAGTGCCGTGCTTTGGGGCATTAGCAAGGTGCTCGTCGGCTTTCTAGCGATCTACGCCATCGTCGGGACCGTTGTTGCGCTGTGGCTCTTCGGCCAACCGTTGATCCACCTCAATTTCTGGCAGCTGAAGCGTGAAGCGGATTTCCGGTTCGACCTCATGCGGCTGCGCGAGAACGCGGAGAGCATTGCCTTCTACCGGGGTGAACCTCAGGAGCGCGCACAGATCGACCGACGCTTCGAAGACGTCTACGAGAATTACGATAAGCTCATCAAGAAGCAGCGCAGCCTGAATCTCTATCAGCGCGCATACAGCCAGCTGACGCTCGTGCTCCCGGTCGTCATCCTGGCGCAGGCGGTGCTGAGCGGCGAGTTGGAGGTCGGTCGCGCCACGCAAGCCGTTGCCGCCTTCGCCGCGGTGCTGACCGCCGTGACCGTGATCGTCGACAACTTCGAGTCGCTCAGCCGCTTCGTCGCCGGCATCGGCCGGCTGGACGTCCTGGCCAAGGCCGTTGCTCTTCCGCAGCGCGCCGACAGGCCTGTGGAGGGTACGGCCGCTTCACCCTCCGGTGAGGAGCAACGTATCAACCTGCATGAAGAAGGCGAGGCTTTGTTGATCGAGTCGCTCACGCTTCGCACGCCTGGGGCGGGCAGGGTGCTGCTGCAGGAACTCGAACTGGAAATGAAACCTGGCGATGGCCTGCTCATCACCGGGCCCAGCGGCAGCGGCAAGAGCAGTTTGCTCAGGGCCATCGCCGGGTTGTGGGATCACGGCTCTGGCACGGTGCGCCGGCTGCCGCTGCAGAGCCTGATGTTCCTCCCGCAGCGGCCCTACATGCCGGCCGGAAGCCTCCGGCAGCAGTTGCTGTATCCCTCGCGAGACATAGAAGGCGTGACCGATGAGCGCCTCGCCGGGATCCTGGCCGAAGTGCAACTCCCGGACCTCGTTGCCCGTGTGGGCGGTCTGGAAGCGGTGCAGCACTGGGACAAGGTCTTGAGCATGGGAGAGCAGCAACGGCTGTCATTTGCTCGCGTGCTGGTCCACGCCCCACGGTTTGTCATTCTGGACGAGGCGACCAGCGCGTTGGATGACGAGAACGAAGCGGCTCTCTATGCGCGCGTGAAGCAGGAAGGGGCGACGCTGATCAGCATTGCGCACCGGGAGGCGGTAGTGCCGTTCCATACCCAGGTGCTGCGCTTCGACGGTGACGGGCGCTGGGTGCTGCAGGAAGCGGATGCGTACATGGCGGCGCGGCGCAGCGAGGCCGCAAGAGATGTCGAAGCGGCTGCGTGATGCCTTCTCCAAGCTTCGATCGTCGTTCGCGCTCTGCACCGGAGGAGAACATGAAATTTGCAAGGTCCGCGTCCCGCTTTCGCAGGCAGTCCATCCTGTGTCTCGCCGTCGCGGTGCCGTTGGCAGTCATCGTGTTTGTGGGACATCGCATGGCCGCGCGGCCGGGCGGGCCCTTGGACCAGCCGCAGGTATCACGCTCCCTGCCTGCCAATCAGGAGGCGCCGTCTCCATTCGAGAAGACTGCAGTGCTTGGAAAAGCCCCAGATCCTGTGCTTTCACAGCCTTCCAGGCCTAGCTTCGACTGCACAACCGCCTCATCGTCGGCGGAGAGAAAGATCTGTGCAGACCCGGCCCTTGGAAAGCTGGACGCTGACATGGCGGAAATTTACGAAGTAGCGCTGCGGGCTAGTTCCGACAGGAAGGCTTTTGCAGCAAAGCATGCGCAGTGGACGCGCGACGAGAGAGATGCATGCGCAGATGCAGTCTGCCTTCGACGCGTGTATGAGCTCAGGATCTTCGCGCTCCGCGGAAATCGATAGCACGGCCCGAATTAGCGCCCCGGTACGGCTTTTGTATCCTTGAAGCGTTCGCGAGGATGGCCTCGAAGTGGATCGGACGAACCGGGCGCCACAGCAGGGTTGGACGGTGAGGGCCGCCAGTAAAGCTGGTGGTGTGAGCGTTAGAACGGCCGACAAGTGGCTGGCTCCCTTCGAGCCGGAGGGGGCCCAAGGGTTGGCTGATCTCAGTTCCAGGCCCCGACGCTGGTCGCACGCCATTGCCGAGGGAGACCGGGTGCGCTTCGAAGCGTTGCCCGCCAGCGGTGCCCGCCGTGGCGCATTGCCATGCAGGCCGGACGCAGTCTGGCCGCGCTGAGGCGGTGTCCACGCATCCACGCTTGGGGCACGCGGAAGCGAACCAATTCCAGAAAAAAATCTGTCTGCCTCCTCTTGAAAAGTTTTTTTCGGGCACCTAGTTTCTTCACCGTCGGAAACTGGTCACCGCCAAAGGAGGTATCGACATGACCATGAACTTGCTCAAGCAAATTGCCGGCTCTCGCTTGCCCCTGACGTTCTATCGCACCACGGACATCGACCAGGTTCGAGTCCTTCGCGCCGCCGGCCTTGTGGTCGCCATGGTGCCCTCGCCGGCCCACGCCTCTTCGGGATCGCCTTCTGTGGCCCAGGTCTTGGCGATCACGCAAAAAGGCCGGGAGGAACTGGCGAAATTCAACTACCCCGAATCGCGGTCACCGCGCTGGCGTCTGAGGATGCCTCGCATCAAGACAGTGTCCTGGCCGCGGACGCTGCGCTCAAGTGCCGACTCTCGCAAGTCCGCACCCATGCAATAGGCGCCTTTCGACCAGGCAAGCGCGCCTTGCCGTCATTCCAAACTGCCAGTTGTTCAACCGTGCGCCGCCTCGGTCGGCCGAGGCGTGCCTGCATCCAGGAGATTTGCCATGTACCGTGCTTTGTTCCCGCGCGACCTGTTCGCCGAAATCGATCGTCTGCAGCGCGACATGCGCCAGGCTGCGGACCTGTCGCCAAGCATCCGCGGCCTTCCCCGCGACGGCTTTCCCGCGCTCAATGTCGGCAGCACCGACCGGGCCCTCGAGATCTACGCCTTCGCGCCCGGCATCGATCCCGCGTCACTCGAAGTGACTCTCGAGCGCGGGCTGCTCACCATCGCCGGCGAGCGAAAGGGAATCACGCCGCGCCCGGAAGACAAAGCCACGCTCCATATCAACGAGCGGTTCGAAGGCGCCTTTCGCCGCGTGATGACGCTGCCCGAAGACGCCGATCCTGAGGGTGTGGAAGCCAAGCTGAGCAATGGGCTTCTTCACATCACCGTCCAGCGCCAAGTGGCCGCGCAGCCACGCCGCATCACCGTCCAGTGAACGCCGAAAAACCAGGAAGGAGAAATCATGAACAGCGATATCCAATCGGCTGACCGTCCCAGCCGCCATGACGCCGAAACACCCGAGAATTCCCGCTATGAGGTGTCGGCTCTCACGCCTCCCGTCGATGTGATCGAGGACGTGAGCGGCATCACTTTGTACGCGGACCTGCCTGGCGTCAGCCGTGAAGGACTCAACCTGCACGTGGAGGCCTCGACACTGACGATCGAGGCCGAATCGTCCTTGAAGGTCCCCGATGGGTTGAAGATCAGCCACACCGAAGTCGCACTTGGTCGCTTCCGGCGCGTCTTCACCCTCAGCAAGGAACTCGACACCGAAAAGGTGACCGCTGAACTGGACCAAGGCGTTTTGAAGCTGCGGATACCGAAGGCGTCGCATGCGCAGCCACGTCGCATCGAGGTGAAGACTGGGTAGGAGCTGGTCGGACGGCCTCGCCGAGCCGAGGCCGTCTCGCCAAGACTCCTTCTGGCTGCCACCGCCGGTTGAGCTGCTCGAAGGCGGCAGCTTCGCCTATTGACGACCAGCGCGCTACAAGTTGTAGTGCATAGATTGCTTCGTAGCGATCAATTTTGCAAGCCATGTCAAAGAAGTCGATTGAGGTCCTTGTGCAAAGCGAACCGCCCATCAAGCCACTGACGGCTTCGATACTTCGTGCGCTGTTGTCCCTTCCGCTGGGTGCTCAAGCGAAAGAACTTGCGGTACTGTTGAACTGCGATGTGGAACAGGTGCGGCGCGCACTTCGTGCCGCTAAAGCGAAGGCACTCGTGGATGTCGAGCCAGGAGATCGCATGGGGCCTGCAGAGTGGTTCCTGTTGCCGGCTGGCAAGGAGACATTGCGCGCGTACGAGCGGATGAATCCGCCTCCAGTCGCTTCTGCCCAGCATCGCTTGCCCCCTTCGCTGCCCAACGTTCCGAACAGTGTTTTCGCCCTTGGCAACTTTGCAAACTAGCAGTGCCACGCCCGCGGCCGCGAGGTCGTTGACAATCGTGGGTTGACGCTCCTCGTTCGTTGACGCGACGTTCAACGTTACCCAGCCCGCCTCGAACGGTCGACCGCACTCTCGCCGTGTTGGCCGAGCACCGCCGAATGCAACCGGCGGCCGGAACCGGTCAACAGCGACCCTTCGGCATCGCCATGCAGGCATTTGTGAGTGGGCTTGGAGAGCTGCGCCGCCGGAAAACCGACAACAGGCTCGTTACCACCGGCACGCAGGTCGACATACGCGGAGACGGCGCATTCATTTATCTGCGCCTCTTGCACCAAGCAGATCGCGCACGGCAACGGCCACCACCAAAAGCGCCAAGCCGGCGGCGGTCAGCGTTGCCGCCGTGTAGAAGCCAATCAGAGCCCAGTAAAAGACGGGCTGCTCTGCTGCGAGGATGTCAGCGCCCTTGCGATTGTCGAGTGCCCCAGTGCGCAGGCCTTCCAACACTTCGGTCGCTGCCATAAGGCAACCCCAGCCGATCAAGGTCGCCACGGCGAGGGCCGCCAGCGACGGTAGCCACGACCGTCGGCGGCTCGGGATATCCGAAGGACCCGTCACGTACTCACTGCGTTAGCAAAGGTTAAGCGATTCCCGAACGAAAGCTGATTGCCTCCAGATCACGAGGCAGATGGTTCCAGGCAATCTTCCAAGTCATCGGAGACGCTCGACTGGACGACTTCCATTGTCGATCTGATTGAAGCTTCTGCGTTTGGACAGTTCTCTGCAGTGCGGTAAGGGCCCGGTCATCCCATCTTGACACGCAACAGTCTGCTGGTAAGGCGTTTGACTGGATCTTCCCCTTCGGCCAACGAAGCGACTTGCGCGGCCCGGCGGACCTGATCTTTCGGCTTCAAGTGGCATAGCTAAGATGCCCGGGGTATCAGCCAACCAGGACCGGCATTCGATGAGCGAAAGTGAAGAAGCAGACAAGCAGGACTCGGCGTTGGCCGCCGCTTTGCCAACAAGCGAGCCCGCACCGCAGGGCTCTGCCTTGGAGGTCTTTGTCGCCTTCTCGAAGCTCGGGCTGACCTCCTTCGGCGGGCCTGTCGCTCACCTCGGCTACTTCCGTACCGAGTTCGTCGAGCGTCGGGCGTGGTTGGACGACAGGAGCTACTCCGATCTGGTCGCGCTCTGTCAGTTTCTGCCAGGTCCCGCCAGCAGCCAAGTTGGCATCGCGTTAGGACTCGGACGCGCAGGGTGGCTGGGGGCATTCTGCGCATGGGTCGGTTTCACTCTTCCGTCCGCCGCAGCGCTCATCTTGTTCGCGCTGGGCGTCACCCAATGGGCCGCGTTGGCGCAATCAGGTGCGGTTCACGGCCTCAAGGTCGTTGCAGTTGCCATCGTTGCGCAGGCCGTATGGGGCATGGCCAAGACGCTTTGTGCGGACCGTCTGAGAGCGGGCGTGGCCATCGTAGCCGCGCTCTTTATGCTGGCCGTTCCGTCGGCGATGGGCCAGGTCGGTGCCATTGTTGCAGGTGGCATTGCAGGACGATGGGCGGTGCAACTCGGACACCTGCCGGTCGCGGAGCATCGCGACTACGGCATCAGCAAGAGAACGGGCGCAGCGATGCTCTTGAAGTTCGGCCTGTTGCTCGTACTGCTGCCGGTGCTGGCGGCCGCAGTTCGGTTGCCAGCTCTGTCGGCCATCTCGTCGTTCTACCAATCGGGCGCACTCGTGTTTGGCGGCGGGCATGTGGTGCTGCCGCTGCTGCAGGCGAGCGTCGTACCCACCGGCTTGGTCACCAACGATGCGTTCCTCGCCGGATACGGGGCCGCCCAAGCCGTGCCGGGTCCCTTGTTTACCTTCGCCGCTTACCTCGGGGCAGTGATGACTGGAACGCTTGGAGGATGGGTCGGTGGTCTGACGCTGCTCGTTGCCATCTTTGTTCCTGCGTTCCTGATGGTGGCCGGCGCCCTGCCGTTCTGGGAGCCGCTGCGCCAGCGCGACGGGGTGCAACGTGCGATGGCCGGTGTCAATGCCGCGGTGGTCGGCGTCTTGGCAGCCGCATTGTACGACCCGGTATGGACGAGCGCCATCCATTCACGCGCCGATTTCGGGCTGGCCCTGGCCGCCTTCGGCTTGCTGGTCTACGGGCGGCAGTCGCCTGTGCTGGTCGTGGCGCTTGCGGCGGCTGCGGGCTGGATGCTTGCGCTTTGAACCCGGCATCCCCTTTCTACGAGCCAACGATGGGACGGTGGGACGGTGGGTCAGCTTTGTTAGTACCGATGCAATCTTAACCCGCTGATCACGATTGCACTGGCGCTAACACACCGTCGACAGGAACTCTTCCATCGATTCGATGCAGACACCGGGCGCACTGAGATGGGGGCAATGCCCGATGTTCTCGATCACGCGCAGGATGCTCCTCGGCATGACCTGATGCATGAACGCGCCCACGGTGGTTGGCGCAATGACGTCGTCATCGCACTGCAGGATCAGGCTGGGCGTCTGCAACTCGGGCAGCCGATCACGATAGTCGGAGAGAAACGTGACGCGTGCGAAATGCTCGGCGATTTCCGGGTTGGTTCGGCAGAAGCTGTCGGCAAGTTCTCGCCCGAGCGCTGGCCGGTCCGGCGCGCCCATGATGACGGGCGCCATGCTTTTCGACCAACCAAGATAGTTGTTCTTCAGGGTCGAGAGGAGTTCGTCGATATCGGCCCGCTCGAACCCACCGATGTAATCGCCATCGTTCACGTAGCAGGGCGACGGGCCGATCATGACGTGGCCCACGATTCGCCCTGGCTTCGCCAGGTCCGCCAGCATGCCGATCATTGCGCTGACCGAGTGGCCCACGAAGACGACCTGGCGTGACGCCACTTCGTCGAGCAACTCATTGATGTCGTCCGCGTACTTCTGCAGTGTGTTGTATTGGCGTGGCTCATACGCCGACAGGTCCGAGCCGCCGCTGCCGACATGGTCGAACAGGACCGTACGAAACCTGCCTCTGAAGAGCGGCGCCATCAGGCGCCACATCGTCTGGTCGCATCCGAAGCCGTGCGCGAAGATGATGGTGGCGGGCCCGCTACCCGACACCCACGCATTGTTGCGGCGCCATACGTCTGTCCTCATTCCATTCGCAGCATTGTTCTCGGCCATTTGTCCAACCTGAAGCGACACGCGTCCCGTCACCCTTGGCGACGACCGCGAACCATCGAGCGCGGAGCGCCTTGCGGCCTGATGAGGCGCACCTTGAGGGAAAGCCGTCAATTCTGGTTCTCGGGTCGAGCGATCGTCAAGCATGTATCCCACACCGCGTACCGTGTGAAGAAGCTTGACCTCGAACGGGTTGTCAAGCTTGACGCGCAAGCGACGCATGGTGACTTCGAGGACATTGTCTTCGCTGCGCGCAACGGTGCGCCAGACCTCGTCGAAGAGTGCGGCGCGAGAAAGCACTTGCGCTGGCCGGCGCAAGAGTGCGACGAACAGCGCGAACTCCGTTCGCGTGAGTTGCACAGATTTGCCGTTCCGCCAGCATGTGCGGGCTTCGAGGTCTATCTCCAGATTGGCGAAACGCACCCGTTGAGATTTTGGCTTCGACGCGAGCAGCAGCGCGTGCACGCGATTGACAAGTTCAGCTGGCTCGAACGGCCGGACCAGAAAGTCGTTCGCTCCGAAGTGGATTCCCTGCAAACGCGACGCCACCGTGTCGCGTTCCGTCAGGACGAGGACGGGCGTGCTTTTGGTTCGGCGGATCGCACGCAGGATCGAATAGCGATCGGCGTCGCGGGGGTCTGCCTCGAGCAGAATTCCCGCATAGTCGCCATGTGAGCCGAGCCACTTGGCCTCCACGGGGTCACGCGCGGAGTGCACGCGAAAACCATGGTCCTCCAGCGCTTGCGGAAAGTACTGTTCCGGACTGGAAAGGACAGTTTCGATGACAAGGAGCCGCATGGTGGTGGATTGACATGTTGTTCGCGTGCACAAGGGCAAAGGCCACTTAACGGAATTCCGATTCCATCGCAAATGTGCCCGATGAGGACGACGCTGCCAACCCTCCGCAACCCTGTCTCCGTTCGCTCAGACACCGCTGAGCGGCGGTCTCCACGGCAAGCAAGATTGAAGCCGGTGCATCGCCGTACGTGAAGATGCCGGCTCCAGGGCCGTAGATGCGCTGCGCGTCGGCGATGCCATTGAGATCGAGGGCCCGGACTCGGCCTTCTGCATCGACCGGAGCGAGACGCGCCTGCTGATGATTGCCGGCGGCATCGGCATCATGCCGATCTACGCGATGGCCGAAGAGGGCGCACGCAGAGGGTGTTGCCCTTCGAGCTTCACTACTCATCCCTGCTCGTGGCGATGCTGCCTATGTGTCCTCGCTCGAGCATACTTCCTACGCAAGTCGGGTGTTCATTCACGAGGCCCTGACCCCGCAGGCGGTGGACGAAGTCCTCTGCGACCTTGCCGGTCTGTCCGCGGACGGTGACGGGGTCTATGTCTGCGGACCCCGGCTGCTCATCGCGCTCACCCGCGAGGCTTCCAACCTCGATTCCGCGCATGAGATAGCACGCTCGGCGAGCCTGTGGCCTTGATCAAACTTGGAGTACCTGCATGACCCGACTCTCACGCCAACTCGCGGCATCCGTTGCCGTTGCCGCATCGCTGATGTCGTTCCGTCCGCCTGGGCTGCGGACAAGCTCGCGTCCGCCGACGCCTCGATGCTCAAGGACATCGCAGAGACCAACATGGCGGAAATCGAAACTGGCAAGATCGCGCTGGAGAAAGCCCCGAACGGCGGCATCAAGGAGTCCGCTCAGATGATGGTCGATGACCATTCCTAGGGCCTTGCCGACGTGAAGGCGCTGGCCTCCGCCAAGGGCACCGAGTTGCCCGACGGCCCGAGTGTCAAGCACAAGGCGGTGGGGCTGGAACTCAAGGCTCTGCCGGGCGGCACATTCGACAGCCGTTACGTGAAGCAGGCGGGCGTGGGCGATCACGAAGCCACCGAGAAGCTGCTCAAGAAGACACAGGCCAATGCCAAGGACGCCGACCTGAAGGCATTGGCCGAAGAGATGCTGCCCGTGGTCCAAGGACACCTGCAGCATGCGCGAGAACTGAACACCAGCATCGCCAAGAAGTAGCGGTCAGACCGTTGCCCGATCCGCGAGGACTGGCGCGGCTCGGCCCCCTTGCTCTCAATGTGCGACCCTTCGCCGGTCACCCAGTGCGGTGTCGCGCAGCATCATGATCCGGAGTCGATCATTAAGGCGGTGGTCGCACGGGTTTCGTAGCCTTTGGGATGCGACTTCGGAGTGATTCGTGACCGATCGTGCACAGCATCTCAACAGCTGCCATGGCCAGGCCACACGCAGCAGCGCGGTGGTCAGCCCCGTCACCACTGCGCCGATCACCGCGGCCAGGGGCATGACCAGCCCCGGCAGCACCCCAGGCCCACCGCGGTCAGCTTGGAGTAGCTGAAGCTGCGCTGCGTCAGCGTCAGCGCCACGACGAGGCCCTCGCGCGGCATCCCAATCCAGGTGAAGAAGGTCGCGGTGCTGTCCGGCGCGGTCGCGAGCACGCCGCAGGACGCTTCGTCAAATACGCCGCTCAGGCTCGCGACCAGCGGCGCTGGCGCGTGGCACGGTCCCTAGAACTGCCCCCGTCCATCGCCAGTGCGGTCGTGAACCCAGCGCATGGCTTGTTGCTCTGCATGCCGGGTGGCCTCCGCCGCGGTTCCATAAACGATCTCTTCGGTGTCGTCAGGCAGCAGCGCCTCTTCTTCTGTCGCAGGCGTGCGCAGGAGAGCGACGACCGGGCGATAGCCGCCTTGTTGCGGCTCTGCGCGAAGCTCGAATCTGAAGCCGCGGTACTCCAGTGAGAGGCCGTTGGAATTGGGTGTGATGTCGTTGTTCATGGAATGTGCCCTCGTGAGTTGCACGGAGGGTGCTTGCCGCTGGGGCGACCGGAAGTAGGCACGCAGGGGCATCGTTTGAAGGACGCGACGTCGTCGGATAGCCGCCGCCTTTTGTTCCTGCGAGAACTTGAGTCGCGGGCCGCCTACCCTGCTGGGAAAAGGAGCTGCTGCCGGTATCCGTCGTACCAGCCCTTCAGGGAATTCTTTGTGGATCACTCGGCTGACGGATCGGGCGTCTGACGCATTTGCCATGCGTGATGTAGAGCTCAGGAGCTCGAATCCGATCTTCGCGGGAATACAAGGACGATTTCTTGGTCCAGGTTTTCGTCCGCACCTCTCGGGTCAGCGATTGGTGGAAACCTTTACCTTGACCATCGCCGCATGCCGCACGGTCTTCTGTTGGTTTTTCGCGGCGACGCTCTGCTGCTTGACCCTTGAACTAAACTTCCCCGCCATGTCGTGCGCGTCCACCGAACTGTTCTCGAACGTGCGTCCCAGACTGATGGCCATTGGCTACCGCATGCTTTCGTCCGTACAGGAGGCGGAGGATCTGGTTCAAGACGCATGGTTGCGGTGGCATGAAGAGACGAAGTCGTCCCGAGCCCAGGTCCTGAATGCTGAAGCCTGGCTCGTGACCGTGACTACGCGGATGGCGATTGACCGTCTTCGGGCAGCCAAACTGCGAAGAGCCACGTACGCTGGCGCGTGGTTTCCCGAGCCGCTTTTGGAAGAGGCGCCGACCACGCCTGAGCAAGCGTGTGAGAACGCCGACAATGTGTCCATCGCCTTCTTGCTCCTTCTGGACTGTCTATCGCCGGAAGCAAGGGCCGCCTTTTTGCTGCGTGAGGTGTTCGACGCAGAGTACGAGCAAGTAGCCGAGGCCATCGGCCGAAGTGAAGCTTCCACCCGGCAGATTGTTCATAGAGCCAAAAAGCGGCTTGAGAGCGCGCGCGAATCAACGGGCTTGAAGCCGTTGCCAATGCCAGCAGCGGCTCGGCTGGACCTGTTGCGACGACTCGTTCAGGCAATTTCGAGCGGTGATCTTGAGGGCATCAAGCGGCTGCTCGCAGAGGAATCGGAGATGCTGGGCGACTTTGGCGACGTCAGGCCAAGCTTGTCGGGGCCTTTGCTAGGAGCTCAACGCATCGCTCAGCTTTACTACGCGACTCACCTGCGCCACGGTGCCATGATGCGACTTGAGCCGGCCATACTGAATGGCGAATGGTCGCTCCTGCGCTACCTCGACGGTGCACTTGACTCCGTACAGACGTTCGAGTTCACCGATGTTCAGGTCTCCCGGGTTCGCATCCAGCGGAATCCGGTGAAGTTGGCACGGTTGAAGGAGAAGCTGCTCGCTTTCTGAGTTCCGGGGCCGAGCACGCCCCGATCAGGAAACTGACGTCTGGGCCCAATTTTTTTCCTGCGACTGTCACAAACCAATCACTTCAAGCGTCTTAGGAACAGGTTGCTCCTGCAACCGTTTCACCCTCAACTTGAAGAAAGCGTTTCATGACCCGCGCAGTTTGGTTCCAAGCATCCCCGGAAGGGGCCAAGGCCATCGGTGGCCTGCATCACTTCGTCACCTCTGGCACATCCTTGCCGAACCAGCTTATCCATCTGGTGTTCCTGCGCGTCTCGCAGATCAATGGCTGTGCGCACTGCATCGACATCCATACCCGTGACCTGATTGCTGGCGGAATGTCGGTGGAGAAAGTAGTCCTCGTTCCGGTGTGGCACGAAGCCGAGTACCTGTTCTCAGAGCAAGAACGAGCGGCCCTCGCCTGGTCCGAGGAAGTTACCCGCGTCAGCGAAACACACGCGTCCGATAAAGCCTACGAGGCGGCGTTGGCGGTTTTCGGCGACAAGGATCTGGTGAACCTGACCCTCACCATCGCCACGATGAACGCCATTAACCGCATGGGCATCAGCTTCCGCATGAAGCCGCGGGCGAAGGCTTAGCGCCTGCGGAGCGCAGCTCTGTTGGCGGTACGTGCGTTGCATCCAGGGATGCGGCTGCAGCTCCCCGATCGGGCTGGCCGGCTGCCTCGGCAGCTGCTCAGGCACGCCGCGCAGGTACGCTCATGGAGCGTGCCTGCTGAGCTTGGCGGACTGGAGGAGGCTTATCACAGCGGTTGCCCGCGTTCCCGCGCGAAGGCTGCTGCCGAACAGCCAGTTCTGGCGCGCCAGCCCGATGAACCGATACGGTTCTCCACCCAGTATTGTCGATGGGTAGCTGGGCAGCTGGGCAGTTGGGCACCTCGGGACAGCCTTCGTTCGTGCGCTTGGTGGTGTGCACTACGTCGGAGGGGCAGCCGAAAAAAAAGGGGAACGGAGCGCGGTGCCCGGTGGTGGTGGGATGAATCGAGCGAAGCGCAGCGAGGGTCGCGGCCGGCACGCTGTTGTCCACGATGAACAGCCGGCCGCCGCTGGCATCGATGCGCGCCTGGAGGAAGGCCTGTCCGAGTGTCATGCCGTGGTCGTTCAGCAAGGACAGCAGCTGCAACACGGTGCCGACGATCTTGCGGCCGCGGCGGCTCCCAGTGCGCATCGTTCTCCACTGGGCAGCATGGCGGCAACCCGGCAGACGTTCATCGGTGCGTGTCGGCTTGGTCTACACGATTACCCGCTGCCCAGCGGTCGATGGAAGCTCTCTGCTTCTGAGGTCATAGTTTCCGGGGGGCGACCTCAATCTAAGCTGGTGTATTGAGTTCCGACCGTCCCGGAAGCAGATGCTTACGACCAGCTCAAGCAGAAATGCATTGAATGGATCGAGAAGACCGGGTCAGAAGTCAGCGATGAACACTATCTGTTTGTAAGCGTCACTTGGAACGTTTGAATGTCGGGCTGGCTGAGCCACTGTCGCGCTTCCGCATCGGCTCGATCGTGCGCATTGACCCACCGCCTGATCAGCTCGTTTTGGTCATCAGCCATATTGCCAGGCTTTCGCCCACTGCCGTTTTCCCAGGCACGCAGACAATGCAAAAGATCGGCCGCGCCATCGAAATGCGCTTCGAGGATATAAAGGTAGCGGGGCGCGGCCACCATGGTGTCCGCAAGGGTCAGGTGAGGTCCTTCAACACTCACGCTGAACAGCCGACCGTTCGACGTCGATAGCTTCTGCATTTGCCCCAGTATCACTGGGGGCCGCTTTCTTCGCTTTGGCATGATCAAAAGACGATTGGCTGGTGGCGGGAAAGGGCGGCAAAGCACATTCGGTCTGACTTCGCGCTCCGGGTTACTGGGCGCTGACGGAGGCGCCGCCGCGTCACCGCCCTTCAACGCTGTGAGGCCGGTGCGCATCCGATCGGTCGAAGTGCCTACGGCGCGCAGGGCGACACGGAGTTGTGCGACTGCGCAGCGAAATTCCTTTGCCCATGCTTCGCTTCACCTGGCGTTGACGCTCTGACGTGGAGATTCGGTTGTCTCACGGCGAATCCTCACTTAATCGGGATGCCGACTGGAGCTCCCTCTTCATCGTCGCCATCCTCGCGAGGGCCAACGCGCTCGTCCAGCGCGTATCCAATCAGCCTCTTCATGCCGCCCTGCAGCGCGTCGAGCCACAGGTCGTAGGCCTCATCTGCCGACTCGAGTTCGTTCCATTGGGAAGCATCGTCGACTTCCTCCATAAGCACCCAATAGAAGTGACCGGGCTCCGGCTCATCGACGTGCACTGAGATTCGGCGAATGTGGGCCATCAGCGCCTCTTTGCCAAAAACTGACGCACCGCCTCGGCGGAGTTACCGACGGCTGCGACGGCGTCCCGCAATTCGGCCTCAGAGCGCCCGAACGATTCCGTCCAAGAGCGCACTTCATGCGGCTCCTCAAGCGAAATGACGTTCCGGTCGAGGGCGGTCTTCGATGTGTCGTCTGCCATGCAAATCTCCTGTGAGCACCGGCCTTTGGCCGGCAATGCTTGAAAGTTGCTGCCGTGGCAGGCAGCCGGCCATCCTCAAAAAGCGACTCCGGCTGACAGTTCTTCTCCTACGCGCGCAGGACTGTGCGGCCATGCCGCACCTCACCGAAGACCCTCTGCTCGACGAAACGGGCTGGGACGACGGGATCTAGTTCAACGGCTACCCCGGGGCGGCCGAGTTCGAGCGCGGCGCAGTCCAGCTGCGCTCGCGCAACGGTGCCGATGCCACGCAGTGGTTTCCGGAGATCACCGCGGCTTTGGCCCAGGTGAATGGCAGGCAGTACGTTGCTGACGTAGAGATGTGTGCGCTTGATGAGCTCGGCCGCAGTGACGTCGACAAGCTGCAGGACCGCGCGCGCCGCAGGCGCTGGTACGAGGGCGCCTCGCCTGTCGTGTACGGCGTGTTCAAGCTCCCGGTGTTCCGTGGGGAGGAAATCGGCTGGCAGCCGCTTATCCAGCGCAAGGCACGCTCGCCAAGCTATTCAAGCCGGCCCGGCCTGGCATCGTGGTATGGCGGAACTTTGGCGATCTGCGTGTCAGGATGCCAGGAGGCAGTCATTCCGCTGAAGCTCGGGGGCATGGTCGCGAAACGCGCCGCTACCGTCTACAAGCCGGGCTTGCGTTCGAGCGACTGGGGAAGATCAAGCGCAAGGGCGCAGGAGCGACCCACACTTGAGCGCTGGAAATCCGAGCCATCTGCCGTTGATCTAATCCTCGGCGACGAGGAGTTTGCTGCGGTCCTGACCGCGTTGGCCGATTTGCCTGACCAAGCATTCCAGGACTTGCTCGGAATGAAACGCCATGTGCCTTGGAAAATCGATAATGCGGCCGGCTATCGATGGACGGCACTCCTCTTACTCTTCAGCCTTCGTTCGATCTGCTTCGGGGATTGGCGTGGCTTGATCAGGTGATCGACTTTGTTGGGCGCAAAGGATGTCCCGGTTGTCCCGCGTGACCACTCGCCAGTCGCAATGACTACGGCTTTCCTGCATTGGCAACCAGATAGTCCAATAGCGCCGCGGGCAACGGCGCCAGCCCGTGCCGCTTGCGCACGCACAGCATCAAGGGCAGGGTGGCCCATGCATCTTCCAGGTCGATGACCCGCAGACGGCCGGCTGCCTGCAGCGCCTTTGCAGTGGACGAGGGAACGATGCCGATGCCCACGCCACTGGCGACGAAGTCGCATGCAAGGCGAAAGCTTCGCAACTGGACGCTGTTGCGCAGGGATTTGCCTTGGTCTTGCGCATGCTGCTGGAGCAGTGTGTGCATCCAGCTTCCTCGTCCCGGGCCTACCAGATCGTGGTCCAGAAAGTCGGCGAAGCGCGCTTTGTCGCGCGTCACGCCTGTCCAGTGGGGCGGCGTGATGATGACGTAGCGGTCCGTCGCGATCGGGAGCGTTTCGAGGTCCTTGGTGTCCACGGGCTCGGCCAGCACACCGATGTCTGCGCGACCGTCCGCCACTGCCTGGGGAATCTGGTCGTTGACCATCTCTTCAACGGTCAGCGTCGCGCTCGGGTTCTCCGCCAGAAAGCGCGCCAGCGGTTGCGCCAGGTACTCATACAGAGCCACGGTGTTGCTGTAGAGCTTGACGAAGTTCTTGCCCCGGCTTGTGTACTCGCCCAGCTCGTCGTTCATGCGCTGCACTTCTCCGAGCAGACGCCATGCATGGCCCAGCAGCTTCTTGCCCGCATCGGTAGGCACCACCCCGGCGCGCCCGCGCATGAGCAAGGGTGTGCCCATCTCCAGCTCCATTTCCTTGATTCTGGCGCTGATGGACGCCACCGCACGGCTGGAACGTTCAGCGCCGTGGGTGATGCTGCCTGCCTGCACGACGTTCACGAAGATGCGCAGGTCTGAAATATCGAAACGGACCATGACCGCGGAACTCCTGTTCGGGATTGACCAGGATTTTGCTGCGCAAGATGCGCCGGAGCGCGACGGTCGTTTTTGGGCAGCCTGAGGTTTTTCCGAAGGCAGACACCAAATTTCCAGCTTTTCCGAGCGAAGTCGATTCAGAACAATCCATGGCATTCCACCACTTGGACACACATGACATATTCGGTCATCGGCCGCTGCGGCCGGACAAACGAGATCGGGATCGGCGTGGCCACCTATTCGCTGGCCTGCGGCTCCTTCACACAGGGGGCCCACGGCGGCGCTGGCGTGGCCATGACGCAAGCCAACGTGCGTAAGGGCAATGCGCTGCTGGCGAACCGGATGCTGGCACAAGGCTATTCAAGCCGCAGCGTTGTGCACGCGCTCGTCGGCGACGACACGCACGAGCACCTTCGGCAAATCGCGGTGATGACGCGGGATGGTGGCTCGTCCGTGCACACGGGTGCGGCCGTGGCCGGCTGGGCAGGACATCGCCAAGGTCAGGACTGGGTGGTCTTCGGCAACGTTCTTGTGGGCGAGCATGTGCTGGACGCGATGGCATCGGGCTTCGCGAGCGATCTGGATCAACCGTTGGTCGAGCGCCTGATTCGTTCGCTCGAGCATGGCCGCGACGCCGGGGGACAAGGCAGCGCTGATGCCCACATGCCGGAGCGCTCGGCCTGCGTGGTCGTCACCGGGCGCAAGGCACAGGCAGCATGGGACTTGCGCGTGGACCTGCATCCGCAGGCGGTGCAGGAGCTTCGTCGGGTGTACCAGGTCTTTGCGCACTACCAGCCCTACTATGAAAACCGTGACGAGGACCCGAGTCGGTGCCGCTCGCAGCTTGCCTGGGAGCAAGCCAACCTGAGCCCGGATCAACTGGCGGAGTTCCTCAAATGATTGTCATCAAGAAGCTGGGCGCCCTGTGCGCCTGCATGAGCCTGGGCGCTGCGGCCCTGTCGTCCGGCACCGCTGCTGCGCAGGACTGGCCAAAGGCACCCGTTCGGATCGTTTTGCCCTTCACGCCGGCGGGCGGTGACCAGCTGTTTCGCATCATTGCGCCGCGCCTGCAGGAGAAATGGAAGCAGCCCGTGGTGATCGAGTACAAGCCCGGTGCGAGCAACATTGTTGCCACCGACTATGTGGTCAAGGCCAAGCCGGACGGCCACACCATCGGCGTGACCGGCGCAACGGTGGCCAACAATCCGCTGTTCTACAAGTCGATCCCCTACACCTACGATGATTTCAGTGGCATCACGCGCTTGGTGAATCTCGAGATGGCACTGGTCGCGCGCAACGACTCGCCCTTCAACACCATCCCCGAGTTGGTGGCGTACGCGAAGGCCAACCCGGGCAAACTCAATTGGGGCACGGGCGGGCTGGGCGCCACCTATGCCGGGTTCCGCCAGTTCATGTACGCAGCCGACATCGACATGGTCCATGTGAACTTCGCGGGCTGGTCGCAGGCCCTGTCGGAGCTGATGGGCGGACGGTTGGATCTGGTCATCAACCCCCACGACTCCAGCGTCCAATTCGTCAAAGCCCGGAAGATGAAAATGGTCGCCTCCTTCGGTCCCAAGCGCATCGCAGGCTTCGAACAGGTGGCCGCCGTGAACGAGAGCTACCCCGGTGTGGACATCGTTCCCTACTTCGCGTTCATTGCCCCCAAGGGCGTTCCCGCCACGATCCTGAAGAAGATACAGGTGGACACGGCGCAGGTGCTCAACGAGCCGGCGGTGAAGCAACAACTGACCGAGCTGGGCCTGCATGTCGCCACCTCGACCCCGGAGGAGACGGACCGAGCCTTCCGCGCGGAGACGCAGCAGTGGGCAGAGATCGGGCGTCGCATCAAGCTGCCGCCTCCGCAGTAGCAGACAAGGAATTGCAGAGGGTTGACACGATGCAATGGCCGTGCGTGTGCGTGCAGATTCCGTCCAGAATCGGGTCGATGTATCAGTTTCCCCCCTTCGGCAACCGCTGCGCAGAGCCGCACTGCCGTCGGAGGGCGAAGGATCCAATGTCAATCGAGACATCGCGTCGGAGTTCTGGTCTCGGCGCGGCCGCTTGGCCGGGCGGCCGCGCCGACAACGCTTTCCGACAGCGAGCCACTTCTTGGCCCTGCTTCGCACAATCGCACTTGGCAAGATCGTGCGCGGCAATTCCTCGGTTCAGGCCGTGCCAGTCCACACTGCGGCCGTCTCGACAACCTCAATGAATTGCTTTGCCGAAAATCCACCTGGATACAGCGTGTGGCTTGGCTCCGAGCCCGCGTTGAGGTGCGTCTTCGCATCACCAACGCATGCCGCTCGGAACAATCCTTCGGGGTCGTTCAGCCAACGTCGCTCATCGCTCATCGCGCAGTGCGATTTGGACCTCTTCCAGCGAAACCTTGAGAAAGCCCCGGAACGCTTGGTGTACCTGCGCGAGTTGTGGGTGCCCGCTCGCAGTGAGCCAGTGAACAACCAGTTGTTGCGCCCCAGCGCGATCGGCCGGATGCGGTTCTCCACCCAGTTTTTATCGATCGGGAGGGCTCCATCGTCGATGTAGCGTGTCAGAGCCACCCAGCGGTTCAGGGTGTAGTCGATCGCTCGAGCCAAGTCGACGGGGTGATCTCCACGGCATCGGTACCGACCATGGCATCGTCAAAGCTCACGTTCGTGCCGATGAACGTTCTGGCACAGGCGCTGCGCCGAAGCAGGACAGCCTTGTGCACCTTGGACGAGTTCACGCTCGGGGCGGAATGCCGCCAAGGAAAGACATCGAATATGCTAACGGGTCGTATGTTGTCCATCCACTTGGCGGGACGGCAGAACATAGCCGCAAAATCTAAAAAGGTCGCGCAAATGGCCGACTACACCGCGGACCTGCAAGCGGCGATCGCATCGTACGCACCAGACAGGCAGATCATCACCTTCAGCCCGGCGATGCTGATCCTGCCGCGCGATGGAGAGCGCGGGAACTTCGAGACCGCCGTGCAGATGAGCTACTTCTTCCACGAGTGGATTCACTACCTCCACAACGTGTCGACGGTTCACGGCATGTCCGCGTATTCGAGCTTCATCGGCCTGTGGAACGCCTTCCGGCACACGACGGGCGAGTTGGGGTTGGGTCAAGGCAGGTTCATCACCTCGTCGGCCGAGGAGTTGAAGACGCGCGCCTACTTGGACGTCATCTGGAGCACGCGCCGCCCGGCGGACAAGCCGCTGTTCGGGGAGCCGTCGGTGGACATGTGCCGCATCGTTTCGTGCAAGCCGGCAGGGAATTTCAACGGCATCCCGGACTACCTCGACGTGTCCGTCGAGGTAACCAACAAGCTGGGTGATGTCGTGACCTACCCGAAGGTGATCGGCCCCACCGAGATCGTCGAGTCTGTCGCCTATCTGCTCGAAAGTCATTTTCTGGTTCGCGGATTCAACCATCCGCCGTCATCTACACGCGTCTTCCCGTACCACACGCTCACCTTGCTGGCGCGACACATCGCGCCGGAACTCGACGACAAGACTGTCTTGATGTGCGGCTTGGCCAGCCTTCAAAGCACGTTCCCGACCGACGCAGTGATCCAGTTCCTGAAGGTGTGCCACGAGTTCAGGAAGAAAGGAGAGGACGCCATCGAATGGCTGACTGTTGAGACCGTCCAGCAATTGAGCCTCAACGAACCGGCATTGCGCGCTGGCCTGAAGCAGATCCACGACATGTTCCCCGTTCCTGGCGGCGTGGAGAGGGCCGTGAAGGAGACCGTCGCCTTCATGGAGAAGAACCTCGACTTGCGGTTGGACAACCCGTTCTTCGAGCTCGACTTCGTCGAACACATCCGTGAGGCCGGGCCCGGCAACTTCGGTCAACTCATGAACCGCCTGGTGCTGACCCACGGCATTTGCAGTTGCCGCCAGGAGCGGGCCGGGTTCGATGATGAGATCGTAAGGGATGATCTTTTCAACTTCGCCGTCGCCGCCAGTGACGACAGGTTGACTGACGCGCGGTTGGCCATGCTCGCATCGGTGGACTTCCTGATTAGTCACCTGCAGGCTGACGGCAGCTTCAGGGCGACGGCCGATCTACAGAATCGCAAGTGCCCGTTCTTCAGTTCATGTCGGGAGTCAACCCGACGCGACCATGCAACGGACTGCGCAACCCAGCCTTGGAAGTCCGTCCATACCAGGCCTGCAAACCCCTGCAGCTATGCACAAGGCGTGCTGCACTTCCGACCTGGCGAGCTCAAGTCGAGGCCTGGCGACTGATGTTCGTCCACGTTTGACTTCTGCCGGCTCGTTAAGCGATGCGTGCCTGATAGGTGCTCGGTGAGCGTCCAGTCATCCCATTTTGACCGACCGCACGCGGTTCCCTTGGACTGCAGTTGCGCTCCGACGTAGGCCACGCACTCCACGAGGTTGAGGGCAGCCAGCAGCAAGAACTTCTCGGCATCAGTTCGCACGCGCAGCAGGTCGTGCCGGCCGAGGTGGCTGTACACGAAGGCGAGCAGGTAGCGCTCGCGGTGGTCGACGGTAAGCGCCCGAGCAAGGAGCACGGCGCTGCCGCCTATTCCGTGGCGTCATTTACAACGTCGGTCGTTTAAGAGACATTCAGGTGCGTAGCTAAATGTTACTATCTTGAGCAGAGAGTTCCTCGGGGCGTCTTCGAGCGAACGCCACGAAACGATCTTTGCTGAGGGTTCATTTAGGTATGGCTGTCGCACCAGGGATGTTTCTCAAGCTTCCCGATGACCTTGGTTTGGGAAAGCTGGAACGTCTCGACGGAGACACTGTTCATGCGCGTCTCTTTCACTCTGTCGCCGAGCAAGAATCAGCGTCGTTTCCAGTCTCTAGTGTGCGCCGTGCCTACCTGAGCAAAGGTACTCGGGTCTATGTCACTCAGGAGGGGGGCACTGCGGTTGGCCGAGTCGCCGGGTTTCGTCGCCTGGATGACGGCACGATGGAGTACGACATTCAATATCCCAACCAGGTGAGTCTAGACCACCGGGAGACAGACTTGGATGTGCGGTGCTGGCGTTGCCGAGGCAACCCAGCAGACATCCTGTCCGCTGGGGCCGCGGAAACACAGTGGCTGCATGACCGCCGCCTCGCCGCGACCCAGAGGGTCTTTCGGATGTTGGCAAGCGTGGATGGCATCACCAGCCTGTTGTCCAGTGGCATCGAACTGGTATCGCACCAAGTCAGCGCTGTGCGGCGAGTGCTCTCCGACCCAGTGATGCGGTACCTGCTGGCCGACGAGGTAGGGATGGGTAAGACCATCGAAGCGGGCCTCATCATTCGCCAGTGCCTGTTGGACGAACCGCATGCGCGGGTCGTGGTCTTGGCGCCTGCGACCTTGGTCGAGCAATGGGAAGGTGAGCTTGAATCTAAGTTCTACGTGTATGAGTTCCCAGGCGCCGTCGAGGTCTTGTCTCATGAGCAGGCCCGGCAGGTCGAAACGGCTCCCACCTTGTTGGTCATTGACGAGGCGCACCGAATCGACAGCGCACAGGACGGGGGACTCTACGACGTAGTCGCCAGACTTGCCCAGAAATCACAGCGACTGCTCCTTCTTTCCGCGACGCCCGCTCTCGCAGATGCCTCCAAATTCCTGCAACTCTTGCGACTTCTTGACGCGCAGTCATATGGCGAAGAGACCCTGGAGGGCTTTGCGGCGCGTCTATCCGCTCGTCGAGAGTTCGGCCGACTGATCCTGGGGCTGGCCTCCGGGGGAGCGGGGCTCGTTCTTCGCCGGCGTGCAGCACAGGCCGCTGAACTATTTCCGCAGGATCCAGTGGTGGCTGACCTGGCCCGGCAACTCGAAGCAGCGACACGCGACCCTGACGGCCAACCGGACCAAATCGCAGCAATGCTGCGTTCGCACATATCTGACGGTTATCGGGTCAATCAACGCGTTATTCGAGGACGTCGTCTGGACGTTAGCGGTTGGGAGTTCCAACGCCGTGGGCCACTGCCTACGCCTGAAGGCAAGCCATCTCTCTCGCATATTCGCGTCGACGCCGACGACGACCGCCGCAGCCCTGTCATCAGTGACTGTCTGGAGGAGTGGCGTACGGCGGCCGCAAGTTTCGCCGAGTCCAACGCCGAGTTGACCGATCCACTCGCCTCACGATTCAGCGAGCTGATCGAGGCTTACGGCGTGGGTGTGGATGAATTCAGACGCGCTGTAGAGAACGCGCAACAACATGCGAACCGCCACACATTCCCAGGTGAGGCAGAGTGCTTGGCAGCGCTCTTGGAAGCTTGCCAACTCGATCCGGGAGCAAGAACGCGAATTGACGTGGTTCAGGACTCCATCCGACTCCTACACAAAGGCATGGGTGGCCACGCGGCTGGCCTCAAGATTGTTGCATTCGCTTCAAGCACTTCCATGGTCGAGTTGGTCCACGCACGCCTTTCGTACGGCGTCATTGGCGAGGTGGAACTGGTCACGCACAAGCTCTCTCGCGATGAAGTCAACAACGCGCTGGAGCGCTTCAAGAA
>Ga0209675_1000484_pt1 | contig 30214 bp, 26 predicted proteins | sample AraplaCol_mLB_r2_2_FD_184280 | JGI IMG/M metagenome (GOLD analysis project Ga0209675, IMG submission 184280) | Arabidopsis root microbial communities from North Carolina, USA - plate scrape MF_Col_mLB_r2 (SPAdes) (version 3) | ecosystem: Host-associated > Plants > Roots > Endosphere | place...
CCGATTTCGGTCTTGGTACGCGTCACTTCGGCGGCGGTCAGGTCACCGATCTTGACTTCCGGGTACACCTCGAAGGTGGCTTCGAATGCCACTTCATCTTCCGACACGCCCTCGGTCTTGAGATCGAACTTCGGCTGGCCGGCAACCTTCACTTCCTGGGCCTGCGTGATATCGAAGAACTTGCGGGCAGCCTTGTCGAAGCGGACTTCGAACTCGACCTGCTGGCCATATTGCTTCTCGACCATCTTCATCGGCACCTTGCCGGGGCGGAAGCCGGACATCTTCACGGTCTTCGACAGACGGACCAGGCGTTCCTGGGTTTCCTTCTGCACTTCGGCCTTGGGGATAGCCAGGGTTACCTTGCGGTCCAGCTTGCCGAGGTTTTCAATGTTCGACATGGTCGTCAATCCAATCCAGAAATGTTGTGGTCAGCGCAAGCATTTGCGCCCTACTGTTTGCGCCTGTCTGCGCGCCGCTCGCCTGGCCGCGACCAGCACTTGCGGAAAAGCCCCGCGCAGACGGAAAACGCGGATTATCGCACGATTTTCTTTGGGTTCCGGCAGTTTTTACCCTATGCGGTCCTGATCCGGCTCCGGACGCGGGACTGCCGCATCGGTCAGTTGACCGTGGCGCAGCGCCCGCAGCAGCAGGCGGGCGGGGTCGATGGCATCGGCCAGGTCGGACTCCAGCGGCAACGGCTCGCCGTCCACCTGGCTGGCAATCAGTTCCGCGCCCAGCGTTGCCCATGTGAGGCCGCGCGACGCATATGCAAGTGCCGTATAAAGACCCGGCATCCGGGGCAGATCGCGGAGGTGTGCCCCACGCAGGCCACCCACCTGCGCCATCGCCAACACTTGTGCCGCATCGGGCATGGCCCCAATGAGCGGCAGGCGATTGTGAGTGACCGTGCGCACGCCCACATAGCCGTGCAGGGTCTTGGGATCGATGGCCTCGATGGCGGCAGCCTGCGCCGGCAGCAGCGACGCCAGCCGCGCAAGGTTTTCAGCATGGACCGAAGCACTCTGCACGAGCGGGCCTTCGTCATCCTCATAGCTGGAGCCGAAGCGCGTACCGCCGCTCTCATCACGCGGCAGCAGATACCCGTTTCCCGTCACCACGCAGTCGGGCCAGCTACCCGCCGCGACGGCCTGGGCGGCATCGAAATCTGTCAATTGCCCGCGGACGCGGCGCAGCGCCAGGAACTCGTTGGATACCAGCCGCTCGGCCTCGTGCGCATTGGCGAGCACCAGCACGGGAGCGCTGGCCAGCACGTTGCCCGAGGCATCCCGTGCCACCCATTGGCCTTCCACATGTGCGATCGCCGCGACGCGGTGGCCGAAGTGCGCGTCAACCGCCTCGCCGGCCTGCGCCAGTTGCGCCCGGCAGATATCGGGGGGCGCGACCCAGCCCCCGCGTGGAAACCACAGACCACCGCGCGGCACGGCGGCGCCATGGCGCGCGGCCGCCTCTTCGGCAGTCATCCAACGCACGAACGACTCGGGAAAACCCAGCGTGGCCAGCGCCGCGTTCTGCACGGCGCAGTCGGCCTCGTCCTCGCCAATCTGCAGCACGCCGCAGCCATGCCAGCCTACGGGGTGGCCTGCTGTTTCAAGGGCCTCCCAAGCGCGCAACGCATGCAGGTTTCCAGCCCGCGACAAGCGCGACAACTGGCTGTCATCAGGAGACATGTGCGCATGCATGGCCGCAGCACGGTGGCCCGAGGTCTGTCGCGACGGACCCTCGTGAGCATCGAAGAGCGAGATTCGCCAACCGCGTGCGGCAAGCCGTTCGGTCACCGCGCAGCCGGCCAGACCGGCACCGATCACGATGGCATGGCGGTCCGGCCACTGCGCGGCATCGGGCGGCGCATGACGGCGCACCTTCCAGGCAGGCGCAAAGCGCGCCGTGATCATCTCAGTTCCGCTATCGACCTCGAAGCCCATGGACCGCAGCCCTCCCACCACGTCGAGGGTGGCTGGCGTCGCCAGCGTGGCGCCCTTGCGGGCGAGTCGCGCCAGGCCGCGCAGGATCGCATCGACGTTCGTTTCATCGCTGAAGGTGTCGTCCAGATAGAACGCATCGGCGCCGAGCGCCAGCTTGGACAGCATCGCCTCCACATTGCCGAACGCCAGCGTCAGCACAACGGCCCCGCCTTCAAACGTAAGGCGATGCAGGCCCGGCAATGCATCGGGCCGTGCCCGCTCCAGTGCCTCGGTCAAGGGCGCGAGGGCATCCTCGTCGACATGCCACGCAGAGAGATCACGCGGCGAGGCGTCGATGGCCACAAAGTGAAGGCGGCCACACCGTTGCGGATCGCGCCGCCACGCTTCCCATGTGGCGAGGAAGTTCAGGCCTTGTCCGAAGCGGGTCTCGACCACAACGAACTGGTCACGTCCCGACCAATTTCCGGGCAATCCGTTGCCGCCCAGGAATAGGCGTTGTGCTCGCGCAAGCGGCGTCTCGTCATCGACGGAATGAGGGGCGGGAGGTGCGATATCGCGCGGCATGGTGAGGATGGATACGACCGGAAATGGCGGCGGATGGTAGCATAGCGCCCTCCTCGCAAACCGCCCGGCAGGCCTCGTGTGGCCGCTGTCTGGCGATCGTTTGCGTGCCGTCATTTCCCCCTGCCATGCTCAGCTATCGTCACGCCTTCCATGCCGGCAACCATGCCGATGTCCTCAAGCACGCCGTTGTGGTTCAGTTGCTGGACTACCTCACGCAAAAGGACAAGCCGTTCTGGTACGTCGACACCCATGCAGGCGCCGGCCTGTATGCGCTCGATCATGCCTACGCCCAGAAGAAGTCCGAGTTCGAGACCGGCATTGGCCCGCTGTGGCGCGCAGCGCAAGGTGGTAACGAACTGCCGGAGATGCTGGAAGCCTACCTGGAGCAGGTGCGCGAATTGAATCGTGATGGAACCCTGAAGCACTATCCGGGGTCCCCGTGGCTGGCCTGGCAGATGCTGCGCGAACCGGATCGTCTGCGCCTGTTCGAGTTGCACAGCACCGAGATCCAGGTACTGCGCGACAACTTTCGGGGCGCAGGCCGCAAGGTCATGCTCTATGACGGCGACGGCTTCAACGGCATCAAGGCCATCCTGCCTCCGCCGCCGCGCCGCGCGCTGGTACTCATCGACCCATCGTATGAGGACAAGCAGGACTATGCGCGCACGCTCGACACGCTAAAAGCCGGCCTGGAGCGCTTTGCCACGGGCATGTATGCGATCTGGTATCCCCAGGTGCAGCGCCGCGAATCGATGCAGTTGCCCGCGCAACTCGAACGCCTGCCGCTGAAAAGCTGGCTGCACGTGACGCTCACCGTGAAACATCCCGTGGAGGGGGGGCTGGGCCTGCACGGCAGCGGCATGTTCGTCGTCAATCCGCCGTGGACACTCCACGCCGCACTTGAGGAAGCGATGCCCAAGCTCGTGGAATTGCTGGGCCAGGACGGCGGCGCGGCATTCACGCTCGAATCGCTCGAAAACTGAGCATCATGCCCACGCCGATGCCCACCGCATCGGCGCACAGATCGAGCCAAGACGCTTCGCGATATCCGGTCATGGACTGGAGCCACTCGATCAATACCCCATAGACGATCAGCCCTCCTGCCACTCGCCAAAGGCGACCGGGCCATGCCCGCGCGGCCAGCCACGTGAGTACGCTGAAAGCCAGGACATGATTCGACTTGTCCCACCCGGTGGTAGGTTCGGGCATGCCGGGCGGCAACAAGGAAAGCGCCAGCACGGCCACCGAGCAAACGGTGAACAGTACGCGGCACTGAAAAAGCGTGGGACGGCGCATCCAGAAGTCCATGGCGAGAGACAAGCGCCATCGTACACGCCACTGTCACCACGTTGCGTGGGACAAAGCCAGACGATACAGGCGATTCTCAGGACAAGATTCTGAGATTGACGCAAAGAAACGCTTTAGCCAAGCAGTGTGCGAACTGCCTGAGAACTAGCGGAATTTGGCCGATGATTGGCGGACTATGGAATGGATGGTGACGTGTAGATATTTCGTCACAAAAAGATGGTTGGTGCGAGGGAGGGGAAACGTGATTTCAGATCTATCAACGACTTAGTGATGCTGACGGGGGCAAATTGGGGACGATTTTTCGGCCCATTGTCCAGCTTCCGGGCACTGTAGGAGTCCGCCGGATAGCGGGCAGCACAGTTACAGCGCGAGACTTGGCGCATCATCACACAGGAGATGCGCCATGCCTGCAAACATTCACGTCGTGCCCACCGAACGCAACGGCTGGGCAGTAGAGGTCGAGGGTACGGACGGCGCCACGTCGCACTACCCGAGCCAGGAAGAAGCGATTGCCGTCGGCACCGAGAAGGCCAAGAACGACAAAGTCGAGCTGATCATCCACGGCCGTGATGGCCAGATCCGAGAGCGTAATTCTTTCGGCCATGACCCACGCAACGTCAAGGGCTAAGGGCTGCGCTGCGCGCCTGGAGCGCGTGCGTGCTCGATCTGCTGGCCACCCAACCGCGCTCCCAACACCCGGTCACTCCGCACGCGGTCGGCTGGCACTGCGGGCGCGCTCGCGCGAGGTGCCCTCGTGGGCCAATACCGAGCGAGCGTTGTGTGATGCGTCACCAGGTGCGGGCTACGGTGCGCACCAATCGTTTCCCTGTAGCCGTTTTCCGGACCCTCCCCCAGCCACTGCATGGCGTTGGGTGAGTGCGCCGTGCCGCTCTACCCGGCATAACGACCCTTCGCTACGTGCGTGAAACCGCGTGCGTAGCTGCCACGAACTTCCTCCCAAAAGCGTCCAACAAGTTCACCCACATCGCCACCTTGCGCGATAATTCGGACTAGACTAGACTAAGTTCATAGCACCTGTAAGTGGAGAAACCATGCAAACCGTGAACATTCACGAGGCAAAGACGAACCTCTCACGCCTCATCGAGGCAGTGACCGAAGGCGACGAGGTCATCATTGCGAAGGCGGGCAAACCGATGGTGCGCATCGTGCCGTTTGCGACACAGCAGACTCCGCGGCGCCTCGGCGGATTGAAGGGGAAGATCCGCATCGCGGACGACTTCGACGCGCCGCTCCCTGACGACTTGCTGGCGGCATTCGAAGGCCAGTGATGCGCATTCTGCTCGATACCCATATTTTTCTCTGGGCCGTTTCAGGCGATCGGAAGCTGAGCAAGAAGGCCCAGCAGTTGATTCTCGATGCCAGTGAGGTCTATGTCAGCGCAGCAACGATCTGGGAGATATCCATCAAGGCCGGCCTCGACAAGATCGAGGCCGACGTGGACGAATTGATTGCGGAGATCGGCGCAGCAGGTTTCCGGGAGTTGCCGGTAACGAATGCGCACGCTGCGGCCGTGCGCAACTTGCCAGACCATCATCGCGATCCGTTTGATCGCTTGCTGGTAGCCCAGGCGATCACAGAACCGTTACGGCTGTTGTCAGCGGATGAACATGTCTGGAAGTATTCCGATCTGGTGATTCAGGCGTAGGCGTGGAGAACGCCTTTTGTAACGTCCCGCCAATGCCGGAGGCTTAAGCACGGGGCCCGACACTAATACCCAGCTCAGACCCTTCTTTGAGTGCGCGAAACCGCGTGCGAAGCTGCCGTGACCATCCGCCGGCCGCGCTTTGACAGGCCTGCGCGAACCGCCACACGCACGCTGCAAAAAAACCGCTCGAACAAGAGCGGGGGCGTGGCGGGGTCCCGATGGCGCGCGAAAGGTGATAGACGTGCTTTCGGTCCACCGAGCAGCCAGTACATCGAGTGCCGCCGCTGATAGGCTCCGAGGACGCTCCTCAGAGCCACGAAACGGCCCCTGGCGCGACGCGCGGGTGTGCTGCGAGTCTCTCGGCATGCGATTGGGGAAAGGGCGAGCAGGCACGCTCTGGTTGCCTCAGAGACAGCAGACGCTGCGGTAGCGTTTATGATGCGGGGGCGCACCGCACCACCACAGCCGAGAAATCCATGCGATCGATGCTTTCCAAGCTTTTCGCAAGACCAGCCAGCCAGGCCGAGGCCGCCGAGGCGCGTCCACAACCGCTGGACTACGAAAAAATGGTGACCCTCGATGCCGAAGAGCTTGCCGAGCAAGGCATTGTTGCGGCGTATCAGCAACTGCTCCCCGAACTCAAGAAGCACGTTGCTCAACCGGCCCTGATATCGGAAGAGGTCGAATCCAACGAACCCTCTTACAAGGTCCATTTCCGCGGCAGTGAGTTTCTAATCTACGCGGGCAGCGACCGAGAAGCCGAGGCTGACAGTTGGGGTAGAGCCACCTACTATTTTTTTCTGATCGTGAACACGCAGCTCGCTAATAGCGATCTGCGCTTCTACGCCATCAACAACGGCAATGATCTTGGGGGTATGTTTCTTACGCCAAAAGAGGCGGAGTTAGCGCAAAGCTCCATTGCGCGGAGAACTGACTGGCCCTACATACCGGCCCTGACTGGCCCCTGGTACGGCCAATACCACTGATCTTTGCTGTGGCTCCGTTGCAGAGCTAGCCGAGTCTTTGTGGGGATGTCGGCGCGGAATCCCGCCGGCGGCCCGATGATGGTAGTTACCAGTCCAGCTGCTGCGGCGCGATGCCGAGTGCGGCAGCGATCTTCTCGCGGCTGGCCTTGCGCAGCTTGTCGCTGCCCTCCTCCTTCGCATACGCACCCTGGCTGATGCCGAGCTTTGCAGCCACCTCCGCCTGGGTGAGACCGAGGTGTTCGCGCCATGCCGTCACCGGTGTCGCGCCTTTCATGATGGTGCGACCCACGACCTCATTCGGAATGTAGTCGGGACCGCGCAGCTTCGCAGCGCAGCGTTCCGGGCTTGCCTCGAGGGGGTCTGCCATGTGCGCTGTTCTCCACGAGATATCCCCAGTTTACCGATCGAGCGGCCCAAGCATATACTGTATGAATATACAGTATTGAGGGATATCCATGGGCAACAGCAAACTCGCCAACCAATGTCACATCCGCAACGGTGAGGCGCCCCGCCCTGCCACAGGCACCCCCGAAAACGGCATCCTAGCCCAAGTTCCCGGCAATATCGTGGCCGCGGCTCTGCAGACTCTTCCCCCGCCTACCGCTATTGGCCCAGATACCGCCACCGTGATCTTCGATGCGGAGCATCTCGGCCTTGTGCAGTTCACCATCGAGAAGTGCCGACTCAAGCACGGTCGCCATTCGCACTACTATTGGTCAGCAAGCCGCGCTGAGCCGGTGGAACCAAATTCGAACGGAGAGTCGTGATGTGCGTGAACTATGCCCCAATCCAGCGGCAGATCCTGAAAGACATCTTCGGCGGGGAGCCGCCGCCCCGCAATGGAAGGCAGAAGCATGGCCCGACTACTTTGCCCCCATCCTGGTTGTCGGAAGCATGATCACGTGAGGCGGTGCTGGGGTCGTTCAGCATGGGTCCGAAGAGCAGCATCCCACCGGGGTCCGGCACTACCCGACGTCGAATGCGCGAATCGATACAATCGGGATCTGGGCTCGATTTTCGCCAAGTACTAGAAAGCTGGTCAGCTCTGCCTGATAGCGGCCGTACGCCTCCAGCCAGGGGAAGCTTGCTCCAAAGAACCTAAGCCGCGGCCTTCTCAATAAAGCCGTTCGGGACAAGAGACGACAGCGAGAAACGGCAAGGGACGCATTGTTAGTAGTCGCTAGCATCGATCACGATGCTCTCACGTGTTACGCTCCCGAAGACCAGACCCCCAACACTCTTCCTTGTGCTGTTGTGTTTGAGAGATGCCACCAGCCAGCTTCGCTGCGGCTTTCTTCGTCGGGACGGTCGTCTCGCTTCACCCGCCCCGTCGGGGCCCAGCGAACACTGGACTTGAACGAAAGATGCTGAAGCGGGGGATTTTTCGGGTATATTCCGAGCGCATAAGGAGTGATGGCTGGTTCACGAACTAGCACCGCCCTAGCGCTAACCCATATGTGTCGATGCCACACCTTCTATCTATATCAGCCCAGAACTTCCGCAGTCTGGAAAACGTCTCTGTAAAACTGAGAGATCTGAGCGTGCTCGTCGGGCCCAATGGCGCCGGGAAGACCAACCTGCTGAAAGTTATCCAGTTTCTAGGCGACACTGCACGACTTGACCTAGAGCCTGCCATAGAACGACATGGCGGATTTGATAATTTGCGTTTTCGGGGAAAAAGCTCGGTTAAATCGATTAAGCTTTCTGTGGAGGCTATTGTTACGCCACACGCGTCGGCGAAGGCTATTGACGAATATACGCTTTCCTTTCGGCAGCAGAAAGCGACCTCGGGCCTAGCGTGGACCCAACGCATTGAGGAATTCGTATTCAAGAGAACCAAAGGGCGCGGCCGACGGATCTCTGTGCAAGGTGGCGAAGTTCGGATTTCCTCGACGGAAAGCCCGACCGGGAGAAACAAACGGGAACTATCTAAACGGGAACTGTCGATGTCCAAGCAGTCCGCTGGCCTTTCGACACTTCAACGTCTCGGAGATGATGAGGGCGCTCCTCAAGTTCAGGCTCTAGCATCCCTATTTGAAACTTTCCGCGTATTTGAAGTTGACGTAATCGCAGCAAAAACTCCTTGCGCAGATGCTTCGGCGAATATGCTTGCGCAAGATGCAAGCAATCTCGCCGCATTTTTGGGTTACTTGCAGCGCGAACACGATGAAGTCTTTTCTGCTATTGAGTCGGACTTGTGTCGGCTAGCTCCCAATATCAGCGGGATATCTGTTGATGTTGAAAAGCTTGGAAGTACCGAGGGAACCGTAGTTTATCTCAGCGAGCACGGACTGAGTGGTAGAACTCGATTGTTTGACGCATCGTTTGGCACCGTCAGAGCGCTCGCACTATTGGCAATGCTTCATGACCCAAACCCTCCGCGTCTAACTTGTGTCGAAGAAATAGACCACGGCCTTCACCCTCAAGCGCTAGACGTCATCGTTGAGCGCTTACGATCGGCTTCCGAGAGGACACAACTGTTAGTTGCCACACATTCGCCAGCACTTGTAAATAGACTTCACCCTGACGAGCTAATCGTGTGTCAGCGACATTCCACAAGCGGCGAATCAATAATCCCGGCAATTGATCCAATGGATGTCGCGGAGATGGTTGAGGCATCTGGCTTATTGCCAGGTGAGCTGTGGTTCTCAGGAGCTCTAGGCGGTTAAATATGGCAAAAAAAAGCGATAATAATGATGCCAAAAAGGCACGCCAGAAGCAGAAAATCGTTTTAGTCTTTGGTGAAGACGATAATGACCGGCAGGCGGTATCTCATCTGGTCAAAGCGCTTTGGCCAGACGTGCCAACGATTCGCTGCTTGAGAGCCCCTCTTGTGTTAATTAAGGGCCGAGCTAACGCGGAGCAGCGCAAAAGCGCAACTAATATCTCGAAGGTTGTAGCGGCTCAAGAGGTGACCCACGCGGTGAGAGCAGTCTTTGCTCATGAAGATTGCGACGCCGTCGAACCAGCACACGTTGTCCTAAGCAAACAGATTGAAGACGGCCTTAGCCTGTCCGGCGTACCCAATCCGTGCGCTGTCACTCCTGCTTGGGAGATGGAGGCATGGTGGTTCATGTGGCCCGATCAAGTGAAGGAGCAATGTCGGCAGTGGAGACGCCCGCAGCGGGATGGAACGAACGTTGGATTAATCCAAAATGCCAAGGAGACTCTTCGGCGTGAGGTACGTTCTACCGGAAAACAAACCTCGCGCGACTATCATGAGAGCGACGGTATTGACATCGCTAAGCGAATATTAGACCTTGGATTAGTTCGCGATCCTAAGGCACGCAGCGCATCATTTGACATGTTTGTATCTCGTGTCGATACAATTTCTGGGCGAAGCTCGCAGGCGAAGGAAATCCGCAAAGGCAGTTAAAGCCTTCCGATCTAATCTCGAACCCGTCGAGCCACGACACGATATGCGTTCGCCTGAGCCGATAGAAGGAAACGTAACAATGTTTGCGTCGATTCAGCCCAGCGCTACCTCTCAATGGGAATGCATACCCCGACAATCGAAGGAAGGACCTCGCTCAGTTAAGCAGATCCTAGAAGCGCTTGGTGCTACAGCAGTAACATGGCAACGGCTTGTCCCGAGCACGGTTGAGATGGCTCGCAGCAACACCCTTTCCTCAAGACATGGACTGGGTGCGTTTCCTGCTCATACCGATTTCGCAACAGCAGCGACCCCTCCTCAGTATCTTATATTGGTTGCTCCACGCTCTCGAGAAGCGGAAACACTGATCTTCGATCCTTTCGAGCTTCTCCAAGAATTCGGACTTGACCATGTCCAAAGAAGTCTATTTCTCCTGAAGGGTCGGTATGCGTCTTACTGCCGAATATTGACCATTCGAAATGGGGAATTATTTTTCAGATATAATTCTGCAGTAATGACCGCCCGAAACGATGAAGCTGTGGCCGTAGCCGCCTATATCGCCAAAATGAAACCAATTCGTCGCGTGGACTGGAAAAACACTCGGATACTGATACTTAATAATTGGAGTACTTTCCACGGAAGAAATCAACTACCTGAAGCACAAGACGTTGGACTATATCGCTTTGCGGCCTGGAGAGATCAATGACTTGGTCAGTTGAAAATTACTTTTCAAAAGCTCAGGCGTATTGGCAAAGAGCAACGAAAAGCGGTCGGGATAGCGAGGATTTCGTTCTCTATGTTTGTTTCTTCTTGGAGTTCGTGGCACGCGGAGCGGTCTGTCATGTTAATCCAGCCTTAAACGCGGCTTCAGACCTAGAAAGTCTTCTTTTTTCTTGCGGTCACACTCCACGGACTACTCCCAAAACGGCCGATTTGCAGGATGTTATCAAACGATTACAGCGACTTGTGACAATTCTCACCGATGCGGAGATTGCCAACGTTCAGACGCTAGTCAGCGCTCGCAATGGAGAGCTCCATAGCGACAGGGCCGAAATACCGCAACTTTCTGCTCGCCGACTCATGCCCCTTGTGTATTCGTTTGTCGTAAAGATCGCAGATTTTTCCGGTCAAAATCTTGAATCGCTCCTTGGCAAACAGGATGCTCAGCTCGCCAGACAAACCGCAGAAGCGATGACAAAGGATCGCTCGCGGCGAGTCCAGGACCTCATTCGCGTTTGCAAAGAGAGATTTTTTTCCCTCCCCGAAGAGGATCAGAGAGAAAAGCGTGGAGCATCTGCAACAACTCTGGTTTCCGCAGTACTTGTTAGTGGAAATCACATAATGTTTCTAAAATGCCCGGCATGCGCACAGATCGGTCAGCTGCTCGCAATTCCGGTCGGTAGAAGCGAACCATTTCTTAAAGCTGGCGAACTCGTACAAGAAGTACGCGTGGCACCCATCCAGTACACATGTAAATGCTGCACATTGGAAATTCGTGGCCTTGACGAATTGATGGCATCTGGCTTTGAACACGAATATTCATCTATAGATGTCGTGGATCCCGTAGATCACTTCAATATAGATATTAATGAATATATTGATGCAGAAGAGATCGCTAGAGAGTACCACCGAGATAGATATGAGGATGAATATCAAGACGAATAGTTTTCATAGATCGATTCTTTTCGTACATCATCCAAAAGATCTAACGACCATCAATCAGAGCATCGTAGCTTCTCTCGCATGCCAGACCAGCTACCTTGAGTCTGTCGGCATATAAAGCCAAGATTCCCGAAGCTTTGTCAGACCGCCTGAGCACGTCAACAAGCACATCGAGGGGATCTGCACTTGGCTCGTCCGGGCCACCGCCGGCAATACTGGAATCCTTGGCGGATCGGGCGGAGGCAAGTAGCTGGTCGACACGCTGCCGCAACCGGTCAGCAGCATCGCCAGCAGCGCGGGCATCGGCCCGCGCTGTCTCCGCATCGTGTTTCGCAACATTGGCAATCTCCATTTGTGCAGCCGTACGGCGCTGCTCCTCGGCTCGTGCGTATTGAACGGCCTTTGCTTTTTCAGTCACAGCGATCAGGGCCGCTCGTGTGCGCTTCGACTCGTACCTGGCAGCATCAGCCAAAGACTGATGCCAGCGGCCGGTGGCGTACGCAATCAGCCCACAACTCAGCAACGCAAGCCATAACCGTGAATTCAGAAGATTCATTGCACCTCCATGCATCTACGATGGCGCTCGAGCTGTCGCGTCCAAACACCGAAGCAGCGCGTGTTTGGCTTGCCTTCCACCCGTGTGCTGCAGTCGTAGTCACCGAGGAAACGCCAGTTCTTGAGAGCGTCGCATGCACCTAGATAGTCACCGGCCAGTAACCACGTGCGCGGCGACTTCGGCTTCCGCCAATTGCCGATACCGAACTGCCCCACAAAATTCAGGTAAAGGTCGTACTCTTCCTGAAACAGCTCCACACCATCGATCGAGGCCCGAAACCGCTGCTCGTCCTTCGACATCAAATTACGCGCCAGCTGCTCAGCGCGCTGTCGCGTGATCGGCGGATCGGTCAGCTTGACCGGCTGACCATCTTCGTAGCGCGTGGACCCGTATCCTATGGTCGGCCTGTCCCCCTTGATCGGGATCATCGGAGCGGGCGCGAAACCTTCCGATTTCATCCACGCACCGATTCCGGCGAGGCTCACGGATAGAAAGGCAACTGCGACCCGCTTACGGTTGCTGATCGACATTGCATTGCCCCTTGATCGCGGCGATACGCGCTGCGCTCTCTGCAGTTTCCCGTCGATCGCGCCGAATCTGGAAAAAGATGTTCGCCGCCAGGCCAAGCACTGCGACGAGCACGCCGACCAGGCCTACCCAGTTGATCTGCGCAAGCCAGCCGACGGCGCCAGTTAGCGCGCCAGCAACCGTCGTCTTGTTGGCCAGCGAGGTGCCGACCACTTCAATCGTAAGTTCGGTTCTATCCGCCATAGCGTTCCGCCCCCGTCCAAAGTTTGGAGGCTTGCCGCCTCCCTCGATGGAATCGAAGTCTTGGCTAACCGCTTGCGACAGCCAAGACTTACAGGGGTGGAGTTAGAGATCCGCGCGCACTCTCGCCACGTCTTCACGCAACCGCTGGCGCATTGCCTTTGGCGCCGTGTCCGCAATGCGCTGGTCTTTCGATTTCGCCATCTCACGCACGCGCCGGAGCACGTCGGGCATGCGCACGACCATCCGCTGATCAGGATTTTTCCTGTTCCAAACCGTAACGGCGTCGCGTGCCCTCTGCACTTTCGCCTGGTCCTTCTCGAAAATGCCTTGTGCCCATAGCGCGCGGATCTCCTGCGCCCGCAGGTTATAGAACGCCTTGGCCTGCTGGTTCAGTCCGTTGGCTTCCTGGATCGTGGCGACGCTGGACGGCTGGAAGCCAACGGCTTTGAGCGCCGCTTCCAGGGCGTTGGTGTCGAGCACCTTGTAGCCTTTGGTGTCGCGGTACATGCCCGTTGCCGCCATATCCGCGCCCTTGGCCAGGTTGCGAACGGCTGTCGGCGCTGCTTCTAGCAGTCCACCACCGATATCGCCGCCCGTCACCTTCCGCGCGCCGGACAGCAGGCGGCGGGCAAAGTCGCCGGCGGGGCCCAGGATTTCGAGGACGTCACGGGTGTGGTCGTTGCTCTCCTTCAACAAGCCCGTGCCGGGAATCAGGTTGCCCATACCAAGCCGACCGGACACATCCAGCGGCATGCCCGGCAGACCGGTGATTCCCTTTTCGATGAAGGACGCGATGTCGCGCCCAAACACGCTTTCCAGAAACTCCTGCTTGGCCTTCTTCGCCGAAAAGTTGTAGCCCGCAATTTGCGCCATGGCGTCGATCAGGTCGTCTGCATCTTCGGCGAACGGAAGGCCGCCAGCACCACCGAGCAGCATCAGGGTCGCCAGCATCAGCAGCGCAGCCTTGCGCCCCTCCTTCCGCTCGCGTGAACCCTCTTGACCCTGGCTCCACAGGCGGCTCATCAACTCGACGTATGCAATGGAATAAGTCTTGAAAGTGAAAACTATTCCGCCCACGGCGCCGCGGCCCCACTGCATTTTCGAAGCCTTTGAATTGCCAGTGACGAACACCGCCCCGCGACGTCGCGCGATCCATGTTCCCGCCTTCGTTTCTGGGCACCACACACCGTCATCCACATAGACGGTCTTGCGCTTAAGACTTCCGACTTGGGAGCGTTGACTATTCACGTGAAGGTAGAGATGGGGAACGCTTGATGGCCTCTCATCCCGTCTGGGATAGAACGTCGCATTCTGCCCCGTCAGTACGGCCATCGCCTGCAGAATATCGAGGTTTTGGTCGGCCTTTTGTGCCACAAGCCATCCACCTTCTTTGAGCAAATGCCCGTCGCCCTTCGCAAAGGCATCGATCATTCCCCGCATCTCCGCGAACGGCATTTTCTCAACCATCGCCCAGGTCAGCAGCTTCTCAGGCATGAGTTCACGAACGCGATCAGAAAGAGGCTTTCGCAGCGTGAAAATTGCCATCTCGCCATTCTTCACGACAAACTTGCGATAGTGGCCACCCAAGCGGGTTAGCAGTTCATCAAGCTCCTTCACGTAGACGGGATTGTGAGAAATTGACTGCGTCAGTCGAACATTTGTCCGAGTTTTGCAGTTTCTGAAGCGAGCATAGTGCCCTTCAGCGGCCACCCATCCCAGCAGTGCAGCCAGATCAACACCGATCCATGGGGCGCGGACGATCGGTGCCGAAGGCGCACGCAACAATTGGTGACCCGGACGTAGGTCAATAGCTCTCCGCTTCAGCACCTTACTTCGCTTCTTGAGTCGGCTGTCAAAGTGTTGAACCAAACAGTGGTGGCCATCGGTGACCATCATGTTGAATTTGCGCGACCCCGAGAATTCATTGATTGCATGCCGGCCGGGGAATCGATGTACGTCTTCCAGTACTGTGTGTATGGCACGACCACTCTCATCTACACCAACGACAGTGTCTCCCAGACGCAAATCATCGCGCATCTTCCACCCACCAACAGTTAGGCACTCGGTCTCGGAATCAACGCAATACACAAACTGTGTTTCCGTGACCGCCCGGCGCGCGAACTCGGCGGGAGCGGCCATACCCTGGCCCTTGGCCACGCGGTACGCGGCGATGAACGTCACTCGTCGGTTCACCTGTTCGGCGGCGCCGAAGAGCTTTCCCCACGCGACGGACAGGCGCGTAAGCGAGTTGGCAGCCATCGCACGAGCGTCCCCGATCCGCGTGCCGTCGCCAGCGCGCAATGATCCGCTGCCACGCGCCTGCGCCATCAGTTGGTGGACCTCCTGAGGGCTGACCGTTCCATCGTCTTCGGCATCGCGCAGCGCGCGTGCCAGGTCAGCTTCGTACTGGAAGCCCTTCGTGGCCATCTGCCGGGCTGCTCGACCGATCTCGGTGGCCGCCTTGCGTGCACCTCCGAACTGGCTGAGCCACGGGAATGTGACCGCGGCAGGTTGAGTCATGTTGACCAGCGCCGAGGCCACCGAGCCACCCAGGTACTGAGCAAACAGCAGACCGCGGATGACCTGCGCTTCCTCCTGCGGATTTTTGATGTAGTCGGCCAGTCGTACTGCGGCGTCCTTCAGTTCGCCCTGCTCTTTCGGGATCGCGTCTACTGCTTCTGACAGATCCCCCATATGCAGGCCCGCCGCAGTCTGGCGACTGTTGCTGTAGATGAAAGACGCCAGCACGCGGCCCACATCCTCGCTGTAGCCGGCAATGCCCTTGCGGTGAATCAGCCGCCGCACGGCGCTGCGATTGGTCTTCGTCAGGCGCAGATATTCCTGGAAGGCCTGATCTCGCTCACTGTCTCCTTGCGAATCTAAGCTCAGCGCATTCCCGAAGATCTCCAGCGTCTCCGGCGTGACGCCGGCGAACAGCTTGTAGCTCTCTTCCGACAGCGTGCCCTGGTTGACGGCGGCAGCCGGGAAGGCGCCGCGCATCTGCCCAGCCATCTGGTTTGCCTCGCGCCGCGTCTCAAACAGGCCGAAGTACTGGCGCTCGCCGGCCTGATCGACCACGTCCACCGTGTACTTGCCGAACCTGGACAACGGTGCATAACCCTCTGCCTGCAGTTTGGTTACCTTCTCTGCCCGGTCCATCACCCCATGCGCGACTTCCATTAGGTGCTTGGTGCGGTCAGGGCGGGCGTCCGCCATTTTGGCCAAGTGGTCACGCAGGAGCGTGGCTGCCGCGCGGACATCAGGTGCATCCATGACCAGGTCTCGCAGTTCCTTTGCATCGTCCCCCGCATAGTGCAGCATGTCTGCCCGAGCCATGGTGTCAAGACTGCGATCAGTCGCGGCGCGGAATTCCTTGTACAACGCGACCTGCGCGTCGTTCAGCTTGAACTGGCTACGCAGTTCGGCGTCCGTCCAGACGATGCCGGCCTTGAGCATCTGCGACTCGAAACGGCTGTCGATCAGCCGCGCAAACTGTTCCTCCGAATGGCCACGCCACGCCCGCAACATCCCCTCGGGGATCTTGTTTTGTTCCAGCAGGATGGCAGCCTTGTCCTCGGTGGTGATGCTTGCCGCGGCCTCGGCCAGGTCGGTAACGCGCGCGGGCTTGCCTGACGTGTTGCGCGTCCACAGCAGAGTGCCTTCGAAGATCGGCGCGGCCACTGCCTTGTTGTCTGCGGCGCTGACCGGCGACTTGGCGATATCGCCCCATGTGTCCAGCTTCGGCAGCAGCTTCGGAGCCATATCGGCGGCATCGCTCGCATAGTGCGAGACGTCGTCAATGAAGCCTTGCGCCGATTCGAACACCGGCCGGAAGGCAGGCGACCGCTGCGCGAGGTTGTACATCGTGCCGATCGTCTTGTGCCACCAGGAGAGGCCGCCGGGCGCGCTGAACGTCTTGTTCAGTTCCTTGGTCGCCCGGCCAGCCACGGCACGCAGCCCGGAGCGGCTGAACTGGATTCCATCGTCGCTCGCACCAGTTGCGGCGAGATCGGTGGATAGGAGCCGGCGGAGTACGTTCGCAACCTCACCCGAGGTGACTTTGCTATGTCGCTCAGAGCCGCCTGCGTCATCGGCGCCCGGACTCTGGGCCTTCGAAATCGTCGAATCCGGCAGGTTTTCGGGTACGCTACCGCTTCCCCCTGAGCCATATGAGCCGGAAGGCTGCTCTGCCGAAGAGGCATCAGCACCGGAAACTTGGTGGTTCGGGGGACTATCAGTTGTGTCGTCGTTGCTACTTGCTTCCCGCAAAGCCTGGAGTACACTACGTGTGCCTCCTGCAGTGACCTTACCGTTTCGCTCGGGTACTCCGGTACCGGCCTCGGAATCACGGGACTGCAGGAGGCTTTCTTTTGTGACGACGCTGTGCAGATACATACGCCCCTGCTCACCAGGGTGCCGGCGGACGAGCACAGTCACGATGTCATCTACTCCAGTGATGCGCACCGGCGCCGAGACATAGAAGCTATCGAAGTCTTCTACCGGGCCGGAAAGCACCACCACTCCACGCTCCAGTACATCCTTCACCACCGCAAAGGCTTCGGCTTTGAACGGGTTCATGCGATGCGCCATGGAGTCGCGTACGGAGCGCTCGTTCAGGGTCACTTCGCCCAACTCGGGGTTCATTGCCTTGCCGCCAAACTGGTTGACAAAGAGATCGATGGCCCATGCCCGAAGCGCCGGATAGCCCTGTGGGGCCCGCCTCTCGGCCACGACTGCAACAGGCTGGCCCTGCAACACCCGCGCCTTGCGGATCTCGTTTTCGTTCCGGCTTGCCGCAACCCCCTGACCCCGGACGTCGCCACGGGTTGCCCGCTCCATGCCGGCCATCGCGTATCCCACCAGATCATCCACGCTGATCGGCCCTACGCCCAGCCCGTTGCGCAGCATCCACTGACGAACCATGGCTAGAAAACTGCGAAGGAGATCCCCGACACGTCGACCGACCGCTGAGTCAACCCATTCCAAGAACCGGCTGTCTACAAAGGCAAAGCCCTGGCTGCGGCCCTCAATCACCGCCTGCTCGACGACGTAGGCTGCGGCTTCTCGGGGATTCCCTTCCTCTCCGGCGGCCGCCATTCGGCTGGCCGCGCGATCGAGGAACTCCCGCAGTGAGCGGTCCCGGATACTGGCACGCTTGGTCAGTAGGTCAGCGGCGCGCTTGTCGAACTGCTGACGTTGCTGACCATGAGTCATCTCGTGCAGAAGAACTGCCGGGGCCGTGACCGAATCGAGGTTTGGCCCAACCAAGAAGGTCAGACCAGACTTTGCATCGTAGAAGCCGTTGATCAGACCGCCGTCTTCGAATAGCTGGACGGCCTTGGTCAGCGAGGTTCCCGTTTTGGTGGCGAAGACACGAGCAATTTGCTTTGGATCATTGCTGTCAATCATCACCGCGCCGCCACGCGTGCCCTTTCGGCCGCGCGCCAGCATCGTTCGAACTGCCTTGGTCAACTGCGGGAACTGCAGCTCGAAGGCTCGCAGAAGCTTCTGCTCGTCCATCAGCGCATTACCGGAGATGTTCTGCGGATACTCGCCATTCACGACGTCACGCCCATTTAGGGTGATAAGCACCCGGCTCTCCTGGACGTCAGCCGATTCTTCTACAGCGGTCGTGCTACTCGGTTGCGAGCGTGCCCTCGGCCCGGCCACAGAAAATTGCGGGATATCGTCGCCCGATTGACTTTTCGACGGTGCGTCGTTATCGGGCAGTTTTCCATCGGCCGGCATTTCCACCTCCCCTACCGGCCCCACCTTCAGATCCCGTGCGCTGGGGGCGGTGGAGTGCGTGCGATCGTGCCTATCCGGCATGTCCCGCCAGGTTCCACCATCCTTCTCTACGGCACGTACCGTGACGCTCCACCCGCCATCAGGATCGGTCGGGGTGTAGCTCACCACGCGGTCAAAGCCGCTGTAGCTCTTCACCACATTGCCGGGCGTGAAGTACTCCGCTCGTGCCAGGGCATCGGCTTTGGCCTTCTTCGCCAGCACACCGCGTGGCGGCTTTGCCTTCTGCGCGGTGCCGGCCCGCTCCGGCTTGGCCGGAGTGTCGGCCATGTCATCGGTCACCGGTGCGCGCGTGTCGCCGTTCTTCAGCCACGACTTGAACTCGTCCATGTCCATGGCCCGAACTGGCCCGACCTTCCAGCCGGCATCGAAGTTGGAGCGATAGGCCGCAACTGCGTCGGACTCTTGATCGAAAGCAAGCATGACCTTGTGTTCATCGAAGCCACCGGACTGTTGGTCGAGCTGGTTCACAACGAACACATGACGCGATTCAGGATTGGGGCCGATATAGGCGTCGACCTGATCGCCGTCCGCACCTTCCGTACGCTTGATGTACCCGTAGTGGTCGCTCATGGTGTGGCGCCACTCGGTGCCGTCCGGCCGCATGCCCGTGCGATCGGAGCCGCGGGGGTTTTCCACCGTGATATCCAGACCCTGGACACGAACGTGGCCCTTGGCGTAGTTGCCCGCTTCCTTCTGGGCCTCGGTGGGTTCCGGTCGATCGTTCTGCGGGCTCGTGGCCGCCTGATGTGCAGCGGCGTCGATTTGCACCGACGCGGCGCCCTGAGGCGCCAAGGGCTTAAGCACTGGGGGCCGAACCGTTGGCTGGGTGCCAAACAGGTATTCCTCGGCTGAGTCTTTGTCCGCCCGCTGCGGCTTCGTAAGGTTGGCCTCGAACTGCCGGGCATTGAAATCGTCCCCACGCGAGCGCGCTTCGTCCAATGCGTTCTGCATCAGCCACTGGTCCGCAGCCCTGATGGTCCTCGACGCCTTGCGGTTCGAGTCGAGGATCACCTTTGGGAATGGCGTGGTCTGCCGACCCGAACTCGTCAGCACCATCTCGCCGGACGCGAGCGCTTCGCCGACCTTGCCTTGACGCGGCACCGCGGCCTTGTTGGCGGACTGCTGAGCAGCCTTGGCACGACGCACCCTGGCAATGGCGTCCTTCAGATTGGAAGGCTTCGATTCAACCGGGGGAACAACTTCAGGCGTGGCCTCGGTAGGTGCTGATTGCGGTCGCGCCGCAGCAGCTTCAGGTTGCGGCGCTGCTTGCGGTTGCTGCTGAGATTCGAGCGCATGTGCTGCCTCCAGATTCGGTGCGCTTGGCGTTGGGATGCTGTCTGCCGCTGGCACGGCCGGTACCGGCTGGGTCTCGTCGGCCGAGCTCGATGGCATCTGCTGCGGGGGTCGCTCTGCATTGGGTTGCAGCTTCGCCAGCTCCGATTGCACGCGGTCGCGCTCGGCGATCAGGCGCATGTCCCAGCCGTTGGCTCGTGCGGTCTGCTGAATGAAGTGCAAGCGGCCCCGTAGCTCAGTGGCCGGGTCGCTGGCCAACAGGCTTCCTTGCGCCGCGTCGATCTTCCCCGGTTCCTGATCGATCTCCTTGCCCTTCCCGCCGTTGTCCTGCTGCGGAACCGCTTCAGCGGCCTCCTGCAGTGCGGCTTTGTTCGCGATGTCTTGGGTCGCCCCGCTGTCGACGGCGAGCGCCGCCGCAGTGGACATCGGACCGGCCTCAGGGTCGAGACCCATCTGCTCGGAGGCAGTCGGTGCCCTCTCGATCGGCGTCACATCAAGAATTTCGCCGCGGCGAATGCGGTCCAGGCGGTCCGCTCGAGCCTGCGCGGCAGCCTGAGTCGCGTCGTTGAGGTCGGCGGTCGTGCGTACGACACCATCGGCATCGGCCTCGTAGACGGGTGCGGGGAGCTGCGGCGGAAGTGGTTCGGTAACCGTCGGGGCCGCCGGCGTGGGAGTCACGTCGGTGAATTCCCCTCGACGAGCTCGATCCAGCGCGGCGTTCCTGTCCTCGGTAGTCCGCACCTCGCCGTCGGCGCCCACGTCGTAGACAGGCGAGGGCAGCAAGGGAACATGCCGCTGCTGCAGCTCCTGCTGCGGAGGTGCCAATGTCGGCGCCGCCTCAGCTTCGAGACTTCTACCGTGAATCGGCCCGGCGATGCCGCCCATCAAGCCACCGGTCAGCACGCCCATTACTGCCTGATCGCTAAGACCTTCGGTCCACGGCTTGTCCAGTGCCTGGTTCTGCAATACCTGCTCTGACAGCGCCTGCGGCAGTTCCTCGAGGAAGCCTTCGGAGATCGCTCCCTCCAGCGCCTTGCGAGGCAGACTCTTGGAGGCCGCCCGCGCAGACGCGGCAGCGGCGGACGCGCCACCGGTAGCCAGCAGGGTGTCGATATCGCCAATGCCCAGACGCTGAGCGATCTTGCCGCCCGCTGCACCGAATAGCGTTGTTGCCGCACCTGAGGCGGCGGCCAACGCCGCCTGCTTGTCCGTCAGCAAGCCGTCGTCAGTCTCCTGACGGATCTGGGCGGCTGCCGAACCTGCTCCAACGATGCCCTCGCCCACTGCTCCGGCCACTGTGCCGCTGACCTTCGGAATCATGCTTACGGCGCGGCCGGCCACACCACCCGCACCCATTAGCGGTAGCGACTGGCCGACCGCGTTGGTAATGAGCGAGGGATTCGAGAGCGCGACCTTAGTTTTGTCCATCACGCCATCGGCGTTCTGGAAGTCCTGCTGCTGTTGCTTGGCTGCGTCCGTCATCAGGGAGCCCAGGAACTCCCGAGTCTGCCTGGGTCGGAATCCAATGGCACCGTCCTGGTTCTCCAGGAACTTGCCGACTTGGCCGCCGGTGGCAATGTCGGCCAGGCCGACCGCCGCCTCAGGAACACCCACGACACCCTGCGCTACTGAGAGCCCGAAGTCGCGGACGTGGCCCAGCACGCCTTTTTCCTCCGGAACGGTGGTGCCGCCGAATTCTTCCCAAGGCTTCGGCGCAGCGCCGCTGGACGGCTGCTGCGCATAGTCTTCCCACGGTTTTTGATCGGACATCAAACAGGCTCCCAATTTCTTTGATCGGCTGGGTTACCCCCTTTGAATTTGTAGCCACCACGCACGCTACCGACCTGCGGAGCCCCCGACGCTGCAGCTGCGTTCGACTGCTCTACGAACTGGCCTGTCTGGTTGTTGAGGACACGCGACGGACGAGTCATCACCGACATGGCCTGTGGGTCGTACTCCTGACCGCCGGGCACGACGGTGAAGCGGTTCGGTGCTTCCTTGCCGTTCAAAACGCGGATCTGCTCCGCGATAGCGCCTCGCTCTTCAGGCCGTGCGGCGGCGTACTTCTCATACAGCTTCTCCGCACGTTGTGCGCCGCGAGTCTGGAAGCCGCGCGCTTCGATCTCCGAGGCAGTGCGCTGCCGATCCAGCGCATTGCTCGCTGCGAAGCGCGCATTCTGGCCAGCCTCATGCATGCCGACACGTCGGTCGGCACCTCGCTGCTGGATCTGTTCGCGCACGACGCCTGCCGCGGTCTGTTCGCGGGCAACCGCCGTTTTGTCATCGCTCTCCTGCAGACCGGCCAACACCTTTACTTGGTTCGCCGTCAGTTGCCCGTTCGGTGAATTGCGATATGGAGTGGATGCCGCGCGCAGAGCCAAGGCACGCACTCCATCATTGCGAGGTTCAGCGGCGTACTGCACGAAGCCCTGCGAGGGAGCGGCTTCAGCAATGCCCGCGCCGGCCCCGATGCTGGCCGCGCCGGCCGTAAAGGCCGGAACCGTGTTGACGGTACCGCCGCCGCCCTTAAATCCCAGCTTTTCACCAGTTGCGCCCGCTACAGCGCCCATATCGTCCGTGAACGAATAGGTGCCGTTCGCTTCGCGCCTTCCCACAACCCCCTCCACCCCGGTTGGGGAGAAGCCATTGCCGGTCTGCGCCGGCGTGGTGGCTGCCGCTCGCGTCACTGGCCGGGCGCCGGCTGATGCGGTGGTGGCAGCAGGGGCCAACGACTGCGCCGCCTCACCCGGCGCTGCCGCGGTTGGCGACGGGCTGGCAACCGGTGCCTTCGGTGCTGGGGCGGCAGCCGCCTGTTGGTCGATGCCTAGCAGTCCGCTGCCGAAATTCATCAGCGGCCGGCCTGCCACGTTGTAGAGGTCTTCACTGGCGTCTGCGAGCGCCGCGGGCACCGCCGCCGCAGTGCCACGAACCAACGTGCCCAAACCACGCGCATACTCGCCGTTGCCCCATTGGGCGGCCACGTCGTCGCCGGTACCGCGCAGCACCGAGTCGGTACGCCACCCGGACCCTTCAGTGCGCATTTGCGGCAGGAACCCAAGGACGATTGCGATGCCGCATCCGGCGCCGGTGCAGCTGTGGGTGCTGCGGCGCGCGCGGGTGCAGGCGACGTGGGCGCGGCTGGCATGGCTGTCGAGGCGCGAGGATCTGCCGGGTATGTCGCCACCGGCTGCGAAAGCGCTGCAGCAACCGTCGGATTGACAGCGGGCGCGGCGGGCACGCTGGCAAGTCCGCGCGGCTTCTTCGGATCATCGACCAAGCCGCCGTCGGCGAAGAACAGGTCGGGCTTGCCGCCCGCCTGCGGCTGGGTAGCGAAGCCCAGGCCCGCCGGCCCCACCGGCGCGTGAGTCGCGCCCTTCATGGCATCGAGTGCTTCGACGCCGACGGCATGGACCTGCTCGGGTGGCAAGACGCTCTCCCCATTGCTGAGGTTCACGTCGACCGGCGCACCCGTGCCCATGCTGGAGAGGTTGTCACTGCCGATCTGCGCGGTGGAGTCGGCGGGCATGACATAGCTTCCGTTCGGGACCGTTGCCCGTACATCATCGGACGTGCCCGTGCCTGGCCCCTGGACCTCGCCGCCACTGGCGTAGTTCTGCGCCTTGGGCCGCCTGGCGCCCTTTTTAAATCCATGCATGGCATGTCCCTGAGAGATGTCGACCGGATACCGGGCGATCTTCTATGCCCTACGAAAGGGGGGCTAGCCCTACAGGGGTACTGGTATGTGACCGACAGGAGGACGTGCACACAAAGGCTGGATGACAGTCGCCGTGTGGACTGTCTTAGCGGTTGTGATTGCGATGGCCGTGACCGATAACGATGATCTATTGGAATCTCCGTTTGCAAGACCATCCATTCGCCTCGTTTTTTATACGACAATGAGTCACACAACGATCGGCTGCGGCCGACTCAGGGAGAACAAATGAACGGATTCGACTGGGTTCCGTTTTACAAAGAGATGGCAAAAAAGTTGCTTGGCTATCGCAACAAGCAGACTGAACTGATCGATATCCTGCGAGAAAGCGGTGTTGGCGGTCTAGAGGATAAAGACGCCAAGGGAAAAACGATCGATCTTGACGAGATGGATCCCTTCACGTTTCTTGCCATGCTCAATAAACAATCGCAAGAGACTCGATCAGAAATTCTGAAGACGGTCAGAGCTCGACTAGGCATCACTAGCGCAGTCCCGACCGGATATCATGGCATCCCAAAACCAGATGCTCGCCAAACCTGGCTTTTCCCGTACAAGTCTGCACGCACGAAGGGCGATATTGATAGTCTGTGGCGGCTGTATGTAGAAGTATTGTCTGGCAATCCACTGAGCGAAACAGTCTTCAGCGCCGCTCAATCCGTGAAATATGCGGGGAAAGCAAAACTAACCCAGGCAATTTTTCGCGCGGCTCCAGAGAGGTTCTTTCCTGTAGATGGGCAAACAACCGGTTACTTGGCACGCCGCGGATTACCTTACAAATTTAAAACAGCAAAGGAATTCGAGAATATATGCATGGAAGTGGCAAGGCTCAATATTCCACTATATGAGCTATCCCATGAAGCTTGGCTCCTTAATCGAAGTAAAAACGCAGAGGCCGAATATCAAAAGACCGTTCTGCAAAAAGCGGCAGACGCAAAACCTTTCATCGAAAAAAAGGGTGGAATACCTCTTCCAAAAAAAGGAAATGCTGGACCTGCCGGCAGCAGATACCAGCGCAACCCGAAGGTTGCAGCAACCGCACTGAATTCCGCGAATTTCAAATGCGAAATAAACCGAGAGCATCAGACATTTCTCTCAAACGCAAAAAATAAGCCTTACGTCGAGGCGCACCATCTTATTCCATTTAGCAATCAGGAAAGCTACCCCTTCTCACTTGACGTCACGGCTAACATCGTTGCCCTATGCCCCAACTGCCACCGCCTGCTTCACCACGGAAGAAAGGCGGAAAAGAATACGCACATTTTGATGTTGCTTGAGAAACGCCGAATCAAATTGGAAGAAAAGAAGATCAGCATCAGTAAGGCAGCATTACTAGAGCTATACCGTGGAGATTTACTCGAAGAGGAAGCATAACAACACCATTCAACCTCATAATGACCACCATGCACCATCATGAATGATCCACGCACACAGCTTGCGCTCGCCCCAAGTCGCAGCTTAATTAATGAGTTGTGGCACCGCAAGACATCGATACTTGGCGGAGCACTAGCAATCATATCTTTATCGCTTGCGCATTATGCGGGTTTTCTTTTGAAAGTCCCACTGCAAATCGTAGCGGTTGCCGGGATGCCGCTCGCCAAAGGAGTCACCGCCACATTTTTATTTTATGTCTTTTTTTGCGCAGTTTTTGCCAGGGTGTTAGTTTCTATATTTCAGCTCGTTATTCTGCCCTGCATCGCATTATCAGATCGCCTGGAACGTGGATTCAACAGGAAGATGAACTGGTCACAACAGCGCCGCTTTGTTCGATCCCACAGCCAGACTATAAAGTGGGAAGGACATGTTTGGATTATTATTCAGGCAATATCTTTTCTGATTATAATGCTAGCGATATACGTTGAATTCACCATAACGTGGATATCTGGCATCGGCCTCTTAATATCTATCATACTAGTTCTTCTGTCCAGCCTCGTCCGCTCTGAATTTTTTCTTCAACCAGACCCGAACGCACTTATCCGGAAAATTAGAACACGCCCTAAGCGCTTTGGACGCGCGGCATCTGCACTTTTTGTGACAGTCACAGCAGCCCTTATTATCGTGGCATTTTTTATGGGGAGCATGCGCGCAAATTTGTTGCGAAATCAAAAACCACATATGATTGTGACAAGAGAATTCACAGATATTGCCACCGTTATTGCAAGCTCTGAAGGATCGCTTCTCTTGTTTCAAAAACAAGGAGACGAATTTCGATACATCTACTCCGCCCCGGAGTTCACGACTTCATTGGAAAGTAAATCTGTATTTCCGTCGATCGGTATTAAGAAATAAGTTGCAGCGATATCTTTGATTCCCTCACATCACAGGTGCTGCACGATGCGCGATAATTCAGCTTCATGATTAATATGAACATAGAAATAGAAAAAGGACCTACCGGGAGAATCAAAAGGCTTCGACAAGTCCTCGCAGGATTGACCCAAGACGACGTTCTGACGACGCTTGAGAGCTACTCTGCTGAGACGGCCGCGTCCTACGGATTTGCTGACTCTACGGACTTCGACCTAGTCCATGAAGGATCGAGGTTCCCGCCCAAGGCGGTTCTGGGTCTTGCGGCGGCGAGGTCAGTTGGGCGCCCGCTCACTTCCGACGAATTCTCCGGAGGCAAGGGATCACCATGCTTCAGGATCCTTGAAGACCTTGAGTTTATTATTTCGCAGAAGCCTTCCGGCGATTCAATACCATTGGCGGTGCAAACGCTAGAGCAGTTCCAGCCGTATAGCAGAGAAGAAATCGCAGCAATCTTCGAGCCGGAAGTGAAGTTCGTTCGCGGAGCCGGCCGGTGGGGCATACCGGGTCTTGTGGAAACGCCCAAGGACAGCGGCAATTTTGTCTTCATGGTGACACTCGGCAAGCCTTCTGATGGAAACCCGTACCAGGATGCATTGACCCTCGACGGCTACCTTATTTGGGAATCACAAACACAGCAAAACTTCGAGTCAAAGTCTATTCGAAAGCTGCTCGTACACGACGCCGAAACCCGAACTATTCAGCTTTTTCTGCGCGCCAAGGAAGGCATACCCTACACATACTTCGGTCTGCTCGACTACTTTTCACATGACCCCGATAAGGAACGTCCCGTTCATTTCGTCTGGAGGATTTTGAACTGGGACCGGAGCTCGTCGGACCTCGACGCGCTGGGGATACCCTTCAGGGCGCCGCTCAATCCCGCATATTCGCCGCCAAGTGTTCAGTCTGACGCCAAACATCTCGTTCGCGTAGCACCTCCCAGTCTCGTACCCAAGCCCGCTGAGCGGAAGAAGGTTTCAGGGACGAGCCTGAAAGCGAAGAATGCAGTCGATTGGGCAGAGCGCGACCTTCGAAATCGGGAATTGGGATCTGACGGGGAAAAGCTCGTGCTTCAACATGAGATCGAAACGCTCCGCAGTGCTGGCCGCGAGGACCTCGCATTGCAGGTCCGCCACGTCGCGCTCTACGACTCTGCCGCCGGCTATGACATTGCGTCGTTTCGGACCGATGGAAGTCCCAAGAGGGTCGAAGTAAAAACGACGGAGGGACCCGCATCTACCCCTTTCTTCATATCGATAAACGAAGTTTTAGCTTCCCGCGAGTACGGGGAAAGCTTTGCCATCTACCGTGTATTCGACCATCGCCCAGGGGTCACTCAAGTCAAATTCTTCGAGCTGTCGGGGGACGCCGAACTCAGTTGCAACCTACACCCCGTCAACTTTCGCGCCTATCCAATCGGCGACGATAGCCCAAGTAGTTGATCCGTTGCCACGCACGAGTACGGCCAGCGCATCAGCACTGCACGAAATACGGCTGCGCATAGATGCTCCTCAAAGAAGTGCCATCAGGATCCCGCGACAATCGTAGGTTCTTGCGGGACCAGACTGTTCAAGTTGGTGCCCAAGAATCCGCCGATATCGAGCTGAAGGAGCATCGGATGCTGAAGTGGCTGCTGTGGAGCTCTCTGGTTGTGGGGTCTGGAACGGCTGTAGCCCATCCCGTTGTGAAATGCGCTCTCCCGGACGGGCGTGTCGCGTATCGCGACACCCCTTGCCCGGTCGGCGTCGCTGCGGCCGGCGTCAATACGCGGGGCAACGTCATCGACGCGTCCCACTACAGGGCCGCAATCGCTGCCGAGCAGCAGAATGAAGCTGCCGCCGCCCTCCGCACGGCGCAACCCATCCTGATCGCATCACCCGCCCGCGAAATTGACGAGATGGCGTGCCGATCGGCACAACGCAACGTCGAGATGGCATACATTAACCTCCGCTCGGAACTCTCTCGCAACAAGCATGGTCATGCCGAGAGGTCTGCAGTGAAGGTTGCAGAAATCAAGGCGGCCTCGGCCTGCGGCACTCCAATGCCGCCCCTGCCCGTGGCTCCCGCAGCTCCGGTAGCCCAACCCAATCCCGGAGCACCGCCATCGCTACCTTCTGCAACAACGATGAGCTGCGCCAACGGCCACTGTGTCGATAACCGCGGTGGGACGTATAGGACGGAAGGGCCAAATCGGGTATCCAGGCCAGATGGTAGCCATTGCTCCGTGAGCAATGGCTGGGTGCATTGCTAATAGGAGTAGTTGTAGTTCGTTGAAGTGCTATCGGACGAGCTGGCACTTCCCGAGCCGCTGATCGTCGCTGACACGTGCGCGGCCGACATTGCGCCCGCCGCGAGCTGGGCCGTGTACTGCCCCATCGCCTTTGCAGCTTCCAGCGCAATCTGTGCCTGCTGAACAGCGTTCTGCATTTTCGCGGTGTACTCGCTGATCTGCATCTCTGCGTAGGCGATGTTTGTCCGGGTGTTCATGTCGGCGAAGCGGCTTTGCATCTCGGCATTGGCCACGTTGGCGCTGACGCCAGCGCGCCAGCCCTCAACCTGCGCCTGAAACACCGTGGTGCCGTACTGCACGTTGCTGAGGTTCGCCTGCAAAGTTGCCTTGTACGCGTCGACATCTGCCAGGAACTTGGACACCTTGGTGCGCGCCGCTTCCATCTTGATCTGCACGCCCTTCACCTTCACGTCGGCCTTGCTGGCAATCGCCTGGATGGTCGAAGCGTAGGCACGGGCCTGAGAGTCCAGAACGCTGGCCTTGGCCGACTCTCCCTTCACGCGGGCTTCGTAAGCGTCGAATTTCACCTTCTCGGCGCCGATCTGCTCCGCGTACGCCTGCACATCCGCCCGGTATGCATCGAACTGGTTCTTGATGGTGTCGGCGCGCACCGAGGCGCCCTGCATGAGCGCCTTGTACACCTCGACGTTGGACTGCACGGCCTGGAGCTTTGCCTTGAAGACGTCCACTCGCTGCTGGTTGATCTGGCCCAGCGCCGCCTGCCCTTCCACTGCCGTCTTGTAGGCGGTGAGCTTCGAAATCGCCGCATCCAGCTTGGTGCGGTACACCTGCGCCAGCGTCTGGAAGGCAGCATTCTGGGCATTGAAGAGGCTGACCTGCGCGTTAAATACGTTGATCTGGCTTTCCGCGTGGAAGCGGGCGACCTCGAACAGGCGCTTAGCCATGTTCTCGTGCAAGTTCTCTGTCAGCTGCTCGAGCGCCATGCCCTGCTGAACCGCGAAGCGCAGGTTCTCGATTTCCCAGGTGGCGGCCTGCACCAGGACGTCGCGATTCAGTTCGGACGCTTTCAGCCGACCCTGCTCGCGCGCCACATCCACCTGCTTGGCCAACATGCCCGGCGGCATCGAGAAATTGCGGCCGGCCCACGTGTCCATGGCCTCCTGCACCTGGCGCGACGTCTCGCCGCTGTCACGCTCCCGTGCGCGGGCGAACAACGCATCCTCGATCGGTGCCGGCAGCCCGGTGCCACCGGCCATCATCTGCACCACCCTGGTCTTCAGATCGTCCAGCACCTCCGACGCATAGACCGGCTCCGCCCAGTTTATGAAGACGTTGGGAACCGAGAGGCCGCTGGCGTCCGGTGGCGTCGCATCAAAGGTCGGGAGATCGGGGAAGACGAAATCCGGCAGCGTCAGCTTCTCCAGCGCCTCCATGTCCGGCAAGACTATCTGCGGCGCGTCCGGGATCTCCACATTCGTATCGATGTCCGGTCGCTTCGGCGCCGGGATGGCCGCCATGCTTGGCGCATCCGGAATGTTGATGGGGATCATGGTCGGCGCGTCGGGCAGTTCCTCCATTTCGCCCACATCCAGATCCTTCAGCAGGTCGTCGATGTTCAGATCGCTTGGTGCCTCCGGCATTGCCAGCGGCGGCGGGTCGTATGTCGGCTGGTTGTCCAGCGGCACGGAAGGCGCCAGCGCGACGGGCGCATTCGGCCGGGTTGGCGTCGGGACGGCCTCCACGGTGATATCGCTGATCTTGGCAAGCGCCTCGCTCAACTGCGAGTTATATCTCCGTGAGAGAACATCCAAGTTGTTCATTTTCTCGGTGACGGTATCCACCGCCACGCCGAGGATGCTGTCTGGTGCGATACCCATCAAACTCTCCTATTGGTTGGCGCCGATTCGACGCGCAGATCATTGACATGGCCATGCTTGCCGGTCAGGCGCAGGGCAAAACTGAAATGCCGCCCGCGCAGGCCACGGCCAAATTTGAAGCGGCCATTGGTCAGCACGGCGGC
>Ga0209675_1000493_pt1 | contig 29684 bp, 30 predicted proteins | sample AraplaCol_mLB_r2_2_FD_184280 | JGI IMG/M metagenome (GOLD analysis project Ga0209675, IMG submission 184280) | Arabidopsis root microbial communities from North Carolina, USA - plate scrape MF_Col_mLB_r2 (SPAdes) (version 3) | ecosystem: Host-associated > Plants > Roots > Endosphere | place...
GGCCGGTCAAGCCAGTCGAGTATGTCCTGCGTCAGTTTCCGCTGGTTCGGATCGAGCATGCCTCTGGCCCCCGCGAAGAGGCAGCTTAGGGGGGCGGTCGCGGCGGCGCAAGCGCAAGCCAAATCAAGGGGTAAGGGGCCAGTTCGGTCCCCTGCGCAGAGCCAGCGACAAATCGTCGCAGAAAGGCGTCAGACGGCCGCCCGCAGACTGGGCGGCCGAGATGTGCCGGTGTATGTTCGCGCCTCGAAAGAGTTAGACTCCCAAGTCATTAGCGAGGGTATTGAACGATGGGGTGGAATTCGTTTGCGGCCATCCGCTGGGCCGCGCGCCGTATTTCGGCCTTGGCCGCTTTTGGTACGGCCGTTGCCGCCACGCTGTCCGGCGCCGCGATTGCCGCTGAACAGACGCCGGGTCTGCCGGCGCCGTGGCTCCTGGGCATGCAGCCTGCTGTCAGCCCGGTTGCGCGCGACATGCATAATTTCCACGACCTGCTGATGTGGATCATCACCCTGATCACGCTGTTCGTGCTGGTGCTGCTGGTTTACGTGATGTGGCGCTTCCGCGCCTCGGCCAACCCGGTGCCGTCGAAGACCTCGCACAACACGCTGATCGAAGTGCTGTGGACCGTGGTGCCGATCCTGATCCTGATCGTGATCGCGGTGCCGTCGTTCAAGCTGCTGTATTTCGGCGACAAGACCAAGGAAGCCGGCCTGACCATCAAGGCGATCGGCAAGCAGTGGTACTGGTCGTACGAGTATCCGGACAACGGCAACTTCACCTTCGACGCCACCATCGTTCCGGAGAACGAGATCAAGGCCGGCCAGCATCGCCTGCTGGAAACCGACAACATCGTCGTTGTGCCGGTCGACACCAACATCCGCCTGCTCGTTACCGCCGCCGACGTCATCCACGCCTGGGCCATGCCGGCCTTCGGCGTGAAGAAGGACGCCGTGCCGGGCCGCACCAACGAGACCTGGTTCCGTGCCGAACGCGAAGGCACCTATTACGGCCAGTGCTCGGAAATCTGCGGCGCCTATCACGGCTACATGCCGATCAAGGTGCAGGTCGTTTCCAAGGACGCCTATGCCAAGTGGGCCGAGGAAGCCAAGCAGAAGTTCGCCTCCGTCGATGGCCCGTCGCCGCGTCTCGCCGACGCGCGCGTCGCCCAGTAACCAGCAAGACCTGTAGGGAATCGCCATGTCTCAGGCTCACGCCCACGCGGCCCACGATCATCACGACGACCATCACCTGCCGACGGGCCTCCGTCGCTGGGTCTATTCGACCAACCACAAGGATATCGGTACGCTGTACCTGATCTTCGCCGTGATCGCCGGCCTGATCGGCGGCTTCTTCTCGGTGCTGATGCGCGCCGAGCTGATGAATCCGGGCGACGGCATCCTGGCCGGCAACCACCACCTGTTCAACGTGCTGGTCACCGGCCACGGCCTGATCATGATCTTCTTCATGGTCATGCCCGCCATGATCGGCGGTTTCGGCAACTGGTTCGTGCCGCTGATGATCGGCGCGCCGGACATGGCCTTCCCGCGCATGAACAACATTTCCTTCTGGCTGCTGATCCCGGCCTTCGGCTGTCTGCTGATCTCCACCATGGTGGAAGGCCCGGCCGGCGGTCTCGGCATGGGCGGCGGCTGGACGATCTATCCGCCGCTGTCGTCTGACGTGGGCCATCCCGGCCCGGCCGTCGGCTTCGCCATCCTCAGCCTGCATATCGCCGGCGCGTCGTCGATCCTCGGCGCCATCAACTTCATCACCACCATCTTCAACATGCGCGCGCCGGGCATGACCCTGCACAAGATGCCGCTGTTCGTCTGGTCGGTGCTGATCACCGCCTTCCTGCTGCTGCTGTCGCTGCCGGTTCTGGCCGGTGGCATCACCATGCTGCTGACCGACCGCTACTTCGGCACCTCGTTCTTCAAGCCCGATGGCGGCGGCGACCCGATCCTGTTCCAGCACCTGTTCTGGTTCTTCGGCCATCCCGAAGTGTACATCCTGATCCTGCCGGGCTTCGGCATCGTCAGCCAGGTGATCTCGACCTTCTCGAAGAAGCCCGTCTTCGGCTATCTCGGCATGGCCTATGCCATGGTCGCGATCGGCGTCGTCGGCTTCGTCGTCTGGGCGCACCACATGTACACCGTGGGTCTGGACGTCGACACCCGCGCCTACTTCACCGCCGCCACCATGGTGATCGCGGTGCCGACCGGCGTGAAGATTTTCTCGTGGATCGCCACCATGTGGGGCGGCTCGCTCCGCTTCACCGTGCCGATGCTGTTCGCCATCGGCTTCATCTTCCTGTTCACGGTTGGCGGCGTCACCGGCGTCGTGCTGGCGAATGCCGGCGTCGACACCTACCTGCATGACACCTATTACGTGGTGGCGCACTTCCACTACGTGCTCAGCCTCGGCGCCGTGTTCGCCATCTTCGCCGGCTTCTACTACTGGTTTGGCAAGATGTCGGGCTACGAGCTGAGCGAGACGGCCGGCCAGATCCATTTCTGGACCACTTTCATCGGCGTGAATCTGCTGTTCTTCCCGATGCACTTCCTCGGCCTGCAGGGCATGCCGCGTCGTATCCCGGATTATCCGGATGCCTTCGCCGGCTGGAACTACGTCGCCTCGATCGGCGCCTATATCGCCTTCGCCTCGACGCTGTTCTTCGTCGCCTCGGTGCTCTACGCCTTCGTCCGCAAGAAGAAGGTCGCTGACAATCCGTGGGGCGAGGGTGCGACGACGCTGGAATGGACCCTGTCCTCGCCGCCGCCGTTCCACCAGTACGAAAAGCTGCCGGTCATCAAGTAAGACCGGCGCTCCAGCCCCAGGAGCCCACGCGTGTCCGACGCGAGTTTCATCTCCGAGCGTAACGAGGCCGGCAATGCCGGCCTCGATGCCGCTTACGCCAAGCAGGGCGAAGCACGGCCGGCCGACTATCTCGCGCTGCTGAAGCCGCGTGTGATGTCGCTGGTTGTCTTCACCGGCCTGGTCGGCTTGGTGCTCGCGCCTGGTCATCTGCATCCGACGCTGGCGATCACCGCGCTGCTCTGCATCGCCATCGGCGCCGGTGCCTCGGGTGCCATCAACATGTGGTACGACGCGGACATCGATGCGGTGATGGCGCGCACTCAGGGGCGCCCGATCCCGCAGGGTCTCGTCACCCCTGACGAAGCGCTCGGCTTCGGCTGCGTGCTCTCGGTTGCTTCCGTGATCGTCATGGGCCTGGCCGTGAACTGGGTTGCCGCCGCCATCCTGGCGCTGACCATCGGCTTTTACGTCTTCATCTACACGATGTGGCTGAAGCGCCGCACGCCGCAGAACATCGTGATCGGCGGTGCCGCCGGCGCCTTCCCGCCGATGATCGGCTGGGCCGCCGTCACCGGCGATCTCAGCCTGCTGCCGATCCTGCTGTTCGCAATCATCTTCATGTGGACGCCGCCGCATTTCTGGGCGCTGGCGCTCTATCGCTCCGATGATTATGCCCGCGCCGGCGTGCCGATGCTGCCGGTGGTGGCCGGCGAGCGCGAGACGCGCCGCCAGATCATGATCTACAGCCTGCTGCTGGTGCCGCTCACCCTCAGCCCCTGGTTTCTCGGCCTGGTCGGTCCGCTGTATGGCGTCGGCGCGGCAGTGCTTGGCGCCTTCTTCCTGGTGCTGGCCTTCCGCATCTGGCGTGGCACCGGTGACCGCGCCGCCAAGCATATGTTCGCCTATTCGATCCTCTATCTCTTCCTGCTGTTCGCCCTGCTGCTGGCTGAACACGGGCTTGGCTTGGGGGCATGACCGCGATGCCGCATAGTGACGAACACAAGCGTCGCAAGGCGCGCAATATCGCATTGGCCGTGGTGCTGTTTGCGCTGGTAGCGCTGTTCTACTTCATCACCATCGCCAAGATGACGGGAGTGCACCCGTCGTGACCATGACGCCAGAACAGCGCCGCAAGAATCGCCGCGTGGCGATCACCTGCACCGCCGTCTTCGCGACGATGGTCGGGCTGTCGTTCGCCTCGGCGCCGCTCTACGACATGTTCTGCCGCATGACCGGCTTCGCCGGCACGCCGCTGCGCGCCAAGGCCGCTCCGGGCGTGACCGATCCGGACGAGGCCACCGTCACCGTGCGCTTCAACGCCGACACCGCGCCGGGCCTGCCGTGGAAATTCCAGCCGGTGCAACGCGAAGTGGTCGTGAAGCCGGGCGAGGAGACGCTGATCTTCTATCGCGCCATCAATCCGACCGCACGCGCCGTCGTTGGCCAGGCCAGCTTCAACGTCACGCCGGAAAAGGTCGGTCAGTATTTCAACAAGATCGCCTGCTTCTGCTTCGAGGAGCAGACCCTGCAGGCCGGTCAGAGTGTCGACATGCCGGTCTCGTTCTTCGTCGATCCTGAAATCCTCAAGGATCCGAAGACCCGTGACGTGCAGACGATCACGCTCAGCTACACCTTCTTCCGCAAGCCGGATGAAACCCGTCTTTCCGACCGCGGCAACGCGGCCGGTGCCACCAACTAGCGTTTGTAACCAGGGGGTCTGATATGGCCAGTAGTGCCCGCAACCACGATTATCATCTCGTCGACCCGAGCCCGTGGCCGTTCATCGGCTCGATGGGCGCTTTCGCGCTGGCGATCGGCGCGGTCTATGCCTTCCATGGCCACAGCTACCTCTGGACCCTGCCGGGCCTGGCGATCGTGCTCTACACGATGGCCGCCTGGTGGCGCGACGTGATCAAGGAAGCCGAGCATGACGGCCACCATACCCCGGTGGTCCAGCTGCACTTGCGCTATGGCATGGTGATGTTCATCGCTTCCGAAGTGATGTTCTTCGTCGCCTGGTTCTGGGCCTATTTCGGCGCGGCCCTCTATCCGACCGAGGCGATCGGCCATGTCTGGCCGCCGGCGACGATCGAGACCTTCAATCCGTGGGAACTGCCCTTCGTCAACACGCTGATCCTGCTGCTCTCGGGTACTACGGTCACCTGGGCGCACCACGCGTTGCTGCATGACGACCGCAAGGGCCTGATCCAGGGCCTGACGCTGACCGTGATCCTGGGCGTGCTGTTCACCGCCTGCCAGGCCTTCGAGTACAGCCATGCGGCCTTCGGCTTCAAGGATGGCATCTACGCCTCGACCTTCTACATGGCGACCGGCTTCCACGGTTTCCACGTGATCGTCGGCACCATCTTCCTGCTGGTCTGTCTGCTGCGCGCCATGAAGGGCCACTTCAAGTCGAACCATCATTTCGGCTTCGAGGCTGCCGCCTGGTACTGGCACTTCGTGGACGTGGTTTGGCTGTTCCTGTTCACTGCCATCTACTGGTGGGGCCAGGGTACGCCGGCCGCCCACTAAGTGCTTCCGATGGCGGCTGCCTATTATCCGCCGCTATCGCCGTTCTCGACGGGGCTTCGCTGCCGCTGCCCGCGGTGTGGCGAAGCCCCGTTGTTCGATGGGCTGCTGACGGTCCGGCCGCGCTGCCCCTCCTGCGACCTGGATTATGCCACGGTCGATTCCGGCGATGGGCCGGCTGTCTTTGTCATCTTGATCCTCGGCTTCATCGTCGTCGGCCTGGCGCTGTGGGTCGAACTGCGTTTCGAGCCGCCGATGTGGTTGCATCTTGTGCTCTGGACCCCACTTATACTGGGCGGCGCGATCGGCATGCTGCGGCCGTTCAAGGCCGTGCTGATCGCCCTGCAGTTCCGCCACAAGGCGTCTTCCGATATCGAATTACTGCGCGAGTAATCCATTGAAAATTCTTGGTTCACGGCCCGCCCTGGTGCCGACGCTGATTACCATCCCGACCCTGATCCTGCTGGTGGTGCTCGGCACCTGGCAGGTGCAGCGCCTGATGTGGAAGACCAATCTGATCGCCGGCGTGGAAGCTGGCGTCAAGGCGCCGCCGGTCGACCTGCCGGCGCAGGTCGGCGATCCGCAGGTCTGGCACTATCGTACGGTGACGGTGCGCGGCACTTTCGATCACGCGCATGAATTCCATCTGATGTCGCAGTCGCAGCGCGGCAATTTCGGCTACCAGATCATCGTGCCGTTCAAGCGCGCGGATGGCAGCATCGTCATGGTCGACCGCGGCTGGGTGCCGCCGTCCCATAAGGAACAGTCGACCCGCCGCGACGGTCTGCTGCAGGGCGAACAGGTGGTCCATGGCATCGCCCATGTGCCGCCGGTGCGTGGCTGGCTGACGCCGGATAACGAGCCGGCGAAGAACCTGTGGTTCTTCCCCGACCTTGCTGGCATGGCGGCGAGCATCGGTATCGGTCCGGTGCCCAATCTGGTGATCGATGCCGACGATACCCCGGTGCCCGGTGGCGCGCCGAAGGGTGGTCAGACCAAGCTGGAATTCCCCAATAACCATCTGGCCTATGCCGTCACCTGGTATGGCGGTGCGATAGTGCTGGCCGTGATTTATGTGCTATGGCATCGGCGACGGGCGCAGGACGCCGCCGAAAAGGCCGGATGATGAAAAGCTACAAGGCGCTGGAAAAACAGTTCCGCCGGGTCGGCGCCGTGAACGGCGCGCTGGCCATGCTGGGCTGGGATCAGTCGACCATGATGCCCGAAGGCGGCGCCAAGGCGCGGGCCGAGCAGATGGCGACGCTGAGCGTGCTGCGCCATGAATGGATCACCGATCCGAAGATCGCCGAACTGCTCGATGAGGCCGACGCCCAGAAGAAGCAGCTGGACCAGTGGCAGAAAGCCAATCTGCGCGAGATGCAGCGCCAGTGGCGTCATGCCACGGCAGTGTCGTCCAAGCTGGTGGAGGCGCGCTCCAAGGCCGCCATGGCCTGCGAGATGGTGTGGCGCAAGGCGCGCCGCGACAACGACTTCAAGAGCTTTGCCAAGGCCTTCAAGCCGGTGCTGGAGCTGACCCGCGAGGCGGCGGCAGCCAAGTCGGCGGCTTTCGGCCTCGGCGCCTATGACGCCCTGCTGGACGAATACGAGCCCGGCGGCCGTTCCGAGACGATCAATAAACTGTTTGCCGATCTGGGCGGTTTCCTGCCCGGCTTCATCGACAAGGCGATGGCGAAGCAGGCCAGGAAGGCCGCGCCGCTGCCCCTGCAGGGCCCGTTCGCGGCTGAGACGCAGCGCGCGGTCGGCCTGAAATTCATGAAGGCGCTGGGTTTCGATTTCAACCATGGCCGCCTCGACGTCAGCCTGCATCCTTTCACCGGCGGCATCCCCGATGACGTGCGCATCACCACGCGCTACGAGGATGCCGATTTCACCAAATCGCTGATGGGCGTGCTGCACGAGACCGGCCATGCGCTCTACGAGCTCGGCCTGCCCAAGACCTGGCGCGACCAGCCGGTGGGCGAGGCGCGCGGCATGGTGCTGCATGAAAGCCAGAGCCTGCTGGTGGAAATGCAGGTCTGCCGCGGCGCGGAATTCATCGGCTATGCCGGCCCGGTATTGCGCAAGGCGTTTGGCGGCACGGGTGAGGCCTGGTCGGACGCCAACCTGCAGCGCATCTATACCCGGGTGCGGCCCGACCTGATCCGCGTCGATGCCGACGAGGCGACCTATCCGGCCCATGTGATCCTGCGCTATCGCCTGGAACAGGCGATGCTGCATGACGACCTGCCGATCACCGACCTGCCGCATGCCTGGAGCGACGGCATGCAGACCCTGCTGGGCGTCGATGTACCCAGTGACGCCATGGGCTGCATGCAGGACATCCACTGGGCGGTGGGATCGATCGGGTATTTCCCGACCTACACGCTCGGCGCGCTGTCGGCAGCCCAGCTTTTCGCTGCCGCGAAGGAGCAGGACAAGACCATCCTGCCCGGCATCGCCAAGGGCAATTTCAAGCCGCTGCTGAAATGGCTGCGCGCCAACGTGCATGGCAAGGGGTCGCTGCTGACCACCGACGAGCTACTGCGCCAGGCGACCGGCAAACCCTTGAGCACGGCCGCCTTCAAGGCGCATCTTAAGGCCCGCTATCTGAACTGAGCTGATCCATGCGTTATGTCTCCACGCGCGGCCAGGCGCCCGCACTCGATTTTGAAGGTGTCCTGCTCGCCGGCCTGGCCGGCGATGGCGGCCTCTATGTGCCGGAAAGCTGGCCGCAGTTTTCGGTGGCTGACTTCCGCGCCATGCGCGGCCTGCCTTATGCCGAGATCGCCTTCCGCATCATCAAGCCCTTCGTCGGCGGCAGCATCCCCGATGCCGAGCTGAAGCGCATGATCACCGAGGCCTATGCCACTTTTGGCCACAAGGCGGTCGTGCCGCTGCGCCAGAGCGGCGACAATGACTGGGTGCTCGAGCTGTTCCACGGTCCTACGCTGGCCTTCAAGGATGTGGCGCTGCAGCTGCTCGGCCGGCTGTTCGACTGGGCACTGGCCCGTTCGGGCAAGCGCGCCACCATCGTCGGCGCCACCTCGGGCGATACCGGCTCGGCCGCCATCGAGGGCTGCCGCGGCCGCGCCAATCTCGACATTTTCATCATGTTCCCGCATGGCCGCGTCTCCGACGTGCAGCGTCGCCAGATGACGACTGTCGCGGATAAGAATGTCCATGCGATTGCCTTGGAAGGCACCTTCGACGATGCCCAGTCGATGGTGAAGGCGCTGTTCGCCGACGTGCCGTTCCGCGATAGCGTCGGTCTGACGGCGGTCAACTCGATCAACTGGGCACGCGTGATGGCCCAGATCGTCTATTACGTCACCGCCTCGCTCAGCCTGGGCGGGCCGGACCGCGCGCCGGCCTTCTGCGTGCCGAGCGGCAACTTCGGCGACATCTTCGCCGGCTACTGCGCCGCCAGGATGGGGCTGCCGATTTCCAAGCTGGTGATCGCCACCAACCGCAACGACATCCTGACGCGCTTCATCGCCAGCGGCGAATACCGCAAGTCCGGCGTCGAGCCGACCATCAGTCCCAGCATGGACATCCAGGTGGCGAGCAACTTCGAGCGCCTGCTGTTCGACATGCATGGCCGTGACGGCGCGCAGATCCGCCAGCTGATGAGCGATCTCGACAAGACCGGCGGCTTTACCGTGTCGCCCAATGCGCTGGCCGATACCAAGCAGCTGTTCGCTGCTGGCAAGGCCGACGAGGCCGCGACCAGGCTGATGCTGAAGACGGCGTTCGAGGCCGGCAACGGCCTGCTGGTCGATCCGCATACGGCGGTCGGCCTGGTGGTTGCGGCGGCCCAGCGCCAGGCCGGTGCCCTGCCGGTGGAAACCCCGCTGGTGACGCTGTCGACGGCCGATGCCGCCAAATTCCCCGATGCCGTCAAGGCCGCCACAGGTCAGCATCCGGCCCTGCCGCCGCGCATGGCTGACCTGTTCGAGCGGCCGGAGCGGCAGACCGTGCTGGCCAACGATTATGCCAAGGTGCGGGATTTCATCGAAGCGCGTAGAGTGAAAGCATGACAGTCCGGATCGGCACCCTTTCCAACGGCCTGCGCGTGGTCTCCGAGGCCATGCCGCAGGTGAAGACCGTTTCCGTCGGCATCTGGGTCGATGCCGGCGCGCGCGATGAAACGCCCGAAATCAACGGCGTCGCGCATATGCTGGAGCATATGGCATTCAAGGGCACCGAGCGCCGTTCGGCGCTGCAGATCGCCGAGGAGATCGAAGCGGTCGGCGGTCATCTGAACGCTTTCACGTCGCGGGAGCAGACCGCCTATTACGCCCGCGTCATGGCCGACGATACCGGCCTTGCGCTGGATATCCTGGCCGACATCCTGCAGCACTCGGTCTTCGACAAGGACGAGCTGGAGCGCGAGCGCGAGGTCATCATCCAGGAAATCGGCCAGTCGGAAGATACGCCGGACGACATCATCTTCGACCACCTTCAGGAGACTGCGTTTCCTGCACAGGCTCTCGGCCGCTCGATCCTTGGCACCGTGGATCGCGTCTCGGGCATGAAGCGCGAGGACCTGCAGGGCTTCCTGTCGCGCTTCTATCATGGTCCCAGCCTGGTGCTGGTCGCGGCCGGTGCGGTCGATCACGACAAGCTCATGATCGAAGCCGAACGCCTGCTCGGCAAGCTGAACCGGGCGGCCCGCCCGGCGCAGCAGACGGCCAAGTATGGCGGCGGCGGCGAAAAGCGTGCGGTGCGCGATCTGGAACAGGCGCATGTCGCGATTGCACTGCCGGGTCTGGCCTATGACGATCCCGACTATTACGCCATGCAGGTCTATTCGACCGTGCTAGGCGGCGGCATGTCCTCGCGGCTGTTCCAGGAAGTGCGCGAGAAACGCGGCCTGGCCTATTCGGTTTATGCCTATCCGGCCTCCTATCGCGACGGCGGCCTGCTGACCATCTATGCCGGTACCGGCGGCGAAAAGCTGCCCGAACTGATGCCGGTGCTAGCCGAGGAACTCGGCAAGCTCTGCGGCAAGGTGGACGGCGAGGAACTGCAGCGCGCCCGCGCACAGCTGAAAGTCGGCCTGGTGATGTCGCTGGAGAGCTCCGGTGCGCGCATCGAGCAGCTTGGCCGCCAGATGCTGCTGTTCGGTCGTCCGCTGGATATCGACGAGGTGCTGGCTTCCGTCGACCGCGTGGATGCGGCCGCCGTGCAGAAGGTTGCTGAACGCGTCATGCGCTCGGCGCCGCCCACGGTGGCGGCCCTGGGTCCCGTGGAACGGCTGGAAGCCTATTCGCGCTTCGCCGCCCGGTTCGGCTGAAGCGCGGGCGGGGAGGGCAAGACAGGATGCTGTTCGGCCGCTTTCTTCCGCCCCTGTCGCCCAGCCTGCAGGGCGATCGCCTCTACCTGCGGGCGCCCGAGATCAATGACTACGAAGCCTGGGCGACGCTGCGCGCGATCAGCCGCGAGCATCTGCAGCCCTGGGAACCGAGCTGGGCGGAAGACTCGCTCACGCGGGAAGGTTTCCGCCGTCGGCTGGCCTGGTTCGATCGCCTGCGCCGGCAGGAGCATGGCGAGGCGTATTTCATCTATCTGCGCCGCAATGACGGCCTGATCGGCGGCATTACGCTGTCGAATATCCGGCGGGGCGCGTCGCAATGCGGCGAGCTCGGCTACTGGATCGGCAAGCCGCATATCGGCCAGGGCCATATGACCGAGGCCCTGCGGGTGATGACGGTCCATTGCTTCGATGCCCTGAAGCTGCACCGGCTGGAGGCGGCCTGTTTGCCGGAGAATACGCCGAGCCGGCGGCTGCTGGCGCAGGCGGGCTTCCGCAGTGAGGGCGTGTTGCGCGAATATCTGAAGATCGACGGCGTGTGGCGGGATCACCAGCTCTATGCGCGGCTGGCCAGCGATCCGCTTTTTCCGTCAGGCGTGGCCTGACGCAGCTTTCGTCTTGTCAGGCGTGGCCTGACACGCTGGCGAGTTTCGCCACATCGACGCCGATCTTGCGCACGGCGCGGTCCCACAGGGTTTCCAGATCGGCGTGGAAGATCAGGTCCGGATCGGCGGGCGCCGCCAGCCAGGCATTTTCCTGAATCTCGCTGTCGAGCTGCCCGGCGCCCCAGCCGGCATATCCCAAAGCAAAGAGGCTGCGCTGCGGACCGTTGCCGCTGGCAATCGCGCGCAGCACATCCAGCGTCGCGGTAAGGCCGATGCCGATGCTCTCGTCGATCTTCACGCTGCCCTGGCGCATGTAGTCGGTCGAATGCAGCACGAAGCCGCGGCCGGTTTCCACCGGGCCGCCAAGCCGCACGATGATGTCGTTGTCGGCCGTGGATTCGATGCCGAGCTGGGTGAGCAGATTGGGGAAGGTGAGACCGGGATAGGGCTTGTTGATCACAAGGCCCATGGCGCCTTCCGCGTTGTGCGAGCACATATAGATCACGGTGCGGGCGAAGCGGGGATCGCCCATGGTCGGCATCGCGATCAGCAACTGCCGTTCCAGGTAGCCAGATATCGCCTTGCCGGTATCCGTCATGCTTGCTCTCCGGGTTTCACCTGAATGTTACTCCAGCCGGTCGGCTTGTCCATATGGCCGGCTCATGGGAGGTCTTGCAATTGGCAGGCCAAAAGCGAGACTCGGTCCATGAAAACCGCAATTCACCGGACCATGCCGGCTACCGCCCTTGTTCTGGCTGCCATTCTTGTTATTTGGCCACGGCTGGCGACGGCGCAAGGGGTGCAGCTTCCCTATGTCCCGGTCCGCCTCGCTTTTATCCAGGGCGGCGCGGACGACCTCGGCCTTGCCGTGCGACTCGCGCCGGGTTGGAAGTTCTACTGGCGTACGCCGGGCGAGGGGGGCGTGCCGGCGCAGTTCGACTGGTCTGCCTCGGAGAATCTCGAACGTGCGGACGTGCAGTGGCCGGCGCCACAGCGCATCCCGCTCGGCAAGTTCGACATCAATGGCTACATCGAGGAAGTCGTGCTGCCGATCCGCATCGAACGGCGCGATGCCAACAAGCCGGTCAAGCTGAACCTCATGCTCGAATACGGCGTGTGCAAGGATATCTGCATCCTGCGCACCGACCGGCTGCAGCATCGTGAAGGCGTGGCTTCATCGGCCGTCGAGCAGGCCCTGCTTGCGGCGTGGCGTGCGCGCGTGCCGCAGGCCGCCGCCGCGGCCGACCTGCGTTTGCAGTTCCTGCGGCAGAAACCCGATCGCCTGATCGTGGCGCTGCATAGCGCAACGCCGTTGCAGAGCCCCGACCTGTTCGTCGAGGGGACGGCTGACAGCTGGTTTGGCCGGCCGCAGATCGCCCTGATGGATCAGGGACGCGAGGTGCGGTTCGAGATTCCGTCCAGCGTTCCGCAGGCAGCAGCAGGCCGGCCTTTACGCCTGACGCTGGTGGATGGAAGCCTGGCGGCGGATATGGTGGTACAGCCGGAAGGAGCACCCTGACCGGCCCTGACTCATCCGGCCCGGCCCTTGTATCCGGTCGCCGGGCGGATCATTTTAGCCCGGCCGTATTCGCGGCCAGACCGGCCAAGATTCAAACCAGCCAAAATTTCAAACCAGGACGAGGAAATCATGACTATCAAGGTTGGCGACCGTATTCCCGATGCCACGCTCTACGTCATGTCGGAGCAGGGTCCGCAGGCGGTGAAGGCCGCCGAATTCTTCAAGGGCAAGAAGGTGGCGCTGTTCGCCCTGCCGGGCGCTTTCACGCCGACCTGCTCGGCCAAGCATCTGCCCGGCTTCATCGAGAAGTATGACGACCTGAAGTCGAAGGGCGTGGACACCATCGCCTGCCTGTCGGTCAACGATGCCTTCGTCATGGGCGCCTGGGGCAAGGCCCAGAATGCCGGCGACAAGGTAACGCTGCTGGCTGATGGCGCCGGCGAGCTGACCAAGGCGATCGGCATGGAATTCGACCTCACCGCGCGCGGCATGGGCATCCGGTCGCAGCGCTACTCGATGCTGGTCGAGGACGGTGTGGTGAAGCAGATCAATCTGGAAAAGCCGGGCGCCTTCGAGGTGTCGGACGCCAGCACGCTGCTCGGCCAGCTCTAAGCCGCAGCGGTTTCAATGCAAAGCCCGTCCGGTTTACCGGGCGGGCTTTTTCTTTTTCTTCGGCGCGGGGCGGTCGCCGGCGATCTCGGTGGCGGCATTGCGGGCGAGCACGTCGACGCGCTCGTTCTCCACATGACCGTCATGGCCGCGCACCCAATGCCAGGTCACCTGGTGCGGTTCCTTGGCCAGTTCGAAGCGCTGCCACAGATCGACATTCTTCACCGGCTTGCGATCGGCGGTCTTCCAGCCGCGCGCCTTCCACGAGCGCAGCCAGCCGGTGGCACCGTCGATGACATAGCGACTGTCGGAATAGAGCGCGACGCTGCAAGGCTTCTTCAGGGCCTCCAGCGCCATGATGGCGGCCAGTAGTTCCATGCGGTTGTTGGTGGTGTCCGGCTCGCCGCCGCTGAGTTCCTTCTCGGTTTCGCCGTGGCGCAGCAGCGCCGCCCAGCCACCCGGGCCGGGGTTGCCGAGGCAGGCGCCGTCGGTGAAGATTTCAACAGTCTGCAGATCCCCGGACATGTCAGCGTTCGATGCCATAGGACGAGGCGCCGAGGACCTGACGGTGGAATTTCAGCTTCTTCCAGTATTCCAGCGGGTCCTTCGGCTTGACCAGCGCGCCGGGCACCTGGTTGAGCCAGTCGTACAATCGGGTCAGCAGGAAGCGCAGCGCCGAGCCGCGCGCGAACAGCGGCAGGGTATGCACCTCGCCGTCGGTCAGCGGCCGCACGCTTTCATAGCCGGTGATCAGGGCGCGCGCCTTGGTGACGTTGAAGGCGCCATCGGCCTCGAAGCACCAGGCGTTCAGGTTGATCGCCAGTTCGTAGGCGAAATAGTCGTTGCAGGCGAAATAGAAATCGATCAGTCCGCTGCAGGTCTCGCCGATGAAGAAAACATTGTCAGGGAAGAGATCGGCATGGATCACGCCATGCGGCAGCGGTTTCACGCCGGCGCGGCCCGGAGTCTCGGGCCAGGCCGCCTTCAGCGCGTCGTATTCGCGGCTGATCTCATGCGCCAGACCCGGCATCACCGTATCGGCCTTGGCTTCGCAATCGGCGACCAGCTTGGCCCAGCCATCGACGCTCAGCGCATTGGGGCGGTGCAGCGGGAAATCCTGGCCGGCCACATGTAGGCGCGCCGTGGCGATGCCCAGTTCATGACACTGTTTCGTGGTCGGCTTCTTGGGCCAGACGCCGTTCAGGAAACTGATGATGGCGCAGGGGCGGCCGGCAACCTCGTTGAGGATATTGCCGTCGCGGTCGTGGATCGGCGTCGGGCAGGCGAGACCCTTGCCGGCCAGATGGTCCATCAGGCCGAGGAAATAGGGCAGGTCGTCGCGTTTCACCCGGCGCTCGTACAGCGTCAGGATATAGCTGCCGGTTTCGGTGCCTAGCAGGTAGTTGGAATTCTCCACGCCTTCGGCGATGCCCTTGACGGACAAGGCGCAGCCGAGCTGATAGCGCGTCAGCAGCGCGTTCAGCTGTTCCCCATCGATTTCGGTGTAGACGGCCATGCGTGGGATACGATCAGGCGGCGGAAGCGTCGAGCGCGGCGGGCAGCTTGAACTGCACGGCTTCGGTGGCGGTTTCGATCTCGCGGACGGTGACAGAGAAGCGTTCGCGGAAGGCGGCAATGACCTCTTCGACCAGCACTTCCGGCGCGCTGGCGCCAGCGGTAATCCCCACCGACTTCACGCCATCCAGTGCCGCCCAGTCTATATCGGTGGCGCGCTGTACCAGCAGGGCCACCTTGCAGCCCTCGCGCTTGGCTACTTCCACCAGCCGCAGCGAATTCGAGGAATTCGGCGCACCGATCACCAGCACGGCATCGCTGTGGGCAGCAATCGCCTTCACGGCGACCTGACGGTTGGTGGTGGCGTAACAGATGTCTTCCTTCTTCGGTCCTTCGATCTGCGCGAAGCGCTGCTTCAGCGCGGCGATGATCTCGGCGGTATCGTCGACCGACAGGGTGGTCTGGGTGATATAGGCCAGCGGCTCGCCGTCCTTCACCCGCAGGCTGGCGACATCGGCCACGGTCTCGATCAGCAGGACGGCGTCGGGCGGCAGCTGTCCCATCGTGCCGATCACCTCCGGGTGGCCGGCATGGCCGATCAGGATGATGCGGCGGCCCTCGCGGTGATGGCGCTCGGCCTCGCGATGGACTTTGCTGACCAGCGGGCAGGTGGCGTCGAGGTAGGACAGTTTGCGCGCCTGGGCATCGGCCGGTACCGACTTGGGCACGCCATGTGCGGAGAAGACGACATGGGCGCCGGCCGGCACTTCGTCCAGTTCATCGACGAAGATGGCGCCCTTGGCGGCCAGGCTGTCGACGACGAAGCGGTTATGGACGATCTCATGGCGCACATAGACCGGCGCGCCGAACTGGTCCAGCGCCCGTTCCACGATCTGGATGGCACGGTCGACGCCGGCGCAGAAACCGCGCGGCGCTGCCAGCACAAGGGCGATCGAGGGGCGGTCGGTCTGGGTCATCGGCAGGTCTTGGTCCACTCGGTGGCCGGGGCAGATCGGCGATGGGCCCGGCCTGTCAAATCAACGGGTTGCAGGTCTATCGCTTGTCTCCCGCGAGCCCCTCTTCTATACAGGAGTGGCCCCGGAAACTGCCGGGCAAGCTAATACACTCCCTGCGTGAAGGGAAGGCCGCCGCCATCATCGGGCCGGACCCTGAGCGCCACCGGATCGGTAAGCGTCCCGCCATGACCCAGCGTTTCTTCCGCACACCGCTTCTCGCCGTCACGACCCTGGTGCTGCTCAGCGCGGTGCTGGCGGCCTGTGGTCCTAAGCGGAACCTGCCGCCCTGCCCGCGTGTCGGCATCCTGGGTGATGCCCAGAAGGCGACCCAGTATCGCGAGGGCCCGGGCCGCGACCTGACCGACGTCGCCTTCGAGACCGAGCTGCTGGATTACAACGGTGGCTGCAAATACGAGAACAAGGAAGCCAATGTCGTGGTGACCTTCGTGCTGCAGGTCGCCGCCACGCGCGGCCCTGCCGCCAACAGCAACGAAGCGCAGATTCCCTATTTCGTCGCCATCGTCGACAAGCAGCAGCAGAACGTGCTGCTGCGCCAGGGCTTCGTTGCCCGCGTGCCCTTCAAGGAAGGCCAGCGCCGCGTCGCCGTGGCCGAGGAACTGGAGCAGGCCATTCCCCTGAACGGTCGCCGCACCAGCGAGATCGAGATTCTGGTCGGCCTGGAAGTGCCGAAAGACCAGCTCGACCGGAACCGCGCGCTCCGCGGCTTCTGACCGGCCCGCATAACATGGAACGCCTGCGCCGTCCTTTGCCTGGCCTGACGGTGGCCGCCACCGTTGCATTGGCGGTGGGCTTTATCTCCGATCATTACGGTGGTCCGCCCTTCCTGCTCGCCCTGCTGCTCGGCATGGCGTTCAATTTCCTCAGCGCCGATCCGCGTGTGCGGCCGGGCATCGATCTGGCGGCACGCAGCGTGCTGCGCATCGGCGTGGCTTTGCTGGGTGTCCGCATCACGGTTGGCGGCATCGTCGACCTCGGCCCGGTGCCGGTGCTGCTGGCCGTCGGCGGCGTGTGTGTCGCCATCAGCAGCGGGCTTCTGCTTGCGAAATTCGCCGGCCGCAGCCGCGAGGAAGGCATTCTTTCCGGCGGCGCCGTCGGCATCTGCGGCGCGTCTGCCGCGATGGCGATCTCGGCAGCCCTGCCGCGTTCGCCCCAGGCGGAACGGCTGACGCTGCTCACCGTGATCGGCGTGACGGCGCTGTCGACCGTGGCGATGATCCTCTATCCGCTGCTGGCCAAGACCATCGGCCTTTCCGAAACCGCGTCCGGTGTGCTGTTCGGCGCCACCATCCATGACGTGGCGCAGGTGCTGGGCGCCGGCCTGACCGTGTCGCCGCATGCCGGCGACGTCGCCACCTTCGTCAAGCTGGTGCGTGTCGCCTGCCTGCTGCCGGTGGTGGTCGGCATCGGTTGGGCTTATCGCACGGCCGGCGAAGCGGGCGCGACCCAGACCCAGCCGTTGCTGCCGCATTTCCTGATCGGTTTCATTGCACTGGTCGCCCTGGGCAGCATCGTGACGTTGCCGCCGGTACTGGTCAGCAACGTGTCGGAGATTTCGCGCTGGTGCCTGCTGGTCGCCATTTCGGCGCTGGGGGTGAAGACCTCGTTTGCTGAACTCTTCGCGCTCGGCTGGAAGCCGCTGGTCCTGATCCTGGCCGAGACCGTGATCCTGCTGGTCGTTGTGCTGACCGGCCTCCTATTTTTCCTCTAATTCGGCAGCCCAGGCCTCGGCCCAGTCCTGCAGCGACAGCAGCACCGGCAGCAGCCGACGGGCCGTATCGGTGAGAGCATAGCCCTGGCCGTCATGGGCGAGCAGGGCGGCGGCCCGCAGGTCCTTCAGCCGCTGTTGCAGCACGCTGGGCGAAACCTCCCCGCAGGCGGCCTGCAGGCCACGGAAGGTCAGGCTGGCTTCCCGCAGCTCCCAGAGCACGCGCAGGCTCCAGCGGCGCCCCAGCAGGTCCAGGGCGGCCATGACCGGGCGGCCGGTGGCGGAACCGCGGACAGGCTGACCGGGCAGGGCAGTCATGGGGCCTCCTTGCGCTACTGAAACAGTAGCATTATGGTCTGCTACAGAAATCGTAGCAGACCTGAAGGATAACCGCCATGGCCCGTCTGGAGCCGATCAGCCAACCCTATTCCGCAGAGGCCGCCGCCGAACTGGCGCAGATGCCGGCCGATATCGCCCTGTTCCGCACCGTGGCGCATAACCCGCGCGTGCTGTCGCGCTGGCGCGGCGGCGGCCTGCTCGACAGGGGCTCGATCACGTTGCGCCAGCGCGAGCTGATCATCCTGCGCACCACGGCGCGGCTGAAGGCGGAATACGAATGGGGTGTGCATGTCGCCTATTTCAAGGCGAAGGCCGGCTTCAGCGAGGCCGAGATCGCGGCCACACTGCAGGAGGACGCATCAGGTTGGTCGGCGGAAGAGGCCGTGCTGGTCGCGGTGACCGATGCGCTGGTCGACCATGGCACTGTCAACGACGTGCTGTGGCAGCGCGCCGCCACATATTACAAAGCCGACCAGCTGATCGAGATCATCGCGCTGGTCGGCTTCTATCATCTGGTGTCGTTCACGGTGAACGCCACCGGCGTCGCACTTGAACCGGGGGCGCCGCGCTTTCCCGCTGCCGCTCAGTAAGCGAGCGCGCAGCCGTCCTTGCGCGGATCCGAGCCGGCCTGCAGCACGCCGTTGACGCGGTCGATCAGGATGGCCTGACCGCCGCCATGCGGCATCTCGGCCTGCTTGATCTCGTGACCGAGATTGGCGAGGCCCAGCAGCACATCCTCGCGGATGCCGCGCTCGGCCTCGAACTTGCCGGCGACATGGAAGCCGCGGGCGCAGTCGATGGCTTCCTGCACGTTCATGCCGAAATCGACGATGTTGGTCAGCACATGGCTCTGGCCGACCGGCTGGAAACCGCCGCCCATCACGCCGAAGGAAAGCCAGGGTTTGCCGTCTTTCAGTGCCATCGCCGGAATGATGGTATGCAGCGGCCGCTTCAGCGGCTCGACGCAGTTCAGATGGCCGGGCTGCACCTTGAAGCCGCAGCCGCGGTTCTGCAGCAGCACGCCGGTCTTCGGGCTGCTGAGGCCGGTGCCGTAGGGCCAGAACAGCGAGTTGATGAAGGAGCAGGCATTGCCCTCGGCATCCACCACCGTGAGATAGACGGTGTCGCGATAGGCCTGACCGCCCACGGGGCCCGGCGCGACCATGGCTTTCTTCAGATCGATGCGGCTGCGCAGTTCGTCGGCGAAGCCCATAGAAAGCAGCTTCTCGATCGGTACGTCGGCGAAGGCCGGATCGGCCACGTAGAGATCGCGGGCCTGGAAGGCGAGGCGGGTGGCTTCGGCCTCGATATGGAAACGCTCGACGCCGACCGGGTCGTATTTGCCCAGGTCGAAGCCGCTGAGGATGTTCAGCATCAGCAACGTGATGATGCCGACGCCGTTCGGCGGAATTTCCAGAATCTCGACACCCTTGTAGCGCGTGGCGATCGGGTCGACCCAGAAGGCTTCCTGGGTAGCGAAATCCTCCAGCGTATGGGTGCCGCCAATGCTGTTCAGATATTTGACGATGTCCTCGGCGACCCAGCCAGTATAGAAGCCGTCACGGCCCTTGGCTGCGATCTCACGGAACACCTTGGCATGCTCGGGTTCGCGGAAGACATCGCCGGCTTTCGGCGGGGCGCCGTCCTTCAGCCACATGCGTGCGGTGTTGGCATCGGTTTTCAGCTTGGCCTCGTTGCGGCCCCAGTCGGTGGCGACGCGCTCGGTGATCGGGAAGCCGTTTTCGGCGTGATCGATCGCCGGCTGCAGCAGTTCGGCCAGCGGCAGCTTGCCGAAGCGCGTGTTCAGCTTGCTCCAGGCATCCACCGCACCGGGAATGGTGACGGCATGCACGGAGGTGAGCGGGATTTCCTTGATGTCCTGCTTGAGCAGGAAGTCGGCGCTCAGGCCTTTCGGTGCGCGGCCCGAACCGTTCAGGCCATAGACCTTGCCGCCCTTGGTGGTATCGGTGCCGGCCGGTGCGAAGAGCACGAAGTTGTCGCCGCCAATGCCGGTAGAGCCGGGCTCGACCACGCATTGCACGGCGCAGGCGGCAATTGCCGCATCGGCGGCGTTGCCGCCGCGCTTGAGGATGTCGAGGGCAGCGACGGTGGCGAGGCTGTGCGAGGTGGCGGCGGCGCCGTGGCGGCCCATGGCCACCGAACGGCCGGGCAGATGCAGGTCACGCATGGCGGATCGGAACTCCGGTCAAAGATGAGGCGTAAAGCCTACACCAGACCTTTCCGCGTGCGACAGAGTTTGCCTCAGACTTCGTCGCGCCTTGCGCGCTGTTTTGCAAATGCGTCGCCGGCCTTGGCCTCTTCGCGTTCGCGGGTGCGCAATTGGTACAATTGGTCCCGTCCCGCTTCGTACTGCGCCGGCCAGTGAATACCACGCCAGTCGTAATCGGCGGCAGCATGCAGCGTGAAGTATGGATCGGCCAGATGCGGACGCGCCAGCGCGCAGAGATCGGCGCGGCCAGAAGCGACGATGGTGTTGACCTGATCGGCCGAGGTGATGGCGCCCACCGCGATGGTGGCGATGCCGGCTTCCTGCCGGATCGCATCGGAGAAGGGCGTCTGGAACATGCGGCCATACTGGGGCCGTGCCTCGGCAGAGGTCTGCCCGGCCGAGACGTCGATCAGGTCGCAGCCATGCGCCTTCAGCGTCTTCGCGATGAAGACGGAATCCGCGACGGTCAGGCCGCGCTCGGGCACCCAGTCCACGGCCGAGAGGCGGACCGACATCGGCTTGTCCTTGGGCCAGACGGCCCTGATGGCATCAAAGACTTCCAGAGGAAACCGCAGCCGGTTCTCCAGGCTGCCGCCATACTCGTCGGTTCGCGTATTGCTCAGCGGCGAGATGAAGCTGGACAGCAGATAGCCATGAGCCATATGCAGCTCGATCATGTCGAAGCCGGCATCGATGGCCAGCTTTGCCGCTGCCACGAAATCGTCCCGCACGACATCCATGTCGGCGCGTGTCATGGCGCGCGGCACCTGGCTGTTCGGCAGATACGGAATGGCCGAGGCGGCGATGATCTCCCAGTCCTGGCCCTTGGGCAGCGGCTGGTCGTAGCCGCCTTTCCAGGGCAGGCAGGTCGCGCCTTTGCGGCCGGCATGCGCCAGCTGCACGGCGATCTTCGCGCGGCTGTTGCCATGCACGAAATCAGTGATGCGGCGCCAGGCCTTCGCCTGGTCCTGGTTCCACAGGCCGGTGCAGCCCGGGGTGATGCGGGCGGTTTCCGAGATATCGGTCATTTCGCTGATCAGCAGGCCTGCACCGCCGACGGCGCGGCTGCCCAGATGCACCAGGGTCCAGTCGTTGGGCAGACCGTCTCCGGCCGAATACTGGCACATGGGAGAGACGACAACGCGGTTCTCGACCTGCATGCCGCGCAGGCGGAATGGCGTGAACATCGGCGGCGGCACGGCATTGCCGGGCTGCGGCAGGCCCTGGTCGCGCGCCGTTTTCTCGGCGAACCAGCGGTCGATCTGGGCGATCAGCGCGGGATCGCGCAGCTTCAGGTTTTCATAGGTGATGCGCTTGGAACGCGACAGCAGGCTGAGCGCCAGCTGGATCGGCTCGAAGTCTTTATAGCGGTCGGTATGCTCGAACCATTCGAGCGAGACCTGGGCGGCATGCTGCAGGATCGAGACTTCGGTCTGGCGTGCGTCTTCGAAGGCCTTCAGGGCTTCCTTCACGGAGCCATGGCCGGCATTGAGCGCACGGCTGAGCCCGATGGCGTCTTCCATCGCCAGCTTGGTGCCCGAGCCGATCGAGAAATGCGCGGTATGCACGGCGTCGCCGATCAGCACGACATTCTCGTGTACCCAGCGGCGGCATTTGATGGTGGGGAAATTACGCCAGATGGAACGGTTGCTGAGTAGCTTGTGGCCCTGCAGATGGCTGGCGAACAGCTTTTCGCAGTAGGCAATGGTGTCGGCCTCGCTGGCCTTGTCCAGGCCGGCGCGTTTCCATGTCTCTTCGGTCGTCTCCACGATCCAGGTCGACAGACCGTCTTCGAAACGATAGGCATGGACCTGGAACAGGCCGTGCGCGCTGGCTTCAAAGATGAAGGTGAAGGTGTCGAGCGGCAAAGTCGTGCCGAGCCAGACGAACTTGTTTGGCCGCCAATCCATGCTGGGCTGGAAGGTGTCTTTCCAGGTTTCACGGATCTGGCTGTTGATGCCGTCGGCACCCACCAGCAGGTCGCAGTTCCGCCGCAGGGTCTCGAAATCCAGTTGCTCGGAACTGAAGTTCAGCACCACGCCGGCCTTGGCGCATTGCTGCTGCAGGATCAGCAGCAGGGATTTGCGTGCCAGGCCGCAGAAGCCGTGTCCGCCGGAGCGGATGCGCTCGCCGCCGGCAATGACGTCGATTTCATGCCAATAGGCGAAATGATCGCGGATGGCCTGGTGGGTGCCGGCATCCTCGGCCAGGAACTGGTTCAGCGTCTCGTCAGAGAAGACAACGCCGAAACCGAAGGTGTCGTCAGGCTGGTTACGTTCGTAAACAACGATTTCATGCCCGGCATCGGCCTTTTTCATCAGCAGGGCCAGGTACAGGCCGGCGGGTCCGCCTCCGACGATTGTCACGCGCATGCTGTTCCCCATTGGCTGTTTGCCGGCCCGGCCGGAAGACGGTCGTGGCAATATATTTTATATTTAAAATAAATTCCGGCAAGCCTGTCTCGCGCAATCCATCCGCTGGACCGGAAATGGCGAGGCGCTATGGACTAGCGTGCGCGGAAAGCGGTCATGCCGAAGGCGGCCAGGGCGAATCCGAAGCAGGCACGCGCCAGACTGGCGGGCGGGACCGGTATGAAACCGAGATAGCGGTAGCGCGCCAATTCACCCAGGCCGATGGCCAGCACGCCGAGCAGCAGCCAGCGCGCCGGAACCGGGCGGTGGCGCAGGCCGATCAGCACCGCCAGCAGCAGAATGCCCAGAAGGATCAAAGGTAGCGGCAGGGTGCCGATCGGCAGCCGGTCTGCGCCGACCGCAATCAGGATGGCCAGCGCAATGCCGCTGTAGAGGGTTACGCGGCTTGAACCGGGCGGAATGATCAGGCTGAAGGCGGCGCCGAGGGCAAGTCCAGTCAGCCCCAGCGTAAAGGCCAGATATCGCAGATCGGCCTCCAGGCCGGCGAGGCCGGCCCAGCCCACCTGGGCCGCCATTTCGGTGAGGGCGAGGCCAAGATGCAGGACGGCGCCGGTGCCCCAGAACAGGGCGGCAGGCAGCGGGCTGCGCGTGATCAGGATGAGGCCGGCGAGACCGCCGAGCAGATAGATGGCCTGAGCGATCAAAGCGATGTGCGGCATGGCGGCACTATGCCGGCCCGCGACAGGGGCCGCAAGCCGGCCCCGGAACGGCACAACTGCCTGCAAATCACGGTAAAAACTGCGGCGGCAGCCTGTGGGAAAACCCCGCCTTTGCGGGTTGACGCCTGTCGGGGGCGGGGCTATAACCCCGGCCTCGATTTCGCCGCAAGGCACTATCAACCATCGGAATTCGCAAGCTATGGCTCAGCACAAGTCCGCGGAGAAGCGCGCCCGCCAGACCAAGAAGCGCACTGCTGTCAATCGCGCACGTCGCAGCAAGGTCCGCACTGCCGTCAAGAAGCTGGAGACGGCGATTGCCGCCGGCGACAAGGCAGCCGCCTCGGCGCTGCTGAAGGAAACCCAGCCCGCCCTGGACAAGGGCGTGAGCAAGGGCGTGGTCCAGAAGCGCACCGCCTCGCGCAAGCTGTCGCGTCTGAACGCCCGCATCAAAGCTATGGCTTGATTTCCTGTCGCGCGCCTCTGGCGCGCGGTGCAGGTTTCTACCTTTGAAACATCGCCCGTCTGCTCTGCAGCGGGCGATGTTTTTTTATGCGACTGCGAAGGACTTCATCGCCCCTCTGCCGCGTTCGCGTCCGTTTTATACCAAGGGGATTAGTCCGTGCGTTATGCGCCCGTTATGCAATTCACAACGACAAGTTCTAATTCCGCCACAGGGAAAAATTTTTTTCGGGGAGTCTTCATCTGTCCGCTTGCACGGCCACTGTGATTTCCCTTTAATGCCCCGGCTGACGCGCAGTGACGGGGCTGAGACACACCGTGTAGAGCGCAACAAAAGTGCTCCGCCTCTGGTGGATCGGTCCGGTAAACAGCGTGCAGCACGCGTGACGAAAATACAGTTTCAAACAACAAACGTGGCGCGAGGTTGGGGATGTTGGCTTCGGTTAAGGCGGGGGATGATGACTATGCAGGCGATGTCTCGACGACCGAAACCTGGAACCAGCTTGTAAGCGATCCTAACGCCCAGCTGGTCGACGTTCGCACCCAACCTGAATGGAGTTTTGTCGGCGCGCCGGATCTCGGCAAGCTCGGCAAGCGTCCTCTCCTTGTATCTTGGCAGATGTATCCTGAGATGAGTGTTAATCCGCGTTTTGTCGATGAACTGCGCGCCCAGGGCGTTACCGCCGGGCAGCCGCTGTATTTCATCTGCCGTTCGGGTGCTCGCTCGCGTGCCGCCGCCAAGGCGATGACGGCCGCTGGTTTCGGCCCCTGCTATAATGTTGCTGGCGGATTTGAAGGCGATCTTGATGCGGAAAAGCATCGCGGTCGCTTGAGCGGCTGGAAAGCTGCTGGCCTCGCCTGGATTCAGAGCTGAGGTCAGAAATGGTCAAGTCCTCGCAATCACAGCCGCAGTCTGTCTCCATGTCTGACCAAACCGAGGGTCCGCAGGGGCTGGCGTCCGGTGAACCCCTCGATGTGCAGTGGCAGCGCGTGCGCGCCCGCCTGCGGGTGTCGTTCGGCGATGCCGCCTTCAATTCCTGGCTGAAGCCGCTGGCGCTCGCCGATGAAGGTCTGGCCAAGGACGGCGACGTTCATCTGGCCGTGCCGACCCGTTTCATGCGCGACTGGGTCGCCAATCATTACAGCGAGCGCCTGCGCGAGATCTGGCGGCTGGAGAATGCCGACGTCCGTCGCGTGGTGATCCATGTCCGTCCCACCGGCGCCACCCAGGCGCCGCAGGCCAAGGTCGCGACCATTCCCGCCGCCGGTGCCTCGGTCGAGACTGCCTTGGCGCAGCCGGTCGGTCGTCCGGTCCAGCCCAAGCCTGCCGTGTCGGGTCTGCCGGCCTTGCAGGTGCGCGAGATGGACGACATCGAGCGCGAGCTTTCGGCGCCGCTCGACCCGCGCTTCACTTTCGACAGCTTCATCACCGGCAAGTCCAACGAGCTCGCCCGTGCGGCCGCCCTGCGCGTCGCCGAGAGCCCGACCGTGACCTACAACCCGCTGTTCCTCTATGGCGGCGTGGGCCTGGGCAAGACCCATCTGATGCATGCCATCGGCTGGCATATCCGCCAGCGCTTCCCCGAGCGCCGCGTGGTGTATCTCTCGGCCGAGAAGTTCATGTACCAGTTCATCCGTGCCCTGCGCTTCAAGGACACGATGGCTTTCAAGGAGCAGTTCCGCTCCGTCGACGTGTTGATGATCGATGACATCCAGTTCATCGCCGGCAAGGAAAGCACCCAGGAAGAGTTCTTCCACACCTTCAACGCGCTCTGCGACCAGAACCGCCAGATCATCGTCTCGGGCGACCGCTCGCCGTCTGACCTGGAAGGCATCGAGGAGCGCATGCGCTCGCGTCTGGGCTGGGGCCTGGTGGCGGATATCCATCCGACCGATTTCGAGCTGCGCCTTTCCATCCTGCAGGCCAAGGCCGAAAAGAACGGCCTGACCAACATTCCGCAGGACGTGCTGGAATTCCTCGCCCGCCGCATCACGTCGAATGTGCGCGAGCTGGAAGGCGCGCTGAACCGCATCTCGGCTTACGCCAGCCTGGTCGGCAAGCCGGTGACCGTCACCTCGGCGCAGGAAGTGCTGCAGGACCTGCTGCGCGCCAACGACCGCAAGGTGACCATCGAGGAAATTCAGAAGCGTGTCGCCGAGCATTACTCGATCCGCTTCGCTGACATGCACAGCCCGCGTCGCGCGCGCGCCGTGGCCCGTCCGCGTCAGGTGGCGATGTATCTGGCCAAGCAGCTCACCTCGCGTTCGCTGCCTGAAATCGGCCGCAAATTCGGCGGTCGCGACCACACCACCGTGATGCATGCCGTGCGCAAGATCGAGGAGCTGCGCGAGATCGACGCCGCCTTCGCCGAGGACATCGATTTGCTGCGCCGCAAACTGGAAAGCTGATTTTTCAGCTTTCTATATAAAAATCAGATACTTAAGTATTAAAAGGGGCTGCTGCAAGGCGGCCCCTTCGCACATGCAAAAACGGACCAAAACGGGGGCAAATCCCTCGCGTGCAAAAGGGGGCTTTGATATACTTAACGGACTCGGCAGAAGGCTGCCGGAAAACAACAAAAACAGACCGGTTTCCAGCTATGAAACTCACTATCGAGCGTGCCGTATTGCTGACCGCCCTGAGCCACGTCCAGAGCGTGGTGGAGCGCCGCAACACGATCCCGATCCTGTCGAATGTGCTGCTGGAAGCCGATGGCGACAAGCTGGCGATCACCGCCACCGACCTGGATATCGCCGTGGTCGAGAAGCTGCCGGCCAAGGTCGCCAAGCCCGGCGCCACCACGGTCGCCGCCCATACCTTCTACGACATCGTGCGCAAGCTGCCCGAAGGCAGCGAGGTCGAGCTGACCTTCACGGCGTCTGAACAGCGCCTCGACCTGCGCGCCGGCCGCTCCAGCTTCAAGCTGAGCTGCCTGCCGAAGGAAGACTTCCCGGTGATGGCCGCCGGCGACCTGCCGCATGGCTTCACGCTGCCGGCCGAACAGTTGCGCCGCCTGATCGACAAGACCCGCTTCGCGATCTCGACCGAAGAGACCCGCTATTACCTGAACGGCATCTACGTGCATGCCGCCAGCAGCGCCGGTGTGCCGATGCTGCGCGCGGTTGCCACCGACGGCCATCGTCTGGCCCGCGTGGAAGCGCCGCTGCCGGCCGGCGCCGCCGGCATGCCGGGCGTGATCGTGCCGCGCAAGACGGTGAACGAACTGCGCAAGCTGCTGGAAGGCGGTTCGACCGAAGCCCGCATCGAGCTGAGCGATACCAAGGTTCGTTTCGCCTTCGGCGATCTGGTGCTGGTGTCCAAGCTGATCGACGGCGCCTTCCCCGAATACGAGCGCGTGATTCCGCGCGACAATGACAAGGTGATGGAAGTGGACAGCAAGGCCTTTGCCGCCGCTGTCGACCGCGTCGCCACCATCTCCACCGAGAAGAGCCGCGCGGTGAAGATGTCGCTGAAGCCGGACGGCATCGAACTGTCGGCCACCAGCCCTGATCAGGGCTCGGCCTCCGAACAGCTCACGGCCACCTATGCCGCCGCTCCGGTCGAGGTCGGTTACAATTCCCGCTATCTGCTCGACATCGCCGGGCAGATCGAAGGCGAGAATGTGCGCTTCCTGCTGGCCGATGCGCTGGCGCCCACCGTCGTCCGCGATCCGAGCGACGATGATGCGCTCTATGTGCTGATGCCGATGCGAGTCTGATTTGGTGCAAAGCGCGGTACGGGTCGTTGAACAGGCTTTTGATACCAAGGCGACAGGCGGCAGCGCCGTTCTGTCCCTGAGCCTGCGCGACTTCCGCAACTACGCTGAACTGCATCTGCGTTTGAGTGGCCGCCCCGTGGTGCTGACCGGTCCCAATGGCGCCGGCAAGACCAATATCCTGGAAGCGCTGTCCTTCCTCAGCCCCGGTCGCGGCCTGCGCCGCGCGAAGCTGTCCGAAGTCAGCCGCGCCGCCAATGGCGCCGGGACGTCGCCCTGTCGCTGGGCCGCTCATGCCGAACTGTCCAGCAGTGTCGGCCTGGTCGCCATCGGCACCGGCCTGGCCGAAGCGGCGGGCGAGGATGACGGATCCGAACGCCGGGTCGTGCGTATCAACGGCGAGCCGGCGTCCAGCGCCAATGGCCTGTCCGAGTATCTGGACGTGGTCTGGCTGACGCCGCAGATGGATCGCCTGTTCGTCGATGGCCTGTCGACGCGGCGGCGGTTCATGGACCGGCTGGTTTATGGCCTGGATGGCGGTCATGCGCGCCAGGTCGCCGCCTATGAGCGGGCGACGCGGGAACGCAATCGCCTGCTGAAGGCAGGCGGTGCTGATCCGGCCTGGCTGGCGGCGCTGGAGAGCCAGATGGCCGAGCATGGTGTGGCGGTTGCCGCCGCGCGGCGCGACGGCCTGGCCCGCGTGGAAGCCGGCATGGCGCTGGCGACCGGTCCGTTTCCGCGGGCGCGGCTCGCCGCGCAGGGCCTGGTCGAGGGCTGGCTGGCCGAGATGCCGGCGCTGGCGGCGGAAGAGAAGTTTCGCGGTCTGCTGGCTGCGCGGCGCGGTATCGACCGCGACGCCGGCACGGCGACCGAAGGGCCGCATCGCAGCGATATGGCGGTGTGGCATGCCGATCGCGACCAGCCGGCGGCGCAATGCTCGACCGGCGAGCAGAAGGCGCTGCTGATCGCGATCACGCTGGCGAATGCGCGATTGATCCGCGCCCGCGGCAACATGGCGCCGCTGATGCTGCTGGACGAAGTGTCGGCGCATCTGGACGGCAAGCGCCGTGCGGCGCTGTACGAGGAATTGCTCGCCATCGGCGGGCAGGTGTGGCTGACCGGCACCGACGAGGATCTGTTCGCGGATCTCGGTAGCCGGGCCGAGTTTTTCACCGTGGCCGACGGCGTAGTGACGCCGCGTGCCGCGATTGTCTGAGGTTGTAGAGCTATGAGCGAAGCAGTGAATCCCCAGGGCAACGAAGGCAACGGCGAGAATTACGATTCCTCCGCCATCAAGGTGCTGAAGGGCCTGGATGCGGTGCGCAAGCGCCCGGGCATGTATATCGGCGACACCGATGACGGCACCGGCCTGCACCACATGGTTTACGAAGTGGTCGACAACGCCATCGACGAGGCGCTGGCCGGCTATTGCGACGAAGCCTATGTCGGCCTCAACCCCGATGGTTCGGTCACCGTGCGCGACAACGGGCGCGGCATTCCGGTCGACATCCATCCGGAAGAGGGCGTGTCAGCGGCCGAGGTCATCATGACCCAGCTGCATGCCGGCGGTAAGTTCGACCAGAATTCCTACAAGGTGTCCGGCGGTCTGCACGGCGTGGGCGTCTCGGTGGTGAACGCGCTGTCGGTGACGCTCGACCTGCGCATCTGGCGCGGCGGCAAGGCCTATCATATGCGTTTCCGCCATGGCGAAGCGGAGGCTCCGCTGGCCGAGGTCGGCCCCGCCGAGGGCAAGCGCGGCACGGAAGTCACCTTCCTGCCGTCATCCGACACCTTCACCAAGACCGAATTCGATTACGCCACGCTGGAACACCGCCTGCGCGAGCTGGCCTTCCTCAACAATGGCGTGAAGATCGTGCTGGAAGACCTGCGCGGCGTCGAGCCCAAGCGCGCCGAGCTGCGCTATGAGGGCGGCGTCGAGGCCTTCGTCGCCTATCTCGACCGCAACAAGCAGCCGCTGCACAAGCCGCCGATCGCCATCCGTGGCGAGCGCGACGGCATCGGCATCGAAGTCGCGCTGGAATGGAACGACGGCTATCACGAGACGATGCTGTGCTTTACCAACAACATCCCGCAGCGCGATGGCGGCACGCATCTGGCCGGCTTCCGCGCGGCGTTGACGCGTTGCGTGAACGGTTATGCCAATGAAAGCGGCATCGCCAAGAAGGAAAAGGTGGCCCT
>Ga0209675_1000498_pt1 | contig 29455 bp, 26 predicted proteins | sample AraplaCol_mLB_r2_2_FD_184280 | JGI IMG/M metagenome (GOLD analysis project Ga0209675, IMG submission 184280) | Arabidopsis root microbial communities from North Carolina, USA - plate scrape MF_Col_mLB_r2 (SPAdes) (version 3) | ecosystem: Host-associated > Plants > Roots > Endosphere | place...
GGCGGATTGCCTGGCGCTGGCGCGGCCGTTTACCGACATGGTGGCGCTGTTCGACCGCGACGACATTCCGCGCGATGAGATGATCCAGCTGGCCGCCCGCCTGCGCGGCAGCCTGGATGCTGCCTGCGACGCGATGATGGACATTTCAGATCAGCTGTCGCGCACCTATTTCAGCCATGTGCAGGTGGCGCGCTCGTTTGGCTTTGGATCGTAAGGCGGGTTCGGCTCCTGATGCGCTACAAGCTCCGCCACACCACCTCCTACAGCTATTCCTGGGCAGTCGACATCTCACACCACATGCTGCATCTGGCGCTGCCCGACCTGCCACGCCAGCGCGTCAAATCCTGCAGCCTCGATATCAGCCCGACACCGGGCGCGCAGAACGAACAGCACGACCATTTCGGCAATCGCGTCGCCTATATCACCATCGCGGAATCGCATACGCGTTTCGACGTGGAACTGCGCGCCGAGGTCGAGGTCGATCCGGTGACGCCACCCGATCCGGCCGCCACGCCGGCCTGGGAAAGTTTGCGGGACGCGCTGGCCGGCGACGGTTTCCCCGTGCCGGTGCTGGAAAGCGAATTCGTACAGGACTCGCCGCTGGCCCAGCCCGGCGACACCGCCATCGTCTATGCCATGGCCAGTTTCACGCCGGGCCGGCCGGTGTTGGCGGCGGTACAGGACCTGACGCGCCGCATCTTCACCGATTTCAAATACGATCCTGCCGCCACCGACACCTTCACGCCGGTCGTCGAGGTGATGCAGAAGCGTGCCGGCGTCTGCCAGGATTTCGCACACCTTCAGATATCGATGCTGCGTGGCATGGGCCTCGCAGCACGCTATGTGTCGGGTTACATCCGCACGCTGCGGGCTGGCGATGCGCCCGACAGCGGCTTGCGCGGCGCCGATGCCAGCCATGCCTGGGTCAGCGTCTGGTGCGGGCCGGTGCATGGCTGGATCGATGTCGACCCGACCAACAACCTGATCTGCTCCGACGAGCATGTCACCGCCGCTATCGGCCGTGATTACGGCGACATCAGCCCGGTGCGCGGCGTGGTGCTGGGCGGCGGGCCGCATCGCATCGGCGTCGCCGTCGAACTGCTGCCGCAGCAGTAATCCTTATTCCTGAAGCAGGCTCACATGCGCGCTGACTACGCGCCAGCCTTCGGGCATTCGCACCCAGGTCTGGCTCTGGCGGCCGGTCCTGGCCGAATTCGCGCGCTTGAATTCTGTATTCGCGGTGGCGAAGTCGCGGCCATAGGTGGTGATGCGAGTATTGTAGATCTCGCGCTCCAGGCCTGCTGAAGGCCGTGCTGCGCGGAAGGCCATGATCTCGTCGTAAGAGTGCAGGTTCTCGGTGACGCCGTAGCGCAGCGTCAGCGGGCTGTTGCAGAACAGTTCGTCCAGCACGGCGACGTCGTTGCCGGTCAGCGCCTTTTCATACCGCATGAAGGCAGCCGTGACCTCGGCGACGACTTCGGGGATGTTGATGTCCATCATGTCCTCTTAAACAGCGAATGACGCGGCGATGCCGCTCTGCTCCAGCCGGCGTGCCACCCGCAGCGCCAGTTCTTCCTTCCAGGGCGCGGCGATGATCTGTACGCCGATCGGCAGCTTGCCCTTGCGGTCAGCGTAAGGCGCCGCGACGACCGGCAATCCAATGGCCGAGATCGGCTGGGTGAACAGGCCCAGATTGGCACGCACCGGCATCTCGACGCCATTGAGCGTCATCATCACCTGGCCGAGCTTCGGCGCCACGCGCGGCGTGGCCGGGGCGAGGATGATGTCGACCTCTTTGAAAACCTCGGCGACGCGGGCCTGGTACCAGCGGCGGAAGCGATGCGCCTGCACCAGCCAGTCGGCCGGCAGCATCATGCCGGCGAGGAAGCGGTCGCGTACGGCGGGATCGAAATCATTGGCGCGCGTCTTCAGTCTTTCGCGGTGGAGATTGGCGCCTTCAACCGTCGTGATCACATAGGCGGCGGCCCGGCCGCGGCCGGCTTCCGGGATGGTGACGCGGCGCTCGGTCTTCAGCTCCTTGGCGAAGGCGGCGACGGCTTCATGCGCCTCCGCATCGCCCTGCTCGGCAAAATAGCTGTCGGCGACAGCGATGCGCAAACCATCGATACCGGCATCGAGCTTGCCGGTCACGGCCTCGACATCGCGCTGGGCGCACCAGGCATCATTGGCATCCGGTCCCTGCATGGCGTCGTATGACAGTGCCAGGTCCAGCGTGGAGCGCGCCATCGGGCCCAGATGATCCAGGTCGGCCACGAAGGGGAAGCTGCCATGGCGCGATAGCCGGCCGAAGGTCGGCTTCAGGCCGAACAACCCGCAGAGCGAAGACGGCACGCGGATCGAGCCGTTGGTATCGGAACCCAGCGCCAGCGGCACCATGCCGGCCGCCACCGCCGTGCCCGACCCGCCCGAGGAGCCGCCGGCCATGCAGGTGGGGTCATGCGGATTGCGCGAGGGGCCGTAATGCACATTCTCGCCGGTGAAGTCATAGGCGTATTCGCCCATGTTCAGCGCGCCGACCAGAATCGCGCCGGCGGCTTCCAGCTTCTGCACCAGCACCGCATCGGCCCTGGCCGGGGCATGGTCGCGGTTGATCTTCGATCCGGCCAGCGTGGCCAGACCGGCGATGTCGAACAGGTTCTTCACGGCAAACGGCACACCGGCCAGCGGCCCGATTGGCTTACCCTCATCCTTCGCCTGATCGATGGCGGCGGCGCGCGCGCGGGCGCGGTCGGACGTGATCGCGGTGAAGGCGTTGAGCTGCGGATTGATGGCGTCGATGCGGGCGAGCGCCACGCGCACGGCCTCGGTGGCGGAGATCTTGCCGTTGCGCACGGCGGCGGCGATCTCATGACCCTTGCTCTGGAAATCGATCATGACGGGGAACCGCTCACGGCTTGAAGCTGGAGGCGGGCTCGACATCGTCGGGCAGCGGGAAATCCAGCACGGCTTTCGCGATCTGGCGCGAGCGCTGCAGGTTGTCGATCACCGCCGGCTTCCAGGCCGCGTCGATCTCCAGTCCCATCGCGGCGGCCGCGGCGGCCATGAAGGCGGCGGCATCGAAATCGTCCTGACTCATCTTTTTCTCTTCCTTTTACTGTCCCGGATACTGCAACGGCCATGCCATGCGCGAGGGCGGATAAACCGGGCCCGGCAAATGCGTCATGCCTGTATTTTGGGCATATTCGCGTCATCAAGGTCATAAAAATGCCAGCGCGTAATCAAAAAAACCACGGCCTTTTCGTAAGTTAAGGCAGTATTGCGACCCGGTACACAGATTGCATACACGTCTGGGAAGGCTAGTCTGCCGGAGGAAACCCGCCTGATGTCCGACACCGCTCTCTCCGCTATTGGCCCGCTGCATCTGGCGGCCTTGCGCCAGGCCTATGCCGAGGGGTCGCGCAAGCCCTCCACCGTGGTGGCCGCGATCTATGACGCGATCGCCGCGCGCGGCGACGATGGGGTGTGGATTTCGACCGTGCCGCTGGCGACGGCGTTGGCGCGGGCAATCGAGCTGGAGCAGCGTGGCGTGCAGGACCTGCCGTTATATGGCGTGCCGTTTGCGGTGAAGGACAATATCGACGTCGCCGGGCTGGAGACCACCGCCGCCTGTCCGGCCTTCGCCTACCGGGCCGCGACGACCGCCTTCGCCGTGCAGAAGCTGCTCGATGCCGGCGCGATCCTGATCGGCAAGACCAATCTCGACCAGTTCGCCACCGGCCTGGTCGGCGTGCGCAGCCCCTATGGCGTGGCACGCAATCCCTTCAATGCCGATTATATCCCCGGCGGCTCCAGCTCGGGCTCGGCCGTCGCGGTTTCGGCCGGCCTGGTCAGCTTCGCGCTCGGCACGGATACCGCGGGTTCGGGCCGCGTCCCGGCCGGCTTCAACAATATCGTGGGCCTCAAACCCAGCATCGGCCTGCTCAGCGCCAGCGGCATGGTGCCGGCCTGCCGTGCGCTCGACTGCATCTCGATCTTCGCGCTCACCGTGCCCGATGCCATGGCGGTGCAGGAGGTGGCATCCGGCTTCGATGCGGCGGATGGTTACAGCCGCGTGGCCCCTGCCGGCTGGCGCAGCGTGACACCGGCAAAACCCGCTTCTTTCCGCTTCGGCCTGCCGCAACGCGCGCAGCGCAAATTCTTCGGCAATGCCGCGGCCGAACGGCTGTTCGACGCCGCCATCGCGCGGCTGCAGGTGCTGGGCGGCGTACCCGTCGAGATCGACTACGCGCCCTTCGCTGAGGCCGCCGGCTTTCTCTACCAACCGGCCGGCACCGCCGAACGCACGGCGGCGGTGGACAGCTTCATGACAGATCATGCCAGCGACATGCATCCGGTCACGCGCGCCATTATCGAGAAGGGCAGGGATGCCAGTGGCGCCGATGTGCACCGCATGTATTACCGCCTGGCCGCGCTGAAACAGCAGACGGCCAGGGTCTGGCGCGAGATCGACTGCCTGGTGGTGCCGACCAGCGGCACGATCTACACGGTCGCCGAGCTTGCCGCCGACCCGGTCGCGCTGAATGGCAATCTCGGCGTCTACACCAATTTCGTGAACTACTTCGATCTCAGCGCGCTCGCGGTGCCCAATGGCTTCCAGCCCAACGGTCTGCCGGCCGGCATCACGCTGATCGCACCGGCGTTTCATGAAGCGCCACTGGCCGCCATCGGTCAGGCCTTCCACCAGCAGAGCGGCGTCACGCTCGGCGCCACCGGCATCGCCCAGCCGGCCGCCGCACCCGCCGCGCTGCCCAGCTACCCCGAGATCGCCGTTGCCGTCTTCGGTGCGCATATGTCGGGCGAGCCGCTCAATCCGCAGCTGCTCGGCCTGGGCGGCCGGCTGATCGGCGACTGCCGCACCGCGCCCGACTACCGGCTCTATCGCCTGAAGGAAAAGGGCACCGCGCGGCCGGGCCTCGTTCGCATTGGCGACAATGCCGGCATCAGCGTCGGCGGCGAACTCTGGTCGCTGCCGCTGGCCGGATTCGGCGCGCTCACTGCCGCCATTCCCGGGCCGCTCGGCATCGGCAGCGTCACCCTGGCCGATGGCCGGTCCGTGAAGGGCTTTCTCTGTGAGGCAGTCGCGGTCGGCGATGCCGAAGACATCTCGGCCTACGGCGACTGGCGGGCCTATCGCCGCGCCGTGGCTGCTTGACCTGGGCGGCCTGATTCTCCGGATACGGTCGAGCATGGGCTTGCCTTGTGGCTGGGCAGGCGCGCCGCGGTAACGCCCGCCTCTTGGGCATTCACGATGGCGAATGCTGTCACAAAGGGCCGAAACCGGCTCTAGATGCGCTTTCCGAGGCTGGCACGGAATCTGCTTTATAGGGATCAGCATCCGGTGCCGAGGCGCATCGGGCTGCGAGAGTACCCCGGTCTCCGATCCGCGATCGGACCGGGTGGCGAGACGGACACTTGCGCCGGCTGCGGGCTTCCCCCGCAAGCCGGCGTTTTTTTGCCCCGCCAGGCCGATTGTCCTGTCCACTTTGTCCGTATTGTCCGCATGGCGTGGGTGGGCGGCCACGGCTAGGCTGCGCCCCTCAGTCCGTGGAGGGAATGAACCAATGAAACTCTATTACTCGCCAACCTCGCCCTACGTGCGCAAAGTCACCGTACTGGCGCAGGAAACCGGCCTGGAGGCGAAGATCGAACGGCTGGCGGCCTCGACCACGCCGATCAACCAGAATCCGGATGTGGCCAAGGCCAATCCGGTGGCAAAAGTGCCCACGCTCGTCACCGACGACGGCCTGCATCTCTTCGACAGCCGGGTGATCTGCGAATATCTCGACACCCTGCACGACAAAGCAAAGTTCTTCCCCGCGACCGGCAAGGCGCGCTGGGTCGCGCTGCGCGAACAGGCGCTGGGCGACGGCCTGCTGGATGCCGCGCTGCTGGTGCGCTACGAGGGCTTCCTGCGGCCCGAGGACAAGCGCTGGTCCGACTGGGCCGACGGCCAGATGAAGAAGGTGCGCGGTGCGCTCGCCGAGATCGAGAAGCTGGCGCCGAGCTTCGGCGACCGCGTCGATATCGGCACCGTCAGCATCGCCTGCGCGCTCGGTTACATGGACTTCCGCTACGCCGACATGGGCTGGCGCAAGGATTATCCGCAGGCGGCGGCCTTCGCCGACCGCATGTTCGCGCGGCCGTCCTTCAAGTCCAGCGTACCGGCATAACGCGATGACCGCGGCGGTCGAACAGCCCTGGCTGGGCGACCGCCGCATTGCGCGGCTGCTGGATCTGTGGCGGCGCGTGCGGCCCGCGCCCGGAATCCTGCCGGGGCGCCAGCATGTCGATCCGGTCGTGCTCGGGCCGGACCTGCTGCCCTATGTGGCGCTGGTCGACGCCACCCATGGCGGTACGCGGTTCCGCTTTCGCCTGGTCGGCGGCAAGCTTGCCGCGCAGGCCGGTCTCGATCTCACCGGCCATTACATCGACGATCTCAATCCCAATCGCGACTATAACGATTACATCAATGGCCTGTATCTGCTGGCGACCGCGCAGCGTTTGCCAGTCTATTCCGAGACGCGTTACCGCGCGCCCAGCAATCGCGTCGGCCTGACGCGTCGGCTGACCTGTCCGCTCGCCGCCGATGGCGGCACGGTCGACATGTTCGTCGCGGTGCAGACCTTCCAGACCGACCAGGGCCCCGGCGATCCGCCGACCTATACCTATGCGGCCAGCTTCATGCCGGGGGTGACGATCGCCGTGGCGGACGAGGCCTGACGCCGGCCGCTAGGCCGCCGTCAGCATGCGCCGCCGGTCTTCCACCACGCGGTCGGCCAGCTTGCCGGCCAGCTCCTGAAGATGGTCGAAATGCGCAGCGAAGCCGCCGACGCCCAGCGTCATCGAGCGCAGCTCGACCGCCAGGTCCTGCATCTCGGCTTCCGGCAGATAGCAGTCGATGGCGTCCCAGCCGGGCCAGTCCTCGCGCGCATTGATGCCGAGAATCTGCCCGCGCCGCGACGACACGATGGCATGCACCTTCGCCGTATATTCGGTCGGCACCGTGAAGGTGACGGCCTGGATCGGCTCCAGCAGCACCGGCACGCATTTCGACAGGCCCTCGCTCATCGCCAGGCCACCGCAGGTGCGGAAGGCCTGGTCGGAGGAGTCGACCGAGTGATACTGGCCATCCACCAGCGTCACCATCACGTCGACCACGGGGAAGCCGAGCGGTCCGCGCGACAGCGATTCCTGGATGCCTTCGTCGACGGCGGGAATGTAGTTCTTCGGGATCGCACCGCCCACCACGCGGTTGACGAAGTGATACCCTTCGCCGCGCGGCTGCGGGGCGATCTCCACCTTGATGTCGGCGAACTGGCCGTGGCCGCCCGACTGCCGCTTGAAGCGGGCATGCTGGTTGGCGCCGTGACGAATGGTCTCCTTGTACGCCGTCATTGGCGGACTGCTGCCGACACCGACATTGAAGCGCTGCTGCAGCTTGTCGATGGCGAGCTTGAGATGGATCTCGCCCTGGCCCTTCAGCAGCAGCTGGCCGCCGCCATGCGCGACGATCAGGCTAGGGTCTTCCTCGCAAAGTTTCGCCAGTGCCGCCGTCAGTTTCACTTCATCCTTGCGGTCGGCCGGATGCAGCGCGCGGGCATGTACCGGTTCGGGCACCATCGGCCAGCCGTCGGCCGGGCGGCAGACGCCCTCCTGGTCGAGATGCTGGCCGGTCGCCACCTCGTCCAGCTTGGCGAGCGCCACCACATCGCCCGGGCTGGCCTGCGCCGCCTTGTCCAGCCGGCTGCCCATGGCGTGATACAACCCGCCGAGACGCTTGGCACCGAATTGCGCATTCTCGACCACGCGGCCCGACCAGACGCGGCAGAAATTCAGCTTGCCGGTATGGGTCTGATGCAGCGTCTTGAACACGGTGGCGCAGAGCCGGTCGTCTTCCGGCGGCAGGCCCAGCCGCGCCGCCGTCTCGGCATGATGCGGCGCTTCATGGCGCAGCGCCTTCCACAGCCGCAGCACGCCGTTGCCGCGGTCGGCCGAACCGAAGAAGACCGGCACGATCAGGTCGGCAGCCATGTCCTTCGCAAGCTGCGTGTAGATTTCCTTCGGCGCCGGCACGCGGTCTTCCAGCAGCTGTTCCAGCAAGGCATCGTCGTAATCGGCGATGGTCTCCAGCAGCATCTGGCGCGCCTCGCTTTCGCGCGGGCGGATGCTGTCGGGCATCTCGACCAGGTCGGAAGACTGGTTGTCGCGCCAGCGATAGGCGCGTTCCGACACCAGGTCGACATAGCCGGTGATGCGGTCCTGCTCACGGATCGGCACTTCGCGCAGCACCAGCGGCCGGGTCGAGACCTGCTGCAGCGCGGCCAGCAGGTCGGCCATGCGCATGTTGATCTTGTCCAGCTTGTTGACGAACAGCAGGTGCGGGATATGGCGTTCGTCGAGGAAGCGCAGCAGCGGCGCGAGCGTCACGGCGCGGGCCGGATCGGGCTCGACCACGACGATGGCGATATCGGCCACCATCAGCGCGCTCAGGGACTCCTGCATCAGCTCGACCGAACCGGGGCAGTCGATGAAAATCCAGGGATCGTCGAGGAAAGTGGCGCGGCTTAAATTCGGTTCCACCGTCATCTGGCGGCTGCGCGCTTCGGTGGCGGCGTCGCCCACGGTGGTGCCGGCGGCAATGCTGCCCTTGCGGGGGATTGCGCCGGCGATATAGAGCAGCGATTCCATCAGGCTGGTCTTGCCGGACGTATACGGTCCGACAATAGCGGCGACCCTGGGCGCGGTTTGAGCATGGTTCGGCATGGACGGTCTCCTCTGTTGCACGCTGCGACGAGCTGCAAGCCTGGGTGAGAGACCGGTTCTGCTGCCGGTCTTTCAGAGAACGGAACAGCGCTTACCTAGGCAAAAAGGATTCCACAGAACCGGACGCGGCGGTAGCGATCATTTCGCCACCGCCGCCTAAAAAACCGCTTTGGGCAGGCGTTATGCCAGCGCGCCGAGGATTTCCCTGGTCGTACGCACACGACTGATGCGCGGCATGATGGTTTCGATCGAGAAGCGATGCGCCTCTGCGCCGTGCACGGCGCTGCAGGCATCTTCTGCCAGCAGCGTGTGATACCCGGTCTCCCAGGCGGCTCGCGCCGTCGACTCGACACCCAGATTGGTGGAAATACCGCCCAGAATGATGGTGTCGACGCCGCGCCTGCGCAGTTGCAGGTCCAGCTCCGTGCCGAAGAAGGCATTCCACTGCCGCTTCAGGATCTGGATGTCGTCAGGCGCGGCCTCCAGCGCCGGGGCCAGCGTGAACCAGTCATCGGGCAGGGCGCGGGGCGGCACGTTCAGTGGCTGGTCCACCTTCTGCGACGGCACATCTGGATAGCCGGCCATCCAGCCGACGCGGACCAGCACGACAGGTATCTTCAGGTCGCGGGCGCGGCGGGTCAGGGCTGCGGCATTCAGCAGCACGGTATCGACGCTGTGCGGGCCTTTCGCCAGCGGCATGATGCCGTTCTGCAGGTCGATCAGCACCAGCGCGCTGCCACGCGGGTCGAGCTTGTCCATGAGTATTCTCCGAAAGAAAGAAGCTGTGGGGCTTTATGCGGATTTAATATGAGGATATCCTCACAAAAGGAGATATATGAGGATGTCCTCACAAAAGGCAAGACCTGAAAAGGCAAGAGCCGGGAAACCGGCATCCGACACGGCTGCGCCGAAAGCCCCGCAGCGCCAGCGCGGCCGCGACCGGGTCGCCCTGCTGCTGGCGGCGGGCGCGCAGGTTTTCGCGCAGAAGGGCTTCGATGCGGCGACGATGACCGAGATCGCGGCGGCCGCCGGCGCCTCGATCGGTTCGCTCTACCAGTTCTTCCCGACCAAGGCGGCGCTCGCCGATGCCCTGCTCGAGCAGTATATGACCGCCGTGCATGCGCATCTCGACGGCATCGCGACGAAGGCGACGGTTGCGCCGCTGCCCGACCTCGCCCAGGCGCTCTGCCATGCGCTGCTCACCATGCGCGCGGCCAATCCGGCCTTGGTGGTGCTGATCGAGAACGGCAATATCGATCCGGCGATGATCGCGACGATCCGCAAGGAGATGCGCCAACGCGTCGCCGGCATCTTGCAGAAACGTGCGCCGAAGCTGCAGGGCGCCGATCTTGCCGCCACCGCGGCCGCCGTGCTGCAAATGATGAAATCGGCCGCCGCGATGAATGCCGATGTCACGCTGCCCGGCCGCAAGGCAGCGCTGGAGGAGTTGGTGCAGATGCTGCACGCCTATCTGCAGCAGCGGCTGAAGGCCTAGGCGACTCGCCACCCGTCAAGGAACGGTGTGTCCAGCTTTCTCATTTCATACTAAAGTCATAATCAGCGACTCGGCAGTCACGCATACCGGGGGGTAGGCGGCTGTCGGCAAACCAGGGGGATACAATGCTGGAGCGCTACTTCAAGCTGGCCGAGCATGGCACGTCCGTACGGATCGAGCTGCTCGCCGGTCTCACCACCTTCCTCACCATGGCCTATATCATCTTCGTCAACCCGCTGATCATGTCGGAAGCGGGCGTTGACCGGGGTGCTGCCTTCGTCGCCACCTGTCTCGGTGCCGCTTTCGCCAGCGCGATGATGGGCCTCTGGGCCAAGTATCCGGTGGCGCTCGCCCCGGGCATGGGCCTGAACGCTTACTTCTCCTATGGCGTGGTGCTCGGCATGGGCCATACCTGGCAGGTGGCGCTCGGCGCCGTCTTCCTCTCGGGTGTGCTGTTCCTTATCATCTCGGTGCTGCCCATTCGCGAGAAGATCGTCAATGCGATCCCGATGTCGCAGAAGATGGCGATCGGCGCCGGCATCGGACTTTTCCTGGCGATCATCGCGCTCAAGGGTGCCGGCATCGTGGTCGATCATCCGGCCACGCTGGTCGGTCTCGGCAAGATGGGCGCACCGGGCGCACTGCTCGCCTGCCTCGGCTTCGTGCTGATCATCGCGCTCGACTATCGCAAGATCCCGGGCGCGATCATGATCGCCATCCTAGTCGTCACCGTGATCGGTATTGTCTCGGGCCTGTCGCCCTTCTTCGGCATCGCCTCGGCGCCGCCGAGCCTGGGGCCGACCTTCCTGCAGATGGACATCATGGGCGCGCTGTCGGTGGGCCTGATCTCCATCGTCTTTGCCTTCTTCATGGTCGATCTGTTCGACAATACCGGTACGCTGATCTCGGTGGCGCCGGCTGCCGGCATGATGGACAAGGAAGGCAAGCTGAAGCGTATCGGGCCGGCCTTCATCACCGACTCGCTCGCCACCATGGTCGGTGCGGCGCTCGGCACCTCGACGGTCACCAGCTACATCGAATCCGCTTCGGGTATCCGCGCCGGCGGCCGTACTGGCCTCACCGCAGTGGTCGTGGCGATCCTGTTCCTGCTGTCGATCTTCCTGTCGCCGCTGGCCACCAGCATCCCGGCCTTCGCCACCGCGCCCGCCCTGATGTTCGTCGCATGCGTGATGGCGGCTGGCATGACCCGGGTCGACTGGGACGACGTCACCGAATACGCCCCGGCGGTCGTCACCATGATCGCCATGCCGCTGACCTTCTCGATCGCCACCGGCATCGCGCTCGGCTTCATCGCCTATGCGGTGGCCAAGGTGCTGGCCGGCCGTGCCAAGGACGTGCATCCAGTGATGTTCATCCTGGCGGTGCTGTTTGTCATCAAGTTGGCGGTGACATAAGTCGCTAGTCCCGCAGGAGTATCGAGCTGGACGGGCGGCCTTCTGGCCGCCCGTTTCTTTTGCGCTATACTGCATCCATGCAGGTGCGCATTCTTCTTCAGACGGAGCATGTCACGGTCCGGGACTACCGCTGCGATGCGGGCCCGGAGGCAAAGCCCTTTGCCGAACAGCATGTAGGAACCTCCGTTTCCTATGTGCGTCGCGGCAGCTTCGGCTACCGCTATCGCGGCCGGATGCACGACCTGGTCGCCGGTAGCGTGCTGACGGGTCATGCCGGCGATGAATTCACCTGCACGCACGACCACCATGCCTGCGGCGATGAATGTCTGTCCTTCCATCTCTCGCCGGCACTGGCCGACAGCTTGAACGGCAAGGCCGATATCTGGCGCAATGGCGCGCTGCCGCCACTGGCCGAGGTGATGGTGCTGGGCGAACTGGCGCAGGCTGTCGCTGACGGCAACAGCGATCTTGGTTTGGATGAAGTGGGGCATGCCTTTGCAGCCCGGCTGGTCGCCACCGTTTCGGGCCGCGATCTGCCATCGCCAGACGGCACTGTGCGCGACCGTCACCGCGCGGTCGAGACCGCGCTGTGGATCGACGCCCATGCCGATCAGGAGATCGATCTTGCCGCCGCCGCCAATGAGGCGGGTCTGAGCCAGTTCCACTATCTGCGCGTCTTCACCAAGGTCCTGGGCGTCACGCCACACCAGTATCTGGTTCGCGCGCGTCTGCGCCGCGCTGCCCGCCTGCTGGCCGAGAGCGAGCAGAGCGTGACCGACATTGCCTATGAAGTCGGCTTCGCCGATCTGTCCAATTTCATGCGCAGCTTCCGCCGCGCCGCCGGCGTCACCCCGCGCGATTTCCGCCAGGGGGCGCGGGGCAAGAATCGCAAGATTCTCCAAGAACGGCTGGCCCTGACGGCGTAACTCTGGCCCTCCAGACACGGAGGATCAGATGTACGACCATATCGGTCTGAAGGTGAAAGACCTCGCCGCCAGCCGCGCTTTCTATACCGCTTTGCTGAAGCCCCTTGGCTTCGTCGTCGATGACAGCGGCACGGGGTTCGGCCCGCCCGGCGCCCCGGCTTTGTGGCTGTATGAATCCAAGAGCGCGAAGGGCGGCACCCATATCGCCTTTACGGCGAAGGACCGCAAGGCGGTCGCCGCCTTCCATGCTGCCGGGATGAAGGCGGGCGCGACCGACAACGGCGCGCCCGGCCTGCGCGCGGATTACAGCCTGACCTATTATGCCGGCTTCCTGTTCGATCCGGATGGCAATAACGTGGAAGCGGTCTGTATGAGTTAAGGAGGGGCCGGTATGGCGACGATCCGCAAGGAAATCTCGTTGGGGAATACGCCCGACCGCGTGTGGGATGTCGTGCGCGACACCGGCGCACTGCACACGCGTTTCTGCCCGGGTTTTGTCACCGACACGGTGCTGGAGAATGGTGGTGCCTCGCGCATGGTCAGTTTCGGCAACGGAATGAAGGCGCGCGAATGGATCGTTACGCTGGACGAGGCAGCGCGCCGGCTGGCCTATTCGGTCGAGCGCAACGAACGGCTGATCCATCACAATGCCTCCTTCCAGGTCATTCCCGAGGCCTCAGGCTGTCGCCTGGTCTGGATCGCTGATCTGCTGCCCAACGAGATGGCGGGCGCCATTACCGGGATGATGGAGCAGGGCATGATCGCTGCGAAGGCGGCGTTGGAAAAAGCATAGGCTGCAGCGCACGTCGTCACATCTGACGGGATTGACCCTCCTGCCGGATGTTCCATGCAGACCCCTGCATGGAATCCTGACCCTGTTGCAGGGTGACGACGTCGCAGCCTTTTATTTCCGGACGGCGAGTCCGAGCAGGATGCCGCTAATCAGCACGACCACGCCGATGATCTCGTTGCGCGAGGGCTTCTCGCGGAAGACCAGGTAGGACATGAGGAAGGTGAAAACCATTTCGCTCATGCCCAGCATGCGCACATAGGCCGCCACTTGCAGCGCCATCGCGGTGAACCAGCCGGCCGAGCCGGCGGCGGAGGCCATGCCCACGATCAGCCCGGGCCGCCAGGCGGCGATCACGCGATTGATCTCGCCCGGTTCGCGCCACAGCAGATAGACTAGCATCAGCGCGATCTGGATGACGATGGCATGGACCAGCGTCGTCGCGGCGGCCAGCGGCAGGAAGTCTTCATTGAGCGACAGCGAGGCGGCACGGAAGCCGATCGCCGATACGGCGAACAGCGCGCCAGAGCCGATGCCGATCAGCGCCGATTTTTCCATCCAGCCGAACAGGAAGGATTTGACGGCGTTGTCGCTGCCTTTCAGCGAGATCAGCAGCACGCCAATGGTGCCGATCACAATGGCGGCGACGCCGCCCATGCTGACCGGCTCGGCCAGGATCAGCATGCCGAAGGCGGCTGCTTGTAAAGCTTCAGTTTTCGAATAGGCGGTGGCGACGACGAAGTTGCGCATCGACAGAGCAAGGATGAGCAGGTTGGTGGCGAGGATCTGCGCCACCGCGCCAAGCGCCGTCCAGGCATAGAACTCAAGATGCGCGCCGGGCAGCGCGCGATCTGTGAAATACAGGCAGGCGGCGAGATAGACCACGGCCAGCGGCAGGCCGTAGGCGAAGCGCACGAAGCTGGCGCCGTTGGTGCTCAGCCGGCCCTTGAGCTGCTTCTGCAGGCCGGTGCGCACGGTCTGGCAGGCGGCGGCCCAGATGGTGATCGGTATCCATGCCCATTCCATGAGGCATGCGTAACTTGGGCGCGGAAGCCGGGCAAATGAAAAGCGCTCCGGTCCCCCTTGAGCGGAATTCGCTTAAAGGGGACCGGAGCGCCTGCGTGGTCTCAGCCCTTCAGCTTGCGTACCAGCTCGACCAGCTGGTCGGCGACCTGGCCCCAGCCATCATGGAAGCCCATCTGTTCGTGCGCCTTGAGGTCTTCGTCATTCCAGTGCCGTGCCCGCGCCGTATAGAGCGTGCGGCCGTTGCCGAGGTCCTCGAAGGTGGTGACCGCCACCATGAAGGGTTTGTCGCTCGGCTGCCAGCCGGGCAGGAAGGCATCGGTCGAGACGATGCGCTCGTTCGGCACCACGTCGAGGAAGATGCCGTCGCAGGGATACTCGGCGCCGCCCGGGTCTTTCATGGTGAACTGGAAACGGCCGCCGGCGCGGAAATCGACATCGATCAGCGTGGTGGTCAGCGGCTTGGGCGCGAACCATTCGGTCAGATGCTGGGTCCAGGCCTTGTAGACGAGGTCGCGCGGCGCATCGATCTCGCGGGTCAGCGACAGTTCATGCTTGGCTTTGGCAATCTGGGTCATGGCGTTCATCGGTGCGGTCCTTTCTGGTTGATACCCCAAGGACGCGGGCAGGGGGCGGCAGCCGACATGGCGGCCTGAAAATTTTATTTATCGCGGTTATCCGCGACTGAGCTGGTCGAGATGCAGGCGGATATGGGCGGCTTCGGCCGGGGTGCGGGCCAAGGCTATGGCGCGGTTGAAGGCGGTGCGGGCCTCGTCGGCGCGGCCGAGCTGCTTGAGCAGCGCGCCGCTCACGCCATGGAAATGGAAATAGCCATCCAGCGGCGCGGCCAGGGGCGCGATCAGGTTCAGCGCGGCTTCCGGGCCATCGGCTTTCGAGACGGCGACGGCGCGATTGAGCGTCACCACCGGCGAGGGCGTCATCACTTCCAGCGTGGCGTAAAGCCGATCGATCTGCGCCCAGTCGGTTTCCTGCGCCGTCTTCGCGCTGGCGTGGAGTGCGGCAATCGCCGCCTGCACCTGATAGGGCCCGGTGCGGGCATGGTGCATCGCCTGGTCGAGCAATGCGCTGCCTTCCCCGATCAGCGCCGCATCCCACAGGCCGCGATTCTGGTCTTCCATCAAGATGATCTCGCCGGCATCGTCCAGCCGGGCGTCCGCGCGCGCATGCTGCAGCAGCATCAGTGCAGTCAGGCCCAGCACTTCCGGTTCGGCCGGGAACAGCCGCAGCAGCAGGCGCATCAGCCGGATCGCTTCCTCGCAAAGCGGTGCGCGGATATGCGCATCGCCGCCGCTGGCGGAATAGCCCTCGTTGAACAGCAGGTACACCATCGCCAGCACGGTGCTCAGGCGCTGCGCGCGGTCCGCCGCGCCCGGCGTGGCGAATTCCACCATGCCTTCGCCGATGCGGCGCTTCGCCCGGGTGATGCGCTGTTCCATCGCCGCTTCGCTCACCAGGAAGGCGCGCGCGATCTCGACCACGGTCAGGCCCGAGACGATGCGCAAGGCGAGCGCGATCTGCTGCGTGTTGGGCAGGTCCGGATGGCAGCAGATGAACAGCAGCCGCAGGATGTCGTCGCGATACTGTTCGCCATCCAGCCGTTCGGCCATGTCGGTCTGCACGTCCTCGCCGGTGGTCAGGCTGTCGTCGTCGGGCAGCGCCACATGGCGAAGGCGGCGGCGCGCGTCATCGACGCCGGAATTGCGCCCGACGAAAATCAGCCAGGCCGCCGGATCACGCGGTGGGCCTTTTTCTGGCCAGTGCTTCAGCGCGCGCAGGCAGGATTCCTGGAAAGCTTCCTCGGCGCGGTCGAGATCGCCGCGGAAGTAGCGCAGCAAAGCCGCCATCGCCTGCGGGCGGGCGGATTTCAGCGCGGTGTCTATCCAGGTGAGGTCGGTCATGGGTCCTGAAGTTATGAGATGAAAATGTCGCGTGCGCCGGAATCGGGAATGAAGGCCCGCAGCGGCCGGATCTCGAAGGCGCCGCTACCGCCATCGCCGTCACGGCCGGCCATCTGGCGCGCGGTCTCGATGGCGTCTTCCAGCGAGGCCACATCGATCACATAGAAGCCGAGCAGCTGTTCCTTGGTCTCGGCGAACGGGCCATCCACGACGACCGGTTCCGCCCCATAGCGGACAGTCGTGGCGGATGTGGTGTTGCTCAGCCGCACGATGGGACCCAGCTGGCCTGTCTCGGCCAGCTTGTCGGTCACCACGCGGCGCTTGGCGATCACGGCGTCGTCCTTGGCCTTGGGCCAGGCAGAGACGGCGGCTTCGTCGTTGTAGCAAAGGATGGCGTAGAGCATCGGTCGGCTTCCTGAATCAACACAAGGACGCAGGAGTATGCCCCGATCCGACAGGGGGCCGATATTTTTCTGTGAATTTTATGTCCGGCCCGCCAATCGGAATGACCCCTCAAATAATATTTGCTGGTCATCCGCAGCCTTCCGCCCCAGATTGCGCGGCTCAAGCCGGAGCGGTAGAACCCGCCCAACAAAAAACCACCCGTCCGCCGTCCTGTAAAAGAAGTGATGATGTCCAGCCTCGTCGCGTTCTTTAAACGCCAGATTCCCAGCCTCGGCCCGATCACCTATGCCGAAAGCCTGCGCGCCTGCTGCGGCGTGCTGATCGGCATCCTGATCACCGGCCTGGTCAGCCGCATGGCGCTCGGCCCCAGTAACCTGCCAGCGCTGGTCGCGCCGATGGGCGCGTCCGCCGTGCTGCTCTTCGCCGTGCCGTCGAGCCAGATGGCGCAGCCCTGGTCCATCCTCGGCGGCAACATCGTCTCGGCCCTGGTCGGCGCCGCCATGGCGCGGCTGCTGGGCGAAGGCCTGCTGTCCGATCCGCTGCTGGCCGCCGCTGCCGCCGCCGCAACCGCCATTGCCGCGATGTATCTGCTGCGCTGCCTGCATCCGCCGGGCGGCGCGGTGGCGCTCACCGCCGTGCTCGGCGGTCCGGCGATCCAGGAGGCGGGCTTCAGTTTCGCGTTTTGGCCGGTGGGCCTGAGCTCGCTGCTGATGCTTGCCGTGGCGATGGTGTTCAACAATCTCACTGGCCGGCGCTATCCGCATCTGAAGGCGGCGCCGCGCAACATCCATCGCACCCGCGATCTGCCGCCCACCGCGCGGATCGGCGTCACCGAGACCGATGTCAGCCGCGTGCTGGAACGGCAGGACGAGGTCTACGACGTCAGCCCGGAGGATCTCGGCCGGCTGGTGCAGGAGGTCGAGGCGCAGGCGTGGAACCGCAGCGAAGGCCGCACGGTCACCTGCGCCGACATCATGTCGCGTGATGTCGCCGTGGCGACGCCCGACATGCCGCTGCGCGCCGCCTGGGCGCTGATGCGCGACCACCGCATCAAGGCGCTGCCGGTGGTGGACGACAACCAGGTCGTCACCGGCATCGTCACGCAGACCGATTTCATGGTGCATGCCGGCTGGTATGCCGAGCCGCGCGCGCTCAATCGCCTCGGCCGCTTCATCCGCCGCGCCAGCTGGCATAACTGGCCGCTGGCCAAGACGGTCGACCAGATCATGACGGTCGACGTGCGCTGCGTGTCGCCTGACCTGCGCGTCACCGAGCTGGTCCCGGTGATGGCCGATCTCGGCCGCCACCACCTGCCCGTGGTGGATGCCGAGCGCCGCCTGGTCGGCATCGTCACGCAATCCGACCTGATCGCCGCCCTGTTCCGCAGCCGCCTGGTGCTGTCCTCGGCGGCGTGAGGCTGGCACGCAACCAGCTGGGGTGTGTTCGATTATTGTTCTGTTCATTTGATAAATAATCCGTCTACAGATTTATGTGGACGTGGCTTGGGCCGGTCTGGGCCGCCCGGGCGACGCTTGCGGCGATCCGGCCGGGCGTCTACCAACTCCGCCATGACTGCATCCATTGTCATCGCCGTCGACGGCCCCGTCGCCGCCGGCAAAGGCACCCTGGCTCGCCGGCTGGCCGACCGCTACGGCTATGCCTATCTCGATACCGGGGCGCTCTATCGTGCCGTGGGCTCCAAGGTGCTGCGCCTGGGCGGCGATCCGGCCGATCCGGAATTTGCCACCAAGGCCGCGGAATCGCTGAACGAATCCGACCGGGCTGCGTCTGACCTGCGGTCCGAGGCGGTGGGGCTCGCAGCCTCGAAGGTGGCCTCAATCCCCGGCGTGCGCGCCGCCCTGCTGGATTTCCAGCGGCGGTTTGCCGCCAACCCGCCCAATGCCAGGCCCGGTGCCGTGCTGGACGGCCGCGATATCGGCACGGTGGTTTGCCCCGGGGCCCAGGTGAAACTGTTTGTCACTGCAAGCGACGAGGTCCGCGCCGGCCGCCGGCACCGGGAACTGGTCGACAAGGGTGAAACCACCACTTTCGACCGGGTGCTGGCCGACCTGCGCCAGCGCGACGAGCAGGACCGCGCCCGCAGCGCCGCCCCGCTGAAGCCGGCGGACGACGCCCACTTGCTGGATACCTCGGATTTGGCTATAGAAGCGGCCGTTGTCGCGGCGGTCCAGATCGTCGAGGACACCCTGAAGCGCTGACGCCCGTCTTCAGGTTCATCAACCAACCCTCCGGATCGTCTGCGTCGCGCCGGATGCCTGCTCACCCCTAGGATGCTCAAGAGCATCCTGCAGGCCACCAACCCCAGGGGTCCCTAGGAGACAATATGGCCAAGCGCCCTGCTGTTAAGGCTGCGGAAGAGTTTTCCGCGGACAACGAGAATTTTGCCGCCCTGCTCGAAGAGTCGTTCACCTCGTCTTCCGCCATGGAAGGCTCGGTGGTGAAGGGCATCGTCGTCAGCATCGAGAATGACTTCGCGATCATCGATGTGGGTCTCAAGTGCGAAGGCCGCGTGCCGCTGAAGGAATTCGCGGGCCCGGGCCGCGCCGCCGAGATCAAGGCCGGCGACGTCGTCGAGGTCTTCCTCGACCGTATCGAGAATGCCATGGGCGAAGCGGTGATCAGCCGCGACAAGGCCCGCCGTGAAGAAGCCTGGGAGAAGCTGGAGCAGAGCTTCAACGCCAACCAGCGCGTCGAAGGCGTCATCTTCGGCAAGGTCAAGGGCGGTTTCACCGTCGACCTGTCGGGTGCCGTCGCCTTCCTGCCGGGCAGCCAGGTCGATGTGCGCCCGGTGCGCGACATCGGTCCGCTCATGGGCCAGCCGACCCCGTTCCAGATCCTCAAGATGGATCGCCGTCGTGGCAACATCGTCGTGTCGCGTCGTGCCGTGCTCGAAGAGAGCCGCGCCGAAGCCCGCAGCGAGCTGGTGTCCAACCTCAAGGAAGGCCAGATCCTCGACGGCGTGGTCAAGAACATCACCGATTACGGTGCGTTCGTTGACCTCGGCGGCGTCGACGGCCTGCTGCATGTCACCGACATCGCCTGGCGTCGCGTCAACCACCCGTCGGAAGTTCTGTCGATCGGCCAGACCGTGAAGGTCCAGGTGATCCGCGTGAACCCGGAAACCCAGCGCATCAGCCTCGGCATGAAGCAGCTGGAAGCCGATCCGTGGGAGGGCGTGAAGTCCAAGTACCCGGTCACCGCCCGCTTCATGGGCCGCGTCACCAACATCACCGACTACGGCGCCTTCGTGGAGCTGGAGCCGGGTGTGGAAGGTCTCGTGCACGTGTCCGAGATGAGCTGGACCAAGAAGAACGTCCATCCGGGCAAGATCGTTTCGACCTCGCAGGAAGTCGAAGTGATGGTGCTGGAAGTCGATCCGGCCAAGCGCCGCATCAGCCTCGGCCTGAAGCAGTGCATGTCGAATCCGTGGGACGGCTTCGCCGAGAAGCATCCGATCGGTTCGAACATCGAGGGCGAGATCAAGAACATCACCGAATTCGGTCTGTTCATCGGTCTCGACGGCGGCGTGGACGGCATGGTCCACCTGTCGGATCTCGACTGGAACAAGCCGGGCGAGCAGGCCATCACCGAGTACCAGAAGGGCCAGGTGGTGCAGGCGCAGGTTCTCGACATCGACGTCGAGAAGGAGCGCATCAGCCTCGGCATCAAGCAGCTGGGCAACGATCCGTTCCAGTCGCTCGGTGACCTGAAGAAGGGCAGCGTCGTCACCTGCACGGTGGCCGCGGTCGATCCGAAGGGCCTCACCGTCAGCGTCGGCGACGGCGTGCAGGGCTACATCCGCCGCACCGAGCTGAGCCGCGACCGTGACGAACAGCGCCCCGATCGCTTCTCGATCGGCGACAAGCTGGACGCCAAGATCGTCACCATCGACGGCAAGGCCCGCAAGCTGACCCTGTCGGTCAAGGCGCGCGAGATGGAAGAAGACCGCAAGGCGATGGAACAGTTCGGTTCCACGGACTCGGGTGCGTCGCTCGGCGACATCCTGGGCGCGGCCATGCGCAAGAAGAAGGACGAGGACGGCGCCCAGTAAGGCCGCCCTCAGCCACTGATTACCGGAAACCCCGGCGGAGCGATCCGCCGGGGTTTTTGTTTGGGGCTTTCCCCGGCCATGCTAGACTGCCTGCATAAAGGGTGAGGTCCGGGGGATGGACAGAATGATCCGGGTATTGGGAGTGGTGCTGGCGGTCGGCCTTCTGGCAACTGCAGTTCAGGCGCAGCCGAAGAAGCAGGCCGCCATCGTCGAGGATCTGGGCGGCAAGGTCGCCGGCGTCGAGGTCTTCGATTTCGTCAGCCCGGGCCAGACCATCACGCTGCCGGCCGGCGGCAAGCTGGTGCTCGGCTATCTCGACAGCTGCAAGCGCGAGACCATCACCGGCGCTGGCTCGGTCACCATCGGCGCGGATGCGTCTGCCGTCACCGGCGCCAAGCTGCAGACCGAACAGCTGAAATGCAGCACCGCGCTGGCGCTCGGCCAGGGCCAGGCGGGCAAGAGCGGCGCCATGGTCTTCCGTGGCCAGCCGGGCAGCGGCCGCAAGAAGGCCGATATCCCCGAGCCGACCGCCGTCGTCGTTTACACCGCGCCGGCCTTCCCGGTGCACCAGCCAGGGCAGCTCACCATCGAGCGGCTCGACGTACAGGAGACCGTGCTGGTCTTCGATGTCAGCGGCAAGCTGTTCGATTTCGGCAAGACCGGCAAGAAGTTGGATGCCGGCGGCTTCTATCGCGTCGAGCTGAACGGCCGTTCGACGGTGTTCCAGGTTTCGCTGGATGCGGCGGAAGGCGCCGGTCCGCTGCTGCTGCGTCTGGTCCGCTTCTGATCCTCGCATGACGTCCTTCAGGCTTCGCGATCTGGCGTCTGTCGCCGGGATCGCGCTGACTGTCGCGGTGCTGGCCGCGCTGCCGGTCGCGGATGCGCTGCGCGGCCCGTCCCTCGATCTCGCCTATCCGCTGCGCCATGCGCTGTTCGGCCCGCAGGCCGCGCCCGGGCAGAGCCATGTCGTGGTCGTTGCCATCGACGAGGAAACCTATCGCCGCGAGCCCTTCTCGGGATTGCCGCAGGCGGCCTGGCCACCGCTGCTGGCGCCGGTGATCAACGCGGTCGCGGCTGATGCCCGCGTGATCGGCCTCGACGTGGTCTGGTCGACGTCGCTGGACGGCCTGCAGCGCGGCTTCGAGCGCGACTTCCTGCTCTCCCTGCGCCAGGCGGCGCGCGAGAACAAGCTGGTGCTCGGCAAGGTGCAGCATTCAAAAGATCCGATCCTGCCGCATGCCGGGCAGCAGATGGCGGCCGGCGGCGCGGCCAATATCCGCGCGCTGAACGTCTTCGAGGATGGCGACGGCATCATCCGCCGCCTGCCGCTGGTCTTCGCCACCACGGACGGACAAGAACCTGGCTTCGCCTATGAGCTGGCGCGGCGCAGCGGCCTGACGCGTGAGGGTTTCGCCACCGATGCCGCCGGCAATCTGGCGCCCAACTTCAATACCGGACCGGGCGACATCCCGACCTATTCGCTGGCCGATCTCTATGCCTGCGCCCAGGCCGGCCGCAGCGACTATTTCCGCCAGCATTTCGCCGGCCGCACCGTCATCCTCGCCACCGTGCTGGATGTCGAGGATCGCCGCCTGACCGCGAAGCGCCTGGCCGCCGAGCCCGATGGCGCTAACGCGCCGCCGCGCTGCATCCATCCGGTTCTGCCGCTGCAAACCGTGGCGCGCGACAGCCTGCCCGGCGCCTATATCCATGCCGCCGCGATCAACAGCCTGCTGGATGGCACGGAGCTGCGCGACTGGCCGCGCGGGGCCGTCTTCGCCGCCGCGCTGGCCCTGACGCTGGCCGCCGGCCTGCTGGTCTTCCGCCTGCGCCTGCTGCTGGGCCTCGGTGGCGTCGTGCTGCTGGCTGCGGTCCTGCCGCTGCTGGCGGCTTTGCTGCTGCGGCAGTCCATCGTGATGCCCTGGCTCAATCTCGTCGCCGCGCTGCTGGTGACCGCCGCGGCCACCATTGCCTACCGTTTCACCGTGGCCGATCGCGACCGCCGCCAGGTTGCGCGCATGTTCGCCCTCTACCTGCCGCCAGCGCTGGTCGACCGCATGCTGGGCAGCGGCCGCCTGCCGACGCTGGGTGGGGAGGAACGCGCTGTCACCGTGCTGTTCAGCGACATCGCCAGCTTCACCGCGATTTCCGAAGCCTGCGACCCGAAAAGCCTCGTGCAGGGACTGAACGAGTATTTCTCGGCGATGACGGCGATCATCGAGGACCATGGCGGTTTCGTCGACAAGTATATCGGCGATGCCATCGTCGCGGTCTTCGGCGCGCCGCTTGACGATCCACGCCATGCCGAACATGCGGTGCGCGCCGCGCTGGAGATGCAGGCCCTGCTGCACCGCGACCCGCAGCGCTTCGCCATCGCCGGCCATACTCTGCGTATCCGCGTCGGCCTGAATACCGGCCCGGTGCTGATCGGCAATATCGGGTCGCCGCGGCGCTTCAACTATACGGCGATGGGCGATGCAGTGAACCTGGCTGCGCGGCTGGAAGGCGCCAACAAACGCTATGGCACTGGGATTCTCGCCAGCGCCGACTGCATCAACGCGGCAGGTGAGGCGATCCTGTCGCGGCCGGTGGATACGGTGCGTGTGGTCGGTCGCAGCCAGCCTGCCGCCATCTTCGAGCCGCTGGCGCTACAGGGTACCGCCACGGAGGCACAGATGCAGCAGGCGAACAATTTCGCGGTCGCGTTGGCGGCGCTGCAGCGTCAGGACCTAGCGACCGCGCGTGCCCTGCTGCAGGCATTGCCGGAAGGGGATGCTGCCGCGCAGGTGCTGCTGGCGCGGCTCGATGCGCTCACACCCGGCGCGGCCTGGCCGGCCGTCACCGAACTGACCGAGAAGTAGGCCTAGCCGCCGTCGCCCATCAGGCTGTAGGGCGCCCAGAAGATCGGATGCGCATAGGAGAACAGGGATTTGCCGTTCTCCTCATAGCCCGGCCCGTCCAGCAGCGCGGTCATCGCCTGGCGCAGCGCCTCGGCGCGGCTCAGGCCCGCATCGTTGGCCTGCCGGCGGAAGATGTCGGTGACCAGATCGCGCGCCGAGGCCGAATGCACCGACCAGTTGGTGAGCAGTAGCGCGCGCGTGCCGGCATAGAAGAAGGCGCGGCCGAGGCCTGATGCGGCTTCCGCGCCGGCACCCGCGCCGGTGCCGGTATTGCAGGCCGACAGCACCACCCAGTCGGCATCCAGTTTCAGGCCGAGAATCTCTTCCATGGTCAGCAGGCCGTCGCCGTCGATATCGGCGACCTGGGGCGCGGTCAGCGCCAATGCCGGCTGGGTCAGGCCGTTCAGCTCGCCCGGCACCAGGCCATGGGTGGCGAAGGCAACGACGCGATAGCCGTCCAGCCGGGCCTGCTTGACGGTGCGTTCGTTGGCGCGCTTGCCGAGATAGAGCGAGGTGTCGAGGTCGGTGCGCATCGCCTGCGCCACCGAGCGCAGCTCGTCGGCCGTGTCGGGCAGGCGCGGCAGCAGCCCCAGTTCGGCGCTGTCAACGCCCTCGGTCTGCGGTGCATTGCGGCGCTTGAGCTTGGCGCCACGCACGGCGACCGGATCGGCCGAGGCGATCTGCAGCGGGGATTCGGTCGCGGCCTCGGCGGCCTGCGCCGGGTTAAAGAAGGGATCGCCGAAGCCGATGAGCGGCGCGCGCTGCGGGCTGCCGGCGGGCAGGCCGCGCAGGGTCTTCAGCGCAGCCGTGGACGGCAACTGCGTCACGGCATGGCTGCGCGCCAGCCAGGGCACGGATTTGTAGCCGCTGAACAGCGGTGCGGCCTTCTGGTCGACGCTTGCCGGTGCCGTGGGCAACAGGGACAACGGCAACAGCCCGAGCGCGCCGTTGCTGACCACGAAGAGGCTCTTCGCCGGCTTCCAGCCGGCCTCCACCGGCTGCAGCAATGTCTGGTACAATTCATGCGCCAGCGTCAGGTCGAAGGCGGGAATGTCGCCCAGCGTTTCGGCCTGCGGCTCCAGGGCGCGGCGCAGCCGGGTGACCTGCTGTTCCAGTGCGGTGGCACCCACGGGGCGCGTGGCGAAGTGGATCGCGCCGTCCTTCGGCACCACCCAGACGAACATGTTTTCCGGCGCCAGGTAGAAGGAGATCAGCGCCTCGCCGGCGCGCAGGCTGGCGCGCACCTCGTCCACGCCCGGCGGCCGCGGGTCGATCAGGCTGGCATAGTCCGGGAAGCGACGCTCGATATCCTGTCGGGTTTTTGCGCGCGCATCGCGCAGCTTGTCGACCTGCACGCGCAGCGCGGCGATCGCCTTGTCGTCGCGCTGTTCGGGCGGCAGCGCCAGCAGGCCGCTCAACAGGCCGAACTGCGCGCCGATCTGCTTCTGCTCGTCCTGCTCCTGGCGGATCAGCGCCGCCAGTGCCGGATCGCGGACGCTGGCACGGGCGGCAGAGGCCGACAGCGCGCGCTGCACGCTGCGGCCGCGCGCGGCGTCGGCGAGGCGGAAGCTTTCCTGGCCCGCATCCAGTCCGCTGCCGGCTGGCGTGCCCTGCACCCTTGCCAGCAGCACGATATAGCTCTCGACGATGGTCTGTATGTAGAAGTCGCGCGAGGCCGAGGTGGTTTCCTCGGTATCGGCCTGGCGCGAGCCCGACAGCAGCACGGGCAGGGCCGCGCGGAAGGCGGCCATCGCATCAGCGTCCCGGCTGGCGGCAGCCAGCGTCACGCCCTGCAGGCCGCGCAGCATGGCGGTGTCGAAATGCCGCTCGCCCAGTCGCTGCATGGTGACCTGCACCATGCGCGTAGCGATTTCCTCCGCCTGCTGCACCCTGCCGGCGCGCGCCAGCGCCAGGATGCGGCCATTGGCGAAGCGCAGATTGCCGGTGCGATCCTCGGCATTCAGGCGTCCGGCGAGGGTGGCGGCCTCATCGAAGACGGTGGCGGCATCCTGCCAGCGCCGTTGCAGCAGCAGCACGCTGGCCAGAGCGCGCTTGGCATGGATGACTTGCGGCGTGGCCTCGTCGAGGCCGAGTTCGTGATGGATGTCGAGCGCGGCGCGCGACAGTTTCTCGGCTTCCGCATAGCGGCCCTGTTCGATCAGCACGGTGGCCAGGTTGCTCACCGCCATTGCCGTCTGGCCGGCATATTTGCCGTTGCGGCGCAGCAGGCTGAGCAGCGCTGCGCGCATGTCCACCTCGGCCTCGACGATGCGGCCCTGCAGCAGCTTGGTCTCGCCCAGCTTGACGCGCTGTATGTCGTTGGCGGTTTCCATGCTGCCCGGCGCCGGCTTGTCGGGCCAGTTCTTCACCTTCTCAAGGGCATCCTGCACATTGGCGATGCTGGCGGCGAAATGCTTCTCGGCTTCCTCGGGGCGACCGCGGGACAGCGCGATCAGGCCTTTCGAGGTGTCGATATCGGCCTGCCAGCTCGACAGGAACATGAAGCTGTTGCCGCGTCCGGCGGACAGCTCGCGATGCACGCCTTCGGCATAGCCGACATACTGCTCGGCCAGATCGAGGCGACCGAGATCGAGCGCGACCACGGCAGTCTGGCGATAGATGTTGATCATGCGGCCACGCATGCGCGTTTTGCCAACCGTCTCGCCCAGCTGGATGTAATAGGCCAGCGTGCCCTGCAGGTCGCCGAGATAGCGCTTGGTGTTGCCGACGAGCTGCAGCATCCGGTAGGAATCGTCACCGACTTCCTCGGCGAGCCTGGCGGCCAGCATGGCATCCTTCTGGGCGGCTTCGGCGCGGCCGATCTGGTTGGCGGCCTGGGCGCGCTCGAACAGGAAGCGGCTGCGCTGGCGCGCATCCAACCCGGCCGGCTCGGTCACCTCTGCCTCGGCGATCAGCCGGGCGCGGCGGGCGGGGTCGGGTTTTTCCTGGTCCAGGATGGCGACGATATCGGCAATGCTGCGGGGCGGGGCGGCCATGGCCGCGGGCGCCGTCTGCTGCGCCCAGGCAGGTGGAATACAGGCCGTGCTGCAGGCCAGGGCCAGGATCAGGCCAGCGGCGATACGTGATGACATGATGGCCTCCCCCCGAAGGACAGGCCCAGTCTACTGCTGCATGGATGCGGTGGGAAGTGGGTCTCGTCAGACCTTGGCGCCGGCCAGCGGGTCGAAATACAGTGCGACCTTCTTGGCCAGCTGCTTGTCGGCGCAGTGGTAGGTCATCGCTACCATGCCTTCGTCCGTATAGCGCACGACATCACCTTCGGCATCGAAAGTGATTTGCAGTTTCGGGTTCTTGATCTTCACGGTCAGCTTCAGCTGCTCGCCTTCGAAGAAGGTGCCGGTGATCGGGCCGAACAGCAGGCCGCGCACGCTCCAGTTCTTCAGTGGGATGCGGTTGCCTTCCAGCACCACATGGTCTTCCGGGCCGCACTGGTTGCGGGTCGCCTTGCGCGAGTCACCCCGGGTCAGCTTCTCGGTCAGCGGATCGAGAATGCCGAGGAAGGCTTCGCGGCGATGGTCGGACAGGCCGACGCTGATCAGCTTCTTGCGCAGCTCCTGCGCGATCTCGACCTTCTCCTCGGTGCTGTAGGCCGGATCGACGAATTCCTTTTCCAGGTCGCGATGCTCGAAGAGGTAGGAGATGTATTTGAGCAGGATTTCCTTCGGGCCTTCGCCGATGGATTCCTCGAACAGCTTCAGGCCCTGCATCAGCTTGGGCGCCGAATAATGGCCCGGGATCAGGCGCTGCAGCTTCTCGGCGGTGACCAGACGCACCATGCGCTTCTCGAACAGGTCGGCCGCGCCCAGTTCCAGCGCGAATTCGCGGTCCTTGGTCAGCAGCGCGTAGACTTCGCGCGTGGCGGCGAATTCCTCGACCGGCTCTTCTGACAGGAGGGCGACAGAAGACTGCAGCAGGCGGCGGATCAGCTGCACGATGGCCTCGCGCAGCGCTGGCATCTTGTGCTTGGCGCAGATCTCGTTCAGACGGCGGGCGAAGTCGGTCTCATAGGCGTGGTCGTCGATCGCATAGCGCGAATCCAGCAGCGACATGAGCTGTATGATGCGCACGCGGGCATCGCGGAACTTGCCCAGCAGTTCGGGCACCGCGGTCTTGCCGTGCAGGATTTCGGCCAATGCCTCGTCCAGCACGGTGACGGCGGCCTGGTCGATGCCGGGCTCGATCAGCGCCAGGCAGCGCTCGGCCTTCTCGGTCCAGCTCTTCGACATGTTGAAGTGATGGGCCAGCGCGCTGAAGGCGATGCGGCCGCCATAGAGCGGATCCGATGCGGTGAGCTGGGTCAGCAGGCGATGGGTCAGCGGCGTGGCCGGCAGACGCTTCTCGAAAGCCTCGACCTGGGTGATCGCCGCGGTGGTGATGGCATAGAGCTTCTTCACCTTGTCGCGCACCGGCGAATTGGTCGCCTGGGCCTGCGCCACGGCGGCCTTCTGCACCAGGGCGGCGCAGAGATTCTCGGCGCCGTTCAGCAGCTTGGCATGGCCGCTGTGATGCAGCAGCTCGATCGGCGTGAGGATATTCTCATCCAGATAGTCGCGGCAGACGCGGCCGATCATCACCCGGGCACGGCGCTCCGAAAGCGAATGGGCGTCCTGACACAGGACCACCCCGCTGCCGACTTCTGTTACCCCCGATGGTGCGCTCACCTTATGCCTGGCCTTCTGTTGCGAGCCATGAGCAGTCACTATGACAGGGCCGCGATCAAAAGGAAACGTGCAGGCCTTTGATTCTATTGTAAATCGGGCCGTCTTGTCGCGGGTGTAAACCGCAGATTGCGAGCGCGGTTGCCTCTTTCGTGGTCACGGCGCACAGGCCGGAGTCGGCGCTACCCGATCGAGCCGGTTCAGCGCTTGGGCTGGCGGCCGCCGGGGTTGGGCAGTGGTGCGGCCTTGCCCAACGGCGACAGCGGCCGTTCGGCGAATTTGCCCAGCGTGATCAGCCGGTCGTACATCACGATGGCGCCGGCGGTGGCGACATTCACGCAGAAGCTGGTCGGAATCTTGATCACGTGGTCGCAGCGCTGCACCAGCTCGGGGCTCAGCGAGCCCATTTCCGGCCCCAGCACATAAGCGGCACGCAAGGGATGGCGGAAGCTGGGCAGTTCGACCGCCTCGTCCAGCAGCTCGATGCCGACCAGCTTGCAGCCCTCGGGCAGGGTCAGGTCGGCGGCCTTGTCGAAGCTGTACCAGGGCAGGTTGTTGGGCGTCTTGCTGGTGTCCGAGCGGGCGGCCTTGACCGAATAGGCGGCGGCGATGGTGAACACGAAGCTGCCGCCGAAGGCATGGCAGGTGCGGAACAGGTTGCCGGCATTCATCGGTTTGCTGGAACCTTCGATACCAATTCCGAAAAAGCCGCGCATCGCCAGTCCCCATTCTTACTCGAAAGCCGTCTACCGTGTATAAAGCCACCGGATTTTACGACAGGAGTCCGTCATGGGTCAGCCCTTTGCCGCTCTGCCGACGCCCGGTGCGCGGCCCTTTATCGTGGAAGTGAAGCGCGGCGCGCAAGTGGAAAGCCGCCATCCGGTGGTCGCCACCATCGTGGATGCCGCCGGCAAGACGGTGGCAGCCTGGGGCGACCCGCAGGGCATGTATTTCCCGCGCTCGTCCAACAAGGCGATCCAGGCCCTGCCGCTGATCGAAAGCGGCGCCGCCGATGCCTTCGGCCTGAGCCAGAAGGAACTCGCCATG